>Ga0187892_10000454_pt1 | contig 106242 bp, 78 predicted proteins | sample MA1701073metaG_FD_139345 | JGI IMG/M metagenome (GOLD analysis project Ga0187892, IMG submission 139345) | Bio-ooze microbial communities from a basaltic lava cave in the Kipuka Kanohina Cave System on the Island of Hawaii, USA - MA170107-3 metaG ... | reverse complement strand
GAGGGTCATCGAGGCATCCCCCTTGTTCTGGTTTGGCAACAAGAACGTAGGGGAAAAACCTCTTTGGCCCTCTCCTCTTCCCGCTCAAAGGTGTCTACACCTTTGAGACACAGCGCACTCTAGAGCCAGCTGCTGATGAGGAGGAAGGGCGCCCAGTAGGCGGGATGCCGGTAGTCGGGAGTGGCCAGCAGCTTGAGCTGGGCGCGCTGCAGAGCCTCGGCGCGCGAGAGCTCCGGCTGCGCGAGCTGCGCGTAGAACTCGGTCACCAGGTCCGCCGAGGCCTCGTCGTTCACCGACCAGAGCGTGGCCAAGGCGCTCCGCGCTCCCGCGCGCAGCGCCACCCCCGCGAGCCCGAGACCGGCCCGGTCGTCGCCGGTCGCGGTCTGGCAGGCGCTGAGGGTGAGGAGCTCGAGGGGCTGGTCGGTGCGGAACTGCGTCGCCGCCACGACCTGCGCCAGGCGGTCCATCGAGATCTTCCCGTCCCAGGCCAGCAGGAAGCTCTCGGAGGAGTTCGCGGAGAACTCGCCGTGGGAGGCGATGTGCACGATCCCGAACGGGCGCGCCGCGATCTCGCTCTCGAAGCGGCCGATGGCGAACTCGCCGTTCAAGAGCGTCTGGCCGGGAAAGGTCTGGCCCACCGCCGCGAGCTCCGGCCCCACGTTCGCGAGCGCCGGAAAGCCCTGCACCGACTCGGTGATCCCGGCGGCCAGGAGCCGGACGCTCCCGCGCTCGATGGGCCGCGGCTCGATCAGGGTGAGGCCGGGGGCCAGGGCGAGCGGGTAGCTCTCGATCAGGAATCTCCCGCTCGCGCGGTCCCGCAGGGCGCCGAGCGGGATGGTGCGGAGCGCGGCGTCGGGGACGAAGACCAGCACCTCCGGCGCGGCCGCGGCGAGCGCCGGCTCGAGGGGGCGGATCAGCCAGTCGTAGAGCGTCTGGGCGTGGCCCAGGTACTGGCGGGTGGTGCGCCGCTCGAGCTGGCGCCGAAAGGCGTGCACCTCCGCCGCGAGCGCCTCCCGTCCGACCGGGGAGACGAAGCTCTCGAGCTGTCCCGCGCTTCCCGCGATCAGCTCGGTCCGATCGGGGAGCACGACCGGGTACACCACGAAGGCCCCCGGGATCTCCTCGGGAGCGGCCTTGCGCCGGGCGTCGAGGCAGTCGTCGCGGAAGTACTCGCGCAGCTCGGCCGCCTTCGAGTCCTCAAGGGCGGCGCGCGCCTCGGCGAGCAGGGCCTGGCGCTGGCCGGTGTCGGCGCTCTCGCGGGCGCGCCGCAAGAGGAGGTCCACGAAGGCGCTGTAGAGGGGCTCGACCTCGGCTCCGAGGGCCCCGGCCCCGGCGGTCTGCTGGCGCAGCTCGCCCAGCAGCGCCACCGCCTCGCGCAGGGCCGCGAGCGCGCGCTCGGACCGGCCGGCGGCGAGCTCGAGGCGGCCGAGCTGGCCCTGCCAGCGGGCGAGCGCCTCGAGCGCGCGCACCTCCTGGGCGGCGAAGAGCGCTCGCCGCGTGAGGACCAGCGCCTCCTCGAGGCGCCCCTCCCGCTCGTAGAGCTCGCCCAGGTGACCGAGGGCCCAGGAGCGCAGGCGCGCGTCGCCGCTCTCCGCCGCGGCCTCGCCGGCGCTCGCGAGGACCTCCGCCGCGCGCCGGCCCGCCGCGGCGTCGCTCCGCGCCAGGAGCGCGTAGCTCCAGCCCAGGTGGATCAGGAGCTCCCCGCGCGGGCCGGGGGGGAGCCCCTCGGCGGCGGCCCGCGCGCGCTCCAGCCGCTCCGCCACGCCCGCGCGCTCGCCCGCCTCGAGGCCGGCCCGCGCCGCGCCCGCGTCGGCGAGGGTCGCCAGCTCGGAGAGGCCCTCCGCCAGGGCGAGCCGCCGGCTCTCGGCGTAGGCCGCGAGGGCCGCGGCGGCCTCGCCGCGGGCGAGCAGGGCGTCGCCGCGCTCGAGCGCGGCGGCGGCGGGGCTTCCGGGCTCCTGGCCTTGCGCGCGCGCGCCCGCCGGCGGGATCTCGCAGCGCCCGCCGGGGGCCGGGGCCGCTCCCGGCGCCGGCGTCTCGGCGTGCCCGGGGCCGGCCAGGAGCCCGGCCGCCGCCGCGGCGGCGAGCCAGGGCCGGGCGCGCCGGGCTAGCGCCACCGTCCGAGGCGGCCGAGAGCGGCGAGCAGCAGGACCCCGCTCGCGAGGAGGAGCCCGCGGCCCGGCTCGGGGACCGCGATGATCTCGGTGGGGAGAGCCCGCGGTTGGAGCGCGCCGTCGAGGAGCTCGACCCCGTTCACGGAGACGGCGACCCGCTGCGGCTTCAGCGGAGTGGTGACCGTGAGCCTGCCGAGGCGGCGCGCTCCGAAGCGGGCTCCCTGATCCGCGAAGCTCGCGTTCAGGATCAGCCGATCGGTCCCCGGCGGAAGCAGGCAATCGGGCTCCTCCGGCCCCCCGGTGCCGGCCAGGCAGGTCGGGTTCTGGATCACGCCGGGCTCCGCGGCGAAGCCCTGGAAGACCCCGCCCTCGATCTCGATCACCGCGTCCACCCCGCAGAGGTCGCCGCAGAAGCCCTGTCCGGGCGCCGGGCCCGGGTCGACCCACAGGAAGAGGGGATGGTTGCCGCCGCTGGCGCCGAGCACGCAGGCCTCGACGAGGGGGCAGTTCGGGTTCGAGCCGTCGTCGGCGGGGCTGTGGAAGAGGGTGGGGCCGACCGCCAGCGCCGGGCCGGCGGCGAGGGCGGCACCCAGCCAGGGGGCGAGGAGCGCGCGCCAGGCGCGGCGGCCCCGCTCCAGCTCGGGCCTCTGACGTCGAGCTCTCGAACTCATCGGGTCTCCTTCCCGGTGGCGCACTCGGCGCCGGCGCCTCCCGCGGAGACGTCCGGCGTGTGGAAGGCGGCGGCGACCTGCGCCGAGAGGGGCGCCCGCGCCGGCGCCGGGGTCGCGGCGCGGGTCTGCACCACGAAGCTCCCGGCCCGGGCCGTTCGCGCGGCGCAGGCGGTGGTGAGGAGGGCCCCGGCATCCACGAAGGACACGGGGAGCGCGGTGACCTGGCCGGCGATGTCGGAGCTGGCGGCGTCGACCTGCACGACCCCGTCGATCCCGAGCTCCGAGGTCGCCTGCACGACGCTGTCGGCGGACTGGAGGTAGTTCTTCGCCGCGATCGTGATGTTGCCGGCGTTGGCCGCCACGGCGTTGGCCGTGACGCGGCTCCGGTTCAGGATCGTGAAGTTCGGGACCCGGCGGGCCAGCCGGTCGGACTGGGCGGGCAGATCGATGTTGCCGGCGTCCCGGGCGGCGTTCCGCCCCCGCACGCTGGTCGTGACCGTCGAGTCGACGAGCGAGATCGTCTCGCCGGCCGAGATCGAGATCCGGCCGCCGCCGCCGCTCTCGGCATCCGTCGCGACCCCGCTCGCGCTGCTCTCGAAGCGCCGCTCCGCCGAGAGGGAGACGTCGCCGGCGTCGCCGCTGCCCTCCCGGGCTCCGGAGCTTCGGGCGGTGACGAGGGAGCCGTTCGCGAGCTCGATCGTCCCGGCGCGCAGCTCGATCAGGCCCCCGGGCCCGCTGCCGGTGGTCTCGGCGGTGATGGTCGAGCCCGAGAGGTGGAGCGCCTCGGCGTCCAGGATGCGGACGTCGGAGGCGACGGCCTCCCGCGTGTCGGAGACCCGGGCGCTGATCTCGCTCCCGTTCACGAGCTCGACCCGGCCGCCGCCGGAGATGCGGAGATCCCCGGCGGCCCCGCCGCCCCGGGAGGCCACTGAGATCCGCGCGCCGTCCTCGACGCGCAGGGATGCGGAGACCGCGAGCTCGACGTTGCCGGCGTTGCCCGAGTCCGAGCGCCCGGAGAGCGTCTGCGCGAAGACGCCCGAGGGCGTCGCCGGGTGCGCGCCCGAGATCAGGACCTCCGGCGCCGCGATCCGGAGCACGCCCGAGTCGCCCCGGCCGAGGGTGCTGGCCGACACCACCCCGCCGCCCAGGAGCTCGAGGCGCTGCGCGCGCAGATCGAGGGCGCCGGCGGGGCCGTCCTCGCCGCGCACCGAGATGGTCGACTCGCCGGCCGGGCCGCCCCGCACCGTCACCCGCTCGGCCGGAGTGCCGGGGAGCGCCCCCTCCACCGCGAGGTTGCCCGCGGCGCCGGTGCCGAAGCTGCGCGCGGAGATCTCGGCGCCGTCCTCGAGCTCGAGGATTCTGGCCCCGACGAGGAGCGAGCCGGCGGGCCCGCTCGCCCCCTCCGCCGAGCGCGCAAAGAGGCCCGACGGGGTGGCCTCCTGGCCGCTCGCGCCCCCGGCGAGCCCGCTGGCGCGCAGGCGGTCGCCGGCGCGCACCTCGAGGTCGCCCGCCGGGCCGGTCCCGAGCGTCGTGGTGCGGATCTGCCCGCCCCCTTCGAGGTCGATCGAGTCCGCCTGGACCGTGAGCCCTCCGCCCGCGGCGCCGGCGCCGGGCGCCCCCTGGGTCGAGAGCGTCAAGGCCGCGATCTGCGAGACCTGCGCCGGGTCCGCGGTGGTGATGCTGATCCGGCTCGCGGCGACGTCGAGGTCGCCCCCCTTCGCGCGGGCGCCGGCGTCGGCGCGCGTCGCGATCTGCCCCCCGTCCGAGAGCGTCACCCCCTGCGCAACGACCCGCAGGGGCCCGCCCGGGCCCGACGCGCGGCTCAGGGTCAGGAGCTGCGCCGCGCCCTCGACCTCGAGCTCCCGGGCCGCCACGGAGACCTCGGCGCCGGGGGCGGCTCCGGAGGTGATGGTCCCCACCACCGTTCCCGCGCCGGAGAGGTGGACCGTGTCCCCGGCGAGTCGCACGGCCCCGGTCGACGCGCCGGTGGCGGTGGCCGCGGACTGCACCACCGCCCCGCCCGTGATCTCGAGGCGCCCCTGCGCGGCCAGGTCGACGGCCGTGGCCTCGCCGGCCACGGCGTTGCGCGCGATCGCGTTGATCTGCCCGCCCTCCAGGGCGAGGCGGCCGCCCCGGATCACGACCCGGCCGGTGCCGCGCGCGCCGCTCCCGGCCAGGCTGTTGACCTCGAGGATGGCGTTGCCGGAGAGCTGGACCGCGCTGGTCGCTGCGCTCTCGCTGGCCCCCGGGTCGTACGCCGCGAGGTCGGCGGGCACCTGGGCGCCCGGCGCGGCCGCCGCGAGCTCGATCGCGCCCCCCGGCACGCGCACGGCGGGCACGCTGAGCTCCGGGCCCCGCCCTGCGATCTCGACCCTTCCCGCGACGGCCTGGAAGGCCTCGCCCTCCGGCAGGAAGAGCTGGGCGCCGGCGAGGAGGATGCTTCCGGCGTCCCCGTCCGGGAGGAAGCCGAAGGCCTCGGGCGGATCGATCGCGATCGCGGGGAGCGCGCCGCCGGCGCGGGCCTCGAAGCGCTCGCCGCCCGGGAAGCGCAGCGCCTCCGCCGTCGAGACGATGAAGGAGCCCTTGATGTCGAGCGTGGCGTTCCTGCCGAAGATCACGCCGTCGGGGCTCAGGAGGTAGAGGTCGGCGCTCGGGATCTCCGAGCGCAGGGCGCCCTGGACGTTCGCGCGCGGGACGCGGGCGTAGATGGCGTCGATGAGCGCCGGGCCGGTGAAGGTGGCGGCGTCGCCCTCCGCCACGTCGAGCTGGGCGAGGCTGTGGAAGAGGGCGGCGCCCACGGTCTGGCCCCGCGTGTCCTCGATGCGATGGTCGACGCCCCCGCCCGGGAAGGGCAGGGTGGGGGCGGGGCCCGCCTCGCCGAGGCTCCCGTCGTGGATCACCTGGGCCCGGGCCGCGTTCGCCGCGATCCCGGCCCAGAGCGCGCCGAGCGCCAACCCCAGCGTGAAACGCGCGCCCACGGGCCCTGGCCCTAAGGAGCCGGCGGCTGCTCGAGGGCCGGCGTGCAGACCTGCTCGATCGCCCTGCCCGCGGGCAGGCTCTGGCCCGCCAGCTGCGCGTCGAGGGTCACGATGTCGAGCAGGGTGAGCGTCGGACCCCCCGCCACGCTGCAGCGCTCGGCCGAGGCGGCGTCCACGGGCAGGCCCGCCAGGGCCTCCTGGCAGCCCTCCACGTCCTCCACGGGCACCGGCGGCCCCACGGCTCCCACCACGCCCTCGCCGCTGAAGTCCCCGCACTGGCAGGGGTTGCCGATCCCGTCGCCGGCGGCGGTCAGGACCCCGCCGCTGTCGCGCTGGTCGAAGTTCGCGAACTTGGGGCAATTGTCCGCCTCGTCCCCGATCTGGTCGTTGTCGTCGTCCTCGTCGCCGTCCCCCGTCGAGACGAGTCGCACGTTGGCCGCCGGGATCGCAGTCCCATCCGACCGCACGATGGGATCGAGGGCTCCCAGCAGCTGCGCCGCGCCCTCGAAGCCGAGGGTCGGGAACGGCCGCGGGAGCTCGTCCTCGACCACGTACTCGACGACGCCCAGCAGCATCTTCTGGCCCGCGTTGTTGAGGCTCGGGTCGGCGAAGAAGCCCTGGTCGATCTGGCCCTCGAGGGCCACGTAGAGCGTGTCGCCCTGGAGGGCGAAGGTCGGCGCCGGCGGGTTCGGCCCCGCGCTGAACGTGAAGGCCCCCGCCGGGTCGACGCCGGGCCCGAGATCCGGGTCCGGCGGGGGCGCGGTGCAGATCTGGCGCCCGTTCGGGTCTCCGGCCACGGGGGTGGCGCAGCCCCCGAAGCGCATCCGGCCGGGGGCCACGCCGGCGAAGCCGCGCAGGGCGAAGGCGATCTTGTGCACCAGGAACTGCGACTGGAGCGTGACCTGCGAGCGGCGGAAGCCCGCCAGGTCGTCCAGGGCGGGGCTCACCTCGAGGACCAGATCGGGGTTGGCCGGCCCCGTGACGGTCTGGATCTGCGGGAAGGGAATGCCCGCGTTGCCCGCGTCCACGAGCATCTGCAGCGGCGGGCTGAAGGCGTCGAGCCCCTCGGTCGTGAGCGTGGGAACGCTGTCGCCGAGCCCCGTCAGGTGGAGGGCACCCAGGGGCACCGGGCCCGCGTTGGCCTGGCACAGGAGCCCGCCCGCCGCCGGGCTCCCGAAGAGGGAGAGCAGCAGGATGTCGTCGGGCACGCCGGCGGGCGTCACCACGTCGGGGCCCAGCGTGAAGGAGGTGCTGGCGTTCACCGTGGCTCCCACCGCGGCTCCGGTGCAGCGGCGCTTGGTGGGAACGCCGCCCGGATCGGGGGTGTTGCAGCCGGCGTAGTCGGCGGCGGTCACGCCCTGGGGCAGCCGGATGGCGAGGTTCGCCGCCACCACGTCGGTGGCGCCGCAGTCGAGGGCGAGGGCGAGGCTCGCGGTTCCCGGACCGGCGGCGTGCACCTCTGCCGCGGGCCCGAAGGCGCCGAGCCAGGAGAGCGCGCGGGCGGCCCGGGCCAGCAGCGGCTCCAGGGCCGCGGCGAGGCCCCCCGCGGGCCCGGCGGGGGCCGCGGCCAGGGGCGCCTCGCCCGCCAGGAGCGAGACCGTCGTGAGCTCGCAGGCGGCCCCCTCCGGGGTCGCGAGGTCGAAGTCCTCCTGCAGCGGGTTCGCGTCGTCCCGGCAGTTGTCGCAGGCGTCGCCCACCCCGTCGCCCACGAGGGCGCCCAGCGCGTCCCGCTCGCGGTCGGACTGGGCGGGGTTGAAGACGGCGGCGCAGTTGTCGCAGGCGTCGCCCACGCCGTCCTGGTCGTCGTCGGCCTGGTCGGGATTCGCGACAGCCGGGCAGTTGTCGCAGGCGTCGCCCAGCCCGTCCTCGTCGGCGTCGGCCTGGTCGGCGTTTCCCACGAAGGGGCAGTTGTCCTCCGCGTCGGTCACCCCGTCGGCGTCGGCGTCGGCGGTGAGGAGCCGCGCCGCCAGGGCCTCCGCGGGGGCGAAGACGAGCGCCGCGCTGTTCCCGAAGGACACGCTGCGGCCGGAGTAGAGGGCCCCGCTGACACGCGCCGCGTTGCCCCACGCGATCGGGCCGGCGGGGGCGAGGATCGTGCCCGAGAAGTCCGCGGCGTTGCCGGCGACGAAGCGACCGCGGGTCTCCAGCAGGACCTGGCCGGCTCCGCCGCCCGCGATCTCCACGCGCAGGTCGTTTCCGAAGACCACGTCCTCCTCGACCAGGATCAGGATCCGCTCGAACTGGAGGTCGAGCTGGAGCAGGGCGCCGTTGGCGCCGACGATGCGCCGGAAGACGTAGGTCCCGGCTCGCAGGCCGAGAGTGCTCGCGTCCGAGAACCGCAGGGTCCCGTAGGCGCCGGGCGCGAGGCTGCGCGCGCCGGTGACGGTGATGTCGCGGCTCCCCGCCACGAAGCCGCTCGCCGGGGGCAGGGCGGGGGGCTCGAAGGGCGTGCCCGCGCCCTGCTGCACGCTCCCGCCGATCTGCGCGCCGCTTCCGAGGGCGACGCTCCCGCCGGCGGTCAGGTCGCCGCCCACGCTGGCGTTGTTCCCCAGGACGAGGTCGCCGTTCGCGACCAGGCTCCCGCCGGAGAGGAAGTTGTTTCCGAAGACGAGGTCGTTCCCGGCCCGAGCCCCCTCCGGGGCCGCGAAGTTGTTCCCGCCGCCGACGTTGGTCTCGCTCCCCACGAGCCCGCCGCTCGCCGCGCCGTTCCCGAGGGCCACGCCCTCCTTCCCCCAGAGCACGTACTCGAGGATCCCCGCCCGGGCCACCGCCAGGATCTCGAAGCCCAGGGCGCCGGCGGCGGGCGGCGAGGCGAAGCTCGCCCGCACGCGGCCGGTGAGCGCGAAGCCATCCCGCAGGTCGACGCCGGAGAGCTTCAGGATGTCGAGGCCCGCGCCGCTCCCGCTCGCCTGGGCCTGATCGAAGATCGTGAGCCCCGGCGTGGCGACCTCGAAGTCGCCGATGCGGAGGTCGTCGACCGCGATCTGCGCGCCGGGCTGGCTCGACCGGGCCACCACGAAGAGCGCGTCGAAGGGCAGGGGCGCCTCGAACTCGAGCACGACCGGGCTCCCGGCCGTGTCGAAGCGGAAGGTCGCGGTTCCGCCCGCGGGCCCGGGCAGGTAGTCGAGGCGGAAGCCCACTGCCTGGCCGCTCGCGAAGGAGAAGGGAGCCGCGCTGCCGCCCGGCGCGCCGAGCTTCGGGCCCAGGGAGATCTCGCCGGGGTCGCCCACCTGGCCCGCCGCGCGGAATGCCACCGGAACCCCGGCGAGCGCGGCGGGGTCCGAGGTGTGGCCCGCGACGAGCACCGCCCCGGACGCAGGAAGGGCCAGCAAGCAGGCGAACAAAGAGGAGAATCGGGCCGGGGACAAGATCTGCATCCAGCGCTCCCGCAAGCCCACGATGCCCTGTAGGATACGCAAAATCCTGCGCTTTGGGGCGGATTTCCCGGGGCGTTTCCACGGAGGCGACGCGTGGCGAGGATCTCGCGGGCGCTCCGCTCCGAGGCCCTGATGGCGGGTCTCGTGGGGGGCCTCGCGGCGCTCGGCGTGCTCGCCGCCCGCGAGCTCGGTCTGCTCGAGCCCCTCGAGCTCGCCAGCTACGACCGCCTCCTGCGCGCGCGGCCGACCGCCGGGAATGCCGACGAGCGGCTGGTCGTGGTCGCCTACACCGAGTCCGACATCCAGACCTGGCGCCGCTTTCCCCTCGACGACGGGACGCTCTCGCGCGTGCTCGAGCGCGTGCTCGCCGGCGGGCCGCGGGCGGTGGGCGTGGATTTCTATCGGGACGTGCCCGTGCCCCCCGGCTCCCAGGAGCTCGACGCCCTCCTGCTGCGCGACCCGCGCGTGGTCATGATCCACCAGCTCGGAGGAGAGGGGGCCTTCGCGGTGGCCGGGCCGCCCGCCCTCGCGGGCACGGATCGCGTGGCCTTCAACGATCTTCCCCTCGACCGCGACGACACGCTGCGGCGCGCCCTCCTCTACACGGACGCCGAGGACAGCGGGGCCGCGCTCTCGCTCGCACTGCGCGTGGGCCTGGGCTGGCTCGCCGCGGAGGGCGTCGGCCTCGGCTTCGACCCCGCGGACCCGGAGCTCCTGCGCCTGGGCGAGACGCCGCTCCCGCGGCTCGGGCCCGACGACGGCGGCTACGTACGCGCCGACACCGGCGGCTACCAGCTCCTGGTCGACTTCGACGGGGGGCGCGCCCTCCGCGTGGTCTCCATGGACGAGGTCCTGCGCGGCGCCTTCGGGCCCGGCCTCTTCCGCGACAAGATGGTCTTCCTGGGCGTGACCGCTCAGACCCACTCCGATCTGCTGCGCGTGCCCTTCGACCTCTGGCCCGGCGTCTTCGTCCACGCCCACGTGGCGGGCCAGCTCGTCCGCTACGGCCTCGGCGAGGGCCGGCCGCTGGCCCCCGCCCGCGAGGCGGCCGAGCTGGGCCTCGTGCTCGTCGCGGCGGTCCTCGGCGCCGGCCTGGGCCTCGCCCACGCCGCGGCCTGGCTCTTCGCGCCCCTCGCCCTCGCCGGCGGGGCCCTGATCGCCGGCGCGGGCTACGCGGCGCTCCTCGCGGGCGTCTGGATCCCGGTGGTGGCGCCGGGCCTGGCCTGGCTCGGGGCCGCTGGCGGCGCCAGCGCCTGGCTCGCGCGCCGCGAGCGCAGGGAGCGCACGGCGCTGATGGGGATCTTCTCGCGCCACACCTCGGCCGAGGTCGCCCGGGACCTGTGGCAGCGGCGCGAGGAGTTCCTGGAGGGCGGCAGGCCCCGGCCTCGCCGGCAGGTGGTGACGGTGCTCTTCGTCGACGTCAAGGGCTTCACGACCGTGGCGGAGAGCGCGGATCCCCTGGGCGTCACGCACTGGCTGAACGAGCTGATGGGCGCCCTGGCCGACGAGGCCATGCGCCACGGGGGCTTCGTCGACGACTACTTCGGCGATGGGATGAAGGCGGACTTCGGGGTGCCGCTGGCCCGGGAGAGCGAGGGCGAGCAGGACGCCGACGCGGCGGCGGCGGTGCGCTGCGCCATGGCCTTCGAGGCGCGGCTGGCGAAGCTCAACGCGAGCTGGCGGGAGCGAGGGCTCCCGACGGGCGCGCTGCGGGTCGGAATCGACACCGGGCCGGTGGTGGCGGGGAGCATCGGAAGCAGCGATCGACTAAAATACACCGTCGTGGGCGACACGGTGAATACCGCCGCTCGGATCGAAGGCGTGGACGACTCCCGGCACGATTTCGCCCGCCGGCCCTGCCGCATCCTCGTCTCCGAGCGAACGCACGCGCGGCTGCGGGGCGCCTTCCTGACCCGGGAGCTCGGCGAGTTCTCGCTCAAGGGCAAGGCGAACCGGGTCCGAATCCACGAGGTGCTGGGCGCGCAGGAGGCGGGCGAGGAGCGGACCGGGGCGGTCGCGCCCCCGCCAGGAGAAGCCGGAGAGGCCCCGGAAAGGGGCGGGAGACCTTCGACATGACGGAGCGACTTGCGACCTCGATCCTCGCGCTGGCGCTGGCCCTGACCCCGAGCGCCCCGGCGCTTGCCGAGGAGGGGAGCGCGCCGCCCGCCGGCCCCCTCGCGCCGTCGGCGCCGGAGCCCGCGCCGGCCCCCGGTGCCCCGGAGGCAGCGGTCCCCGCCGCGGCTCCGACTCCCGGCGCCCCGCAGGCCGCGGCCCCCGCCGTCCCCGACGTCGCCCTGGGGATCCCGCTCTACCAGCTCCCCAAGGTCGGACAGCCCCGGGAGCGGATCGGCGGAGGGCGTCGCGGCATCGCGCAGGAGCTGCCCGAGATCCAGGCCCTCGTGCCCGACCACGTGGGCCTCACCGTGAATCCGCAGCCCACGCTCTACTGGTACCTCTCGGGCTCGGCCCGGGGCAGCGCGCGCTTCGAGCTCACGCTGATCGACGAGGACTCGATCGACCCGCTGATCGACGTGAGTCTCTCGGGACCCGTCGAGCCCGGCCTGCAGCGGATCGACCTCGCCCGCTACGGCATCGAGCTCGCCCTTGGCAGGGAGTACCAGTGGTTCGTCTCGCTCTCCCCCGACCTCGAGCAGCGCTCGAAGGACCTGGTCTCCTCGGGCTGGATCCAGCGCGTGGCGAAGCCCGCGGACCTCGCGGCCCGGCTCGCCGGCGCGGGACCGGTCGCGGCGCGCGCGGCCTACGGCGACGCCGGCCTCTGGTACGACCTGCTCGACGCCTCGACGGCGCTGGCGGTGGAGCACCCGGAGGAGCCGCGCTATCGGCGCGAGCTCGGGCAGCTCCTCGAGCAGGTGGGGCTCCCGGCGCAGGCAGCGGCGGAGCTCGCTCCAGCGGCGAAGGCCCCGGGCGCGAAGTAGCAGCGGCCCTCGGCGAGCCCGCGCCGGCTGGCCGGAGCCGTCCCGGCCTTGGACGGTCCGCACCCTCCGAGCGATCTCCCGACCGAGCTCCTGATCGTCATCGCCTTCGCGATGGTCGGCGCGGCGGCCTTCGAGCGGCTGCGGCTCCCGCCGGTCGCGGCCTTCCTGCTGATGGGGGCGCTGATCGGCCCCGGAGGCCTGGCCCTCCTCGACGACCCGGCCCGGGTCCAGACGCTCGCCGAGCTCGGCGTGATCTTCCTGCTCTTCGAGATCGGGCTCGAGCTCCCCCTGGAGAGGCTCCAGCAGATCTGGCGCCGCGCCCTGGCGGCCGGCGGGCTCCAGGTGGCGGCCACGCTCGGCTGCGTGTTGGCCCTCGGCCTGGCGCTCGGCCTCGCCGCGCCGACGGCGCTCGTGATGGGCGCCCTCGTCGCCATGTCGAGCACCGCCCTCGTCATGCGCCTGCTGGCCGAGCGCGGCGAGATCGACGCACCCCAGGGCCAGCTCTCGGTCGGGATCCTGCTGTTCCAGGACCTCTGCATCGTTCCCTTCCTGCTGGCCATCCCGATCCTCGCGGCGGGCGCGGGCGGATCCGCCTTTCGCGTGGGCCTCCAGCTCGGGCGCGCCATCCTGGCGCTCGCGCTCTTCTTCGCGATCGCGCGCTTCGCCCTGCCGCCCCTGCTGAGCCGCCTCGCCAGGCTGCGCTCGCGCGAGGTCTTCACCATGGCGGCGCTCCTCGTGGTGCTGGGCTCTGCGCTCGCCGCCGAGGAGGTGGGGCTCACGCTCTCGGTCGGGGCCTTCGTGGGGGGCCTCGTGCTCTCCGCCTCGCCCCTGGCCCCCCAGCTCTTCTCCGAGGTGATCCCGCTGCGGGGCGTGCTGCTCGGCATCTTCTTCACGGCGGTGGGCATGCTCTTCGATCCCGGGGCCGTGGCGGAGAGCTGGCGCGGCGTCCTCGGCTACGCCCTCGGGGTGATCCTGCTCAAGCTCGCGCTGGTGGCGGTGATCGTGACCCTGGTCCTGCGCCAGGGGCTGCGCCTCGGCATCCTCACGGGCCTCGCGCTGGCACAGACCGGCGAGTTCTCCTTCGTGCTGGCGGCCGTGGCGCGCGATGCGGCGCTCCTCGACGAACGGCTCGAGCAGATCTTCGTGGCCGGCTCCATCGGGACGCTGCTGGCCACGCCCTTCCTGATGGCCGTCGCCCCCCGGCTGGCGGCCGCCCTCTCGGGGCTCTCGGAGCGCAGCGCCGGAGAGCTGGCCCAGGCGGCGGGCGGGCTCTCCCGCCACGTGGTGCTGGTGGGCTTCGGCCTCGCCGGGCGCACCCTCGCCCGCGTGCTCAGGGCCCGCGAGATCCCCTACGCGGCGGTCGAGGCCAACGCGGTCCGCGTCGCCGAGGCGCGCGAGCGCGGCGAGCCCGTGGTCTACGGCGACGCCACCCGCCGCGTGGTCCTGGAGAGGCTCGGAGTGGGGCGCGCCGAGCTCGTCGCCATCGCGATCTCGGATCCCCTCGCGACGCGGGAGGTCGTCTCCCTGGCGCGCCAGCTCGCACCGCGCACGGCGATCGTGGCGCGCACGCCCCGCGTGCAGGGCGTCGACGACCTGAGCCGAGCCGGAGCGGACTTCGTGGTGGCGGAGGAGCTCGAGTCGACGATCGAGCTGGTCTCCGAGGCCCTCCGGCGCTTCGGCACCCCTGGAGAGGCCATCGCGCGCTTCACCGCGGAGCTGCGCGAGGAGGGCTACGAGCTCCTGCGCGCGCCGCCCGGCGTGATCCTCGACCCCTGGCTCTCGGAGCTGCTCGAGACCGAGGTCGCCCACTGGGTGGAGGTGCCCGGGAGCTTCGCCCGCGACTCCACCATCGGCGGGCTCGAGGTGCGCGCGCGGACCGGGGCCACGATCCTGGCGCTGGACCGACGCGGCGTCCTCACCACGAATCCCCCGCCCGCCTGCGCGATCCGGGCCGGGGACCGGCTCCTGGCCCTGGGCCCCAGCGAATCGCTGGAGCGACTGCGCGCGCTGCTGGCGGGCGGAGCTCCCGAAGCGCCGCCCGCTCCGCCCGGGCGGGAGGGCCCCGCGTGAGGAGGCTGCGGATCGCCATGCTCGTCCACGAGGACCTGCTGGCGCCCGAGAGCCTTTCCGGCCTCTCGCGCGGAGAGATCCACCGGCGCAAGACCGAGGTCGACGTGCTCGCGGCTCTCGCGGGGATGGGCCACGAGGTCCGCCAGCTCGGCGTCTCCGAGGAGCTCCTTCCGATCCGCGAGGTCGTGGGGAGCTTCGCGCCCCACATCGTCTTCAACCTGCTGGAGGAGTTCCAGGGCGAGGCGATCTACGACCAGAACGTCGTGGGCTACCTGGAGCTCCTGCGAGTGCCCTACACCGGCTGCAACCCCCGGGGCCTCGTCCTCGCGCGCGACAAGGCGCTCGCCAAGAAGCTCGTCGCCTACCACCGGATCCGCGTGCCGCACTTCGCCGTGTTCCGGGCGGGTCAGCGCGTGCGGCGGCCGCGCCACCTCGAGTACCCGCTGATCGTGAAGTCGCTGCTCGAGGAATCCTCCATGGGGATCGCCCGCGCCTCGGTGGTCTACGACGACGAGAGCCTGGCCGAGCGGGTGCGCCTGGTCCACCAGCGCATCGGCACCGACGCGATCGTCGAGGAGTTCGTCTCGGGCCGGGAGATCTACGTCGGGATCCTCGGGAACCAGCGCCTGCAGGCGCTCCCGCCCCTCGAGCTGGTCGTGCGCAACGGGGCGCCCGGCGCGGAGCTCATCGCCACCGAGAGGCTCAAGCACGACCCGGACTACCAGGAGCGGCACGGCGTGGCCATCGTGCGCGCGCGGCTGGGCGACGAGCTGCAAAGCAGGCTCGAGCGCACGTCGAAGCGCATCTACCGCACCCTGGGGCTCGAGGGCTACGGGCGCATCGACTTCCGCCTCGATCGCCAGGGCCGGCTCTACTTCCTCGAGGCGAATCCGAATCCCGACGTCGCCCGCTCCGAGGAGATCGAGATCGCCGCCCGCGCAGCGGGGATCTCCTACGAGGGTCTGCTCGAGCGGATCCTCCGCCTGGGGCTTCGGCGCTGATCCGGCGGGGCTACTCTCGACGGCGGAGGGCCGGCCGTTGGGCGGCGTAGAGGACTACGAGAAGCTCGGCGCGTTCTACCTGGGGCGCTTGCTGGACCCGGAGAGCGGCGAGCCGGGCCCCGAGCCCCTGCTCTACGACGCCCGGGACCTCACGACCCACGCCGTGATCGTGGGCATGACGGGCAGCGGCAAGACGGGGCTCGCGGTGACGCTGCTCGAGGAGGCGGCCATCGACGGCGTCCCGGTGATCGCCGTCGATCCCAAGGGCGACCTCGGCAACCTGCTCCTCACCTTCCCGGAGCTCCGGCCCGAGGACTTCCTGCCCTGGATCGACGCCGGCGCGGCCGCGCGGGCCGGGCGCACGCCGGAGGAGGAGGCCCGCGAGGTGGCCGCGCTCTGGCGCCGGGGGCTCGCGGACTCGGGACAGGAGCCGGCGCGCATCGCGCGCTTCGCGAGCTCCGCCGAGCGCGCCCTCTACACGCCGGGGAGCCGCGCCGGGATCCCCCTCTCGGTGCTGCGCTCCTTGGCGGCGCCGCGCGCCGCCCTGGCCCGCGACGAGGAGGCGCTGCGCGAGCGGGTGCAGGCCTCCGTCTCGGGGCTGCTGGGGCTGGTGGGCCGCGACGCGGACCCCCTGCGCAGTCGAGAGCACATCCTGCTCGCCACCCTGGTCGAACGGGCCTGGCGGGAGGGGCAGAGCCTCGACCTCGGGGCGCTCGTCCGGCAGGTCCACCGGCCCCCCCTGGAGCGACTCGGCGCGCTCGACGTCGAGTCCTTCCTGCCCGAGAAGGAGCGCACCCTGCTCGCCGGGGCCATCAACAACCTGCTGGCGGCGCCGGCCTTCGGGGACTGGCTCGAAGGCGAGCCCCTCGACGCAGCGCGCCTGCTCTACACCGAAGAGGGTCGTCCCCGGCTCTCCATCCTCTCGATCGCGCACCTCTCCGACGCGGAGCGCATGTTCGTGGTGACGCTGCTGCTCTCCGAGCTCGTGGCCTGGATGCGGACCCAGCCGGGAAGCCGGACCCTGCGCGCGGTGCTCTACATGGACGAGGTCATGGGCTACCTCCCGCCGACCGCCAATCCCCCCTCGAAGCTTCCGATGCTGACGCTGCTCAAGCAGGCGCGCGCCTACGGCCTCGGCGTCGTGCTCGCCACCCAGAACCCCGTGGACCTCGACTACAAGGCGCTCTCCAACGCGGGGAGCTGGTTCCTGGGCCGGCTCCAGACGGAGCGGGACAAGGCCCGCGTGATCGAGGGGCTCGAGGGCGCCTCCCGGGTGGCCGGGGCGAGCTTCGACCGCGCCCGCACCGAGCGCATCCTGGCCGGGCTCGCGAACCGGAGCTTCCTCTTGAACGACGTGCACGAGGACGCGCCGCTGCTGTTCCAGACGCGCTTCGCGCTCTCCTACCTGGCGGGCCCCATGACCCGCGAGCAGATCCGCCGCCTCACGGGCGGGAGCGCGGAGGTGGACGCGGCGGCCGGGGCTCCGGGCGCCGTCGCGGCCCCCGGGCCCGCGGCGCCGCGCGAGCGGATCCCGGCGCCGCCGGAGAAGCGGCCCCTCGTTCCCGCCGGCGTGGCGGAGCGCTTCCTGCCCGCTGCGCGGCCAGCGGGTCCCGGCGAGCCCCTGGTCTACCGCCCGGCGCTCCTGGGCCGCGCCACGCTCCACTACGTGGACGCGAGCCTCGGGCTCGATACCTGGGAGCGCTGCGCGCTCCTGGCGCCGCTGCTGCCCGAGGACGGCGCGGGCGATCCCTGGGAGTCGGCGGCCGACCTGGGCGCGAGCGCTCCCGAGCTCCGCGAGGAGCCGGAGGCCGGCGCCCGCTTCGCGCCGCTTTCGGCGGAGGCGGGCCGCGCGAGCTCCTATGCCCGCTGGCGCGAGCAGCTCGAGTCGTTCCTCTACCGCTCGCGCCCCCACCGGCTCTGGCGCTGCCGGGCGCCGGAGGCGACCTCGCGCCCGGGCGAGTCCCCGGGCGAGTTCCGCGGCCGCCTGCGCGACCTCGCCCGCGAGGAGCGCGACCAGGCGGTGGACCGGCTGCGCCGGCGCTACGAGCCGAAGCTGCGTCAGCTCGAGGCGCGCCTCGCCGGCGCCGAGCAGCGCATCGAGCGGGAGCGCGAGCAGTACCAGGACCGCAAGCTGCAGAGCGTCATCTCGATCGGCGCGACGCTTCTCGGGGCCCTCTTCGGGCGCAAGCTCGCGAGCCAGGGCCAGATCGGCCGCGCCACCACCGCGGCCCGCGGCGTGAGCCGCGCGGCCCGCGAGCGCGGCGACGTCGGGCGCGCCGAGGAGCGCGCGGAGGCGCTGCGCGACGCGGTCTCGGAGCTGGAGGCCGAGCTCGAGGCAGCGCTCGCGGAGCTCGCCCCCCTGCCCGCCCCGGAAGACCTGGCCTGCGAGGAGGTCCCGGTGGCGCCGCGCAAGTCGGATCTCGAGGTCGCTCCCCCGGTGCTGGTCTGGACGCCCGGCGGGACCGGCGCCGCCCGCCGCTCCGAGCCCGCCTGAGGACCGCGCGGCCGGGCCGACCGCGGTCGGCCCCCGCTGCTCCCCACGTATACTGCCGCGATGCCGGACGCGCGGGCGGATCGCCCGGTCTTCGCCGGGCTCTTCCTCGTCTCCCTCGCCACCCTGACCTACGAGATCCTGCTCACGCGCATCTTCAGCGTCACCATGTGGTACCACTTCGCGTTCCTGGCGGTCTCCCTGGCCATGTTCGGCATGACCGTGGGAGCGCTCGTCGTGTACCTGGCGCCCGGCGCCTTCCCGGCGGCGCGAGCGCGCGAGGCGATGGCGCGCCACGCGCTGCTCTTCGCCCTGGCCAGCCTTTTCAGCCTGGGCTTCCACCTCGTCTTTCCCTTCGCGATCGAGCTCTCGCTCGCCGGGGTCCTCTACGCCGCGCTCCACTGCCTGGTGATCGCGCTCCCCTTCGTCGCGAGCGGCGTGGCCGTCTGTCTCGCGCTCACGCGCTTTCCGGCCCAGGTGGGGAGGCTCTACGCCGCGGACCTGGCCGGCGCCGGCCTCGGCTGCCTCGCCGTGCTGGGCCTCCTGGGCGTCGCGGACGGGGCCTCGGCCGTGTTCGCCGTGGCGGCGCTGGCAGCCCTGGCCGCGGGCCTGCTGGCGCGGGGCGGGGGCGACGCCGGTCTGCGCTGGCTGGGCTTCGCGGCGGCGGCGGCCCTGCTCGCGATCGGATCCGGCCACGCGCTCCTGGCCCGGGCCCAGGCCCCTCTCTTCCGCTTCCGCTACGTGAAGGGTGCCGAGGAGGAGAAGCCGCTCCGGGAGATCTGGAACTCCTTCTCGCGGATCACCGTGAGCCGGACGGCCGACGGGCCGGAGTCTCCCTTCGGCTGGGGACTCTCCGAACGCCTCCCCGGCAGCCCGCTCGTGCGGCAGCTGCACCTCGAGATCGACGGCACGGCGGGAACGGTGCTCACCGCCTACAGCGGAGAGCCCTCGGAGATCGAGCACCTGCGCTACGACGTGACGAACCTCGCCCACCATCTGCGCCCCGGCGCCGATGTCCTGGTGATCGGGACCGGGGGCGGACGCGACGTCCTCGCGGCGCTCGCCTTCGAGCAGCGCTCGGTTCTCGGCGTCGAGCTCAACGGCGACATCCTGCGGCTGGTGAACGAGGAGTTCGGCGACTTCACGGGGCACCTGGCGCGCCGGCCCGGCGTCCGCTTCGTGAACGACGAGGCGCGGAGCTACCTGGAGCGCTCGGAGGAGCGCTTCGGCATCGTCCAGGTCTCGCTGATCGATACCTGGGCGGCCACCGCCGCGGGGGCCTTCGCGCTCACGGAGAACGCCCTCTACACCGTGGAGGCCTGGCGCGCGCTGCTGCGCCGCCTGGAGCCCGGTGGGATCGTGAGCTACTCGCGCTGGTACTTCCGCGACCGGCCGGGGGAGATGTACCGGCTGGTGGCGCTCGCCACCACGGCGCTGGCCGCCGAGGGCGTGCGCGAGCCGCGGCGCCACCTGCTGATCGCGCGCCGGATGTTCGGAACGGGACCCCACGGGATCGGGACCCTGCTGGCGAGCGCCACCCCCTTCTCCGCCGCCGACGAGCGGCGCTTCCGGGAGCTGTGCCTCGCGCAGGCCTTCCAGGTGGTGCTCTCCCCCGGATCCGCGCACGACCCGGTCTACGAGGTCCTGAGCTCCCCCGCGGAGCTCGGGCCCTTCCTGGAGCGGTTCCCGATCGACGTGAGCGCGCCCACCGACGACCGGCCGTTCTTCTTCCACATGCTGCGCCTGCGCGACGCCTTCGACGTGCAGCGCTGGAGCCAGGGGGCGGTGAGCTTCAACATGCAGGCGGTGGCCACGCTCGGGACGCTCCTCCTCGTGGTCCTGGCTCTGACCGCGCTCTGCGTGGTGGTGCCGCTCGCTCTCACCGCCGAGCGCGCCGCGCTGGCGGGCTCGCCGCCCCTCCTGCTCTTCTTCGGCTCGATCGGGCTCGGCTTCATGCTGATCGAGGTGGCGCAGATGCAGCGCCTCGCCGTCTTCCTCGGCCACCCGGTCTACGGGCTCGCGGTGGTGCTCCTGGCCCTGCTGCTCTCGGGCGGGCTCGGGAGCTGGCTCACGCGCCGGGTGGAGGACGAAGGCCTGAGGGCCGCGGGCGCCGGGCGGCTCATCGCGCTACTGGCGTTGCTCCTCGCCACGGGAGTCGCCACGCCGCTCGCGACCGCGGCGCTGAAGGGGGGGACGACCCCGCTGCGGATCGCCGCGGCGGTGGCGCTCCAGGTCCCGATGGGGCTGCTGCTCGGGATGCCCTTCCCGCTCGGCATGCGCCTGGCCGCCGAGCGCCGGGCCGCGCTCACGCCCTGGCTCTTCGGCCTGAACGGCGCCGCCTCGGTGCTGGCCTCGGTGCTCGCCGTGGCCCTCGCGCTCGCGCAGGGGATCAGCTTCGCCTTCTTCGCGGGGGCGTCCTGCTACGCGGTCGCGCTCACGAGCTGGCTGTGGGCGGGCCGGAACGGTAGCGGCCCACGAAGCGGCGGTCGATCCAGTCCTTGAGCGCGAGCACGAGGCGGCCCTCGGCCACGAGGCTCCATTTGCAGCCGATCGCCGTCCCGTCGCCGAGGTTCAGGAGCGTCAGGAAGTCGCGCTGGGGGCGCCAGGCGCGCAGCGGCCGGCCGCGCAGGCGGGCGCGCAGGTTCCCGGCCAGGACCGGGCCCGCGCGCACGGCGTGGACTCCGGCCCGGGGAGTGGCCGGCGCGCCCTCGAGCTGCGCGCAGTCGCCGGCGGCGAAGAGGCCCGGGCAGCCCGGAACCTCGAGGGTCGGTGCCACCAGGACGTAGCCGCGCGGATCGACCGGGAGCCCGGAGGCCTGGAGGAAGGGGTGCGCCGCCGCCCCGGCCGCCCAGACGAGGGCGTCGAAGGGGACGCGCCCGCCGCCTTCGAGCGCGATCTCGCCCGCGGTCACCGCCCGGACGCTCGCGCCGCCGCGAAAGAGGAGGCCGCGCCGCGCCGCCGCGCGGGCCACGCGCCGCGCGAGGGCGCGCGGCGCTCCCGGCAGGAGTCCCGGCGCTGCCTCCAGGAGCAGGACCTCGGCGCCGGCCACGCCCAGGGCGAGGAGCCGCGCCCGGAAGGCGAAGGCGAGCTCCACGCCCCCCGCGCCGGCGCCCACCACGGCGACCCGGAAGGGCGCCCCCGGCGCCGCCCCCCGCCCGCGCGCGAGGATCCCCTCCACGCCGGCCACCAGCTGCGCCATGGGGCGCGTGGCCAGCGCGTGCTCGCGCACACCGGGGAGGTCGGCCCCGGCCACCGTGGAGCCCACGTCGAGGGAGGCCAGGTCGTAGGGCAGGTCGGGCGCGCCCGCGAGGCGCAGCCGGCGGGCGCGCGGGTCGAGGCCCACGACCCGGTCCAGGAGAAGGCGCGCGCCGGCGCGCTCGGCCAGGCGGCGCAGGTCGAGGGTCAGCTCCGACTGCGCGTATTGGCCGGCTACGAAGCCCGGCACCATGCCCGAGTAGAGGGCGACCTCGCGGTCGGCCAGCAGCGTGAGCCGCGCGCGCGGCTCGGGGCGCCGGGCCAGCCGGCGCAGCACCTCCACGTGGCTGTGCCCGCCGCCCACGAGGACGAGGTCAGGCAAGCGAAGACCGCGAGCCCTCGTCCTCCTCGACGGCGATGGCGCCCTCGGGGCAGGCCTCCGCGCCGAGACGCGCCTGCGCCTCGAGCTCCCGCGGCACCTCGGGCCCCGCGATCCGGCAATGGCCGCGCTCGTCCTCGCCGAAGACCTCCGGGGCGAGCTCGTAGCAGCGCCCGTGTCCCACGCACCGCTGCGGGTCGACGCGCACCCTCATCGCCGTGCCCCGCGCTCCCACACGAGAGGCAGGTAGACCACCTCCCGGATGCCCGGCGTGTAGCGCGGCGTCTCGCCGGGCCTGATCGCGTAGTCGGGGATCCGCCGGTGCCACTCGGCGAGCGCCGTGCGAAGCTCCATGCGCGCCAGGTGCGAGCCGAGGCAGCGGTGGGGCCCGCCCCCGAAGGCCAGGTGGCGGTTGCGCTCGCGCTCGAGGCGCACGCACTGGGCGTCGGGAAACTCGGCGTCGTCGGTGTCGGCGGAGCCCAGGACCAGCGTCACCACGTCGCCGGCGCGGAGCGGGGTGCCGGCCAGGGTCGTGTCCTGCGCCACCACGCGCGGGACCTGCACCACGGGTGTCTCCCAGCGCAGGAGCTCCTCCACCGCCGACTCCAGGAGCGCCGGATTCCCGACCACCTGCTGGCGCCGGTCGGGGTGCCGCGCCAGGTAGGCGATCGAGCAGCCGAGGGTCGCGGTGACCGTGTCGAGGCCACCCAGCAGGAGCAGGAAGGAGATGTCGAGGATCTCCTCGCGGCTCAGGCGCTCGCCCTCCACCGAGGCCTCCAGCAGCTGGCTCACGAGGTCGTCGCGCGGCTCCCGGGACCGCTCCTCCAGGAATCCCTCGAAGTAGGCGTAGATCTGCTCGCCGCTCTCCTCGCGGATCTCCGCGGCCCGGGCGGGATCGCGCTCCTGGGGCCGGATGATGCCGTCCTTCATCTCGAGGAAGCGGGGCAGGTCCTCCTGGGGGAGCCCCATCAGGCGCAGGAAGACCGTGCTCGGCAGCGGCACGGCGAACTCGCGGTCGAACTCGCACTCGCCCCGGTCGATGAAGGTGTCGATCCGCTGGTTCACGAGATCCCGCACATGGGGCTGGAGCTCCAGCATCTTGCGGCGCGAGAAGAGGGGGTCGAGGAGCTTGCGGTAGCGGGTCTGCCGCGGCGGATCGAGCTGCAGCGGGATCAGCGGGCGCTTGTTCCCGATCGGCGCGGCGCCCATCCGGGAGGAGAAGAGCTCCGGGTGCTTCAGGGCGTAGAGCACGTCCTCGTAGCGGGAGATGACGAGCCCGGCCTCGGGGGCCGGGCGCCCCACCGGGCAGCGCCGGCGCAGCTCCTGGAAGACGGGCTGGGGATCGGCCGCGAACTCGGAATCGAAGAGGTTGAGGCCCGGGGGAGTCGGCTTGGCCTGCATCGGGCTAGCGCTCCTGCTTCCGGTCGGCCACGTAGTCGAGGCCGTAGAGCTCCTTGCAGTTCTGGTGCAGCATCTTCTTGACGTCGGCGCGCGGCACGCCGCGGAACTGCCGCTCGATCGTGATGCGCGAGTCGGGCCAGTCGCTCCCGCTGTGCGGGTAGTCGGTGGACCACATGATGTGGTCGACGTTCATGCGGTGGCGCATCTCGACGCCCACGCTGTCGATCATGAAGGTCGCCCAGAAGTTCCGCGCGAAGATCTCGCTCGGCATTTCGCGCATCTCCTTCACGGCGCCGGTGTACCAGCGGTAGCGCCGGAACATGTCGTCTGCCTGCTCGAGCAGGGTCGGGATCCAGCCGATGTTCGCCTCCACGAGCACGATCTTGAGGCGCGGGAAGCGGTCGAAGATGCCGGAGAAGAGGATGTTGCAGACGACCTCGAGGGTCTGCCCGCCCGCCTTGGTCCAGGCCGCGCGCCCCACGAACTGGAGCGAGCTCCACTCCCGGGGCTGGTCGCCGGAGGGCGCGTCGCGCAGGAAGCTCCCGATGTGGACGGCGATGGGATAGCCCGCCTCCTGCGCCGCGGCCCAGAAGCGGTCGTCCTCGCGGGCGGGCAGCAGGGACCCGTTCGGGAAGGAGGAGATCACCGCCCCCCGGTGTCCGCTCTTCATGGCCCACTCGAGCTCGGCGGCGCAGTCCTCGAGGCCCGTCGTGGGGAGGATCGCCTGTCCCACCAGGCGGCCCTGCGCTCCCTCGCAGAACTCCAGCAGCCACTCGTTGTAGGCGCGCACGCAGGCGAGCTGGAGCCCGCGCTCGCCGCTGTAGATCCGGGCGCCCTTGAGCGTCACGCTCGGATAGAGGACCTGGGCGTGGATCCCGTCGGCGTCGAGCTCCTCGAGCCGCGCCTGCGTGTCGAAGCTCCCGGGCCGCATCTCGGCGTAGGTGCCCCCGAAGGGCCGGATCTGGAAGAAGCTCTGGCCCGCCGTGGCCGTGAGGCCCACGGGCCACTTCTCGCGGCCATCGTCGAAGACCCAGATGTCGCCCTTCTCCGTGCGCTCGACGCGCGGCGCGCGCTCCCGCCACTTGCTGGGGACGCGCTCCTGCCAGAGCTCCGGGGGCTCGTTCACGTGGGCATCGGCGTCGAGGATCGGGTAGTCGATGCTGGCGGCGTCGTAGAAGAGATCGGACATGGGGGATTCCTCTCGCGGCTGGCGGGGCAGGGGCGTCAGGGGCTCGGGTCGGGCCGCAGCGCCGCCTCGCAGAAGCGCCACAGGAGCCGCACGGTCTCCTCGCGGCCGTCGACCAGCTGGCCCAGCACCACGGCGTTCACGTGGGCGAGGACCACGTTGAAGACAACCACCGCGTCGCGGCGATCGGCGTCGCGGCGGATCGCGCCCGTCGCCGCGGCGGCATCGATCTCGCCGGTCAGGAGATCGATGAGCGGCGCCAGCGCCTCGTTCATCTCGGCCGGGTGCTCCCGGGAGAGCCGCAGGTGCTCGCGCACGAGCATGGCCGAGTAGCCGGAGCCCTCCGCCACCAGGGCGAAGAGCTCCGCCACGAAGGCGCGCAGGCGATCGCGCGGCTGGGAGTGGCGCCCGACGCTCCTGGCCAGGCGGCCGGCCCCGAGCCGGCTGTCGTCCTCGAAGAGCGCGAGCAGGAGCTCGTCCTTGCTCGCGAACTGGCGGTAGAAGGTCTTGAGGGAGAGGCGCGCGCGGCGCGCCACCTGGGCCACCGTGAAATCGGAATCGCCGCGCTCGACGGCGAGGGAGCGGGCGGCGGCCACCAGGCGCCGCGCGCGAGCCACCGAGCGCTCGCGGGCGCCGCCCAGCGAGCGCGCCACGGCGCGCTCCTCCCAGCCCGATCGGGCCGGAGGCGGGGCGGCCCGGGGGAGGCTCCTGGGGGAGAACTGCATTCTCCTCAGACGATAATGGAGCTCACTGGCACGGCCAAGGGCCCGGGGCGCGCCAGGCGCAGGCCCCGGCCACCCAGGTCTCGGAGACGCGCGGCGGGTGCTCCGGGTCCAGGGCGCCCTCGAGCAGCACGAGGTCCGCGCGCAGGCCCGGCAGCAGCCGGCCCCGCTCCCCCTCCTGGCCCCCCGCGAAGGCGGCGCCCGCCGTCCAGGCGCGCAGCCAGGAGAGGTAGTCGACGGACTGCTGGGGATCCAGGACGGCCCCCGAGCCCGTGATGCGCGTGGCGCCGTGGGCCGAGGTGCGCAGCGGCTCGTGGAAGGCGCAGGGGTCGTCGGAGGACGCGGCCAGCGGCACGCCGGCGCGCTCCATGTCGCCGAAGGCCATCCAGGTGGCGTCCTCGAAGGGTACCTTCTCGACGGCCTGGCCCATGTGGAAGAGGAAGCCCGGCTGCACCACCGCCACCGCGCCGAGCTCGCGCATCCGGCGGATCTGGCGGGGTGTGACCAGCGAGGCGTGCTCGATGCGGAAGCGGGGGTCTGCGCCGGGGCTCGCGCGAGCCGCGCGCTCGAAGGCCTCGAGGGCGGCCTCGACCCCGGCGTTCCCGATGGCGTGCACCGCGACGCGGAAGCCGTGCCGCTGCGCGCGCTCCACGGCGTCGGCCAGATCCGCGAAGCGCATCCCCAGCTGGAGGCGGCGGCCCCCGAGCCGGACGTCGAGGGCGGGTGCCACGCCGCCGTCGGCGAAGACCTTGATCGGCCCCACGCGCACGCGCTCGTCGCCCTCCCCGGTCCGCGGCCCCTCGAGGCGCAGGGCCTCGGGGGGCATCAGGATCGCCTCCGGGTGGGGCAGGGTCAGGACCGAGAGCGGGAGGGTCCCGGCCGCCGCCATGCGGCGGTAGAGCGCCTCCGCCTCGGGCGGGCAGGCGGCGTCGTGCACGCAGGTGACGCCGTCCGAGAGGAGCGTCCGCGCGCGCGCCGCCACGAGATCGGCCCAGCGCTCGGGGTCGCGGGTGGCGGCGAGCGAGCGGGCGTGGGCGAGGCCAAAGGCCCGCTCGACGAGGAGGCCGGCGGGCGCGCCGTCCGGACCGCGCGCGATCGCCCCGCCCACCGGGTCCGGCGTGCCGCGCCCGATCCCGAGCTCGTCGAGGCCGCGCGAATCCACCACGCCCTGGTGGAGCGAGTAGTGCGCGAGGAGCACGGGCCGGCCGAGGTCCAGGGCGTCGAGCTCGGCCCGGGTGGGCGAGTAGCCGGTGCGCGTCTCGTTCCAGCCAAAGCCCCGGATCCAGCCCGCCTCGGGCTCCCGCGCCGCCTGCCCGCGCAGGGCCCGCTCCAGCGCCTCCGGCGAGTCCACCCGCGAGAGGTCCGCCCAGACCGGGTGGAGCGCGGCGATGCAGAGGTGGTTGTGGGCGTCGATGAAGCCCGGGAGGCAGCTGCGGCCGCGCAGGTCCTCGCGGGCGGCGCCGGGGAAGGCCTCCAGGAGCGCGCGCTCGCCGACCGCCGCGATGCGGTCCCCCTCCACGATCACGACCTCCGCCTCCGGCCGGCGCGGGTCCATGGTGAGGATGCGGCCGCCCAGGAAGGCGCGGCGCGGCGGCGGAGCGGGCGCCAAGGGTCTCAGCGCGAGAGCCGCGCGGAGAGCGCGGCGTAGAGCTCGGGCGCGGCGCGCCCGGCCGCGTCGATCCAGCCGGGGGGCAGTCCCTCCCGGGCGAGCTCGGCGAGGGCGCGGCCGAGGGCGAGCTTGCCGTGGGGCCAGGGCGCGAGATCGGCGCCGAGCCCGTCGAGGAGGGCGTGGGCGAGCCGGGTCACGCATTCGCGGTCCGCCGGCGAGGCCGCCTCGATCTCGACCTCGTGGTGCAGCAGCGCGCGCCCCGCCACGGGGTAGGCGACGCGGTCGAGGGCGATCTCGGCCACGCGCTCGCCGCCGGGGAGCGCGCGGGCCCAGAGCGTGCGGCGCCGGGTGGTGCGCTCCTGCACCACCACGAGGCCGAGGCGGCGGAGGGCCGCGAGGGGCTCCCCGCCGGCCTCGCCCTCCGCGCCCGGAGGGGCCTCGATCCCGAGGGCGCGCAGGCGCTCGGCGAGCCGGGCGGCGGCCCCGGGCCCCCAGGGCCGCTCCCACTCGGCCCGCTCCACGGCGAGCCCGCGCGCGCTTCCCCCGGTCTTGAGGGTCAAGACGCCGGGGCCGCCGGCGGCGCCGCGTCTGCGCAGCCGCAGGCCGGCGCGCGCGGCGCGCAGGCGCGCATCGGGCGTATCCAGGTAGACGTCGCGGAGCTCGCACTCGCCGGCGGGCTCCAGGGCGCAGCCCGCCAGCGCGCGCAGCGCCGCGATCCGCTCGAAGACGCGCTCGGGCTCGCGGCCGCACACCCGGAGGGTCGCCTCGAACTCCCACGCCTCGCGCTCGGCGACGCTGGCTCCCACGGCGCTGCCAGGATAGTGCGCCGGGTGCGCGCCGGCCCGGCGTGACGTCCGCGCTGCCCTCCCTTACGCTCGCGGGGTTGGAGCGCCGCGTGCCGCGCGAGAGCCGGGAGGAGCGTCGCCTGCGCGCCGAGCGCATCGCGCGCGGCCTGCGGCGGGCCTACCCGGACGCTCGCACGGCGCTCCACTTCGAGACCCCCTTCCAGCTCCTGGTGGCCACCATCCTCTCGGCCCAGTGCACCGACGCGGTGGTGAACCAGGTGACCGCGGAGCTCTTCCCGCGCTACGGGACCCCGCGGGCCCTGGCCGCGGCCCCGCCCGACGAGATCGAGCGCCTGGTGCACCGCACGGGCTTCTTCCGGCAGAAGACGCGCGCCATCCAGTCCGCGGCGCGGGACGTGGCGGAGCGCTTCGCCGGCGAGGTCCCCGCCGACCTCGACGCCCTCGTCACGCTGCGCGGGGTCGCGCGCAAGACGGCGAACGTGGTGCTGGGCAGCGCCTTCGGGAAGCCGGCCCTCGCCGTGGACACGCACATGAAGCGCGTGAACCGGCGGCTCGGCCTCGTGGAGCAGGAGGACCCCGAGCGGATCGAGCGCGAGCTCGCGGAGCTCCTGCCGAGGAGCGAGTGGTCCGGCTACAGCCTGCGCGTGATCCACCACGGCCGCGTCTGCTGCCAGGCGCGCCGCCCGCGCTGCGGGGAGTGCCCCGTCGCGAAGGACTGCCCCTTCCCGGCCCTCCCGCCCGCCGGGGGGGAGCCCGGCGCGGGGAGCCCGGGGGCGGACCCGGCTCCGCGCGGGGTCAGGCGTCGCCGAAGCTCGCGACGAGCTCCTCGAGGCGGGCGTGCGCGTCCGCGAGGATCGGCGCGCCGTCGCCCACGAGGAGCGCGTCGAAGTCGAGGGCGAGCAGGCGGCGCAGGCTGGCGCGCAGCCGCTTCGGGTCGTCGAGCACGGGCTCGGGCAGGAGCGAGAGCCGGCCGGGCGGGTTTCCGATCACCGCGTCCCCCACCACGAGGAGCCGGCGCCGCGCATCGTGCAGGGCGATCTCGCCCGGCGACTTGCCGTGCGCATCCACCACCCGGAAAGGCCCCACCCGCTCGCCGAACTCCAGCGTCTCGTCGATGCCGATGCCCTGCTCGCGGGCGTGGTCCGCGTCCCAGGCGTGGACCCAGACGCTGGCGCCGGTGCACTCGTGCACGCGGTTCGCGGCGCGCCCGTGGTTCCGGTTGGTGATCACGATGCGCTCGACCCCCTCCCGGGCCAGGCGGGTCAGCACCTCCTCGCCGCACTCGGCGGGGTCGATGCAGAGGTTTCCCTCCGGATCCAGGACCAGGGTGCCGTGGAAATGGTAGCCATGGCGCTCGGACGGCCAGGCCCAGGTGAAGATCCCGGGGAGGACCTCGCGCATGGAGCCAGTGTAACACCGCCGGAGCGGGCAGCGGCCGGTGCCCGGGCCCCCCGCGTCTAGGATCCGCTGCGCTCGCGCGGCTCGCGCCAGGCCCGCGCCAGCCCCGAGAGCGAGCTGGCGAGGAGCAGCGCGCAGGCGAGCCCCGCGAAGAGGAGCAGCGGCAGGTGGCGCAGATCGCGCGCTCCGCTCGCGAGCGCGAGGCCGAGCGCCGCGCCGAGGGCGGTGGCGGCGTGTCGGAGCAGGCGCCTGCCCCGCGGCGCGCGCGGGCGCCGATCCGCGCTCTCGCGCTCGCGCCGATCCATCTCCCGCGCGACGCCCGGCCGGAACGCGCGCCCGAGCCCCAGCGCCAGGGCCGCCAGGGCTCCCGAGAGGGCGAGGTCGCGGCCCCCGCCCCCGGCGGCGAAGGAGAGCAGGCAGGCGAGCGCCGCCAGGGCGCTGGCGGCGGCGAGCAGGCGCTGGCTCGTGGATCGCTTCGGCGGCATGGGCCCCATTCCTCCCGGGTCTCAGAAGAGCACGAGGATCGGGAAGGCGAGCGCGGCCAGGCCGCTGGCGTCGCGCAGCAGCGAGTTCACCTCGATCTCGAGATCAATCTCCTTCTGGAAGATTGGCGGGGCCGGGGCGAGCTGGGGCGGCGGCGTTCCCTCGAGCCACAGGCTCCCGCTCACGACGGCCTTGGTGAGCCCGCCCACGGCGGTGGCGAGGGCGGCGGTGGCCAGCAGGATCGGGGTCAGCGGCGCGCCGGCGCCGAGCAGGGCGGCGGCGGCGGTGGCGGTGCCGGCCAACGCGAAGAGCAGATCCGCCTGGAAGTTCCAGGCGCTGCGGTACTCCTGGAGGAGCCCGCTCGCGTCTCCGAAGACGAGCGGGTTCCCGCTCGTGTAGGTGTGCTGGCTCAGGAGATCCAGGGCGGGGTCCGGAGCGAGGAAGCGCCCGACCGCCGGGTCGTAGGCGCGGGCTCCGAGGAGGACCAGGGGCCCGAGGGCGAGGCCGCGGTCGAAGCCCACGCGCGCCGGCTCGGGCCCGAAGGCGGCGTCGAGGCCGTAGGGCTGGTAGCGATGCTGCGCCACCACGTGGCCCGCATCGTCGCTCACGTAGCTCACGTGCCCGCGCGGATCCAGGTGCCGGAAGGAGCGGGCGCCGCTCCCGAGGTCGAGCACCACCTCGCCCAGGTCGAGGCGTCCCTGCGCGCCCGGGCCGCTGCCCTCGACGCGCCCGCCGAAGAGCCGGTACTCGCGCAGCACCCCATCGATGCGGCTCGAGAGCAGGCGCCCCTGCATGTCCCAGACCAGGCTCGCGGCGCCGAAGGAGGCCAGGCGCCCGGTCGCGGTCCAGCCGATCGGGACGCCGGCCCGCTCCCGGCCGAAGCCCGCCTCGTCCCAGGCGTAGCTCAGCGCCGGCGCGCCCCCGACCGCCGCGGCCAGCAGCCGGTTGCCCTCCGCGTTGTAGGCGAAGGAGTCGCCGGCGCCGCCGTCCACCGGGTTCCCGAGCGCGTCGTAGGCGAACTCGCGCCCGCGCCCCGTCTCGTCCTCCCAGTGGAAGACCTGGTTCCCCACCAGCTGGGACGGGTCGGAGAGGCTTCCGTCCAGGGGCAGCCAGTACTCCTCGGCGGTCGCGGCGAGAGGCGTGGTCGTGGCGAAGCGCAGGATCTGGCGCGGCGGCGCGCTCGCGACGCGGCGCGTGATCGCAGTGGTCTCGACGGCGGCGCCGGAGGCGTCGATCGCCGTGGCCCCCAGGGCCTGGCGGGTCGCGCCGTCGTAGGCGAAGGAGCGGAGCAGGCCGTTCCCGGTGCGCACGCTCGCGAGCTCCCCGCCGGCGATGGAGCGCTCGAGGAGCACCACGCCGGCGCGCCGGTCGACCACCCGGACCTCGCGGTCCGCGAGGTCGTACTCGTAGCCGAGCTCGGCGACGCTGCCTGCGCCGGGGAGGGCGAAGACCTCGGTGCTCAGGCGCGAGCGCGCGTCGTACCCGCGCACCAGCACCTCGCCGCTCCCGAACAGGGTGGCGGAGAGCCGGCCGGCGCCGTCCCGGGCGAAGAGCTCGGACTCGCCGCGGATCGAGTCGTGGACGGAGGCGAGGTGGCCCGCTGCCCAGCGGTAGACCGCCTCGCCCTCGAGGGCGCCGCCGCGCAGCGCCCGGTGGCGGACGAGCCGCCCGAAGGGGTCGCGCTCGAACTCTTCGCGCATTCCGTTGGGTCGGGTGCGCGAGGCGAGGTTTCCCGCCGCGTCCCAGGTGTAGCTCGTCTCGCGCCACACGCCGTCCACGCGCTCCCGCAGCGCCACCGGCCGCCCGAGGGCGTCGTAGTCGAGGGCGTGGTCACCCCCCCCGGGGCGCTCGATGGCGAGGATGCGCCCATCGCTGCGGCGGGAGATCCGCACGCTCGCCTGGCCCAGCACGGCGCCGGCCCCCGTCGCTGCCCTCGCCAGGGAGACGAGCTCGCGGCTCTCGTCGAAGCCCCGCGCGAGGCTCCCCCCCTCCAGGCGCAGCAGGCTTTCGACGAGGGCGTTCCCCACCGGATCGAAGAGGCGCCGGTCGACGGCCGGGCCCGTCGCCTCGAGCCAGTGCCCGTGCACGCCGAAGAGCGGGAAGCTCTGGACGAGACCGTTCGGCGCCGTGCTGGAGGTCACCACCGTCCCGGACCCGTACCCGAAGCTGTGCAGCTCGCCGGCTCCGTTCGCGAGGGTCACGAGGCGCCCCAGGGCGTCATAGCTGCGCTCCTGCACGAGGCCCAGGGAGTCGGTCACGCGCCGCAGCGCGGCGGAGCCCGGGTCCTCGAGGTTCAGCGCGCCGGGCTCGTACTCGAAGCGCACCTCGTTGCCGCCGGGCTCGCGGCGCAGGGCGAGCAGGTCGTCCTGCCAGGTGAAGCGCGTGGTCGAGCCATCGGGCAGCGTCCTGCTCGCGGGGCGCAGGCCGACCCAGGTGAAGGAGGTGACCTCGGCCGCCTCGACGCGCTCGACCCGCTGCAGGCGCTTCTCGGCGTCGAACCAGTAGCGGGTCTGGCCGCCCAGGGGGTTCCCGTGGAGCACCGGGTAGAGGCCCGCCCCGTCCTGCCAGGAGTAGCGAAACTCGTGCTCGGGATCACCGGCGCCGATCTGCCGCACCGCTCCGACGCGGCGGCCGGGCAGGTACTCGACCTCGATGCGCTCCCCCTCGCTGCTCGTGAGGGCGGTGAGCAGGCTGCCTTCGCCGGCGTACTCGTAGCGGGCACCGGGCACCCCCGCCGCCACGTCGACCGGGCTGCGCGCCGTCACCAGCCGCCCGAGCGCGTCGTACTCGAACTCCGCCCGGCGTCCGGTGCGCGCGTCGCTGGCCACGAGCGGCTGCTCGCCGGCGCCGAGCTCGATCTCGAAGAGCGGCGCGCAGGCGGACGCGAGGCTGCACTGGGAGATCGCGAGGGCCCCGCGGCTCCACAGAAGGCGCAGGCGCGGGTAGTCGAGGCTGGCGAAGCGCAGGTGGTCGAGCCGGTGATCCGCTCCGAACTGGAGCAGGAGCCCGCCGCGGGTGCGGATCGCCGTGGCGTCGTGCCGGGTGAAGCGCGTGCCCGGGATCGGGGCGCCGTCGGCGAGCCCCGCGACCGCGTGCACCGCGCCGGTCTCGTCTGCGAAGCGGGCGCCGTCGTAGCTCACCTGGAAGTTCCAGAGCCAGGCGCCGCTCGCGGCGTCGTAGCGGGCGCGGATCTCGAAGGTCCCGAGCAGCGTGTCGAGGGAGAGATCGCGGCGGGGGATCGAGAGGTTGCCGCCCGCCGCGTTCACGAAGCCGCCGGGCACGGCCACGAGACCCGGCTCCTGGTACTCGGGCGCGCCGCTCTCGCTGGCCAGGACCAGCGGGACCCCGCAGGCCCCCGCCAGCCCCAGGCAGGCGAGGAGCGCCAGCGGCCGGACCGGGGCGGGGGCGGGTCGGGGAGCCATGGTTCCTCCGCGGGACTCAGGACGCGCGCCGGTGCCGGCCGAGGGTCGCGAGGCCGAGCACCCCGGTGCCCAGCAGGAGCAGGAGGCCCGGCTCGGGCACGAAGCGCAGCGTGAGGCGGCCGAAGCCCTGGAAGTAGCGGCCGTCGCGGGAGACGACCTGCAAGGGCGTGACCAGCGAGAGCGCGCCGTCGGGGAGCGCCGTCGACTGGGTGAAGGAGGCCGGCCCGTGCACCCAGCCGTGGTCCGCCACCAGTTGTGTTTCTCCGGCCGGGGTGTCCACCGAGAGGAAGGCGGTCCCGACGGTCCAGGGCGCGAACTCGACCGAGACCCGAATGGGGGAGTAGCCGCCCAGGGTGGCGAGGCCGCCGACCCCGACGCCGGTCGCGCCGCTCTCTGCGCTGAGCGCCAGCGGCCAGTCGAGCCAGCAGTCCGGCGCGAAGAAGAAGCACAGGCGCGCCACGCCGCCCACCGGCAGGGTGTTCCGCGTGAGCTGCGGCTGGAAGAGCGACGCGGGCGGCCAGAAGGGCGCGAGCGTACCCGTGCCGAGCTCGACCTCGCCCTTCACGTGGGAGATGCCCGAGAACGCCACCACCTCGGGGTCGGTCACCGGGACGAGGGTCTCGCCGGCGATTCCCCCGGCGAGCCGCAGCTCGCGCAGGCGGATTCCCCCCCAGGAGGTGTCGACGGTCGCGACGCCCACGCCCGGGATCTCGACGCTCGGGAGCGACAGGAACTCCAGCCGGAACGAGCCCCGCCAGGCCAGGGGCTCTCCGCCCGCCGCGCCCGCAGCCAGCGCCAGGAGCGCGCCCGCCGCGAGGCCCCGCGCCCGGGCGGCGCGGTCGGCGGCGCGCGGCGTGCCCGCGCGTTGGCCACGGGCCGTGGCCGCCGGCACGCGCGGCGCGGGCAGAGAGGGCGTCCCGCGAGCCCGGCGGCCCGGCGGCGACTCGAGCGGCTCCAGGCGGGGAGGCATGCCCGGCCCGGGAGCAGGATCCGTGCCAGGCGGGAGTCTGTGCCCGGCGCGCCCCGGGGAGAGGCGGGCGCCGGTGGGCCCGCGCTCAGCTCTTCGTGTCCTGCACCGGATCCCGCTGGGTCGAGAAGCGCTCCGACTCCGGGTCGTAGTAGACGGGCTTCTCGGCGCGCAGCACGTTGCAGAGCAGCCCCAGCTCCTCGAGCGCGATCGGCCGGAGATCCACGCACGAGCGGTCGTCGAAGGTCAGCCAGAGACCTCCGGAGCCGACCCTCCGATCCCAATCGACGTCGTAGTAGCTGATGCGCTTCTGCATGCTCCCTCCCGCAGGGTCCGCTCGCGCGGCCGGTCGCCAGCGTAGCGCGAGCGCCCCGCGGCTCCCGGCGGATCCGCTCCGGTGGTGGGACCGCGCCGACGTGCCACAATGGCACCGCCTGGGGGAGGCGACGGGTGGGAGCGGTGCGAGGTCGGCGGCAGGGAAGGCTCGTCCTGGCCGGCGCGGCCGCCGCGCTGGCCCTGCTCGTCGCCGTCTATCCGCGGCCGCCGCTTCCCTTCGTGCTCCCCGCTCCCGCGCCGGAAGGCACGGCAGCGCGCGCCGGCTTCGCGCTCTTCGCACTGGGCGATACCGGCGCGCGCCGCGCGTTCCCCTCGCTCCGGGCAGGCCAGCTCGCCGTGGCCCGGGGTCTCGTGAGCGAGGACCTGCGGCAGCCCGCGGACGCCCTGCTGCTCCTCGGCGACAACTTCTACCCCGACGGACTCGTCGAGGGCGAGCTCGTGGAGCGGATCCGGGAAAACCTGGTCCGGCCCTACTGCCGATTCGTCGATCTCTCGGCGGCGCGCTCGGGAGAGGTGGCGGGCGCCTGCGGGCTCGAGCCGGGCCTGCGCCGGCCGCTGCCCCTTCACGCCGTCCTCGGCAACCACGACCACGACTCCCCCGAGAGCCCCGAGCTCGAGCGCGCGGCGATCCCCCGCTACGTGGCGAACTGGCGGCTCGCCCAGGGGCTCGTCGAGCTGCGCGAGCTCGAGCCCGGCCTCTCCCTCGTGCTGGTGGACTCGTCCTCGCTGGAGGGCGAAGAGCAGCGGGCGCCGCTGCGCGATGCGCTGCGCCGGGCCGCGGGGCCCTGGCGGATCCTGGCCTCCCATCACCCCCTCGCGGCGGGCGGGCGCGCCGAGGGCGAGGCGCGGGCGGCGCTCATGCGGCGGGCCGTGGCGGAGGCCGGGGTGGCCGTGCAGCTCGTCCTCTCGGGTCACCGCCACAACCTGCAGGCCATCGAGCTCGAGGCCCCCCCGGGCGGGCTCCAGGTCATCGCCGGGGGCGGAGCCAGGATCCAGCCGCTGGAGGACGACTACCGCGGGCTGCGCTTCGCCCTCGCCCGCACCGGCTTCGCCCGGGTCGAGCGGCAGAGCCCGGCGGGCGGCGAGGTCCTGGTCGTCACCCTCTACGCGACGCCCCGCTACCCGGTGGTCTTCTGGCGCGCCGCGGAGCCGGTCGCGCGCTTCGCCGTGGACCGGCTGGGGGGGGTGCGGCGCGAGGCGCTCAGGCGCTGACGGAGGCGCTGCGGCGGCGGATCGTCTTCACGCCGCCCTGGGCCTTGTACTGCAAGACCCGCCGCAGGGCGGAATTCGCGACCGCCGATCTCTGGGTCCCGAGCGCCTGCTTGAGGCGCTCGAAATCCCCGGAGCGCTGGAAGGCCTCCACGGCGTCGATCTGCTGGCGGCTCGGCGCCCGCGGCTTGCGCGCCCGGCGGGAGTTGTCCGCCTCGTACTCGCGCCGGAAGCCCTCGGGGCTCATGCCCTGCCGCTCGAGGATCCGCTTCACCTTGGGCGCGGAGAGGACCTTCGACCAGAACTCGTCGGAGCTCTTCGCGCCGCGGCGCTGGATCCGGGCGGCCATCCAGTTCCCGTTGTCGGATCTCTTGCCGGGCTTCGGGTCGGACCCTCTCTCGGCGTCGCTCTTCTCCACCTCTTGCACGTCCCCGCCCGCTCCCTCCGCGCTCCCTCCGCGCTCCGGCCCCAACCGCCCCAGAGTCCGACGGCGCCGGGAGACGGCGCCGTCGCGATTCCAGAATACTCCGAAGCGCTGCGCCCGTTCCAGCGGAAATCCTCGCCGGCCGCTTCGGGTCGCTCGGCTGCCGGGGACGGGCCCGAGATTCCCGTTCGGGGCGGCCGCAGAGGGAGCGGAGTTGCCCGGGGGCTGCCGCCGCTGGGCTACAGTCCGCCCGAGGGGGGAGGCCTGCCTCCGCGCGCCCCTTCCGGCTGCGGCGAGAGTGGGCAGAGCGTGGGGATCCGGCCTCGTGGAGTCCCCCCGGGTGCAGGGCGGTTGGGCGCCGGCAGTGCAGGCCGTGTAGGATACGGCGCCTCCGCAGCCCCCTGGACCGCTAGACGGGAAGGTCTCGATGGGAAGGAAGAGCCGGACGGGAGTCCTCAAGCGCCAGCGCGAGGCCAAGAAGGCGGAGAAGGCCGCGCAGAAGCGCGAGAAGCGCGAGCGGCGCGATGGCGGCGGCGTCAGCGGCGACCAGATCGCGACCGCCGAGGATCTCGCGGGCTACGGCGTGGCCCCCGAGGAGTCCGAGGACGACGGAAAGCGCCGCCCACCACCCCCGCGCGACAGGGCCGGCTCCGGGCAGGAGCCCCGGGACGCGGGCGCCCTCCCGGACCCAGCCTGCGCCAGCGCGGCGCGCGAAAGGAGATCGGTTGGCCAGCGAACCGCTGATCGCGGTCTTCGTCGACTACGAGAACCTCGCCATCGGCGTCCGCGGCATGCACAAGGGGCTCTTCCAGATCGACCTCGTGCTGCGGCGCCTGCTCGAGAAGGGTCGCCTCGTCTACAAGCGGGCCTACTGCGACTGGGGTCGGCACCGCAACGCCGTCCACGAGTTCCACGGCCATGGGATCGAGATGATCGACATCCCGCAGTCGAAGGCCAGCGGCAAGAACAGCGCCGACATCCACATGGTCGTGGACGCCCTGGACCTCTGCTACCAGAAATCGCACATCGACACCTTCGCGCTCCTCTCCGGCGACAGCGACTTCTCGCCCCTGGTGGCGAAGCTCAAGGAGAACGACAAGCGCGTGGTGGGTTGTGGCGTGAAGAGCAGCACCTCGGACCTCTTGATCGGGAGCTGCGACGAATTCATCTACTACGACGACCTGGTGCGCGAGAAGCCGAAGCCGCGCGTGCGGGGCGAGGAGAGCCCGACCAAGCGCGACGAGGCGCAGCAGACCCTGGTCGAGATCGTCCGCTCCCTGGAGCGCGACTACGACACCGTCTGGGGCTCCATGGTGAAGCAGGCGATCCGCCGGGTCTCGCCGGGGTTCAACGAGCAGTACTTCGGCTACGCGTCCTTCGCGGCCCTGCTGGAGGACGCCCAGAAACGGGGCCTGATCGACCTCGACTTCGACGAGAAGCGCAGCAACTTCGTGGTGCGGACGAAGAGCCCCTGACGGGCGCTGCGGCTCGCTGCGCGCCCTTCGGGCTTGCGCTCAGGCGGCGCGCACGTCCCGGGCCGCCGGCTTCGGGGATTCGTCCACCCAGGCCTCGTAGGCGTCGACGACCTCACCCACTTCGCCCTCCATCCGCGTCACCCCGCCCTCGATCCAGACGGCGCGGTTGCAGAGCCGGCGCACGTGGCTCGCGTTGTGGGAGACGAAGACCACGGTGCTGCTGCGCGCGCGGATCCGCTCGCGCATGGCCGCGAAGGACTTCTTGCGGAACTGGCGGTCGCCGACGCCGGTGACCTCGTCCACCAGCAGGACGTCGGGCTCCGCCTGGAGAGCCACCGCAAGGCCCAGGCGCGCCTTCATGCCCGAGGAGTAGGTGACCACCGGCTCGTCGATGGCCTCGGCGAGCTCCGAGAAGTCGATGATGGACTGGGCGCGTGCCTCGATCTCGCGCCGGGAGAGCCCCAGGAAGAGCCCACCGAGCACGATGTTCTCGCGCCCCGAGAGGTACTCGAGGAAGCCCAGGCGAAGCGTGAGCAGCGTGACGCGATTCGCGCGGCGGACGAGCGTGCCCTTGTCCGGGAGCATCACCCCGGCGAGGAGGCGCAGGAGCGTGCTCTTGCCCACGCCGTTTCGACCCACGACGCCCAGGCAGTCGCCGCGGTGGAGGTCGAAGGACACGTTGTGCAGGGCCCAGTGCCGGCGCCGCGAGAGCAGACCGCGGCGCCTCCAGTAGGAGACCCCCACGTTGCGCAGCGAGAGGATCGGCGGGGCGGCGGGCGCTTCCGGATCGCTCATCGCATCATCCGTTTGGCGTAGAGGCCGTCGCAGCGGGCCAGGAGCCAGATGCCCAGCAGGAGGCCCAGCGCCGAGGCGGCGGCGATCCAGACGAGGACCGGGGCTTCGGGCCACTGCCCGTACATCAGGGCCTGGCGCTGCGCGTGGACCAGCTGCGACATCGGGTTGAGCCAGAACCAGCGCTGCACCCCGGCCGGCAGGCTCTCGCCCGAGTACATCACCCCGGACAGGAAGAAGCCCACCCGCAGCGCGTAGGTGGCGGCGTTGGCGAGGTCGGGGACGAAGGGCACGAGCGCGGCCAGGACCAGGCCCACCGCGCAGGTGAGCAGGACCTCGACGGCCAGGACGGCGGGGAGGGCGGCGTAGTGGACGTCGGCCCGGAAGCCCCAGAGGGCCAGCACGCCGAAGAGCAGGGGCAGCTTGAAGGCGAACTCGTAGAGGCTGGTGAGCAGCGACGTGACCGGGAGCACGAGCTTGCGCAGGGCCACCTGATCGCACAGCGAGCGGGCGCCGTAGATCGAGTTGCCCATGCGCCGCACGCTGCCCTCGAAGAGGCGGTAGCCGAGGATGCCCACGATCAGGAAGGGCACGAAGTCCTCGGTGCCTCGCTTGAGGAAGACCCCGAAGACGAGGTAGTAGATCGCCATGCTGATCAGCGGGTCGAGGATCCACCAGAGCGGACCCAGCAGGGTCCGCTCGGCCTCGGCGCGGAAGTCGCACCAGGCCTTGTACAGGATGAGCTGGCGGTAGGGGAGGAGGTTGGCGTAGCCGGCGGTCACGGTCTCAGGCGCGCCAGCAGTCGAGGCCTCGCCCCAGGAGCCCCTCGAGGCCCTTCACGTCGTCGGCGTAGAGCGCTCGGAGGCGCTGCACGTCGGAGGAGCGGAGCACGCAGTCCATGCGGGTGAGGTCGGGCTGCTCGGGCTCCACGGTCGCCTCGCCGGGCCGCGGGCGCTCCACGGGGGGCGCGCCGGGCCGCGGCAGGTAGAGGTCGCCTTCGGCCCAGACCCGTTCCATCCCGGTGTGGATGGCGCGGTGCATCTTCTTGCAGCGGAACTCGGGGTCCACGCCGAGGAATCGGAACAGGGCGGTAAAGGCGCGCAAGGGGCGCGCCGCCGCCTCCTCGAGGATCACCACGTGGATCTGCTCCATGCGGAAACGGACGAGCCACTCCTTCAAGTGCTCGAAGTAGAAGCCCATGTGCAGGATGCCGCGCTCGCGGCCCGCATCGAAGATGCTCCGGGTGCGATCGATGCGCTCCTTCCGCACGTGGTGGAGGTAGGCCGAGATGGCCCGCTGGACGGGGTCGCGGAGCGCGAGGACGAGCCTCACCCGGGAGCCCAGCCGCTCGAAGACGGCGCCCGGGATGTCGAGGTCGAATCCCTTCGGCTTGTCGCAATACTCCGGATGGGCGTTGCTGTTCCAGAAGTAGCTCGGCGTGGCCTCACCGACGGCGCGCGCCCCCCCGGCGCCGGCGAAGTGCGTGGCGAGGTAGCGCCCGAACCCGTCGCTCTCCCGGCTCTTCGCGTAGCTGAAGAACTCGAGCTCCTTCGTCTCCGGGAGGAAGACCTCCGGGTGGTCTCGGAGGACGGCCCACAGCCAGGTGGTGCCGCACTTCTGGGCGCCGATGATCAGGAAGTCGGGCTTGCGCGCCACGGCCTCTCCTCCGGCGATGGGGTCGGGAGCATCTTCGGCAGGAGGGGCGTGAAAATGAAGAAGGAAGCGCCGGCCGGGAGCGCCGCCCCGGAGACGGCGACGGACGCCTCCTCCCAGGGGGGGAGCCCGCGCCGGGCCTGGATCCAGCGCCGCTTGGCGAAGGCCCGGCCCAGGAGCCGCCAGGCCTCGGCGTAGGCGGGGAGCCGGCCCCGGTCGCGCAGGAGCGCGTAGCCCAGGCGCACGACCTCCCAGAGCAGGATGGCGGGCAGGTCGCGCAGGAAGCCGGCCAGCCGCTCGTTCTTGACCATCTCCAGGTAGCGGTTCTTGAACGAGTGGCGCCGGACGGCCGGGTCGATCCCGCGCCAGGCGCGCGCTGACCAGCCCCGCCGGTGCACGGCGCGGGCCTCCGGGACGTAGAGGCAGCACCAGCCGAAGAGCCGGGCCCGCCAGGCCAGGTCGGTGTCCTCGTGGTAGGCGAAGAAGTCCTCGTCGAAGAGCTCGCCCGCCAGCTCCAGGTGCTCGAGGGCCGCCCGCCGGATCATGAGCGCCGCGCCGGAGAGCCCGAAGACCCGCTCCACCCGGTCGTACTGCCCGCGGTCGGGCTCCTCGCTGCCCCGATCGCGCGTCCGGCGGCTGCGGGCCATCGAGAGGCCCGCGCTGTCCAGGGTCCTCCCATCCTCGCGCAGGAGCTTCCCCGAGGCGAGCGCGACGCTCGGGCGCGCGCCCATCTCGCGCACCAGGACCTCCGCGAAGCCCGGCTCGAGCTCGACGTCGTCGTTCAGGAGCAGCAGGAACTCGGCTCCCGGGTCGCGCAGGGCCGCCTCGCCCAGGGCGCGGTTCGCGCCGGCCGCGAAGCCGCGGTTGGGGCCGGGAAGCCAGCGCACCCCGGGGAAGGCGCTGCGGAGCCGCAGGGCGGCGTCGGGCTCCGGATCGTGGTCGACCACGGCGACGCCTCCGGGCCGCAGGGTCTGGGCGGCCACGCTGGCGAGGCAGCGCTCGAGCTCCGCGCTGCGGCGGAAGTGGACGACGGCGACCGAGTAGCGGGGCATCGGGGGGTTCCAGCGGGCTCGGACCCGACCGGATCCGCTCCCGAGGTCCTCTTCGGAAGTCCTCCGATCGACCTGAGCGGGTCCGCGGGGTGCGCGGCGAGCCGAAGGCGAGCGGATCTCGGGCGGCCCGAGCCCGCCGCGCCCGAAAGCCCTTCAACTCCCCGGGCCGCCTGCCGAAACGGTCCCCGGGGCGGCGCCAGCCGGGGTCGCCGGCGGGGTCGGGCGGGGGGCGGCTGCTCGCCGGGCCGAGCCACGCGGCAGGGGGGGACGATTGAGGACGCCCGCTTCAGCGCCGATGCTGCGCCTGCTCCCGGGCCCCGAGGAGGCGCCGCGGGCCAACGGGCCCGAGCTCCCCGACCGCCCCCCGGCCGTCGACATCCTGGTCCCCGTCCACAACGAGTGGCACGTGCTGCGCCCCTGCCTGGAATCCCTGGAGGCCTTCACCTCCTACCCCGCGGCGCAGATCACGATCCTCGACGACGGGAGCGACCCCTTCGTCCGAGAGCGCATGGAGGCCTTCGTGGCCCGGCCCGGCCCGCTGCCCAAGCGGATGCTGCGCAACGAGCGGGCGCTGGGCTTCGTGAAGAACTCCAACCGGGGATTCGCGCAGGCCCAGGGCGAGTTCCTGGTGCTCCTCAACAGCGACACCCTGGTCACCCCCGGCTGGCTCGAGGGCCTGGTCGACGCGGCGCTCTCGGATCCGCGCATCGCCTGCGTCATGCCCATGAGCAACCAGTGCTCCTTCCACAGCCTGGCCCTCCCGATGGGCTGGAACGTCTTCCAGTACGCCGCCCACGTGCGCAAGCGGGCGACGCGCACCTGCTTCGACGCCGTCACGGCGGGCGGCTTCTGCCTGCTGATCCGCCGCGAAGCCCTGAGGGAGATCGGCCCCTACGACGAGGCCTTCGGCATGGGCTACGGCGAGGAGAGCGACTGGTGCATGCGCGCCCGCTCGCTCAGCTGGAAGGTCGTCGGCGTCGAGGACACCTTCGTCTACCACCGCGGCAAGGCGACCTTCAAGGACTACAAAGAGAAGAACTTCAAGCAGACGAACTACCAGCTCTTCATGGACCGCTGGGGCGATCTGTACAAGAAGGCCATGGCGGGCTACCACCAGCGCGACGCCCTGCGGCCGCTGCGAGACGCCTACGTGCGCATGGACTCGCCGAGCGCCCCCCCGGTCCTCTCCGCCTTCTTCGACCGGGTGCGCACCGGCGGCCCCGCCTACGCCACCATCGAGGCCAGCCGCTACATCCGCGACCAGGGCGGCGTGCGGCGCGTGCCGGCCATCATCCGGGAGCGCGGCCTCACCCGGGGCAACCGCTACAAGCACCCGCTGCCCCGCGGCTTCCAGTCCCGGCGCCGCCCCCGCGTCACCTACGTGCTCGAGAAGTTCGCGCTCTCCGGGGGCGTGCTCTCGGTGGTGCAGCTCGTGAACCGCCTCACCCTGCTCGGCTGGGACGCCAAGATCGCCACCCACCACGACCACGACCAGCAGCACCTCCCGGCCTACATGCTCTACCACCACCCCTACGTGTTCCCGACCGCCGAGGCGATGATCCAGAACTTTCCGGAGAGCGACATCGTGGTCGCGACGCTCTGGTCGACCGCGTTCAAGGTCCGCCGCATCGTCCAGGAGCGGCTCCCGCGGGCGATCCCCTTCTACTTCATCCAGGACGACGAGACGCGCTTCTTCCACGACCTGGACCGGGACGGGCGCGCGAAGGTGCTCGAGACCTACGACCTGATCCCGGAGAAGATCGCCAAGTCCGACTGGCTGCGGGGGCTCCTGCGGGAGCGCGGCCACGACTGCCACAAGGTCCGACTCGGCCTCGACCTCGACGTCTTCTACCCCGAGTCGTCCATTGCCGAGCGGCCCCTGCGCATCCTCGGGATGGCCCGGCCGCGGACGCCCCGGCGCGGCTTCGCGGAGATCGTGGCCGCCATGCGCGAGATCAAGCGGCGCCGACCGCAGGTCGAGGTGGCTCTCTTCGGCTGCGAGAACCTGGCCGAGTACCGCCTCGACTTCGAGCACACGGACCTCGGGGTGGTGCCGAACGACCGGCTGCGCCGGGTCTACAACAGCAGCGCGATCCTGCTCGACCTCTCGGAGTTCCAGGGCTTCGGCCGGATGGGCCTCGAGGCCATGGCGTGCGGCTGCGCTGCAGTGCTCACGAAGTTCGGCGGGATCGGCGAGTACGCGCGGCACGGGCAGAACTGCCTCAGCGTCGACCCGGGGGACTTCGGGGAGACGATCGCGGCGATCCTGCGCCTGGTGGACGACGCGGAGCTGCGCGGGAGGCTCGTGGAAGAGGGGCTTCGGACCGCGCAGGAGTTCGACTGCGACCTCGAGGCGCGCAGCACGAGTCGGCTCTTCGCGGCGTCCCTGGGCCTGGAGGAGGACGTCTGCGCGGGGGCGAAGCCGCTGGGCAGGCGCGAGCGCAAGGCCGCGGCCGCAGGGGCCGGTGAGCCCGGGAGGAGGGAGACGACATGACGAGTCTGTTCCGATCGATGCTGGGCGCGGCGGCGCGCTCGCTCGGCTTTCCCCGCTGGGTGAACGAGGAGGAGTTCAAGCGTTGGCGGCGCGAGTCGCTCGATCCGGCCGTGCGCAGCGGCGCGCTCTACGTGCCGATGCCCGGGCTCGAGAGCACCCGCCACTACCGGGACAAGCAGAACCTCCACCACCTCGGGCGCTACGAGTGGGCCGCGCGCGTGCTCGAGGAGCACCGCCCCGAGCGCGTGCTGGACGCGGCCTGCGGCGCAGGCTACGGCTCGGCCAAGCTGGCCCGGGTGGCGCAAAAGGTCGACGCGGTGGACAACTACGACGCGGCGATGCGCCTGGCGCGATCGCGCTACAACCTCGAGAACATCACCTGGCACCTGATGGACGTCGAGAAGCTCGACGACACCTTCCCGGCCGGCAGCTTCGACGCCGTGGTGAGCTTCCAGACGATCGAGTGCGTGGAGAACGACGGCAAGTTCCTGGACGATCTCTACCGGCTGCTCAAGCCCGGCGGCATGCTGCTCATCGACACGCCCACCCGCAAGCAGCGGGTGGAGCAGCCCGAGAACCGCTTCCACCGGCGCTACTACGGCGTGGAGGACTGGCTGGACCAGCTGGTCGGCCGCTTCGAGCAGGTGCAGGCCTTCGACGCGCTCCCGGAGGCGAGGCTCCTGGAGCGCTTCGGCATGCCGAGCCAGGGCTCGATCGCCTGCTGCGTCAAGGAGCCGCCGGCTCCTCCCGAGATGCTCCCGCCTGCGCCGCCGGCGCAGGCGGACTGAGGAGCCCGGCGTGGCCCAGGCGGCTCCCTCGAAACCGAGCGTCGCGCCCGGCCGCCGCCTCGCGCCCGGCGAGGTGGACCTGTCTCGCTACGACTTCGTCGACTTCGGCTGCTCCAAGGGGGGCTCGCTGCGCTTCGCGAAGCGGCGCTTCCGGGCGAAGGCGGGCCTTGGAGTGGACATCGACCCGGCCAAGATCGCGCAGGCCCTGGAGAGCGGCTTCGACGTGGTGCAGGGGGACCTCCACGCGCTGCGCGGCAAGAACTCCGTGCGCTTCGTCTCCATGATGCAGTTCCTGGAGCACCTGCCGGAGCTGGCCGAGGTGGAGCGGGTGGTCGCCAAGGCGGCCAACCTGGCCAGCGACTTCCTCTACATCCACCACCCGAGCTTCGACGACGAGCACCTGCTGCTCGCCCAGGGCCTGCGGCTCTACTTCCAGCACTGGAGCGGTCACACGGCCCACGTGCGCAGCACCCACTTCTTCGAGATCTTCGAGCGCCTGGGGCTCTTGCAGTACCACGTGCGGGCGCTGAAGCCCGTCTTCGACTCGAGCCATCCGGCGATCCTGCCCTCCTCGGCCCCGATCGATCAGCACGAGTACGACCCGAACCTCCACGGGCCGAAGCCCCAGCTGGGCTTCCCGCAGCCGATCCACCAGCACCTGGAGTTCTTCGTGGCGCTGCGGCCGATCCCGAAGGCCGACTGGCGCGCGATCGTGGGCGGCTGAGGGCGAGGATCGCGGGAGCCGCCCGCGTTCAGGCCGGGGTGGCGGCCGCGAGCGGTCGGTGGCGGTGGGTGCCCCAGTACCAGGGCGTGTCGTGGGGGCTGCCCGGGAGGGGCTCGAAGCCCACCTGGAGCTTCCAGGCCACGAAGGCGAAGGCCAGCTGGTCGCGCTCGCTCCCGCGCAGGTAGGCCTGCCACCAGGCTTCGTTGAAGCGCCGCGTGCGGTGCGTGTGGCGCCGCAGGACCGTCGAGGCCTGGGCGAGCCCGGCGCCCTTGGGAAGGCCGTGGCGGCGGTAGCGGTGCATCTGCCGATCGATCGCCTCGCGCCCGTCCTTGGCCTTCTCGATGCAGGCGCGCGCCTCGTCGTAGGCGCAGCTGCGAAGCGGATGGCGGTGCAGCGCCAGCGCGTGCTCGCCCTGCACCAGGGGGAGGAGCTCGCGGGGGTCGCCGCACAGGGTCCAGGAGCCGTCCAGCCAGAGCGCGTACTCGTGGTCCGGGAGCGCCTCGTGGGAGAGGAGCTTGGGCCAGCGCGAGAGCCGGCGCGGGCCGAGCGACAGGGCGGGGAGGCGGATCTCGCGCCAGGGAGGGCGGCAGGGGACGGAGCCGTCGGAGAAGAAGAAGAAGTCCACGCCCGCCGGAGCGCAGAGGGGCTCCTTGAGCGTGTCGCGCTCTGCCGTGATCGCGGTGTAGACGGCGATTCGCTCCACACGCCCTCGCGCTCCGTGGGCGCGGGCGTCCCCGAGCTCGCCGCGCGCACAGCCTGGGGTCCGCATCGGCGGCCTCGGGGGGAGACTTGACGCGGCTCCAGGGAGGCGCGCAGGGCCTTCAGGGGGAGGATGCGGCTCCCGGGGGCGGCGCAGCCGGGGCGCGTCCGAGGCGCAGCGGGAGGGGGCGCGCGGCCCGGGGGAGCTGCGCGGGATCCGCGCGCCAGTGCGCCAGCGGGACGCGCAGAGCGGGGCCCTCCGGGGACTCGAGCACGAGGTCGAGGCTGCCCGAGCTGTCGGGGAGGACGAACCGGTAGAGGGGCGCGCGCCCCGCGGCAATCCGGTAGAGCGGCCCCGTCGCGGGCAGCAGCGCGAGGTCCCCGTCGCGCTGTGCGCTCCACAGCACGGGTGCGCCCGCGACCAGCAGCGCCACGCGCTCCGGTTCGCCGCCGCCGCGCCAGCGCAGCTCCTGCCCGTCGAGGAACTCGAGCTCCGGCACGACGGCCTGGCCGAGCGGGAGGCGCGGGTCGAGGAGCTGCACGCTGCCGCGGCGCTCCTCGCGGGTCCCCTGCGCGGACTCCACGCGGAGCGCGAGGGGCGCGCCCTGGGAGAGCCCGAAGGGAAGCGCGAGGATGGCGGCCTCGAGGGCGCTCTCGCCCGGCCGGGTCAGGAAGAGGAGCGAGGCCGCGCCGCTCCCGGGGAGGGAATCCGGCGCGCCGATCCCGCGCTCCCCGGGAAGGCGCGAGGCGCTGACGAGGAGGCCCGCGCGCCGGTCCCCCAGGCGCACGTCGACGGCCGCGAACCCGGCGATCGGCCGCTGCGCCGCCGCCGCCCCCTCCGCCGGCGGAAGGGGACCCGCCGGCGGCGGGACCGGGCTCGTGGCCAGGGCCGGGGGCGGGCTCGCGGCGGGAGCGCCCGTGAGCTCCGCGAAGAGCTGATGGGCCAGGAGCGCGTTTCCCCAGGCGCTCGCGCCGCCGTGGCGCCCGCGGTAGGGGAAGCGCCGGTCCGCGAAGGCCGGCAAGCCGACCAGGTTCGGGAGGTCCAGGCCGCGGACCAGCTCCAGCCAGTCCTCGCGCGCGCTGGCGAGCAGGATGGGCGGGCCCGCCTCGGCCATCCGGCGCAGCAGCAGGCGCCAGCTGGCCCGCGCCTCCTCCTCGGCCGGACCCGGGTGGTAGTAGAAGGGGTTGGCGAGCCGGCGGGTGCGCCCCGCCAGGGCGCGCAAGAGCGCCGGCGGGCTGCGGTCGTAGCGCAGGGTGCGCCAGCGCGGCAGGAAGCCGAAGTACGCCCGGAAGCGCTCCGAGTGGGTCTCGCCCGGGACCTCCACCAGGCGCAGGCCGGGGCCCTCGAGCACGAAGCGCGCGTGCAGGGCGTAGGGCGAGGCGAGGTCGGGAGGGGCGAATCCCAGGTCGCGCTCGCTCGCGAAGGAGCCCGGCCCGAGCAGCACGAGCTCGCAGCCGTAGCGCGGGCCCGCTTGCTCCCACAAGAGGAAGGACTGGTGGAAGCCGTGCCCGGGGCTCCCGAAGTTCAGCACCTCCGCGTCCGCGTGGCCCTCGCGCCGCAGGAGCTCCCCGAGCAGCTGCGGAAAGTCGTCGCTGCCGCGCGCCGCGTCGCCGTAGGTGCCGGAGTCGCCGAAGGCGCAGACGCGCCGCACTCCGGGGCGCCTCCCGGGCGGGAAGTTCACGAAGGAGCTCTCCCGCTCGGTGAGGAGGCCCCCGACCTGCCGCACCAGGGCGGCCTCGAGGGCCCCGGCGCCGGCGATCTCGTCCGCGCCCGGCCGCTCGCGCTCGCGCAGCGGGAAGACGAACGAGCGCCAGAAGTACCAGGCCAGAGCCAGCGCGAATGCCAGCAGGTAGCCGGCCCGCAGCCCGTGGCGGAGGACCCGCAAGCGCCGCCCCCGCCCCGCTAGAGCCGCCGCCAGAGCCGCCAGCCGAAGAACCCCGCGAGCGACGCGTAGAGCAGCGTGGGCGACCACGCTGCCGGGCCCGGGGGCAGCGTCTTCCCGTAGCCGATGGAGGCCGCCACCCCGTTCAGCAGGATGTAGCTCACGCCCAGGACCGCGCTCACGAGCAGCGTCTGGGCCGGCCCCGGGAAGGGCGGGCCCCCCACCGCGAAGAACAGGATCACGGCGGGCAGCACGAGGCAGGCCAGGGGCTCCGCGAGCTTGGCGTGGTAGTCGACGCGCAGCTCCGTGGCGTCCACGCCGTCGAGCTCGACCTCCTCGATCAAGCGCCCGACGCCGGCCACGGAGAGGTGCATGGTGTCGATGCGGGCGGGCAGGGCTTCTCCCAGGCGCGCGTACTTCGGGGGCGGGACCCGGCGCACCGCCTCCCCCTCCACCTCGATCCGGGCCGGGTCCGCGAGCTTCCACAGCCCCGTCTGCTCGTTCACGAGCTGGGCCGTGCGGGCGTCGGTCCGGCTCACCGGGAGGCCATCCTCGCCGAGCTCGTAGATCGCGATCTCGCTCGCGATGCCGCGCTTCGTGTCGAGGAGGGCCGCCTCGACGACCTGGCTTCCGGAGCGGTACCAGGCCCCGGCCCGCTCGCGGAACGACTCGGGCAGGCCCTTGATCTCCGTCTGCTTGAGGACGTCCGCGAGTGCGTTGGTGCGGGGCACCACGATGTTGTTGAGCGCGAAGTAGAGCGGCGCGACGGCGGTCGACAGGAGCAGTGCCGGGAGCAGGGCCCGGGGCGCGGGGATCCCGCAGGCCCGCATGCCCATGAGCTCGCCGCCCGCGGCGAGGAGGCTCACGCAGAGCGACGTCGCCACCAGCAGCGCCATGGGAACGGCGCGCGAGGCGAGCAGCCACACCCGGACCCCGTAGAAGCGCAGCACCGCGACGCCGCTGGCCTCGTACTTGCTGAACCAGGACAGGCGCTCCATCAGGTCGATCAGCAGGTAGGCCGCGAAGATCACGGCGAAGGAGAGCGCGGTGAGCTGGAGGAAGACGCGGGCGACGTAGCGCTGGAGTGCCCACGGCCTGGGCGGGTGCGCCCGCCGCGCCTGCGCCCCGGAGCTGGCCCGGGCGGAGTGCCGGGGCCGGTCGAAGGAGTGGCCCAGCACCCCCTCGCGGGTGGTGCGCCAGAGCAGGACCAGGGCGAGGAGTGCGAGGGCGGCGTTGGGCAGCCAGACGCCCGCCGCCACCCGGAGGTCGCCGCGCTGCACGAGTCCCTCGCCGAGCTGCACGAGGCCGTAGTACGCGATGGTGCAGAGGATCCCCAGCATGCCGCCGCCGGCCCGGGAGAAGCTCGTGCGCGAGAGGAAGAGCGGCACCGCCAGCAGTCCGAAGACGAGCGTGGCGAGCGGCAGCGCGACGCGCCGCTGGAGCTCGATCGCCGCGTCGTTCCGGGCCGCGCCCGCGGCCGGCGCGAAGTCCGCCGCCTGGCGCGAGAGCGCGCGGAGCGAGAGGCCCTGGAGCTGCTCGCGCGGGGGGCGCGCGAGCCGGTCCTCGCTGCGCGGGAGATCGGCGGCGAGCGACTCGAAGCGGAGCACCTTCGCGGCGCCGCGCGCGGAGGGCAGCACGCTGCCGGTGCCGAGCCGCAGGGAGAAGGCGCCCTCGCCGCCGGGGTCGATCTGGCCCCCCCGCGCGAAGACCGTCTCGCCCAGATCGGGCGAGAAGAGGAGCACGCCGCGCAGGCGCGCGCCCCCGTCCAGCACCTCGCGCGCCTCGAGCTGCCAGCCGCCAAACTCGTTCACGACCCCGGGCCGGATCTCGGCCCAGGGCCGCTCCCGGGCGATGCGCTCGAGGGCGCGGTCCTGGGCGCGGCTGGCCCAGGGCGAGATGGCGAGGCTCACGCCCAGCAGCAGCGCGGTCGCGACCGCCGCCAGGGCGGCGATGGGCCCGACCAGGCGCCAGGCCGCCACGCCCGAGGCCTCCAGCACCAGGATCTCGCGGTCGGCCCCGAGCCGGCCGAGGGCCACCAGCGAGCCCACCAGGAGCGCGAAGGGCGCCATCGTTGCCCCGAGGGGAATGAGCTTGTAGAACGCGATGGCGGCGATCGCCCCGCCAGCCACCCCGCTGTTGAGGAGGGGGAGAAAGCCTACGATCTCACGGGTAAGGACGACCCCGGTCAGGCCGAGGAGCGCAAGGGCCGTCGGGAGGAGCGCCTCGCGGGTCACATAGCGGTAAAGGGTCCGACGCGGGCGCCGATGCTTGGGGGGGACCGCGCCCACGGCCCCGGCCTCCGCTTGTTGCGCGTTCGCGACCTGGACTACAGTACGTGATCCCCCCGCCACTGCTGGGATCCTAGGTCGCCCGCGCGGCCGGGGGCAACGGCCGGGCGCACACCAGGCGACCACCACCCGAGACCCGACTCCCGCGCAGCCCAGCCCCCCGCCGCGGCCCAGTCCCAGGGGAGACCATGAGAGCCATCGTTCTTTGCGCCGGGCAGGGGAGGCGGCTCCTGCCGCTGACCGAGCGAGACCCCAAGTGCCTGCTGCCCGTCGACGGGGAGCGCTGCATCCTGGAGATCCAGCTCGAGGCCCTGGCCCGCGCCGGGGTCGAGCGCGCGGCGGTGCTGGTGGGCTTCGGGGCCGAGCGGGTCGAGGCCTTCCTGGCCCGGCGCCCGGTGCCGGCCCTCCCGACCGAGGCCCTCTTCAACCCCTTCTACGCCAGCACCGACAACCTCGTCACCTGCTGGCTCGCGCGCGGGGCCATGACCGGGGACTTCGTGCTCTTGAATGGCGACACCCTGTTCGAGGACCGCGTGCTCGAGCGCGTCCTCGCCAGCCGAGCCGCCCTCGCGGTCACCATCGACCAGAAGGACTCCTACGACGACGACGACATGAAGGTCTCCCTCGACGGCACGCGCCTGCGCGCCATCGCGAAGACCCTCCCCCGGGAGACGGTGAACGGGGAGTCGATCGGTCTGCTCTCCTTCCGCGGCGCGGGGGTGCGCACCTTCCGCGACGCCCTCGAGGAGGCGATCCGCCGCCCGGATTCGCTGCGCGCCTGGTACCTCTCGGTGGTGAACGAGCTCGCTCGGCGCACCCGCATCGAGACCGTGAACGTCCGGGGGCTCTGGTGGCGCGAGATCGACGCCCTGGAGGACCTGCAGGGGGTGCGGGAGAGCTACGCAGCGCTCGCCGGCGCTCCGCTGCAAGCTCCCCGGGACGCGGCCCTGGCAGCTCGCTAGTCAGGCCTTGTGGGCCCCGCCGGGGCGAAGCCCCGGCCACCCCCTTCGCTCGGCTTCGCCTCGCTGCGCGCGCCTGCGGCGCTTGCGTTCATCCCCGCAGCGCGGCGTCGATCGCGCGCACCTGCGCCAGGAGCGCGTCGAGCTCCTCGAGCCGGATCTGGCACTGGGGATCGCAGGGCGCGCGATCCGGGTCCGGGTGCACCTCGACGAAGAGCGCGTCGATGCCGAGGGCGACCGCTGCGCGCGCGAGCGGCGCCACCAGGCTGCGGTCGCCGCTGCTCGCGCCGGCCCCGGCGCCGGGTCTCTGGACCGAGTGGGTGGCGTCGAAGCAGACCGGCGCCAGGCGCCGCAGGCGGACCAGGCTCCGCAGGTCCACCACCAGGTCCCGGTAGCCGAAGCAGGTGCCGCGCTCGCTGACGAGCAGGTCGCGGGCGCCGAAATGGCGCGCCTTCGCCAGCGCGAGCTCGACGTCCTCCGGGGCCATGAACTGGGCCTTCTTCAGGTTGAGCGCGCGCCCGCTGGCGGCGCAGGCGGCGACGAGGTCCGTCTGGCGCGCCAGGAAGGCGGGGATCTGCAGGCAGTCCGCCACCTCGGCCGCCGGCCTCACCTGGGCCGGCTCGTGGACGTCGGTGAGGATCGGCAGCCCCGTCTCGCGCTTGACGCGCTCGAGCATGCGCAGCCCCGGGTCGAGGCCCGGTCCCCGGTAGGAGCCCGCGCTCGAGCGGTTCGCCTTGTCGAAGGAGGCCTTGAAGACGAGGCCGACCCCGTGGCGCGCGGCCAGGGCGCAGAGCCCCTGCGCGCACGCGAGGGCCGCCTCCAGCGACTCGAGCACGTTGAGCCCGGAGACGAGGGCGAGCGGCGCCCCCTCCCCCACGCGGACCTCGCCGATGCGCATGGCCTATGCTCCCGCCCCGGCGCAAGCCTAGGCATTCGGGACGGTCCCCTGCCACGCAATGAGTGAGTCGCGCGCCACCGCTCGACCGCCGCGGGTCTGGGTCCTGGTGGACGATCGTCCGGGCAGCACCAGCCAGTCGCTGGGCCTGGCGCAGGCGCTGGGCTGGCCCTTCGAGGTGAAGGAGCTCGCCTTCCGCCCCCTCGCGGCGCTCCACAACCGGCTGCTCGGGGCCTCGCGGGGGGGAGTGCGGGCGCGGGCCGCGGTCGGCCTCGAACCGCCCTGGCCGGACCTGGTGATCGCCGCCGGGCGCCGCACGGCGCCGGTGGCCCGCTGGATCCGCGACCGGGCGGGGGGCCGCACCCGGCTCGTCCACCTGGGGCGCAAGGGGGGAGACGCGGCGGATCTCTTCGACCTGGTGGTGACGGCGACCTACGCGCGCCTGCCGCCCCACCCGCGCCGCCTCGTGGTGAGCGCCCCGCTCCACGGGGTCACGCCCGCGCGCCTGGCCGAGGCGCGGGAGCGCTTCGGGGCGCGGCTCGGCGCGCTTCCGGCGCCGCGCCTGGCGCTCCTCGTCGGGGGCACCTCGGGCCAGTACCCGCTGGGGCCGCGCGCCGCGCGCCGCCTCGGCGGCGAGGTCGCCGGCTTCGCCTCCCGGATCGGGGCCTCGCTGATGGTGACGACGAGCCGGCGCACGGGTCGCAGGAGCGCGCGAGCGCTGCGCGCCGCGCTTCCCGCCGCGAGCTTCTTCCACCCCTGGTCCACGGGCGGGCCCGAGAATCCCTACCTGGGGCTCCTGGCCTGGGCCGATGCCCTGGTCGTGACGGGCGACTCGGAGTCGATGCTGGCGGAGGCGCTGGCGACCGGCCGCCCGGTCTACGTGTTCGAGCTCCCCACGCGGAGGTCGTTCCGGGTGCTGCGCGCGCTGCGCGACGCCGTCGAGTGGCGGGCGCGCGCCGCGGGCGAGGACGGGCTCCCGCCCGCGCGGCTCGCGCGCGCCTGCCGACGGGCGATCGAGCTGGGCTGGGTGCGCCCGGCCCGCGACCTCGCCGACCTGCACCGCGAGCTCGTGCGGCGCGGACTGGCGCGCCCCTTCGGAGCCCCCTTCGAGGCCGGCCGCCGGGATCCGCCCCGCGAGATGGAGGCGGTCGCCGCCCGCGTGCGGAGCCTCTTCTAGCTCCGCTATCCTCCCCGCCACGGCCCCGCGCCCCCGCGCCTCCCCGCGCGAGTTCTCGGCTCGCGAGCGGCCCCCGCGCCGGCCCGAGCAGCGAGGGCCAGCGTCCACAGCATGAATCTGATCCTCTACTTCACGCGCAGCTATCCCTGGCAGAGCACCGTGACGCTCCTCTGCCTGCTCGTCGCCGCGGCCTTCGAAGGCATGGGGATGGCGACGCTCCTCCCCATCATCGGGATCGCGGCCCAGGAAGGGGGCGGCGCCGCCGCCGCGCCACTCGCTCCGAGCGGGATCGAGGCGGCGGTGCGGGGGGCGCTGGGCTGGTTCGGGCTCCCCGCCACGCTCCAGGTCCTGCTCGTCGCCCTGGTCGGGCTCAGCATCGTCAAGGCGGGGGTCCTGCTCGTGGCGAATCGCCAGGTGGGCTACACGGTGGCCCACGTCGCCACCGACCTGCGCCTCCAGCTCCTGCGCGCGCTCATGGCCGCCCGCTGGACCTACTACACGCGCCAGTCGGTGGGGAAGACGGCCAACTCCATCGCCACCGAGGCCGACCGGGCCTCGCGCGCCTACCACAACCTGGCGCTCACGGTCGGCCACGCCTCGACGACGGTGCTGGCCGGGGTCTTCGCGGTGGTGCTGTCCTGGCAGCTCACCCTCGTGGCCCTGTCGGGCGGGATCCTGATCGCTTCGGTGCTCTCGGTGCTGGTGCGCCTGGCCGGGCGGGCGGGGCTGCGCCAGACCCGGATCGCGAAGTCCCTGCTGGGCCGCCTGGCCGACGCGCTCCAGAGCGTGAAGCTCTTCAAGGCCATGGGCCGCGAGCGGCTGATCGGACCGCTCCTCGCCCACGACACGCGCCGGCTCAATCGGGAGCTGCGGCGCCAGGTGGTGGCCAAGGAGTCGCTGGCGGCGCTCCAGGAGCCCCTGGTCTTCCTGCTCCTGGCCGGGATCCTGCTCGTCTCGCTCAAGGGCATGGGCATCCCCTTCGAGCAGGTCTTCGTCCTGGTGATCGCGTTCGGCCGCGGCCTGTCCGACGCCAACAAGATGCAGCGGCGCTACCAGCTGGCCGTGACCGACGCAAGCGCGCTCTGGTCCATGCGCGAGCTCATCGAGGGCGCCGAGGCGGCGGTCGAGATCTCCCACGGAAGCGCCGCTCCCTCCCTCGCGACGGGGATCGAGCTGCGCGGGATCTGCCTCCGCTACGAGGGGCGGCAGGTCCTCGAGGGCGTCGACCTCGAGATCCCGGCCCGGGAGATCACCGCGATCGTGGGCGGCTCGGGCAGCGGCAAGACGACGGTGGTGGATCTCCTCACGGGCCTCGTCGAGCCCGACTCCGGCGAGGTGCTCGTGGATGCCCGGCCCCTGCGCGAGCTCGACCTCCTGGCCTGGCGCGGCATGATCGGCTACGTGCCCCAGGACCTGCCCCTGCTCCACGACACCATTCGCGTCAACGTGGGGCTCGGCGATCCCGCGATCACGGACTCGGAGATCCGGAGCGCGCTGCGCGACGCGGGCGCCTCCGACTTCGTGGGGCGCCTGCCGGAGGGGCTCGACTCCAGCGTCGGCGAGCGCGGCACGCTGCTCTCGGGGGGCCAGCGCGCGCGCCTGGCGCTGGCGCGGGCGCTCGTCCACCGGCCGGCGCTCCTGATCCTCGACGAGGCCACCGCCGCCCTCGACCCGGAGTCGGAGGCCGAGCTCTGGCGCACCATGGAGGTGCTGCGCGGCCGCACCACCATCGTCGCGATCTCGCACCAGCCGGCGCTGGCGGGGGTCGCGGACCGCATCTACCGGATCGAGAACGGGACGGCCCGGCTGGTGGCGGGCGGGGGCCGCGCGCCGGCCGCCGCCGGGGGCGTCTCGTGACGGCCGAGGGCGCCCGCTCCCGGACCTGGCTCGCGCGGCCCGCGCCGGGGGCCCCCTGCACCGTGATCGCCGAGGTGAGCCAGGCCCACGACGGGAGCCTCGGCATGGCGCACGCCTTCGTCGACGCCGCCGCCGGCGCGGGCGCCGACGCCATCAAGTTCCAGACCCACCTGGCCCACGCCGAGAGCACGGCCCAGGAGCCCTGGCGCGCGAGCTTCAGCGCCCAGGACGCGACGCGCCTCGACTACTGGCGTCGCATGGAGTTCACCCCGGAGCAGTGGCGCGGGCTCAAGGAGCACGCGGAGAAGCGCGGCCTGCTCTTCCTGAGCTCGCCCTTCTCCCTCGAGGCCCGGGACCTCCTGCTGCGGGTGGGGGTGGCCGGCTGGAAGGTGGCCTCCGGCGAGATCAGCAACCATGCGCTGCTGGACGCCATGGCCGACACGGGGCTCCCGGTGATCCTCTCGACCGGCATGAGCCCCCCCGCCGAGATCGATGCCGCCGTCGAGCGCGTGCGGCGGCGGGACGTCCCCCTCGCGGTGCTCCAGTGCACCTCCCTCTACCCCTGCCCGCCCGAGCTCGTGGGGCTCAACCTGATCGGCGAGTTCCGCGCGCGCTACGGCTGCGCCGTGGGCCTCTCGGACCACTCGGCCACCATCTTCCCGGGCCTCGCCGCCGCGACCCTGGGGATCGAGGTCCTCGAGGTGCACCTGACGCTCTCCCGCGAGATGTTCGGCCCCGACGTCGTGGCCTCGCTCACGAGCGCCGAGCTGCGCCAGCTGGTCGAGGGGGTGCGCTTCATCGAGCGCATGCGCGCGCATCCCCTGGACAAGGCGGCGCTCCCCGCGGCGGTGGCGCCCCTGCGCGGCATCTTCATGAAGAGCGTGGTCCTGGCCCGCGATCTCCCCGCCGGCCACGTGCTCGGCCCCGGGGACCTCGCGGCCAAGAAGCCCGGGACGGGCATCCCCGCCCGGGAGCTCCCGGAGCTCCTGGGCCGCCGCCTGCGCCGCGCACTCCCGCGCGACCACCTGCTCTCCCGGGAGGATCTCGAGAGCGGGCAGAGGGACTTCTAGCCAGCTGCGTCCTTGGCAACCTCCGATCAGCCTTCGGCTCCGCTGCGACGCCTGCGGCTGCAACCGCATCGTCCCCTTCTCGTGCAAGGGCCGCTTCTGTCCCTCCTGCGGTGGAAGGCGCATGGCCGAGACCGCCGCCCATCTCGTCGACCGCGTCCTGCCCGAAAGTCCCCGTGCGCCAGTGGGTGCTGTCGCTGCCCTTCGCGCTTCGCTATCGCTTCGCCTACGACGCGCGCCTCACGAAAAGCGAGGTCCTGAACCTCTTCCTCCGCACCCTGTTCGCTTCGCTGCGCCGCCGCGCGCGCCGACAGTGGGGCGTGCGCCGCGGGCATTGCGGTGCCGTGACCTTCGTGCAGCGCTTCGGGTCCGCCGCGGCGAACCTGAACCTCCACTTCCACTCCCTGGTGCTCGACGGGGTCTACGAGGTCTCGGACGCTGGACCCACTCGCTTCCATCCCCTCCCGCCCCCAGACGACGAAGAGGTGGCCCGCGTCGTCGCCGCCACGGCCCGGCGCCTCGCACGGCTCCTGGAGGCACGAGGGCTCGGACCCGACGCCGATCCCATGGAATCCGACCCGCTCGCCCGCGAAGATCCCCTGCTCGCGACGCTCGCCGCAGCCTCGCTCCAGGGCCGCGTCGCCACCGGGCCTCGCGCCGGGCAGCGCCTCCTGCGCCTCGCGGATCGGGTCGAGCCCGAAGAGCTCGCGTCTTGCGACGACGCGCCGGCGCCGCGCTGCGCGAGCGCGGGCGGCTTGAGTCTTCATGCCGACGTCGCCGTTCCCGCCCGCGATCGCAAGCGTCTCGAGCGCCTCGGCCGCTACGTGGCTCGGCCACCGCTCGCCCGAGCGGCTCGCGAAGCTCGACGATGGACGCCTGTGTTACCGCCTGAAGCACCGCTGGCGAGACGGCACCACGCACATCCTGCTCGAGCCGGTCGCGCTCTTGGAACGCCTGGCCGCGTGCATCCCGCCTCCCCGTTTCCACCTCGTCCGGTACCACGGCATCCTCGCCCCCTGCGCGGGCTGGCGCGACCACGTCGTCCCCTGCAGCTCAGGCCTGCCCTTCCGGGAGGCGACCGGCGCTCCGGAACGAGAACGAGCCGACCCCGGCGCGACGCCTCCGCGCGCGGGAACGGCCCCTGGCGATCCCCTCGGCGGGGGCTGCGAAGCGGCCCAGGCCCCCCGCAGTGCGCGCTCCGGGAATCCCGAGAGTGGCCCTGAGAAGAGCACCCCAGGCAACCGCGCTCCATCCCCGGCTCTACCCACCGCGAGCGTCCCGCGCCCTCGAAGGCTCTCCTGGGCCCAGCTCCTGCAGCGCGTCTTCACCGTCGATGCCTTCGTGTGTCCGCGCTGTGGAGATCGACTTCGCCTCCTCGCCGCGATCGAGTCGCCCGAGGTCGCCCGCGCCATCTTGGATTGCCTGGGCCTTCCCTCCCGTGCCCCACCGCTGGCCCCGGCCGAGCCCGAGGCGCCTGCGCTTGAGCTCGGCTTCGAGGATCACCCTCTCGGCGACGCATAGAGAGCGGGGGAATCGACCTGTTTACCCCGCGCGGAGCCCGCCGGAGCCCGCATCACGACAGGCACGCCTGCCACTCGCGGGAGGCGCGCTCGGGTGATGCCGTCTGCATCGCCCCGGGACCACCCCGCTTGGAATCCCGGCCACCGGGAGATGCGAGTTCCGCGATCCCCCGGGGTAGAGTTTACACTTTCGAGCGTCCTATGCGTACCGCGGCCGAGCTGGCGGTCTTCGGTGGGGCGCGAGGGGTGTCGGCCGCGGTGCGCATAGGATCGAGTTGAACGAAGCCGCTGGCTGGATGTTACGGTCCTGGGGATTCAATCGGGGGCGGGGGGTCGACCTGCGGTCCGATCCAGGACGAAGCGTGAAGCGAAGCACGGGGAGGGGTCTGGCTCGCGGGCAGCGTCCGGCGACGGGGCGCGCGCCGGCGGTCGTGGCACCGGGGGTACACAAGGCCGTAGGCCGGCCAGCGAGGGCTCCGGGTCAGATCGAGGTGCAGGCGAGGGCGTGGTGGATCGAGGTCACGAGGAGTCCAGGATCTCGATGCGCGCGGGGGCGAGATCGAGCCTGTCGAGCTCCGCGATGACGCCCATGCGCCCCTCGCCACAGGCCGGGCACACCGAGAGGTCGACCCCGGTGAGACGGAGCAGCTTCTCGCAGAGCCTCTCCTGGGCGGGCGCAGGCGGCGGAGCTTCGGCGTCCAGGAGCTCGCGGCAGCGTGCGATGCGCTGCCTTCGCGAGCGGTTGGCGAGCAGCCCGTAGTGGCAGATGCGGACGAAGCCTGGGGGGAGGACATGGAGGAGGAAGCGGCGGATGAATTCGTGCACGACGACCTCCATGACCTTGAGGCGCCGGTCGTCGGCGTAGTCCCGATACCGGAAGGCGACGCGGTCCTCACGCAGCCGCAGGATCCGGTGGTTGGAAAAGGCGATGCGATGGGTGTAGCGGCCGAGGTACTGGAGCACGCTCTCGGGTCCCGCGAAGGGCGGTTTGGCATAGACGACCCAGTCTTGCTGGCGAAGCCGGTGCAGGAGCCGGGGCAGCGTGTCGTCCGCACCGAGATCGCCCCGATCGAAGCGCCGTCGGAGACCGTCGAGGAACTTGCCGCGGAAGACCTTCGCGAGCGCGCGGACGGGGAAGAGGAAGCCCTTGTGACGCGTCGCGATCCACCGCGCGCCATCGGCGCCGAGCGCTCCGCCGGTGACCACGCAATGGAGATGGGGATGAAGCGACAGGGTCTGGCTCCAGGTGTGGAGGATGACCGTGAGGCCGAGCTCCCCGCCCAGATGCTTCGGATCCCGCGCGAAGGTCTGGAGCGTCTCGCTCGCCGCGCGAAAGAGCAGATCGTAGACGACGCGGGGCTTTGCCAGGGCCAGCCGGCACAGCTCGTGGGGCAGGGTGAACACAGGGCAACGCCAGTGCGGCTGGGGCTCGTTCAAGTAAACGTATCATCTTGACGATTCACGAGGCAATGATATTTTAGGCCGCAGGCCCTGCAAGGGCCTCGGGGAGCACCTGTGCCCGGTGAGGAGTCCATTGCCGCGAACGTCGCCCGGCTGCGGCTGGATCGGGAGCTGACCCAGGAGGAGCTGGCCCGGAAGGCGGGTCTCTCGCGGGTGGCACTCGGGAGGATCGAACGGGGGGCCGTCGTGCCCCGGGCCCGGACCCTGGCCGATCTGGCGAAGGCGCTCGGGGTTCCGCTCGGCGAGCTGGTGACCCCGGTCCGGCCTCTCGAGACCGTGCGGTTCCGGGCCCACGCGCGGGTCCACTCTCGGGAGCAGATCCTGGCTGAGGTCGGAAAGTGGCTGGATGCCTATGCGGTGCTCGAGACCGACCTCGGCGAGACCCGCCCCTTCCGCTTCGCTGCGGAACTCGAGCGCGCCTCACGCGGCACTCCGGTCGAGGCCGCGGAGGCTGCCCGCGCGTCAGTCGGGCTAGGGCCCGAGGAGCCCGTCCGCGACATCTGCGGGCTCCTCGAGGAGAACGGGGTCAAGCTCCTGCTGCTGGAGAAGAAGAGCGACTCGTTCTTCGGTCTCAGCGTCGGCGAGGGAGACGGCGGACCCGCCGTCGTCGTGAACGCCTGGGATCGGATCTCCGTGGAGCGTTGGATCTTCACTGCGGCGCACGAGCTCGGGCACCTGCTGCTTCACCCCGCCGAGTACCAGCGCGACGCTACCGACCTGCCCCTGCCGGCGGAACGGGAGGCTGATCTCTTCGCCAGCCACTTCCTGATGCCCGAAGCGGCCTTCGCAAAGGAATGGGACGAGACCCGAGGCCATCCGCTGCTCGTCCGCGTCCTCAAGGTCAAGCGCATCTTTCGCGTGAGCTACAAGACTGTGCTGTATCGCCTGGTCGAGTCAGAGCGCGAGACCAAGGAGGTCTGGCGCGCCTTCCAGGGCCAGCACCGCAGTCACTTCGGCAAGACCCTCCGGAAGACCGAGGAGCCCAAGGCCCTGGAGAAGAGCGAGTTCGCCTGGAACTGGAGCCGCGCCGGCGAACCTGAGGGCCTCTCGCACCACGACTTCGTCGAAGACCGCCTCTCGCGGCTCGTGCGGCAGGCGCTCGAGCAGGAGCACATCTCGCTCGGACGCGCCGCCGAGATCCTGGGACTCACCCGCGAGAAGATGAGGGAGCAGGCGCGTGAGTGGGCGGGGTAGATGCCTACGGCGCGAACGGTACTCCTCGCCGACGCGGACGTGCTCATCGACTACCGCGAGTCGGAGCTCGGGATCCTTGCACTCGTGGTGGGCACGTCGGGCGAGTGGCCGTCTTGGCGCCCGTGCTCGCTGAGGTTCGCGGCGTGACGGTGGCGCAATGCGCCCGCGTTGGCATCGAGGTGGTCCACGTCGAGACGGAGCGGATGCTGAAGGCAGCCGAGGTCGAGTCGAGCGTCTCCTTCAACGACCGGCTCTGCCTGGTCGCGTGTCGCGAGGAGGGCTGGACCTGCGTCACCAATGACGGCGCGCTCCGGCGACTCTGCGAGCGCCATGGCGTCGAGACGAGGTTCGGCCTGGGCCTCATGGTGGACCTGGTCGCGGCCGGCACTCTGACCAAGGAGCGCGCCGTTGCCATCGCACGCCGAATCCATGCTTCGAATCCCCTCCACATCAGCGGGCGCGTGCTTGTGCGCTTCCTGGCAGCGCTGGAGGCGCTTTCGCGCTCTAACGCTGGAGAGACACGGAACCCGTGCACCTGAGCAGTTCGCGTCGGGGTGTGTGGTGTTATAACCACAGTCGCCGAAAGGACGCCCGTGCGCTGGTGATCGTGAGAGGATTCCGCTCGTGACGAGGATCCGCTTCGATCCAGACTTCGATGGTGGAAGCTGGCCTGGTCCGCTTGGCGAACGCGACGCGATCGCTGGGGAAGCCTGGCTGGGAGAACGCGGGCTGCTCGACCAGCTCGAAGTGATGCTGGGGCTGGCCGGACCCAACCCAACGCCCGGAGAGCGCGCGGCGGCGCTCGTCCCTGGGCTACGGGAACGCGACGGATTCTGGGCGCGATCAGCCGAAGTGGATGTGCTCGGGTCGGCTCGCGAGGTACTTCGCTGGCGCGACGAACTCGTCTTGGCAGGGTGGCGAGGTAGTGAGAAGGCTCTCCCCGGCAGAGTTGCGGCTCTGGCACACCTCGCTGGAAGCATCCTTCCCGGAATCCCTGATCGGATCTGGGCAATCGTCGACGCTCTCGAGCACCGATCCGCGGACGTGGAGCAGCTCGAGCTTCTCGAGCCGATAGAGCGCCTGCCGAGGGCGTGGCAGTACCTCGTGGAGGGACTGAGAGAGCAGCGCACGTCCATCATCGAGGTCATCCTCGATCCCGCTACGGCCACGGGCGATCTCGCTTCGGCTCGCGAGGCGGGCTTCCGACCCCAAGACGACGGCTCTCTGCAGCTCCTACGCTCGGATGGACCTTGGGCCGCGGCTGTCGAGGTTGCCGCTTGGCTTGTCTCCCGGGGCTCGCTCGACGGCGTGGTCGTCGTCTCGCCGACACCGCTCCTCGACACGGAGCTCCGGCGCTTCGGGCTACCCGCGACGGGTGCCCGCCAGGTCGGCGGTGGCTCCGCGATTCTCGAAGTCCTCCCGCTGGTTCTCGCGCTAGGCTGGAAACCGGCTGCTCCCGACGATGCGGCGGCGCTTCTAAGCCTCCCGGAGAGCCCCGTTCCGCGGGGCATCCGCAATCGACTGCGACGGGCCTTGTCGCGGTGGCCGGCCGTGGGCAACCAGGTCTGGGAGGAGGCGTTGCAGAGCGGGCTCGAAGCCATCGAGGAACCCGGGCACCGCGAACGTGTGGGCCGCCGCCTCCGAGGAATCTTCGATGCGCCCGTGGACCGGGCCGGACCTGGCTACCCGGTTACCGAGATCCGGAAGCGCATCACGCTGGTGCGTGACTGGCTGCGAACACGCCGCGCAACGCTCGACGAGGCCGCTGATCCCGACCTCGGACGTGCGCTTGACGAGGGGATCGACCAATGTCGCGCCTTCGAGCGCATCGTCGACCTGGCCAATCTGGAGGCGTGGAGCACGGCAGACCTCCAACGTTTTCTCGACGAGGCCCGCTCAAGCCTGGCCGCGGAGCCCGTGCTAGCTGCCGAAGCCGGTCTCAATTCGGTGGCATCTCCTGCGGCGATCGCCGGACCGGCCCGCTGCGTCGTCTGGTGGGACTTCTCTCGAAGAAGCGCACCAGCACCCGTCCGGATCCCCTTCACCGCTGCCGAGCGTGCGCAGCTCGCTGACTCTGGGGTGACGCTCCTCTCGCCTGCCATCCAGGCGATTCGACATGCCGGGCGCTGGCGGCGTCCCCTCGATCAGGCCACGGAATCCCTCGTCTTGGTCTCACCGCGTACGAACGAGTCCGGCGAAGAAAGCCATCCCCATCCGCTGTGGGATGAGATCGCTGCACGAATCGACCCGCAGGCAGCCTCGAGGCGCGCCGCGTTTCTGGGCGGGACCCTGTATGCCGCCCCACGAGCCACGCTCGTGGAGCAGCCGCTTCGCCCCCCGCCGACTCCGGTTCGCACCTGGAACGTCCCCCCGCACCTGCTCGAGTTCCCGGACCGCTCGTCGCACTCTGCCATCGAGGATCTGATTCGCTGTCCCATGCGGTGGACCCTCGGGCGTCTGGCCCAACTCGAAGGTCCGGACGAGATCGAAGTGGAGATTTCGAACCTCGTGCTCGGCCGCCTTGCCCACGCCCTTCTCGAAGCCGTGCTGCCTGCTGCAGCAAACGACCCAAGGGCAGCGCGAGATCTCGCGGAGCAGTGGTTCGATGAGCACGCCCCCACCCTCGTTGCGGCCCTCTTCCTGCCCGGCAACGAGACGGATGCCGCTCGCGCCCGCCGCATCCTCGTCGATGCGGCGGAGACCTTCACGGAGTTCGTTCGAGATGCCGGCCTCGAGCTGCTATCTGTCGAGAAGACGCTCGAGGGCGTTGGGCTCGGACACACGATCCTCGGGGTTCCCGACCTGGTGTTGGGTCCGAAACCGGTCCTTGTCGACGCCAAGTGGGGAGGGTTCGGATACCGCCGGGGCGCTCTCCGGAACGGAACCGCGACGCAGCTCGCGTTCTACGCCCACTTGCTCAGCCAGCAGCCGGGGTTCGAAGAGCGTGCGGCGTCCGTCGCCTTCTTCGTGCTCGATCGCCGCCGAATCATCACCACGGATCCCAGCCTCGGCGGACGATCCGAGGCAATCGAAGGCCCCTGGCCTGCCGATACCTGGGTTGCGCTCGAAAGCGCCTTCGAGAGACGCAAGGATGAGCTGGCGCGTGGCCTCGTCCTGGCAACCGCGAACCCGGACGAGCTCGGCGAGGGCGTCGTCGCCGACGACTCGGTGGGCCCGGACGGTGCGGTCGTCCTGGCCCCCAAGTGCCAGTGGTGCGAGTACGGCGGGCTCTGCGGAGCGACTCTCGCAGGGGCGTCCTCATGAGCCGCGTCGAGATCATCTCGGCGAGCGCGGGTACGGGCAAGACGACCCGCCTCGCGAGACTGATTCACGAAGCAGTGGTCGCGAGAACGGCTCGTCCCGAGGCCGTCCTCGCGACCACCTTCACGAATCGCGCGGCTGCGGAGCTGGCGGAGCGCGCGCGCCAGACCTTGCTCGAGGTGAGCGAGGTGAAGGCCGCCCATGGCCTTCACGCCGCGCGCGTCGGGACCGTGAACAGCGTGTGCGGAGGCATCGTCCAGGAATTCGCGTTTCTCCATGGTCTCTCGCCTCGCATCTCGGTTCTCGACGAGCGCAGGGCTGCGGACGAGCCGCTCCGGGCGGGTGCGGAGGCACTTCCAAGCGAACTTCTGAACGAACTGGAGGATCTCCACACCCGGATGGGCCCGGTAGGCTTCCATCCGGGCGGCATCATGGCTCCGGGCGAGTGGGACTGGAAGCAGGACGTCGTGCGCATCGTGGATCTCGCCCGCTCGAACGCGATCGAGCCGGATCGCTTTGCCGATTTCATCGATCGAAGTACGAGGGGGGTCCTGCGCTTTCTGGAGGTCCCCACAGCAGATGCGCACACTCTGGACAGAGCGCTCGAGGCGTCGCTCGACGGCTTCCTGGCGAGCGTCGACTTGGAGGTCGATACCACCAAGAAGACGAAGGACGCGTACGAGCGCGTCCGTTCGGCGCTTTCGCGCGGCGTCCGCAACCTCCCTTGGAGCGAGTGGGCCAACCTTGCCCAGCTCGATCCTGCCAAGAAGTCGGAGCTGCACGCCGACGCCGTCCGGGAGGTCGCGGCAGCGCACGACCGCCATCCGCGCCTCCACGACGATCTCCGACGAGCGGTGCGTGCCGTCTTCGAGGCGGCGGCGTACGTGCTCAAGGCCTATCAGGCATACAAGCGGAGCCTCGGAGTCATCGACTTCGTCGACCAGGAGACCGAGGCACTCAAGCTCCTTCGGGATGAGGCCGCCCGCGGGCACCTTCGCGAGGAGATCGACTTGGTGCTCGTGGACGAATTCCAAGACACGAGCCCCATCCAGCTCGCGATCTTCCTCGAGCTCTCGAAGATCGCGCCGCGGAGCGTCTGGGTTGGGGATCCCAAGCAAGCCATCTACGGCTTCCGGGGAGCCGACCCGGCACTGATGGACGCTGCGGTAGCGGGCCTGCTGGAGGGACGCCCACCCGAAACCTTGAATCGGTCCTACCGGAGCCGCCCCTCCCTCGTCCGGCTGACGTCGGAGCTCTTCGCCCCGGCATTCGCAGAGGCTGGCATCCCCCAGGAACTCGTTCGCGTGGAGCCTGGGCTTCCGAATGAGCTGCCAGGCCTGGGTCCCATTTTCGAGCGCTGGGTGCTCGAGAAGACAGGGATGCCCCGCCACAATGCAGAGCTGGACCTCATCAGTCTCGCGGCAGCTGTATGTGCCCTCCTCGCAGACCCCGGAGTCTGCGTTCGAGATCGGGTGACAGGTGAGGTGCGCGCCATCCAGCCGGGCGACGTGGCCGTCCTCTGCTTCCGGAACGATCAGTGCACAGGCTTGGCGCGGGAGCTCGAGGCTCGGGGCGTGCGCGCCGTCGTCGGAAGACCCGGGCTCATGGCCACGCTCGAGGCACGACTTGCGATCGCGGCGCTCCGGCTCTGGATCGATCCGAGTGACAAGCTGGCTCGGGCGGAGCTCGCCCGCTGGCTCGACCACGACGACGACGGTGAAACGTGGCTCAAGACGGTCCTCGAAACCAAGGAGCGCGATGACCTCTTCGCGAATCTCCCTCAGGTGGCGGCGCTTCGCGATGCGCGAGAGCCGCGCTCACTCGCGGGAGTCTTGGCCGCCTTCGACGCGGCCCTCGCGGCCGTGGGTGTCCGAGAGCGGGCCGTGACCTTCGGAGACGCAACCGCTCGTCTCGCCAACCTGGACGCTCTCCGGGCATTGACGGCAAGCTACGTCGAGCTGTGCCACAGTGAGGGGACACCGTGCTCGTTGCGCGGCGTCTTGGTGCACTTCGGGGAGCTCGCTGGCGAGCTCCTCGATACCCAAGCCGCCGCCGAACGGCCCGACGCCGTGTGCATCTGCACCCTTCACAGCTCGAAAGGCCTCGAGTGGCCCGTCACGGTCCTCGCGGACCTGACGGACCGGCCCGACGTCAGCGCGTTGGGCCTTCGGCTCGCGTCCGACAGGGAATCTCTCGACCTCGACGATCCGCTCGCCGGGCGCTGGCTGCGCTACTGGCCGGGACCCTACGGACGCAAGCGCAAGGATGTCCCTTTCCTGGCCCGGCTCGACGAGCACGAAGCCAGCCAGGCCGCGAAGGACCACGCACGGCGCGAAGCGCTCCGCCTCGTCTACGTCGGCTGGACCCGTGCCCGGGACCGGCTCGTCTACGCAGCCCGTCCCGGTCGGATCGCGGACGGGGGGCTTACCGTCCTCTCGGTGGACGGCGTTCCTCTTCTCAGCGAGCCGAGCGACGATGGCCGTGCCATCTGGGGGACCGTGGACGCGAGGCAAGAGCTCGATGTCGTCGTTCGGAAGCTTCCTCCCGTTCGCGAGGGCGGTCGAGAGCGGATTCCGGCGCAGGGCTACGCACCTGCAGGTCCCCGACCTCACCCGCCCGCGACACTCCGCCCCTCCCAGCTCCAGGGGGAGGCGTCCGTCAGCGATGCCATCGAGATCGGCGCACGCATTCCTGCCGCGCTCGGCGACGAGGAGGAAGTGCGCCGGTTCGGCGACGCCGTGCATGCGTTCCTGGCTGCCGATCGGCCGACGTTGCCAACGGCCGAGCGGGAAGCCTTGGCTCGCGAGATCCTCCGCCGCTTCGAAGTCAGCGGCACGATCGAGGCCCCGCGGCTTCGAGAGATCTCGGACCGCCTCATCTGCTGGATCGACTCGTCGTGGCCCGGCTCGGTTTTGCGCCGCGAGTGGCCGCTCCTTCATCGGCTTCCCTCCGGCACTGTCCTTCGAGGCATCGCCGATCTGGTCGTCGAGACGGAGGGGGGTGTTGTGCTGATCGATCACAAGACCTTTCCCGGCGATCGTCAGCGGGCAGTGGCGCGAGCGGGCGAGTACGCCGGCCAGCTCTCCGCATACGCTGACGCCCTCAAAGCTGCCCGGACGGCGCCGCTCGTGGGAGCGCTTATTCACCTTCCTATCTCGGGCCTCGTCTGCCAAGTCGAGATCTCTGGCGGGATCGAGGCGAGCACGAACTGATGCGGGGCTCAACGGGGCTACGGCGAACTGGTCGAGTGCCCACCAGGCCCGGCGATCTCTGGGGAAATCGAACGTGAGGCGTCGGGTGGACCTGTGGAAACGATCGTCCTCCTGATCCTGGCTGGAATCGTTATCTATGCCCTCCGGTCAGGGCGCTCGCCATCTACCGGGCCCCGCTCTCAGGCGAGCAAGTCTGCGCGCTCGAGTAGTCGCAGCTCGGGATCCCCCTCCACTCCCCGGCTCCAGTTGTCGGTCGAGCTATCGGGCGATGGCGACTATCACATCTCGCGGGAGCGTCTCCAGCGGCGGTCGCCCTCCGAGTTGGCTCAGTCCGGCGACCGCACTTGGATTCCCCCAGGCAAGGACGTGAGCGTTGCCGGCGCGACGGTTCACGGCGGAATGATCTATGTGGGCAAGGATCTGGCACCGATCGGGGGCTGGCGCCAGCGCGAGCCCGCGCTGATCGACCCGAGCCTCCCGGTGGCACGACGCAGCCCGGCTCGCGAGGGCGACGGCATGAGCTACTGGCCCTCCTACAGCGAGATTCGGCCTGAGTGCAGAGCCGCGTATCTCGAATGGCTCGCCAACGGCCGCTCCGATCCGAACGCGTACATCGGCTACGTGTTCCTTTACTTCTATGGCCTGGAGCGTCGTCTGCTCTTCGACCTTCGCCTCCCTACGGGGCGGAGACAGGAGGCTCAGCAGCTTCTTCCCGAAGTCGAACGGCTTCTCTCGCTCTACAGTGGGAATCGGTCGTTCCAGGGCTACGGAACGTCCCTCCTGGAGACCGCCCGGGCGCTCTGGGCAGATGGCCAAGCCTACGATCGCCCGCCCTCGTTCCAGTCCGGACGCCGCGAGCTGCCAATCGATGTGCGCCTGGCTGTCGGGCAGCTGATCATCGAGGGGAAGCCGATCCCAGGCGACTGGGCGCTTGCCTGGGTGATCGGACACCCCGAGACTCGGCTCGGAACCCCGGCTCGACGCTGCCCCGAGGAGCTCAGAGAGCTCTTCCTGCATCGGTTCACCGACAGGTTCGGCGCCGGCATGACCCTCAAGCCAAACAAGCGGCGCCTGAGGATCTCTCATGCCCCGGCCAGCGCGTCCTTTGGAGGTCCCGTCGAGATCCCATTCGACAACCTGCCCGATATCGCTGGCCTTTCGAATCCTGTCCGCACTCTTCGCGAACTCGCCGAGGCGGCCGCCTCGGAGCTGGAGAGCTACAGCCGATTCGTTGGTCGCGATCCCATGCAAGCTCGATCGCTCCAGGCTCTCGCCCTGCTGCCGCGGGAACTCGCCGAGTCCCGTCAGAGCCCCGAGGTGGACCACCTTCAAGCTTGGATCGATTCGACGCTTGGGAACGAGGAGCGCGCGGTTACGACCGCCTCCGACCTGATGACGCACTGGGAGTGCGCTCGCACCGATCGCATACGCAAGGGCGAGCTCGGATCCTTCGCGAAGATGCTGGAAGCTCTGGGCTGCGGAATCGAGCCGGACCCGCGGTATGGAGGAGGAGCTCTCGCCGCGGACCAGAAGATCGTCCTCTTCCGACTGCGCGGGCAGCGCCCCTCCGCCGTCTCCCCGACCTATCACGCGGCCACGCTGCTCCTCCACCTTGCCGCTGCCGTTGCCTCGAGCGACGGAGGGGTTAGTGAGGAGGAGGAGCGCCACCTGGAGGAGCACCTCGAGCGATCGATGGCTCTCGGGGGAGCGGAGGTCCACCGCCTCCGCGCCCATCTCCAGTGGCTGATCGCTTCCCAGGCAGACCTCACCGGCTTGAAACGACGGATCGAGGAGATCGACGAGCCCAATCGGCATCAGCTCGCGCAGTTCGCCGTCGCGATCGCAGGAGCGGATGGCGTCATCGATCCCGAGGAGGTCAAGACTCTCGGGAAGATCTACCGAATGCTCGGGCTCGATCCCGACCAAGCCTACGGCGACATCCACTCGCTCAGAACCGGCTCGACCTGGAGTCCCGCAGACCAGCCCGTTACGGTGCGGGCACCCGAGGCCATCGATTCGGGCTACCCGATCCCTGGGCGCCCCCAGGCTCTGCCTTCCGCGGCAACCGGCTTCCGGCTAGACATGGACCGTGTCGCGCAGACGCTGGTGGAGACCGCGGCGGTTTCGAGCGTCTTGGCCAAGGTCTTCGTGGAGGACGGAGAGCCTGAGGCTTCGCCCGCCCAGGCTCCCGAAGAAGCGAGCGTCGCGGCGGGGCTCGACGCTTCGCACACCCGGCTGCTCCGGGCGCTGACCGGCCGAACAGAGATCTCCAGACAGGAGTTCGAAGAGATCACCGAGGGCTTCAACCTGCTTCCCGATGGAGCGTTCGAAACGCTGAACGAGGCCGCCTTCGACCGAGTGGATCGCCCCCTCCTCGAGGGAGAAGATCCGATTGCCGTGAATCTCGAGACGCTCGGAGAACTGATGCAATGACATCGAGCCCGGTGATCCGCCCGAGGGTGCGCGATGCCATCCTCCAATCCCTCCGCGCGGGCGTGACGCCGCGCGTGGGTCAGGCCCACATCCAGGTGGGTCGTGCAAACGAGGTCCAAGCTCTGATTGGTGATATCGAGCGAATCGCCGACGGAGGCGCGGGAATCCGCTTCATCATCGGGGAGTACGGTTCCGGGAAGACCTTCTTCCTGAACCTCGTCCGCTCGATCGCCTTGGAGAAGAAGCTCGTCTCTGCGCACGCCGACCTCAACCCAGACCGTCGCCTCCACGCGAGCAGTGGACAGGCGCGATCCCTTTACCAGGAGCTGATGCGAAACATCGCTACACGCTCCAAACCAGAGGGAGGCGCCCTTCAGAGCGTGGTCGAGCGTTTCGTGGCGAGCGCCAGATCCGATGCGCGCGAGCGAGGCCTCGGAGCGGACGCCGTGATTCACGAGCGCCTTGCCGCGTTGGCCGAGATGCTGGGTGGTTTCGACTTTGCGGAAGTGGTGTCCGCTTACTGGCGGGGACACGAATCGGGAGATGACGCTCTCAAGACGAGTGCTGTCCGGTGGCTGCGCGGCGAGTTCTCGACGAAGACCGACGCCCGCAACGCCCTCGGTGTCCGCACAATCGTCGATGACTCGAACGTGTATGACCATGTCAAGCTCATGGCGCGCTTCGTTCGTCTTGCGGGTTACAGCGGCTTTCTCGTGTGCCTGGACGAGCTCGTCAACCTCTACAAGCTTCCGAGCGGACGGGCGCGAAGCGGCAACTACGAGCAGCTTCTGCGCATCCTGAACGACACCCTCCAGGGCGCCGCGATAGGACTGGGCTTCGTCTTCGGCGGGACCCCGGAGTTCCTCCTGGACACTCGGAAGGGCCTCTACAGCTACGAAGCCCTCCAGTCTCGACTCGCCCAGAATCGTTTCGCCTCCGGCGATCTCGTCGACATGAGCGGTCCCGTCATCAACCTCGCCAACCTCTCCCCGGAAGACCTCTTCGTGCTACTCGGAAAGATCCGCGACGTCTACGCGTCGGGGGGGCACGCCTCCACATTGGTCTCCGATGATGGGCTCCGTGCCTTCATGCAGCACTGCTCCAAGCGCATCGGGGATGCCTACTTCCGAACACCCCGTAACACGATCAAGGAGTTCGTCAACCTGCTGGCCGTCTTGGAGCAGAACCCGGGGACCTCTTGGGAACAGCTCGTCGGGACCACCGAGGTCGCGGAAGAGGGCAACCCAGACCTGGCTCCGCTGGAGGAGGAATCGGAGGGCGATGACGACGAACTCGCCTCCTTCCAACTCTGACGGCAAGGGATCCACGGCCTTCGAGCGCTTCCACGAGGGCGTCCGTCGCTGGGTGTGGGATCAGGGTTGGACCGCTCTCCGCCCCATTCAGGAGCGCGCCGCGGACCCCATCCTCCGCGGCGACGCGGACGTCATCATCTCGGCCCCTACGGCCGGCGGGAAGACCGAGGCGGCCTTTCTGCCTATCGCCTCGCGCCTCGCCGAAGGCGACCTGCACGGCCTTGGATGCGTCTGCGTCAGCCCTCTGAAGGCTCTGATAAACGACCAGACCGATCGCCTCGGCCCGCTCCTCGAGCGCGTGGACCTCCCGCTCACACCCTGGCACGGGGATGTCGCCCAGGCACGGAAGCAGAAGCTGCTTCGCGAGCGCCGCGGGGTGCTGCTGATCACGCCCGAGTCGCTGGAGGCGATCTTCGTGCTGCGGGGCTCGCAGGTACCCCAGCTCTTCCAGGACCTGCGCTACGTCGTGGTCGACGAACTCCACAGCTTCATCGGCAGGGAGCGAGGGCGCCAGCTCCAATCCCTCTTGAACCGCGTCGAGCTCGCCGTCCGGAGACGCATACCCAGGATCGCTCTGTCCGCGACGCTTGGCGACATGGGGCTGGCTGCAGAAGCCCTGCGCCCCGGTTGTGGGTCGGACGTCGTCCTCATCGAGGCCGAGCGCGATGGGCGAGAGCTCCGAATGCAGCTCCGTGGGTACAGGGAGCGATCGCCGGAGGTCCAGGAGGACTCCCATCCCGAATCCACGGTCGCCGGAGACGCGGAACGCCTCCCCGGCGACCTCTTCGACGCGCTGCGGGGTAAGGACAACCTGATCTTCGCCAACAGCCGGCAGCGCGTCGAGGAGCTGACCGACCGCCTACGGCGGATGTCCGATCTCCAGCGCGTCCCGAACGAGTTCCTCGCCCACCACGGGAACCTGTCGCGAGAGATCCGCGAGGAAGCCGAGCATCGGGTCAAAGACCGCTCTCGGCCCACTTCTGTAATTTGCACGAGTACGCTCGAGCTGGGCATCGACATCGGAAGCGTCACTAGCATCGCGCAGGTGGGGTCTCCGCCCTCCGTCGCCTCGCTCCGGCAGCGCCTCGGGCGCTCGGGACGCCGCGGTGACGATCCGGCTGTGCTCCGCATCTTCATCGTCGAAGAGGAACTCCACAAGACGTCGAACCTGATGGACGAGCTCCGCGCTCAGCTGATCCAGTCCATCGCAATGGCCCAGCTCCTTCTGGCCCGTTGGTGCGAGCCCCCGGCCGCGGGACAGCTCCACTTCTCGACGCTGGTCCAACAGATCCTCTCGGTCATCGCCCAGCACGGCGGCGCGTCGGCCGGGGATCTCTACCGTTCACTCTGCCAAACAGGACCGTTCCATGGGATCGACAGCGAGCTCTTCGGACGCCTGCTCCGGTGGCTCGGCGACGGCCACATCCTGACCCAGACGAGCGATGGCGCCCTGACGCTCGGCGACCGCGGCGAGAAGCTGGTGGACCATTACTCGTTCTACGTCTCGTTCGTTACGCCCGAGGAGTACCGTCTCGTCGCGGGGAGCAAGACGCTCGGCACCATGCCGATCACCCAGCCCCTTGTGCCCGGAGGCCATCTGATCTTCGCCGGCCGCCGCTGGCAGGTTCGGAGCGTCGATGACGCGGCCCGCCTGATCGAGCTGACGCCGGCGAAGGGCGGAAGGCCGCCTCGCTTCCTCGGCGGCGGCTTCGACGTGCACGACCGCGTTCGAGGAGAGATGCTCCGCATCTACTCCTCGTCGTCCGTTCCCGTCTACCTCGACGGCACGGCCAAGGAACTCCTGTCGGAGGGTCGGGGCGCCTTCACTCGTTGGGATCTCTCCCGGAATTGCGTTCTCGATCGCGGAGACATCATCTATCTGTTCCCGTGGCGCGGCGACCGGGTACTGCACACGCTCATGCTGCAGCTCATCGCCCACAAGCTCACCGCTAGTACCGAGGGCATCGCTGTGGCGGTGCGAGGAGCGAACCTCGACAAGGTAGCGACCTCTCTCACGCAGATCGCCAACGGAGCAACCCCCAGCGGTCCGCTGCTTGCTCGCCTCGCCCACAACCAGCTCGAGGAGAAATACGACTGGACGCTCAGCTCCAACCTCCGCTGCATCGACTACGCCTCCCGTCACTTCGACGAGATCGGTGCTCGCGAGGCAGCCTCTCGGATTCTGGATTCCCTCCGCAATGCGGAGAACGAAGCAGGACCGATGCCGTGACAGCCGGGCTCCCCTTCGAAGCGAAGAGCTTCTGCTTCACCGGGAAGCTTGCCGAGTTGAAGCGCACACAGGCCGAACGCGAAGCAAGAGCCCGAGGAGGACTGACATCCAAGATCGTCAACGAGAACCTTGACTATCTCGTCGTTGGATCGATCCCGGCAACCGGTTGGAAGCACGGCAGCTACGGTCGCAAGATCGAGAAGGCAAGAGCCATCGCACCAAAGAATCGAGGCCGCCCGAAGCTCGTACCGGAGTCCATCTTCATGGAGGCCCTCGCGCAGGTCGCCCCCACGAACAGCGGGGCCATCGACGCGAAGATGGTGGTCGCTACCTATAAGTTCGTGGCAGAAGACGAGGACGCTTTCGACCGCGACGGCTTCGAGAAGTCCCTCGCCGAGCTGCGCGTCCGCCTCGGATGCCACGTGACGACTCGGGCGCACTGGGCGGTCGCCTACCGGGACCTGTACGGCGATGACACCCTGGACTCCTATCCCGACTCGTATGTCGTGGTCGAGGCTCGCTTCGTCCAACAGCTCCCGTTGGATGCGAACCCCGAGGATACGGCGGAACTCATCGAGCAAGCCTTCGAACCGTTGGCTGGAGTCGATGGCAGCGTCAGGTGGTTCCAGCGCACTGAAGGATCCGCGGACTACATCCGGCTTCTCCGTCAGGTTCCCGAGAGCCTCCGCATCCTCCGTCTTTAGCCCACTTCCGCAGTTCAGAGGTCGCGATCGAGGTTTTTCGGGCACTTGGCGTCGACACATTTTCGCCGACGTGTGAGGGGATGCGCAGCCGTTCAGGCAGGCGGAGACCAAGGCGGTCGAGCAACACCGCGGGTAGGTCTTGATCTCACCCACCATGAGCCCACCGGGAGCTGCGAGGCCCGCGATCCCCCGGGGTAGGGTTTATACTTCGGGCCTTATCGGACCTCGGAGTTATCGGACCTCGGAGGGGGCCTTATTCGCCTTATCCCCCGAGGGTGCGAATTCTGGCGCGCTCGGGATCAATCAACGCCCGTCGCTCGCCCGACGTGCGCAGGTGTTCCATCTCCCGCCGAGATCGCTGAGCCCGCCGCCCGTCCAACGTTCTTGCAGGCGCTTGACTTTCGTCTTTTATTCGTCTACACTCTTCTCTGCTCACCCCGCTGACCCGAAGGTGCCGCGGATGCGTGCTCCGGCCCTGCGCGCGCGGCCTGCCCGCCGTGCGCCGCTCGCGGTGCTGGTCTTCCTGGACGGCGCGGGCGCCGACGCCCGTCTGCGCGCCCTCGACGCCAGGCGGCGAGGCTTGCGACCGCTTCTCGGTGCCCTGGCCGAGGCGCTCGTGGAGAAGCGGGCCCACGAGGCGCTGGGCTTCCGCTCGCTCGGCGACTTCGCCCGCGAGCGCCTCGGCGTGGGCGCACGCACCCTCAACGACTGGGCGCGGGTGTGGCGTGCGCTCTCGCAGCTCCCGCGCCTTCGCGCGGCGCTCCTTGCGGGCGAGGTCTCCTGGGCGGTGCTGCGCCGGATCGTGGCTCTCGCCACCCCGGAGACGGAGGAGGCCTGCCTCGAGACCGTGCGCGGCCGCACCGTGCGCGCAGTGGACGCCCTCGTTCGCGCCGTGCGGCAGGCCGAGGGCGGGGCCGAGAGGATCGAGGACGGTGAGGACGGGGAGTGCGTTCGGGTCGCGCTCGCTTGCGAGCCACGGGTCGCGGCCAAATGGCAGGCGACGCTCGAGCTCGCCCGCAGGATGGCCGGCGCGGCGCTCCCGGTCTGGGAGTGCGCCGAGGCGATCGCGGCGGAGGGCGCCTCGGCCTTCGGCGCCGCGCCGGCGGGCGAGGCCTCGCGCGAGGCGCGTCGGCGCCCCGCGCCATGCCAGGCGAACGAGCCCGCGCTGCGCGAGCAAGCCTTCCCGCACCTCGCCTGGCGCTCGCTTCCCGCTCCTCCGGATCCCCTCGAGCCACTCGGGAAGGGCCTCGAGGCGTGCAGCCCCCGCGAGCTCGACGGTCGGCTGCGAGCGGCCCTTGGGTTCCTCCAGCAGATCGACCTCGAGCGCGGCCGCCTGCTGCGCCAGATCCAGGACCGCCGCCTCTACCGCGAGCTCGGCTTCGCGAGCCTCGAGGACTACGCCCGCGAGCGTCTCGAGGGCTCCCCCCGCACGGCGCGCCGCCTCGCGCGGCTGGCGCGCGCCGAGCACCAGAGGCCCGAAGTGGCCACTGCGTTCCGCGAGGGGAGGATCACGCTGCTCCAGGCCGAGGCGCTCCTGCGGGGCAACACGCTCCGTCACCGAGACATGTTCCTTCACCGAGACATGTTCCTTCACCGAAACACCCTCCTTCACCGAAACAGGGTGGACGTGGCCTTCGCCGAGCGGGTCACGCTGCGGCGCCTCGAGGACGAGACCGCCGAGCCGGCCATTGCGTTCCACGCGCCCCCCGAGGTGGCGGCGCTCTTCCTGGCCCTCGTCGCGCGCGTGGGCCTCGAGGCCCTCCTCGAGCACGCGATCGCCACCTGGCTCGAGGCTGGGAGGCAATTCAAAGACTACGCGGATTTCGAGCGCGACCAGTTCCGCTGCACGGTGCCGGCCTGCACCGCGCGGCGGAACCTCCAGAGCCACCACGTGCGCTTCCTCTCGGCCGGCGGCGCCGACGAGCCCTGGAACCGCACCACGCTCTGCGCCTTCCACCACCAGCGCGGCGTTCACGAGGGGAGGCTTCGGATCTTCGGGCGCGCGCCCGGGGCGCTCGTCTTCGAGCTCGGCGTGGGGCGCTTCCGCTCGGGGGACGTGAAGTGCGCGTGATCCGACGCGCCCAGGCTACTTGATGGCCAGGAAGCCCTCGAAGCAGACGTACTTCATGACCGTCATGATGTCGACGAAGCCCGCCCGCCGCAGCAGGTCCAGGTTGCCCTGGGTCGAGAAGGGCTCGAGCATGCCCTTCAGGCTGCGCGCCTTCCCCACGATCTCCTCGGCCGTGTAGCCCTGGGCCAGCTTGTAGTCGGTGTAGAGACCCGTCAGGATGTCCTGGAAGCGCGCATCGGCGCCGCGCACCTTCTCGAAGAGCAGGAAGGCGCCCCCCCACTGCAGGCTCCGGTAGACCTTGTCGATGAGCTCCTGGCGTACGCTCGGCCGCACGAACTGGATCGCGTAGTAGGAGGTCACGAGGTCGCAGGCCTCGAGCTCCGCCTGCGCGATGTCGTCGACCAGGAACTTCACGTTCTGGACGCCCGCCTGCTGCTGCTTCTCGCGGGCCCGGCGCACCATCTCCTCCTCGGCGTCGATCCCCACGAAGCTGACGCGCTCCTTGTGCTTGTTGTGCTCGGCCAGGGCGAGGGTCAGGGTCCCCGTGGAGCAGCCGAGGTCGTAGCAGGTGGAGGCGTCCTTCACGAAGTAGTCGGAGAGGGAGCAGACGAGCTCGTGGCCCTCGCGGTAGAAGGGCACGGACTTCGCCACGTGCTCGTCGAACTTGGCGACCACGTCGCCCCGGAAGCGCCAGTTGGCGTTCTGGATCTCGAGCCCGTCGCCGACGCCCATGGGATGTCCTCCGTGCCTTCAGGTCACGCGCTTCAGGAGCACGTGGATGCGCCCCGAGAATACCTCCTCGGCGGCGAGCCGCGGGTGGTTCTCCGCCACCATCTCCCAGAACCCGTCGACCTGTGGGATCAGCGCCTGCATGCGCGGCAGGTTGCGGATCGGCTCGTTCACGACGACCACGGGCGAGAAGCCGTGCTGCTGGGCCATGCGCAAGAGCCCCGAGAGCGGCGTGCGGGGATAGGCGAGCCCCTTGAAGTAGAAGTCGATCATCTGCTCGGCGCGCTGACCGTGGAACTCGCGGGCGAAGCGCTCGTACTCGCGGTCGGTCAGCAGCAGGTGACCCCACGGGATGTTGGTGGTCGCGTAGCGGTGGGGGCCGAGATACGAGAAGAAGGAGTTGTGCTTGATCAGCAGGAAGGCACCGGGCTCCGCCACCGCCTCGATGGCCGCGAGGATCCCGTCCCAGTTGGAGATGTGGTCGATGCACTTGGCGTAGAAGAGGTCGAAGCGCTCCTCGAGCTCGGCCAGGTCGTGGGCGCCGATCTGGGCGAAGCGGTAGCTCTTCTGGGGCTGCGGCCGGTAGGCGATGGGCGCCGGCGCCAGCGAGTGGGACTCGTAGCCCGAGAGCCCCTGGTAGCGGCCGTAGTCGAGGGTTCCGGGCGACTCCCGCAGGATGAAGTCGCGCATCTCGCGGAAGGCCTCGTCCTCGTCGTGGCCCTGCCAGCTCGTGGTGTGCTCCCCCGAGAGGTAGAGGTCCTCGCCCACCGCGGTGTCGAGCTCGGAGAACTCCAGCATCAGGCGCGGGATCAGGCCGTTCCCGGTCCCGATGTCCAGGAGCTTCTTGCCCTTGAGGTCGACGCCGCACTGCTGGAGCACCGAGAGGGCCTGGTGGAGCTGGAGCACCACGCGGCCGCGCTGCCGGTCGGTCATGGGCCCCGGGGGCGGCGGATCCCAGTAGCTCGTCCCGGGGCTCGTGGGCGAGAGGAAGGGCAGCAGGTAGTCGTCGCTCACGGGAAGTCGCCGGCCGTCGTCCTTCTGGAAGTGCTTTAGCGCTGCCATCGCCATTCCCTCCGACGCGGTTTTCGCGGCCCCCCGGCCGGCTAGCCCGCGAGGCGCGTGTTCCAGAAGCGGACCACGCGCTCGGCGTGCCACGCGAAGCAGGCCACCTGCCAGGCCACGATCCCGTAGAAGGCGGCCACGGCCAGCGCCTGCCCGGGCCCCGGGACCAGCCAATCCGCTCCGAGCGCCAGCGTGAGGAACGCCAGGTTCGGGTTGCGGCGCGAGACGAAGGTCCTGAGCCGTTCGTCGAGGGGCGTCGCGCCGTGGATCGAGACTCCGGTCCGCCAGCGGAATGCGAGGGCGCACAGGCGGTCCAGGGTGTAGACGCCGAGCAGCCAGAGCGAGGCCGCGAAGGGCGAAGCGTGGGTGGTGCCGCCCGAGAGCGCGTAGCCCCAGGCCATGTACCAGACGGGCGGGTGCACGATGTCGAGCCCGTGGTCGAGGACGTCGCCGAGGGTCGAGTACGTGAAGGTGAGGCGCGCGAGCTTCCCGTCCACCGAATCGAGCACGCTCATGAAGTAGGCGAGCGCGAGGCCGGGGCCCCAGGCCCCGGAGGCGAAGAAGGGAACCGCGGCGAAGGTGGCGGCCACGCCGAGCAGCGTCACCGCGTTGGGGTGCACCCGGTGGCGCGCGAGCGGGCGAAGGGCCCGCCAGACGAGCGGGGGGTAGACGTAGCGCGTGAGGAAGTCGGTGGATCCCTTGTAGTTCGACCAGAACAGGAAGCGCTCGACGCGGTCGCGGCTGGGAGCGTCGCAGACGCGCAGCAGATAGGGGGGCAGCTGGCGGCGCAGCTTCACGAGGTAGGCGTCGAACTCGGAGAGGGCGAGCTCCTTGGCGGCTCCGCTGGCGAGCGCCGCCTCCGCCACGGCGGGCAGGTCCCCCGCCGCGGTCGCCGCTTCGGGGAGCCTGCCCTCGAGCCGCAGCAGGGCCGCGCGCCCGGCGCCCTCCCCCGTGAGCCAGGCGAGGCTGCCCCGCGCCCGCGCGAAGTGCGAGAGCAGGCGCGCGTCGATCACCGTGTCGGCCGCCAGGACCAGCCAGGGCTCGCCGGAGGTCTCGCCCAGGTCCGCCGCGAGGCGCTGGCCCAGGGGGCCCTCCCGGTGCGACCAGGAGAGCGGAAGCGCCTCGCCAAGTGCCGGCGGGAGCGCGGGAATCAGGTCTCCCGCGGCGAGCGCGACCCGCACCTCGCTCATCGCCAGGCCCTCGCGGCGCAGGCTCTGGAGCAGCCGCTCCAGGAGCGAGAGCCCGAAGATCCGCATCTCCCAGCCGGCTCTCGTGGCGTCGATCCAGATCCGCAGAAGTTTCGCCCCCTGAAGAGCTCGTCCTCCCGGAGGGGATCGGCAGGGCAGGCGTACGGGAGAGGCGAGAGGCTAACCCCGGATGCCCCGAGCCACCAGCCCCCGGGGCGCCCGGCACCCGCTTCGCAGACCCTCGCGCCGCCGGGCGGGGTCAGCCGGAGGACGCGCGGATCCCGAAGATCTTCGGGTGGAGCGCGCGCACGCGGAGCCTCCCGAAGCGCCCGAGGGCGGCCCCGAGCTCCCCGATGCGCTCCTCGAGGTCGGCGCTGGCCAGCGGCGGGAAGCGGTGGTGCTGGTAGTCGGCGCTGCTGGCGTTCCCGGGAAAGAGCGACTTCGCCCGCTTCACGGCGGCGCGTCCTTCGGCGTGGAGCCATTCCCGCGCGAAGCGCAGGCGGGGCGGGGGGGGCAGGGGACCGCGCACGCGCAGCTGCTCCTCGAGACCCGCCACGATCCGATCGCACGCGAGCGGGCCGTCCAGGGCGCTCACGTTCTGCGCGAGGAGTCTCTTCGGCTCGGGGTCCGCGGGAGCCCCGAGGTCCCGGTCCAGGACGGCGCGGATCCGATCGACGAGCTCGTCGGAGCCGGCGGCGCGGTAGCCGAGCTGGTTCGGGAGCTCGTGGTCGTAGCTCTCGTGGGTCACGGGCATATACGCGACGGCGGGCTTTCCGAGGATGAAGTTCTCGACGCTCGTGGTGCAGCCGTTGTGGACCAGCACGCGGGAGGCCAGGAGCCAGGGGACGACGTTGCCCTCCTGCACGACGTGGACGTTGGGGAGGTCGAGGGCGATCTTTCTCCAGGTGTCCAGCCCCTCCACGGGGTGCGGCCGCACGACGACGTTCAGGCCGGGGAAGGCCCGGCTCAGCAGGGGGACCAGGCGCTGGAACTTCCCGAAGAGCGCCTCGCGGTGCAGGGCGAGCCCCGCGATGTAGTCGCGAACGGGCTCGTAGGCCCCGGAGGAAGGGGGCGACTTGAGCCAGCCGAGCCGGGACACGTAGTGGTTCACGGTCCCGAAGTTCGTGTTGACGAGGAGGAAATCGCCGAAGCGGTCCCGGACCCTGCCCACCGCCTTCTCGTGGTAGCTGCGGAGCTCGGGTCGCAGCAGGTCGGCCCGCGGGTTGCCCGCCTCGTAGATGGGCTGGCTCGCATAGCCCGGACAGCGGCGGAACAGAGCCGCGCTGGAGGGGCCCCAGGCGAAGAGCGTGGAGATCAGCGCCAGGGTCTCCGGAGACACCCGGCGCACGAAGTAGAGCTCGTCGGGGTAGGGGACGAGCGCCTCCTCGTCGCAGGCCACCACGTCGTGGCCCAGGCCGCGGGCGATCTCGAAGAAGCGCAGCGAGATCGGGCGGAAGCTCTTCGCGAAATACGTACCGCGAGGGAGCGAGGCCGCTCGGAGATGGACCTCGGTTCGGAACCCCAGCACGGCATCGAAGCCGCGCTCCGCCGCCGCGCAGGCCAGCAGGAGCTTGGCGTCGAGCTCTCGCACCTGCTCTTCGACCGGGATGATGAGGGTGGGGCGCGTGGTCGTCCTCGGGGTGGGCGAGCGGGAAACGCTCGCGGCCAGAACATGAGGGAGCGGATCTGGCCCTGCAACGCCGCGCGCCCGCTGCCCCGCGGGGTCACGGCGTCGCGTCCCGGGCCCCCAGGCGCCCCTCCACGGCCGCCGGCGCCCGTTCGGCTACCCTGTCGCCGCCCCATGCGCCCGGCCACCGACCAGGATCCCCGCACGGTCTGCGCGCCCCCGGCCCTGGCCGCCTGCACCCCGCCGCTGCCGAAGCGGATCCCCCGCTAGCCCTCGCCATGTGCGGCCTGGTCGGCGTGTGGCACCGCGATGGGCGATGCGTGGACCCCGCCGTGGTGGAGCGGATGCGCGCGGTCCAGGCCCACCGCGGCCCGGATGACCGCGGCCTGCGCCTGTTCTCGCTCCGGCGCGGGGCCTCCGTCGGCTTTCGATCCGGCGAGCTGCCGCGCGGCGATCCCTCCTGGGAAGGAGCGGTGGGCTTCAACCGGCTCTCCATCCAGGACCTCTCCGAGCTCGGCCATCAGCCCATGGCCAGCGACGATGGCGGCGTCTTCCTCGCCTTCAATGGCGAGATCTACAACGCCCCGGAGCTGCGGCGCGGCCTGGAGGCGAGAGGCGTGGCCTTCCGGAGCCGCAGCGACACCGAGGTGATCCTGCGCCTGTACCAGGAGCGCGGCCTGGAAGAGACCCTGGACCAGCTCACGGGCATGTTCGCGATCTGCATCGTCGATCTGCGCCGGCGCGAGCTGCTGCTGGCGCGCGACCCCCTCGGCGTGAAGCCCCTCTACTGGACCGAGTGCGGGAACACGCTGCTCTTCTCGTCGGAAGTGAAGTCGTTCCTCCTGCATCCCGACTTCAAGGCGGAGCTGGACCCCGCACGCGTGGACGAGTGCCTGATGTTCCGCTTCTGCGCCGACGGGGGTCCCCCGCTGGCGGGCGTGCACGAGCTGCGGCCCGGCCACCTCCAGCGCTGGACGGCGGCTAGCTCGACGCAGCGGGCGTACTGGAGCATCCCCGACGGGTCGGTGACCCAGGACCTCTCCCTCGAGGAGGCGACGGACCGCTTCAGCGAGGCGCTCGAGGGCAGCGTCCTGGGCTGCCTGCTCAGCGACGTGAAGGTCGGCTGCCAGCTCTCCGGCGGCATCGACTCGTCCGTGATCACCGTGCTGGCCCGCAAGCACTTCGAGGCCAACCTGGAGACCTTCTCGGTCGTCTTCCAGGAGGAGCGCTTCTCGGAGGACCGCTGGATCTCACGGGCCGCTGCGGTGGCCGGAGCGGACAGCCACCGCTTCACGCTGCGCAGCGACTACGTGATCGATCACCTGGCGACGGCCACCTGGCATCTGGATCAGCCGATCAACGTCCCGAACAGCGTCGGGATCTTCTACCTCGCCGAGCGCTCGCGGCCCATCGTGACGGTGCTCCTATCCGGCGAGGGCGCCGACGAGATGGCCGGCGGATACAACCGCTTCCATCACGCGGCGACGCGCAGTCGCCTGCGACCCTGGCTCCCGCTTCTGGAGCGCCTGCCCGGGCTGGGGCGCCGGTACAGGAAGCGCTACGGGGATCCCGGAGAGCGGGATCCCGTCGAGTGGTACCTCCGCTTCCACGCCTTCCTCCAGCCGGAGCAGCTGCACGCGCTGCGGCCGGGAGCGGAGGTCGCCGGGATGCTGGAGCGGCGCCGCCAGATCTTCTCCGAGGGCAAGGGCGACTATCTCAAGAACTGCCTGCGCTACGACCTGCGGACCTGGCTCGTCGATCTCCTGATCCGCCAGGACAAGATGACGATGGCCCATTCCGTCGAGAACCGCGTCCCCTTCCTGGACCATCGCCTCGTCTCCTTCGTGCGCAGCCTTCCAGCGAGCTACCTGGTCCACCCGACCTGGGGCGGCAGACGGGCGCGGGCCCAGAGCACCAAGCGCATCCTGAAGCGGGTGGCCGAGCGCTACTTCGAGCCGGATTTCCTGTACCGGCCCAAGCGCGGCTTCGGCCTGCCCTTCGGGACCTACTACCGGCATCCGCGCTTCGTCCAGCTGATGGAGGAGAAGCTGCTGCCCGGGATGCGTTCCCGGGACTGCCTGCGGGCCGACCGGGTCGAGCAGTGGTGGCGCCGGGAGAGCCGGGACCCCCGGGGCTGGGACCTGCCGATCTGGACCGCGATCGCCTTCGAGATCTGGGCCCAGGAGTTCGTCGACGGCGGCTGGCGCCGGAGGGCCTCGTGACCCCATGATGGCGCGCGAGGCGTTGACCCTGCTGCCCGGATCCCCCCTCGGCGGCGCTCGGGACGGGTCCGGAGCCCTGCGCCTCGAGGCCGTCGCCCTGCTGGCCCACGGCTATTTCGGCTGCTTCCATCCCTCCGGCCCCGCGCCGGAGGGCGTGCTGCGCGATGGCCTCGAGATCCTGCGCCCCGCCGGTGCCCTCGAGAAGAGGCTGGCTCCCGTGCTGCTGCGTTCGCGTCATGCGACCGTCGCGGCATGGTCGCGCGGGCTCGAGCCCGCGCAGGAGCCACCCGGCCGGCCCCGCAGCATCGAGTGCTCCCAGAGCTCGCTCGTGCTCGCGGGTCAGGTCTATCCCGACGGCTCCGAAGACCTCCACGGCTGGTGCCGCCGCGCTCTCGGCGAGGACTGGCGGCACAGCGTGGGCGGCAACGGCGCCTATACCTGCGTGCTGCTCGACGGCGCAAGCCCCCGCATCGCCTTCGGCCAGGATCGCTTCGGCTTCTTCCGCCAGGTCTACTCCCGCGTCGGAGGCGAGGTCTGGTTCGCGACCTCCACCAACGCGCTGGCCGCGGTTCCGGGCCTCGCGCTGGAGCTGATCCCGGAACGGGTGGTGGCGCTGGGCGTCGAGCTCTACGGGCGCTTCGAGGACTCGCTCTTCCGGCACATCACGCGCCCCCAGCCCAATACGGGTCATCGGCTCACGGCCGACCCGCGGCCCCCCGAGATCCATCGGGGTCGGGGGTACTTTCCGCGCGAGGCCCGGGCGGCGCCGCCCGATCGGGACGAGCTCGTGGACCGGCTCAACGAGACGCTGCTGGGCCGCCTGGGCAAGGTCCTCGCGCGCCCGGATCTCGATGGGCTGGGACTCTGGCTCACCAGCGGCGTGGACTCCCGCTGGATCGCCGCCGCCCTGGTGAAGCTCGGCGCGCCGGCCTTCTATGCGTCGATCGGAACTCCCGGAACGCTGGACTTCGACACGGCGAGGCAGTTCGCGAGCCGCTCCGGCGTGCCCTTCCGCGCCGCGTCGATCGAGACGCTGTCGGATGTGGCGGATCCCCTGCCCGAGACCAACTGGGTCCTCGAGGGCCGGGTCAGCCTGTTCTACCAGTTCACCGGCTCGCTCTGGGAGGAGCTCCGGGCGCTGGGCCCGCTGATGCTGCAGGGCTGCTTCCTGGACTGGCTGAAGTGGCTGCTGCCCAAGCACGCCCACCGCCGGGTCCCGGCCCTCGACCGCGCGCACCCGCTGCCCGAGGCCCGGCAGATCTACATCGATTCGTGTCGCGAGACGGCGCGGAAGTTCGGGGCCGAGCTGCTGTTCCCCGGCCTCATGGATCTCGTCGGCGACCGCGTGGCCGAGGTGCTCGAAGAAGCCCGCCCCCGGCGATCCTACGACTTCCTGCTCGCCTCCCCCCTCGACGTGGGGATGGTCGAGCGGGCCGTCTCCCTCTCCCGCCTGGCCCACGCCCTGGGAGGGGCGGATGCCCCGCTGCGCGACACGGCGATGGTGGAGCTGGCCCTGGAGGCCACCGAGCTCCCCTACGAGGAGCGGCGCACCCTCGAGCCCCGCTGCATCACGGCCCTGGATCCCCGGTCGGCGGAGCTGCCCAGCAACCCGCTCTCGCTCCCTCCGTCCGCGATGACCAACTCGCTGGCGGGTGTCGCGGCCCACGCGCTGCGCCACCCGGGCTGGACCTTGTCGATGATCCGGGGGCGGCGCAGGAAGACCATCTTCTCCTATCCCCTGCGCATGCGACTCCTGGGCACTCCGGACATGCTCGTCTGGGCCCGGGAGCTGCTGCGCGGCAGCGAGCTGGTCTCGAAGGGCTTCGGGGATGCGGTGGAGCCCCTGTGCCAGGCGATCCTGGCGGAGCCCACGCACAAGTCCGTGGGCTTCCTCCACGGGCTGGTGTCGCTGGAGCTCTACGCGCGCGCCTGGCGCCGTGCGTCCCGGGGCGAGCGCCCCTACTGCCTGCCGCTGGAGCTCCCACGGCTCGCGGTGAAGCGGTAGAGCACCGAGCCCGCCCGCACGCCGAAGCCCGAGACCTGGCTCGCCAGCTCGCGGCGGGCGAAGACGATGTTGCCCTGGGGAACGCGCCGCTTCATGCCGGTGAAGAAGGGCACCAGGTCGTGGCGCGCCAGCAGCTGCTCGAGATCGCCGGCCAGCTTCTGGCCCGCCCACACCGGCTCCCACTCGGCCTCGGTGTGGAGCAGGATCACGGAGTCGAGCAGGCGCGAGGCGCCCTGGAGGGCCTGGTAGGTGGCGCCCTCGACGTCGATCCAGAGCGCGGTGCGGCCGGCGCCGACCAGCCCGGGGATGCCGTCCAGGCGCCGGGTGGGCACGCGGAGGGCCTCGGCCACCGGGCGCTGGCCCGGGTCCATCAGCGAGCCGAGCCGCCTCTCGCCCTGGTAGACGGTGAAGGTCGCCTCCCCGTCGGCGTCGGAGACGGCGCAGTGCAGGACCTCGACGCGCGCGCGGGCCAGCGCCGGGTCGCCCTGCATCCGCCGGGCCAGCACCGGATGGGCCTCGACGGCGACGATGCGGGCCTGCGGACAGGCCGCGCGAAAGGCCAGCGCGTCGCTGCCGTTGCGGGAGCCGACGTCGAGGATCAGCGCGGGCTTCAGGCGGCGCAGCAGGTAGTAGAAGAGGTGGCGCGTCTTCACCAGACGCGCGAGGGGTCCGCCGGGCGGCGGTCGGGTCGCGGCAGGGGGGCTCATGCGCGGTGCTCGTTCCCGGGCGGGCTGCGTTGCTCGAGCTGGCCCTCCAACGCTCCCCAGCGCTCGGCGAAGGCGTCGAAGAGCTTCGCATCAGCGCAGATGGCGCCGATCTCCCGGTTGAAGCGGCGCGAGGGCTCCGTCCAGTTGAAGCTACCGAAGATCACGCAGCGCCGTCCGGGAGCCTCGACCAGCGCGAACTTGGCGTGCATGGGGAGACCCTGGGGATGGGCCACGCGCCGGATCGAGATCCCCGCCGCCGAGAGGCGGCGCTCCGCCGCGGGGGGGACGCGGCGCTCCGTGCTCTCGGTCAGGATCTCGAGCACCACGCCCCGGGCCGCGAGGCCCAGGAGCGCGCGCAGCGCGCTCGGCCCCGAGAGGTGGGAGGCCGCGAGCCGCACCCGCGCCCCGGGCCCGAGCCGGCGCAAGAGGCCGAGCACGGGGTTGGGGAGCACCCGGGGCCAGAAGTGGATCTCGAGCCGGTCCGCGCGCAGCGCCCGGTTCGCCCGCGGCGCCAGTCGGTCCAGGGGGCCGTGGGGGGCGCGGTGCAGGCGGCGGGCGTGCTCCACGAGCGGCCCCACGAGCTCGCCCCGGGCGAGCTCCACGAGGACGTTGTGGCCGCGGTCCTGGTCGCGGATCTCCTCGACGATCTCGGGCTGCTCCTCCGGCAGGTCGCCCGAGGGGTTGAAGGAGCCCAGCAGGGCGGTGGGCCTCGGGTGGGAGAAGCAGTAGAGCTTCTCGTGGAGGCGGGGCCGGAAGACGCGGCCCAGGGGCGTCCCGTCGAGGCGGCTCTGCACGAGCCGCAGCCCGCCCGCGAGGCCCGCCGGCCCGGAGAGGAGGTCCACCACGGCGGCGTTGGCGCGCGGGGTGCGCGGCCGGCCCTCCAGGGTCACCTGCACCGCGACGCCCCGGCGCCGGGCGCGCAGGAGCTCCTCGGCCAGGCGGCGGTCGCGGAAGTAGTAGGTGACGAAGTCGATGGCGCCGCCGGCCGGCACCGCCGCGGTGCGCTCGGCCAGCAGATCGCGCAGCCGGCCCGGGGCCAGGTCGGGGCCGCCGAAGTGGGCGACGAGCTCCCCCCCGCTCATGTCCGGGGCCCGGCGTCGCCCGCCGGCGTGAGCTGGAAGATGTTCTGCGAGAGCTCGGCGCAGGACAGGCCGGCGAAGCGACCCGTGAGCTTCTGGAAGCGTGCGATGCGCTCGCGCACCTCTCCGAGGGAGAGGGGCGGGAAGCGGTGGCGCTGGTAGGCGGCGCTGTTCTTGTGGCCGGGGATGCGAGACCGGATTCCCCGGACCAGGGCCGCGCGCAGGGCCGCGTGGATCCGGCCGTGGAGCCGCGCGGCGAGGCCCGGCTCCGGCGCGGGGCCCGACTCCGCGATGCCCTCGAGCACGTCGGCGATGCGATCGGCGGCGAGGGGCCCCTCCAGGGCGGCGAGGCTCGCGCGCAGCGCCTCCGCGCTCTCCGCGTCGGCGCGGGGCGCGAGCTCGCCGGCCAGGGCGGCGCGCAGCAGCCGGATCACGCGCTCGGGGTCCGGCGCGCCGTGGGAGAGCGAGTCGGGGAGCTCCCGATCGAACTCGGCGCTCCGCAGGGGCTGGAAGGCGACCGCCGGCGTGCCGAGGAGCGCGCCCTCGATCGCGGTGGTGCAGCCGTTGTGGATCAGCGCCCGGCTCGCGAGGAGCCAGGGCGCGCTCCCGCCCTCCCGGACCACCTCGACGTTGGGGCAGCCCCGGGCCGCCTCGCGCCAGGGCCCGGCGCTCTCCTCGGGGTGGGGGCGGATCACGATGCGCTCCGCGGGGAAGGCGGCGGCCAGGGCGGGGACGAGCTCCAGGAAGCGGGCGAAGAGGGCCTGCCGGTAGCGGGCCAGCCGCGCCGTGAAGGGGTCGGCGCTCCAGCGGGACCGGCCGCGCGCGCGCGGCCCATAGGTGGAGAGCCCCGGCACGAAGTGGTTCAGGTGCGCGAAGTTCGTGTTGAGGAGCAGCGGCCGCCCGAAGCGGCGCTCGATCCCCGCCACCTCGTCGGCGAAGAAGCCGCGCAGCTCGCGGCGCAGGAGGTCCACGCGCGGGTTGCCGGTCACGTGGACGGGGATGCCGCGCGCCGCCTCGCTCTGCTCCAGGACCTCCGCGTCGGCCCGGCCCCAGGCGAACAGGTGGGAGACGTGGGCCAGGGCCTCGCGGGAGAGGCGCGTGCGCTGGTACTGGGCTGCGTCGTGGCGCACGAGCCCCTCCTCGTCCCAGGCCACCACGACGTGGCCGAGGCGGCCCAGGATGTCGAAGATGCGCCGGCTGGTCCCGCACACGTCCTTGGCCAGGTAGATGCCCCGCGGCAGCCGCCCCGCCGAGAGGTGCAGCTCCGTGCGCGACCCGAGCACGCAGGGGAAGCCCCGCTCGGCCGCCACGCAGGCCAGCAGGAGCTTGGCGTCGAGCTCGCGGCTCCGGGTCTCGCAGGGGAGGAGGAGCGTCGCGCGCATGGCCGCAAGGTTTAGCACCGAGCCGGGGTCCTGGATGGGTCTTTTTTCCCGCGAATCAGCGCCAGCCAGGGCTCGGGGGCCCCCCCCGGAGCTATGCTCCGCCCACCATGAGACCCGCCAGCCCCGAGAGCCCGCGCAAGGTCTGCGTCGTGGTCGCCAGCCGGGCGAACTACGGGCGCATCAAGAGCACGCTCCAGGCCATCCGGGCCCACCCCTGTCTCGAGCTCCAGCTCGTGGTGAGCGCCTCGGCCCTGCTCTACCGCTTCGGCAGCGCCATCGACGTGATCCGGGCCGACGGCTTCGAGCCCGACCGCTGTCTCCACATCATCGTGGAGGGCGAGAACCCGACCACCATGGCGAAGTCCACGGGCCTGGCCGTGATGGAGATGGCCACCGCCTTCGAGAACCTGAAGCCCGACCTGGTGCTGACCGTCGCCGATCGCTTCGAGACCCTGGCCACCGCCATCGCGGCCTCCTACATGAACATCCCCGTGGCGCACACCCAGGGCGGCGAGGTCACCGGGAGCATCGACGAGAGCGTGCGCCACGCGATCACGAAGCTCTCCCACGTGCACTTTCCCTCCACCGAGCGGAGTCGCGAGCGGCTGCTTCGCCTGGGCGAGGACCCGCGCCAGGTCTACCTGACCGGTTGCCCCGCCATGGACCTCCTGGTGCCGATCGCCGAGGAGCCGAGCCGCCCCGACCTCCTGAAGCGCTACGGCGGGGTGGGCCGCGAGATCGAGCTCTCGAAGCCCTACCTGGTCGTGCTCCAGCACCCGGTGACGACCGAGTACGGGAGCGGCTTCGAGCAGATCAACGAGACCCTGCGCGCCGTTCACGAGATCGACCTGCAGGCGGTCTGGTTCTGGCCCAACGTGGACGCCGGCTCCGACGACGTGAGCAAGGGCATCCGCACCTTCCGGGAGCGCGTCCCGGACAACCGGATCCACTTCTACCTGAACATGTCGCCCGAGGACTACGCGCGGCTGATCCTGCGCTCCGCCTGCCTGGTCGGCAACTCGTCGAGCGCGCTGCGCGAGGGGGCCTTCCTCGGGGTTCCGGCGGTCAACGTCGGCTCGCGGCAGGACGGGCGCGAGCGCGGGGAGAACGTGGTGGACGCGGACTACGACAGCGCCGAGATCGCGGCGGCGATCGCCGAGCAGCTGGACCGCGGGCGCTATCCGCCCTCGGGACTCTTCGGCGACGGCCACGCCGGCGAGCGCATCGCCGACGCGCTCGCGCAGTGCGACCCGCCGCTGCAGAAGAGGATCACCTACTAGTGGAGGTGGTGGCGGTCGTCCCCGCCCGCGGCGGCTCGAAGGGGATCCCGCGCAAGAACCTGGCCGTCCTCGGGGGCCACACGCTGACGGCCCTGGCGGTGCGCTGCGCCCGGCGCGCCGGCATCGAGCGCGTGCTCGTCTCGACCGACGACCGGGAGATCGCCGCCGCGGGCCAGGCGGCCGGCGGCGAGGTCCCGGCGCTGCGGCCCGCGGCGCTCTCCGGCGACGGGGCGCGCTCGGTGGACGCGGTGCTCCACGTGCTGGGCGCCGCCGGCGCGCAGCCCGATGCCGTGGCCGTGCTCCAGCCCACCTCGCCCTTTCGCCGGGCCGCGGACCTGCGGGAGGCCGTGGCGCTGCTCGCCGCGCGCCCCGAGGCCGACGCGGTGATCTCGGTGACCCGCCTGGAGGAGCCGCACCCGGAGAAGGCGAAGCGGATCGACGGGGGCTGGCTGCGGCCCTACCTGCCCGGGGCCGCCTCCGAGCGGCCGCGCCAGGAGCTCCCGGCGGCCTGGCGCCTGAACGGCGTCCTCTACCTGGTGCGGCGCGCGGAGATCGCAGAGCGCCACACGCTGGTCCCCACGGCGGCCCTCCCCCTCGTGCTCCCGGCCGAGCGCTCGCTCAACATCGATCAGCCCCTCGACCTGCTCCTCGCGGAGCTGCTGCTCGAGCGGGGCCTCGCCAGCCTCGAGGCGGGCTGAGCGGTGGCCCTCGCCATCGCCACCTTCAGCAATCGCGCCGGCGCGAGCACCTTCTTCAAGGCGGTGGGGCACCCGCGGGTCGCGGCGGCGGCCCAGAAGCTCGTGGCGGCGCTCCGATCGGCGGGGTCCCTCGCGGCCTACGATCCCCTGGGCCAGCTGGGCGAGCTCGCGGAGCTCCACGACCTGCGCGGCTGCCCCCTGCGCGAGGTCTACGTCCAGCGCCTCGAGGAGCTCGGCGAAGAGCGCCTGGGTCTCCCCGTGCGGCCCGCGAGCGAGCTCGCGAGCTCCCGGGCCGAGCTGCTGCTGGTGGCGGCCTTCGACGCGGAGCGACTCGTGGACCAGATCCGGCCGCTGCTGCCGGCGGGGCTGCGCGTGCTGACGCTCGATGCGCTGCGGCTCCCGGACGCGCTCCTCACGCGCCCCGAGCGCTACCTGGATCCGCTGAACTTCGCCACCAACTTCGCCTTCTTCCGCGACGAGGGCGGGCACCACACGAGGCTCGCCAGCGCGAACTACTGGCACGCGCGCGGCGCCCGCGGCGTGCGCCTCGCGCTCTGGCTCTTCGACGCCGAGGGGCGGCGCCTGGCCGAGTGGCAGGAGCCGCTCCCGGAGGGCCCGGTCGGCGTCGTCCTCGAGAGCCGGGAGGTGAGGCGGCGCTTCGGCCTGGGTCCCTTCACGGGCTCGCTCTTCCTCCACGCCGTCGGCGCCGCCGGCCACGACGTGGTGAAGTACGCGCTCGACACGCTGGGCGACGACCCCGCCCTGCTCTCGGCCACCCACGACGCCAACGCCTGGCCGGCGGACCTCTACGCCGGGCTCCCGGCCCCGCGCCCCGGCGAGCGGGTGCTCTTGTGGGTGCAGAACAGCCACCCCGCGCCCATCCCGGCCGGGGCCGTGGGCCTGCGGCGCATGGGCGACGAGCGCTGGGAGCCCTGGGGCGAGGAGATCCCGCCCTTCGGGACCCGGGCCCTCGAGGTGGGGGAGCTCCTGCCGGACCTGCGCTGGCCGGCCCAGCTGGAGGTCCGGGCCGGGCGCCACTTCGTGCGGCCGCGCTACGAGGTGGTGCGCGCGGAGGGCAGGCGGTGGATCGCCCACGCCAACGTGGAGCGCAGCGACCTCGCGCCGGACCCGCGCCTCCCGGAGCTGGGTCCCCTGCTCGGCAAGGGCTACCTGCTGCCCGCGCCGGTCCTGCCGGTGGAGCGCTGGCGCACGCTGGTCCTCCCGACGCCCATGGCGACCGACCAGCGCGAGCTCCCGCTCGAGCTCCGCGTCTACGACGCCGCCGGCCGCGAGGTGCTGCGGGAGCGGCTCGGGCGGCTCCCGCGCGGCCACGCGCGGGCCCTCGACGTGAGCGGGCTCCTGCTCGGGGCCGGCGCGGAGCTGGCGGAGGGCTACGGCCACCTCGAGCTCTGCTACGACCTCGCGGAGGGAGGCGAGGCGGACGGCTGGCTCCACGCGCTCTTCCGCTACGAGGACCGCGCCAGCGGCCATGCGGCGGAGACGAGCTTCGGGGCGCACGTCTACAACCTCCCGGTCACCTACCGCGGCGAGCCCCAGTCCTACGCCTCGAGCCCGCCCGGCCTCTCGACGCGCCTCTTCCTGCGCCTGGGTCACGGCGGTCGCGACGTTCTCTGCCATCTGCTCTACCCGGTCTCCGACACCTGGCGCGAGACCTCCTGCACGCGGGTCCTGCTGAGCGATGCGGGGGGCTCGCAGGTGGCGGAGCGCGCGCTCGCGGTGCCGCGCAGCGGCTCGCGCCTGTGGCGCGCGAGCGAGCTCTTCGGGGCCGAGGCGCTGGCCCGGGCGGGCGAGGGCGGCTACGCGCTGGTGCGCGACGCGACCTGTCGGCTCTTCGGCTACCAGGGGCTCCTCGGGCCGGGCGGCTCCTTCAGCCTCGATCACATGTTCGGCTTCTAGCGGCGCGCCCGCGGGGTTGGAGCGGATGGGCGGGGCGGCGGGCGGCGGAGGGGGGTTCACGGCGCTGGTGCTGGCCGGACGCCGCTCCGCCGACGACGCCTCGGCGCGCTTCGGGGGAGCCGGGCACCGCGCCCTGCTCGAGGTCCGGGGCGTTCCCATGCTGCTGCGCGTGGTGCGCGCGCTGCGCGCCTGCCCGAGCGTCGCCGCCGTCCGGGTGAGCATCGACGAGCCCGCCGCGCTCGAGGCGGTGCCGGAGCTCGCCGGGCTCGTCGCCGCGGGAGCGCTGGGCCTGCACCGGAGCCTCGCCTCCCCGAGCCGGAGCGTGCAGGACGCCCTTCGCGAGCTCCCCGAGGAGGCCCGGGTGCTGGTCACCACGGCGGACCACCCCCTGCTGGTGCCCTCCATGGTGGAGCACTTCCTGGCGTCGGCTGGGGACGGGGCCGGGGCGGCGGCGGGAGAGGCGGACCTGCTCGTGGGGCTCGTCCCGGCCGCGGTCGTGCAGGCGCGCTACCCGCAGAGCGTCCGCACCTATCTCCGCCTCGGCCCGGGGGCCTACAGCGGCGCGAACCTCTTCGCCTTCCTCACCCCCCGCGCACGCCGCGCCGCCAGCTTCTGGGTGCGCGCCGAGCAGTTCCGCAAGCGCCCCTGGCGGCTCGTGAGCGTCCTCGGCCCCACGGCCCTGCTGCTCTTCGCGCTGCGCCGGCTGGACCTCGACGCGGCGCTGGAGCGCGTCTCGCACGCCATGGGAGCCCGCGTGCGGGCGGTGCTCCTCCCCTTCGCGGAGGCGGCCATCGACGTCGACCGGCCCGCCGACCTCGCGCTCGCGGAGGAGATCCTCGCGGACTCAGCTCGCTAGCCAACGCGCCTCGCCGGGCTGGAAGCGGCGGGAGGCGGGGTCCCAGGCGCGGATCGAGAGGTGGATGCGCGGGCGGTCGCCGGGGCCCTCGAACCGGTAGAGGTGATACTGGGCGCTCCGGCCGGGCCGGCGCCCGGCGTCGGTTCCCGAGCGGGCGCCCACGACCGGGATGGGGCCTCTCGGGCCCGGGAGCTCCCCCAGCAGGGTCCGGTGGGCGTGCCCGTGGAGCACCAGCTCGGCACCCGCCCGCGCCAGCACCGCCCGCACGGCGCCGGCATCGGTCAGCGCGCGGCGCGGGACGGCGCCCTCCGTGGGCGGGTGGTGGAGGAGCAGCACGCGCGAGAGGCCCGAGCCTGCGAGCTCCTCCAGGCGCTCCTCGAGGCGAGCGAGCTGCTCCGCCCCCACCTGGCCGGTCGCCAGCAGCGGGCCGGTCGGCGTCGCCGTGTTGAGGCCGACCAGGGCCAGGGGCCCGCGCACGCGCAGGGTCGGGAACTCGACGGCGGATCCCGCGCAGTCGGGGCCCTCGCGGTCGGAGGCCAGGTACTCGCGCCAGAGCGCCCAGCTGGCGGCGAAGGGAGCCGCCACGTAGGCATCGTGGTTGCCCGGGACCACCGAGAGGAGCGCCGCGTCCCCGATCCGCTCGAGCCAGCGCCGAGCCGCCGCGAACTCCCCCGCGTGCGCGACGTTGGTGAGGTCGCCCGTCACCACCACGTGATCCGGCGCCTCGCCGTGCAGGTCTTCGACGAGCCCCGCGAGGATCTCGGGCCGGTGGATGTGGCGGCGCCGCACCTGCCAGGAGAGCCAGCCGAGCAGCTGCTTCAGGGCCAGGTCGGGCAGGCGAACTCCCGCGATCGGGGTCGCGTGCAGGTCGGTGAGGTGCGCCAGCCTGAACACGGGCGACGAGCCTAACCCAGGGGGGAGGCGTGTGATACCGTGCGCGTCGCGTCCCGGCGCGCCGATGAGAGGACCGATGCCGCCCGCGAGACCCGGCGCGGCGCCGCCCGTCACCTCGAGCGCGGCGCCCGCGAGCCCGCCCTGCGCAGCGCCCCCCGCCTGGCTCGTCGCGCCGAGCCGGTCGGAGGCCGTGGAGCTCTGGGGCCTGTCTCCCGAGGAGCGCCTGCGGCGCTCGCTGCGCCAGGCGGGCGTCACCCGCATCGAGCGGCTCGGGCCCGAGGAGCGGCTCCCGCTGCCGGCGGGAGGCTCACTGCTCCTCTTCCGCTCCGACGCCGTCTACGACGACCGCCTGGTGCGCGCCCTGCGGGACGCCCCGGGCTCGCTGCTGGTGGCGCCCGGTCCGGGGGGCGGCGCGCCGGGCCCCGCCGTGGCCGCCCACGTGGCCAGCGAGCGCGCGCTCGAAGCGCTCGCCGCGCTGCGCGCTCCGGGCTCCGGGGGGGCCCCCCCGAAGGGCCTGCGCGTGCTGGCGCCCCGCGATCTCGTCTCCTCCTACCAGGCGGAGCTTCGCAAGCTGGAGCCCCCCTTCCTGTTTCCCCAGGTGCATCGCGACGATGCCCGGCGGATCGAGGACCATCTCTTCGCCGCCTCCTACAAGGGCCTCACGGACCTCGTTACCCGCTGGGTCTGGCCGCGCCCGGCGGCGGCGCTGGTGCGGGCACTGGCCCGCCGCCGCGTGCACCCGAACGCCGTCACCCTGGCGAGCCTGTTGCTGACGCTCCTCGCGCTCGCGCTCTTCCTGGCGGGAGACCGCGGCCTGGGGCTCCTGGCCGCCTGGCTCATGACGTTCCTCGACACGGTGGACGGGAAGCTCGCGCGCTGCACGCTCACCTCGAGCCGCTTCGGCCACGCGCTCGACAAGAGCCTCGATCTCCTGCACCCGCCCTTCTGGTGGTGGGCCTTCGGCGCCGGCCTTGGGCCGGGCACCGGCTGGGCCACGGCCATCGCGGTGGGGGGCTACTTCGCCGGGCGCATCCTGGAGGGCCTCTTCCTGTGGCGCTTCGGCTTCGAGATCTTCTCCTGGCGGCCCGTCGACGCGCTCTTCCGCACCGTCGTCGCGCGCCGCAACCCCAACCTGCTCCTCCTCAGCGTGGGCGCCCTGGGCGGGCGCGCCGATCTCGGCCTGGTGATGCTCGCGCTCTGGACCCTCGGCTGCCTCGGCTTCCACGGCCTGCGCGTCGGGTGGGCGCTGACCCTCCATGCCCGCGGGGAGGTGATCGTCCCCTGGGATGAAGACGCCCCCCGCCCCCGCCGTCCAATGCCGCGAGCGCCGGACGGGCGCCGGAAGGAGCAGGCGGCGTGACGCGAACACCCCGGCTCGAGGTCGCCGCTTCGCGAGGGCTCCTCCTCGCGCTCGCGCTGGCGCTCGGGGCCACGACCCTGGCCGCCGCCGCCCGCGAGCCCCTCACGCGCGGGGATCCCGCCTCGCGCCTGCTGCGGGCGGAGGCGGAGACCGAGTACTGGGACTTCACGATCGAGCTCGACAGCGGCCACCGCGTCTTCTCGCGCTTCGCCATCACGAACGACGGGCCCGGAGAGGAGACCGCCTACGCCATCGGCCACGTGGTGACGCCCGAGGGCGCCCTCTTCCCGTTCCAGAACGGCCGTCGCAAGGGCCGCTGGTCGATCAGCCCCAACGGGCTGCGGGTCGAGATCGGCTCGAGCCTGCTGGTGCTCGCCGACCCCGTGCGGCGCCTCGAGGTCGATCGGAACAAGATGGGCGTGATCTTCGACCTGCGCTTCTCGCCGCCGCCGCGGGGGCGGGCCCAGGACCTGGGGCTCGGCTCCTACTGGATCGACCTGCTGCACGCCGCCGCCCCCGTGGAGGGCACGCTCTGGCTGGCCGGGATGGCGGAGCCCTCGCCCGTGCGGGGCCGGGTCGCCGCCACCCACACCTGGATGGCCGCTCCCGAGATGGATCTGGCGTTGCGTCGAATCGAGTTCTTTTCCCTACGTTCGGAAGCCTCGCTCTATCTGTCGGAGGTCTTGACCCCGCAGGGACGGCGACTCCAGCGCCTGCTCCTGGAGCAGAACGGGGCCCTCGTCTACGAGACGGACCGGCTCGAGCTCCTGCCGGCCGACGGGCCGGGCCCCGAGACGAGCTCCGGCTATCCGGTCCCGCGGGCCTTCCAGCTGCGGGCCCCCAACCTGGAGGGCGAGCTCGAGCTCGGGAAGCTCCTCCTCGAGCACGACCCGATGGGGGTGATTCCCCAGCCCTTTCGCCTCTTCTTCTCTCTCCGGACGAAGCCGCGGCGGGTCTGGCTGGGGTCCCGCTTCGGGGTTAGGCTCCGGCCCGGTTTGGACGACTCCGTCTTGGAGCTCAGCGGTTCCGGCGTGACCACCGTGACCTTCACGAATCCGCTGCCGATCGGCCGCTCGTAGCCCGGCCAACCGCTCGCGCCAAGAAACCTCTCCCCGCCTGGAAGGAATCCCTTGCAAGTCGCTCTCCTGAACAACCTGCGCGCGGGCCGCAGCGGCTCCCAGGTCTCCCGCATCCTCGCCTTCCTCAACGAGCACCCCGAGGTCCTGCACGTCGAGACCGAGAGCGCGGGGGCGCTCGCCGACGCGATCGCCTCCATCGCGGAGCAGCAGGTGGACCTCCTCGTCGTGAACGGCGGCGACGGCACCCTGCAGCACGCGCTGACCGAGATCCTGGCCCAGCGCGCCCTGGAGCGGCTGCCGCTCATCGCCCCCCTGCGCGGCGGCCGCACGAACATGACCGCCCTCGACCTGGGGGCGCAGCGCGACCCGGTGGCGGGGCTGGCGGGTCTGCTCCAGGCGGTGCGGAACGGCACCCTGGCGGAGCGCATCGTGCCCCGCCCCGTGCTGCGGGTGGAGTTCGACCACGGCCGCCAGGTCCAGTACGGGACCTTCTTCGGGGCCGGCATGATCCACCGCGCGATCCGCCTGACCCACCGCCGCTTCCCGACCGGGCGCACCCAGGGCGTCTTCGGGGCGGGCCTGGTGACGGCGACGCTCATCGCGCGCGCAGCGGCGCGCCATCACGACCAGGTGCTCCAGCCCGACAAGGTCCAGGTCCTGGTGGATGGCGAGCCCGTGCCCCAGGGCGAGTTCCTGCTCCTGATCGCGTCCTCGCTGCAGCGACTCTTCCTGCGCATGAACCCCTTCTGGGGCAGCGGCCCCGGGGGAGTGCGCTTCACCTGCATCGCCAGCGGTGCCCCCCGCCTGGCTGCCGCAGCGCCGGGGATCCTGCGCGGGCAGCCGGCCCCCTTCGTGCACCCCGAGGCGGGCTACACGAGCGCGAACGCGACGCGGGTCGAGCTGCGGCTCGATTGCGGCTTCACGATCGACGGCGAGATCTTCCCCGAGCGGACCGACGAGGTCGTGACGCTGACCACCGACCGGCGCATCTCCTTCGTGCGCGCCTGAGCGGGTCCGCACCCGCCGGCCAGCAGGTGGGCGCCGGGGCCAGCGATCTCGCCAGGCTCGTCGAGGCCGAGCTCGGCCGGCCCGCCCCGGCGGAGGCCACCCTCCTCGCGGGGGAGATCCAGCGGCGCTGGGGAGCGGCGGTCGCCGCCGTCCTCTTCTATGGGTCCTGCCTGCGCCGGGGGAGCCCCGAGGGCGTCCTGGACTTCTACGCCCTCGTGGACTCCTATGAGCGAGCCTACCGGTCGCGGGCCCTGGCCCGGGCCAACGCCTGGCTTCCCCCCAACGTCTTCTACCTGGAGGGGGCGGGCCCCGCGGGCGTGCTGCGCTGCAAGGTCGCCGTGATGTCCCTCGAGGACTTCGAGCGCGCGGCCTCGCCGCGCGCGCTGCGCTCGAGCGTCTGGGCGCGCTTCTGCCAGCCGGCCCTGCGGGTTGCGGCCCGGGACGAGGACGCCTCCCGGCTCTGCGTGCGCGCCTGCACCGCCGCGGTGCTCACGGCCTTCGAGCGGCTCCTCCCCCTCGTCCCCGGGTCCGACGGCAGCCGTCCCTTCCGCGCCGAGGAGTTCTGGCAGCTCGCCTTCCGCGAGACCTACGGCAACGAGATGCGTCCCGAGACCGACGCGACCATCGGGTCCCTCTACGAGGCGGCCCCCGAGCGCTATGCCCGGGCCGCGCGCGGGGCGCTGGCGGAGCTCGAGGAGCGCGGCCTCCTGGACCTCGAGCGCCGCGGCGGGGAGACCTTCGTACGCCTGCCGGCGGAGCGGCGGCGCAGCGGGGCCCGCAGCTGGCGCCGCCGCCGGCGCCTCTCGAAGCTCGTCTACGCGGCCGGGCTCGTGAAGAGCGCCTTCACCTTCGGGGACTGGCTCCCCTACGCCCTCTGGAAGCTCGAGCGGCACTCGGGCGCCCGGATCGTCCCGAGCCCGCGCCAGCGCCAGCACCCGCTGCTCTTCGGCTGGCCGGTCCTGCTGCGCCTGCTCTGGCGGCGGCAGTTCCGCTAGGCGGGGGCGGCGGCCCGGTCCCAGACCTTTTGCAGGTGGTCCAGGAGCCCGCCGCGCAGGGTGCGCCGGTAGGGCGAATCGGGGGGCAGCAGGCGCAGCAGCTGCCGGTGGACCCGCCCCAGGCTGTGGTAGGGGAGGGTCGGCAGGTAGTGGTGCAGCGCGTGGTAGCGAAGGCCGACAGGGGCCACGAGCGAGGTGAAGGCGACCCCCCCGCGCAGGTTGATCGAGTCGAGGAGCTGTCCCTCCGTGTCCACGGGCTCCCCCTCGTGCTCGTAGCCGTGGGCGGCGAGGGTGCGGACCTGATTCACGATCCAGACGCCGGCCGCGACGATCCACCACTGGCCGAGCAGGGCCAGCGGGATCCAGCCGAGGACCACGGACCCCAGGAGGGCCCAGGCGAAGAGCGCCGCCCCGGCCTCCTGGGCCTCCCAGCGCGGGCGCTGCCGGGGGCGCGGCTCGGGCCTGCGGTAGCGGCTGTTGATCGCCAGGGTCGAAAGGCGCGCCACCGTGAGGCGGCGGAGCCCGGGGAACAGGTGGGAGAGCGGTCCGATCAGGGCCCAGCGGATCGGCAGCAGCACGGGCAGGGTGGATACCGTGAGGACGAAGCTCGCGATGCGGAACCGGCTCCAGCGGGCGATGGGCGCATACTCCGGGTCGGCCACGGTGCCAAAGGCGGTGCGCCGGTGGTGGTCCATGTGGGAATCCACGTACATGAGGCTCGGCACCTGCACCGGGATCCCCACCAGGACGTTCCAGGTGAGCTCGAAGCCCGGAAGCTCCTCGCTGCGGCGGTGCGCCAGCTCGTGGATGAAGAGCACGGCGCGGAGCAGCGCAAAGACGGCGCCCAGGCTGCTCGCCACGTGGAGCGGTGACCCCAGGGGCTGTGTCGCGGAGAGCGCGAAGAGGGTCCAGCCGGTGGCGGCGGAGACCAGCATGTCCAGCCAGTAGAGCCAGCGGCGCGGTCGGAACTCCGACGCAAAGCGGTGGCGGAGTTCGCTCGAGCTGAGCATGGGCTTCCGGGCGCCCAGCGACGCGTGGCCGTCGTCCATTCGGTCGGGTTGCTCCTCGGGGCTCGTCGCTCGCATGCCTCGCAGTCGTGCGAAGCAGGCCGGCCCTCCGGCGGTGGCCCGACGGTCGAACGCGGGCGAGGGGGCAAACGGCGGCCAACAATACAACAATCGGGCGAGCCGCAACCAGATACTTGCGAGGAAAGCGATGGGAATCCCCATCGCTTTCCTCGCATTCCTAGAGGTCGAGAGGAGCCGAGCGAAGGGCGGGCCGGCCCTCGCGGTCGAGCGCATCTCCGAGCTCCAGGATCACGTCGGCGAGGCGCGTCGCGGCCTCCGGGGCCACCAGGCGGACCAGGCGAGCGGTCAGAGCCCGCTCGGCGCGCTCGAGCGCCAGGAGCCCCTGGCGCGTGGGCTCGAGCCGGACTCCCCGGCGGTCGCTCGGCACCGGCTGGCGCTGGAGCAGACCATTGCGCTCCAGGCCGTCCATCAGGGAGGTGAGCGTGGGACGGCTCACTCCCACGCGGGCGGCCAGCTCGCCCGCCCGCAGGGACTTGCCGGCGAGCGAGACGAGGAGGCGGTACTGCGGAAGGCTGATCCCGGTCTGCTGGCAGGCCTGCTCGGCCACCCGCGCAAGGCGGGCCAGGAGGCGGATTCCCGCGGTGAAGGGGACCGCGGAGTCGGTGGCTTGGTTCGCCGGCGCACCCATGACGAGCTCGTTGGACGCCTCCCAGAGGTCTCCCGGTCATCCGGGCTCCGGTGATTATACGAGCTTCGACTCTAGAATTACAGCAACTGAAGTAATGTCTCCCCCCAGGGAATCCCGTACTGCCCCAGCGATGGGGACGTTCCTTGCGTTCTTGCGTTCTCGCTGGCGAGATCCCTGGGAGTCCTGGCAGGAGCCCTCTCGAAAACGCAAGAACGCAAGGAACGTCCCCGTCAGCGCGCTCGGGCCATCAGGGCGGAGAGGCCCTCGATGACGACGAGGTCGCCCGGAGCGACCCCGAGCTCCGTGAGGCTCCCCCCGGCCACCTCCATGGCCAGCGCGGCCGGGGCAGGGCTCGCGTAGGCGGGGAGCCGCGCCTCGTAGGCCGCGGCGCGCTCCCCGGGCCGGCGCGGGGGCTCGGGGCGCATCGGGTGGACGGCGAGCACGCGGCCCGTCGCATCGAAGAAGGCCACGTCCAAGGGGATGGGGCAATCGCGCATCACCATGGCCAGGGGCAGGGGGCGGCGCCAGACGAAGAGCATGCCCGCCTGGGCGCCCAGGGCGGTCCGACCGCCGAGCCCGCGCTGGCGCGCGGCGTCGTCGAGGGCGACCTCGAGGTCGAAGACGCGGCCCGCGATCGCCGCGGTCACCCTCTCCGGCCGTTCGGCGGGGGCGGCGGACCCGATCGAGGGTGCGGGGGGGGGAGCGACATCCCCGCCGCAGGCCAGAGCGAGCGCGGCGCCGGCCAGCGTCGCCCGGCTGCGCGCGAGCGATCCCGCAGCTCGCGTGGGGCCCCGTCCCGCCAACGCTCCCTCCTCGCCTTCCGGCGCTCCGGCCCGGCGCTCCGGCCCGCGCGCGCCCGGATGGTAGGATCCCCGACGAGGTCCGCTCCCCCGCGCGCGGGGAGCGTTGCGGGGTGGGCATGGGGCCTGCGGTTCTCGTCACCGGCGCGTCTTCGGGCATCGGCGCCGCCACCGCCCGCCTGCTCGCGGAGCGCGGCTTCCAGGTCTTCGGCACCAGCCGGCACCCGGAGCGGCCCGGGGCCGAGCGGGCGCGGCTGCGCTGGATCGCCATGGACGTCCGCGACGAGGACTCGGTCCGCAAGGGCGTGGCCGAGGTGCTGGCCGCGACCCCGGGCCTCGAGGCCCTGGTCTGCAACGCGGGGGTGGGGATCTTCGGCAGCGTCGAGGAGGTCGAGATCCGGCAGGCGCGCGAGCTCTTCGAGACCAACTTCTTCGGCGCGCTGCGCCTCTTGCGGGCGGTGCTCCCGGCCATGCGCGAGGCCCGCCGCGGGCGGCTGGTGCTGGTGGGCTCCCTGGCGGGCCGCGCCCCGATCCCGTTCCAGGCCCACTACTCGGCCAGCAAGGCGGCCCTCGACGCCCTCGTGCTCGGTCTCCGCAACGAGCTCCACGGGACCGGCGTGCACGCCTCGCTCGTGGAGCCCGGCGACATCCGCACGGAGTTCAACGAGCGCACCGAGTGGGGCGACTCGCGGCGCTCGCCCTACGCCGAGAGGAGCGCGCGCGCCGAGCGCGTGATCCGGGAGAGCCTGCCCGGGGCCCCCGGCCCCGAGCTCGTGGCGCGCGTGATCCACCGCGCGCTGACCGCGCGCCGCCCGCGCGTCCGCTACCCGGTGGGCCCGGACTCCTGGAACGTGCCCCTGGGCCGCCGCCTGCTCCCGGACCGGCTCCTGCTGCGCCTGATCCGCTCCCACTTCGGGCTCTGACCGACGGGACCTCACGGGGCGCGGGTTCGACTTCAAGCCAGGGTTCGGGCGCCCCGATCCATCGCCCGTGCCGTTCGAGCCCCGCTTCCGGCTGATCCCCCGCATCCAGCGCCAGATCAAGGCCATCGAGAGCACCGCGGGCTTTCTCGAGGCGGTTCGGCTGCGGGCCGACTGGGCCAGCGAGGTGCGCAGCCTGACGCAGGTGCGGGATGCCCTGGCCAGCGTCCAGATCGAGGGCAGCTCGCTCACCCTGGAGCAGGCCTTCGCGCTCGCCCAGCGGCTTCCGACTCGCGAGCTGCGGAGCTCCGAGCGCGAGTTCTGCAACTACCTGCGCGCGTTCGATGCGATCGATGGGCTGCGCGGGGAGCGGTCTGCGGTGGTGACGCGGGGGGACCTGCTCAACCTGCATCGGCTGCTGATGGACGGCGTCCGCGGCGGAGAGCGCTTCGCCGGCCAGATTCGCCGCGAGGACGTCAAGGTCGGCGACCGGGCCGAAGGCGAGACGGTGATCCATCACCACCCGCCCTCCTGGGCCCGGGTAGAGCGGGAGGTGGAGGAGCTCCTGGCCTGGATCGAGGCAGTCAAGGAGCGGGGCGATGGCGATGGCGACCCCTGGGTCCACCCGGTGATCCGGGCGGGCATCGCGCAGCACCGGCTGGTCTGGATCCACCCATTTGTGGATGGCAACGGGCGGACAGCGCGCATGTTCACCACGCTGCTCCTCTACCAGCGCCGTTACGACTTCAAGTACCTGTTCGACCTCTCGAGCTACTACAACCAGGACCGGGACGAGTACTACCGCGCGCTCCGAACCGCCGACGCGAGCGGCGACTATACCGAGTGGCTCGTCTACTTCCTCGGTGGGTTCTCCTACCAGATGGTCGAGATCCAGGAAAAGGCGAAGATGGGGGAGGTACGGTAGCCGTGCATCGAGACTGGATTCGGGATCTCCTCGGTGTGATCGACGATCGGTACGCAGCGCTGTGCCCGGTCGAGCCCAGGGTGGCTGCGTTCTCCCTCCCCGATCCCTCTCCTGAGCTCCACGTGGACGAAGCGGAGGCCTTCGTGCGGGGTCTCGAAGAGGATCTTTTCTCGGTGCGGGACACGGGTCACTTCTCGAGCCCGATGCTCCCGAGGCCCGAGAAGCCGCAGGACCAGAGAACCCTGAACCTCTTCGATACCAGGGGCCGGGCTTCGGGCGAGCGCCTTCTGAGTCGAGAGAAGCTGTGTCAGATGGCCGCCGCCGCCGACCTCGTGCTGCGTTACGGCTGGCCCATCAGCCAGATATTCGTGGAGCCGAGCAACGCGGTCATCCCGGGCCTCGCGTGGTCCGTCGACATCGTCGTGCTCGATCCGGACGAGCGCCCGATCATCTACGGAGAGGTCAAGAGGTCTTCCAGACTCGTCGAGGAGCTCGTTCGAGGCGTGAGGGATTGCGGGCGCAGAGGACCCCACGAGACGGACGAGTGCGGGTCGGACCAGCACAGGAAGTTCGAGGCGCTGTGGAAGTCGCGCCCGCAGTACTTCTGGGCGGTCGGCCCGGGCGCGAGGAGGGCATTCCGCCTCCAATACGCTCCCTCTTTCGTTCTCGATGAGCGGGACCACATTCCCCGAGGCCCGTAGGTCGGTCCCCCCGGACCCAGCAGCTCCGGGACGATCCGCGAAGCGCCCCTCGCTGGCTCCTGGAGGTGCAGGTAGCGTGTGGTCGGGCGGAGGCTCTGGTGTCCCCACCCGCTGCCTGCTTGGCATGGACCGCCCTGGCCGTGACGCTCCGGAGGCCACAGGGGGACGGCTCGTGGATCGGCGCGAGAGCTGGCGCGTGAAGAGCCCCGAGCCGCGCCTCACTCCTGCGGCCAAGGCCGTCTACTCGCTGGGCGACCACACGGTGAACGTCGCTCTCTCGGCGACCGCCTTCTTCTACCTGATCTTCCTCACCGATCAGGTGGGCCTGCGCCCTGCCCTGGCGGGCCTCGTGGTGTGGATCGCGCGCGCCGTCGACGCGGTCACCGACCCGCTGATGGGGCGCCTCTCGGACCTCACGCGCTGGCGCGGCGGGCGCCGGCGCCCCTACTTCCTGATCGGGGCGCTGCCCTTCGGACTCTGCTTCGCGCTCCTGTGGGCGGCTCCCCCCTTTGCCTCCCAGGCCGGGAGGTTCGCCTTCTACACCGGAAGCTACGTGCTCTTGAGCCTCGCCATGACGGTGCTCGCGGTGCCCTACCTGGCCCTGATCCCGGAGATGGCCACGAGCTACGACGAGCGCAGCTCGGTCAACACCTGGCGGGGAGCGGCGGCGGTGCTGGGCACGCTGCTCGCCGCGAGCATGAAGCCGCTGGCCGACGCCCTGGGGGGGGGAGCCTCGGGCTGGGCCGGGGCCGGAGCCCTGCTGGGCGTCTGGCTCGCGCTCCCCTGGCTCGCCGTCCACCGCGCGAGCTTCGAGCGCCCGGAGTTCCGCCGCGAGGTGAAGGTCGGCTTCCTCGAGGGCGCGCGCCTGCTCGTCGCCCACCGCGCCTACCGCAGCCTCTCGGGCCTCTACGTCCTGAGCCGCATCTCCTACGACCTGATCAGCGCCATGTTCCTGCTCTACTTCAAGGTCTACCTGCTGCGCGAGGCCGACTTCTTCCCGACGATGGCCCTCTTCCTCGGCGTGGCGCTGCTCTCGCTCCCGGCCTGGCTGCGCGTCTCCCGGCACTTCGACAAGCGCAGCGTCTTCCTGGCGGGGGCCTCCTGGTGGCTCGCCTCGCAGCTCCTCATCTTCGCGGTCGGACCGGACTGGCCGCGCTGGGCGATCTTCGCGGTGGCGGGGCTCGCGGCGGTGGGCTTCGCCATCCTCGACATGATCCCCTGGTCGATGATCGGGGACGTGGTGGACGAGGACGAGCTCCGCACCGGCGAGCGGCGCGAGGGGATCTACCTGGGCTCCTTCACCTTCCTGCGCAAGCTCGGGGGCTCCGCCGGGGTCTTCCTGGCCGGCGTCGTCCTCGACCTCTGCGGCTACCAGGGCGAGCGCTCCCCGCAGGAGCAATCGGAGCTCGCCGTCACCTCGATCCGCGTGCTCACCTCCTTCGGGCCGGCCTTCTTCCTGGCCCTCGCCATCGCCGCGGGGCGCGGCTACGAGCTCAGCCGCGCGCGCCACGCCGAGATCCGGGCCGAGCTCATGGCGCGCCGCGCCGGCTGACCCGCCGCAGCGCGAAGCGCGCGAGCCAGGGGTGGCGCGGGCTCCAGACCAGCTCGAGGTCGTCGCCGAGCAGCCTCTCGAGCGGAAAGTTCCCCGGCAGGAAGCTCGCGTCGAGATGGACCGGCCGGCCCTCGCGCACCCAGGCGGCCAGCCTCTTGGGCTCCTCGTCTGCCGTGAAGGCGCAGACCGGCCGCGTGTGAAGGCGCAGGATCTCGCGCGCCCGCGGGGAGAGCGGCAGGCGCGTGGGCTCCTCCGGCAGATCGACGCGCTCGGGCGCCACGGACCTCGAGGCGTACTCGACCCACCGGGAGAGCGGAACGACCCGCCGCGCCGTCCCGCGCACCACGAGCGGGTCGAGATAGACCGGCTCGATCGCGGTCACGATCACGGCGCGCTGGGACGTCTCACGTGCCAGGGCCTCTGCGATGATCCTGCGCTCGGGCAGCGGGTCGGGCTTCACGGGCAGCGCGGGCAGGAGGAGGACCAGAAGCGCAGGACCCAGCCGAGCCCACCGCCGCAGCCTCTCCGGCAGGAGCGTCACGAGGCCGGCTGCGGCGAGCACACAGAGGACCGAGAGGGAGAGGAGGTGGAAGCGCAGCGTCGGGAAGAAGAAGAAGAGATGGAAGAGGCTCCCGGGCAGAGCGCCAAGCAGGAGGAAGCCGAGCACCGGGCGGACGGCTGGTGAGCCTCGCCGCAGGAGCCTCCAGGCTCCCAGGCCGCCGAGTCCCAGGGGACCCAGCCCCCAGGGCGAGGCGAAGCGCGCGAGATTCTCCGGCAGAAACCTCGGCGAGAGCAGGAGGGCGGGGTAGTCGCACGGAACCGGCAACCAGAAGTGATAGCCGTTCCGCGCCCAGGTGCCGAAGGTGACGTGATTGTAAAGGGCGGTGGCCGCCGCGACCAATGCGGCGGGAGCCAGGACGAGCGCCGCGCGCAGCCAGACCCGCTCCCCGCGCCACAGCACCAGAGCCGCAAAGGGCAGGACCAGTGAGGCGAGCTCCACGCGCAGCGAGAAGGCGGCCGCGCACAGCCATCCGGCCAGCACATGGTCGGCGGTTCGGCCCGGGCCCTGACGCATCCGCACGTAGAGCGCGCAAGACCAGAGCCCGAAGGTCATCGCGGGTACGTCGCTCATGATCTCCCGGGACAACCGGCGGAACTCGCCGAAGCACGCCAGGGTCACTGCCGCCGCGACTGCTCCCCAGACGCCCGACAGCCGCCGGCCGAGCGCGAAGGCCGCGCCCACCGCGCCGAGCGCGAGGACGAGCACCGGGACGATGCCGATCCCGAGCTCCCCCGGAGCGAGCGCGTAGGCGGGCGCCAGGAAGAGCGCCGAGAACCAGGGTGGATAGCGGGGCGGATAGGAGCCGCCTTCGATCTCCAGGTCGTAGCGGCCCACCGTGGCGAGGCGCTGTGCGGCGATCGCGTACTCCACGGTGTCGGGGACGATCGCGAGGTTCGACGCGCTCCAGGGCGAGCGCCACAGCGCCCACCCGGCGAGGAGGAGGACCAGGAGCAGCAGCAGCCTCGTCGCCCGGCCCTCGCCGCTGGCGGGGACGACGGCAGCCCGAGCTCTCGGATCAGTCAGGGCCTGGCCCCGTTCCTCTAGGGCCGACATCCTCAAACTCCCTCAGTGCGGCTGACTAGGGTTGGTAAGGACGATCCCGGCGACGCTCGCCAGCGAATTATGCCAGATCCGGGACTAATTTCCTCCCCCCCTTGGGTCGCAGAGGCCTTGGTGCCCGCCGGAGTTTCCGCACCGATGACCGATGCGATCGCCACCCCGAGCAGGCTGGCAAGCCTCGGGGACCCGATTGGGCGAGGCCATCACCTGGGTCGACGCGGCAGCCAATGGCGTGATGCGAATCACCGGGCGACAGTGCCGATCTCGCCGAAGATGGAGTGACGGTGGCAGAGGTCTTAGATGGCTAGAAGATGGCTTATCGCGCTCTTCGCGGGTGGCGCCACGCTCGGCGTCCAGGACTGCGGGCCCAACGAGGTGCTGCGGCGGAACACTGGAGACACGGCCGGTGCCCGCCTGATCCGTACGCTGCACTCGTTCCTCGTCGTTCTCGCCGTGGCGCTTCCATCCCTTGCCCTTCCCGCCTTCGACGCCTCTTCGGCGTTGGGTGCGTTTCCCATTGGAAACTTCTCTTGGAACCACACGCCCGTCGGGGCGCCGAGGGGGATCATTGTCTTCACGGTTACGGTCGGAGCGGCGGACCAGATCGCCAGCGTCACGTACGGCGGGATGGCGATGGAGGAATGTCCCGGCTCGCCGAACGAGAAACCGACCCCCGAGGCGGGAAGCGTCTCGTGTTGGTTCTTGGGGAGCAACGTCCCAGCCGGAGTGCAGAGCATCTCCGTTACGGTCAACGGAACGCAGCTGAAAACCGGATTCGCGATCAGCTACTCGGCCGCCGCAGACATGGCCGTGGCCGCAACGAACGAAGCGATCAACAGCGACTCGTCTGCGAACCCCTCCAGCACGATCGCCCTTGGAGCGGCAACGAGCGCGGTAGCGATTGGCTTCTTTTCTGGCCATAACGTGCCCACATCTTACGCTCCGTTTCCTGGATGGACCGATCGGGGCGAGCAGGATATGGGGAGCCAGGGCAGTGGTTCTTACACGTACGATACGGTCGGGTCATCCAACGTGACAGCTGGCTGGACCCAGGCTGCAGAGGATGCGGTCAGCTTCGTGGTTGCGGTCAAGGAGCGACCTCAGGGGCATGTGATCGAGGACGAAGGGACGCCTCTCCCGCAGCAGACGAACCTAAACTTCACGGGTACCGGTGTTTCGTGTGCGGACAGTGGTGGAAAGACGGTCTGTACAGCCCTGGGAACGGGGGCCCTATACGAAGTCCGATCCATCGCTGACTGGAACGCCGTTTGGACATCGAATCCATCTCAGAGTGTCGTGATCGTGCGCCTAATGGCCGACCTTGCATCGCCTGGCACCAACCTGCCGCACTTTTATGTGGACATGTCGTCGGGGAATTTCGACGGCAAGGACATCATTATCGATGGGAACGGCTTTACTCTAAGTGCTCGAGAGTACCAAGTTCTCGAGCGGCCGGGCCTATTTCCTCGCACCGTCTCGCTCGGCTTCAATCCGCAGGGCGGATAGCTCCATCCCGAGATCGATCCATTCGTCCACGAGCGTGCGG
>Ga0187892_10000453_pt1 | contig 106405 bp, 80 predicted proteins | sample MA1701073metaG_FD_139345 | JGI IMG/M metagenome (GOLD analysis project Ga0187892, IMG submission 139345) | Bio-ooze microbial communities from a basaltic lava cave in the Kipuka Kanohina Cave System on the Island of Hawaii, USA - MA170107-3 metaG ... | reverse complement strand
CTTCCCGGCCTCGACGACGAACGCGCTGACGCACCAGACCCAGTTCACCTTCGACGCGCGCTTCGGGCAGGTGACGAAGACGCGCGACCCGAACGGCTACCTCCAGTGCTTCAACTACGACTCGCACGGGCGGCAGGTCGATCACCGGGAGCGCAAGAACAAGTCCTCGAGCATCGGCAACGCCTGCAACCAGACGCGGGCCGCCTGGTATTACGAGAGCCTCGGGGACCCGGAGCTCCAGCACGTGAGGGGGCTCCTCTACTCGGGCTTTGCCTATGCTCCTCCCCTCGACTTCCTGCTGCGGATCCTGACCTCGTTCACCTATTTCGATGGGCTCGGGCGCGTGCACCAGACCGAGGAGCCGGCGCTCGAGTTCTACCAGGATACGTTCCGGGTGACGCGGCGCTCCTGGAACGCCCGCGGCGAGCTCGCCTGCGAGTCGCTCCCGGCCTTCGGCCCCATGGGCGTGGCGCCCTGCACGAGCTCCGCGTCCTACCTCGAGCACTCCTGGGACGCCCTGGGAAGGCTCGTGCAGACGGTCCGGAAGCCCAGCGGCACCGTCCTCTCGGACATCGCCTACGCGGTGCAGGACGTGGGACCCGGCGCGGAGCTGGTCGAGACGCGCACGATCCACGGGGTCCAAGATCGCATCATCACCCGGGGCTTCGATCCCCGGGGTCGGGTGGTCTCCGTGTCCGAGGGGGGGCACACGGCCCTCCTCGAGCGCGACCCCAAGGGGAGGATCACGGCGGTCGACGGGCCCGACGTGGATGGCGACCCGAACCTGCTCCTCCTTGCGTACAACAGCCTGGACCAGCGAGCCCTCCTGGTGCCGCCCGCCCACGCCCCTGGTGGCTTGGGCGCGCCGGCCTGGATCTACCAGTACGACAGCAACGGGAACCTCAGCCAGCAGACCTCGCCTGCACTCATCACGATCGACTTCGAGTACGACCGCCTGAACCGCCTCACGGAGGAGGACGTCCCGACCGCCGGCGCGGATGTCACCTACCTCTACGACAACACCGCCCTCTCGCAGGGGATCGGGCGCCTCTACCGGGCGCAGGCCCCCGGGGTCACGACGACCTACCACTACGACCTCCGCGGCCGGGTGCTGACGCTCCTGCGGGACTTCGGCGGGGGTCTCCTCTACGACGTCGATTATTCGTATGACCTCGCCGACCGGGTGGCCGGGATCTACTACCCGAACGGGAAGACGGTCTGGCCCGGCTGGGACGGCACGGAGCAGGTGGGGACCGAGCTCTCGGGGCAGGGGGCCAAGGCGGTGGGCGAGTACCACGAGAGCGGCGCCCTCCAGGAGATCACCTTCGGCTTCTCCCAGGACCCGACGACGACGGTCAACACCTTCGACTCCGACACCCATTGGCTCGAGACCATCGTCACGACCGCCCCGGCGGGCACGATCCAGAGCGTGGGCTACAGCTACGACGAGGCGGGAAACGTGCTCACCGCGATCGGGTCGCAGCTCACCCAGGCCTTCGGCTATGACTCGCTCCACCGCCTGACCTCGGCCACGGCGGGCGGAGCCTCGCCCGGGAACTACGGAAGTCTCGCCTACGACTACGACGGCGCCGGGAACATCCTCTCCGTCACCGCGAACGAGGGGACTCCCCGCGTGTTCGCCTACGGGGAGAACGGCGCCGGCCCCCACGCGGTGACCTCCGTGACCGAGCCGCCCCGGAGCTACCAGTACGACGCGGACGGCAACGCCACGAGCGCTGGCCCGCTTGCGTTCCCGCGCGATGACTTCGGTCGCGTGAAGAGCGCAGCCACCTTCAGCTACACCTACGACCACACCGGCGAGCGCGTGCGCAAGAGGCATGCCTTGGGGCTCATCGATCGGCTCTACGTCACGGAGGGCTTCGAGGTGAGCCTCGGGGCCGAGACGCATGAGATCCACCTCTTCCTGGCGGGGCGGCGGGTCGCCACGGCAAGCTTCCTCGGGAACGGGCTCAGCACGCCCGGCAGCGCCGCCGATCCCCGCTATTACCACGCCGACTGGCTGGGGTCGAACGCGGTCGTGACGGACGCCGCGGGGGAGATGATCCAGGAGGCCTTCTTCGAGCCCTTCGGGAAGATCGTGGCGACCATCGGCGCGGACGCCACGGACTACCTCTTCACGGACCAGGAGCACGACGACGAGTCGGGGCTCATGTACTTCGGCGCCCGCTTCTACGACCCCGAGGTGGGGAGGTTCCTGGAGGAGGATCCGATTCTTGCACTCGGGTTCGACACGCAGAGCTTCAACGCCTATGCCTATGTGCTGAACAGCCCGACGAATTTCATAGACCCGACGGGCGCCATCCCATACACGGGGGGCCACTACTTCGACCATTTCAAGGGTGCAGACGTCTACCAGTTCGGACCCACCGAAGACGGGCCGGGGTACGGTGACCTCGTCTTTTCGGGAGGCTTCCTTTTCAACATCGACGGCTACCTTGTGGACGCCAATGGACTCGCGGATCTCACGGCTCATGCCGTGATGGGCAGCGGGTGGTCCCACGGAGGTCGAAGTTCCACGACCTTCGATCAGACTGGGGAGAGCGAGTATACATTGGCATTGACGAGAATCGGCGGGTCCCAGAGTGATCCAGGCTTCCCGGTCGCGTCCTTCTACGCTGGTGAGGGGCCGGTCGTCCAGGAAGCGGGCTGGGGCACGGCGCTCAGGCTGCTATGGGAAGGCGGTAAGTACGTCGTCAAGCGGATCGCTGCTCGCCAGGCTGCACGGCAAGAGGCGAAGCGCCGAGCGGCACTCGCGCTCGAACGCCAGATCTCAAGGGACATTTTTGGAAAGCGCGTAGAAGGTGCGCAACGAACGCTGCGGGCGCTCGAAGAGGGCACGTTCCAGTTGCCGCGGGGGGCAAACCGCCAGATTCTCGAGAACGCACGAAAGACGGCTGAGAGTGCAATCCAGCGAGGGCGTGATCCTTCGGGCGTCCAGAGCCTACGGGTAAGGATCGTGGATCGTATCCTGAGGGACTTCGGGGATCAGTAGCCATGACAGGCAGCAAACCGATGTGTTTGATGGCGGACGAGCTCTTGCGGCGGTGGTCCTCCTCGGGCGTGAAGATCCGAGGCGGCGCAACGGATCGGGCGATCCGACATTTTGAAGAGCGATACAACGTGCAGCTCCCCCAGGACATGCAGCGCTTCTACTCCACCGTGGATGGGATGGAGGAGAACGACATGGACCCTGTGGAGCAGATGCGCTTCTGGCCCATTGCAGAGGTCATTCCGGTGGATGAGGAGTTGACCGGGGAGCGCGACGTAGCGGGCTGCCCGGGCTTCTACTTGTTCGCAGACTACTCGCTCTGGGCTCACGGGTACGCCATCGACCTCCGTCCAAGCGGTTCGGAAACCCGGGAGATCGTCCTGATTGGGGGCGATGACCCGATCGTGGTCGCCTCGTCCTTCACGGACTTCATCGAGAAGTATCTGCACGACCCGCAGAGCCTATTCCCAGCGTGAACGGCCCTACTTCGCCTCGCTGGTGGCCCGGAGGGGAGCCGTTGCGAGCGCAGCTGACTTTCCTTACGGCGATCTTTCTTTGTGTTTGGGCTATCGCGCTCTCTGCCCCCCATCTCGGTGCAGCAGCTGGAATCCTGATGCTAGTTTTCCCTCCCACTGCATACCTTGCGTTCTTGGCCTTCCGAAGACGTTGGGCGGCCCTGCGGCGCTTTCTTGCCTTTCTGTTCCTCGCAACGGTCCTGGTGCTTCTCCTACGGTACTGGGGTGTGACGGACTCCAGGGTTGCCTCTCTAGTCGTGTTCCTCGGCGGACTGTTCGTCTACTTGGTGGCCCCACGGCTTCGTCTGCCCCCGCTGTGGGAAGCGGGGCAGCCATCGGCTGCGCACCCGGCGCCTCGAGCAGTGCCGGGCCTGCCGCCACCAGGTCTCCCCCACGGCCGGAACCATCTTCCACAAGACCCGCGTGCCCCTTCGCACCTGGTTCCTGGCGATCTTCTTCGTGGCCCGCCACAAGAAGGGCATCTCCGCCCTCCAGCTGAAGCGCGACACGGGCCTCGGCAGCTACCAGACCGCGTGGACGATGCTGCACAAGATCCGCTCGGCGCTGCACCACCGCCCCGAGCTCCCCCTGACCGGGCTCGTCGAGGCCGACGAGGCCTACCTGGGCGGCGCCGTCTCGGGAGGTCCCCGGGGGCGCGGGGCTCCCCACAAGACCCTCGTCGCCGGCGCGGTGGAGCGGCGCGAGCGCTCGGCCGGGTCGTTGCGGCTGCCGTCAGCCCTGATGCCTCCCGCGACGAGCTCGGCCCCTTCGTGCGGGGGGCGATCAACGCGGCCGAGGCCACCGTGCTGACCGACGGCTGGCGGGCCTACGAGCACCTCGGGGCCGTGGGAGTGGATCACCGCCCCATGGTCCAGGGCGACCCCGCCCGCGCCGCCGAGATCCTCCCGTGGATCCACAAGGTGTTCTCCAATCTCAAGACCTGGCTCCGCGGCACCTTCCACGGCGTGAGCGCCAAGCACCTGCCGCGCTACCTGCAGGAGTTCAACTACCGCTTCGACCGGCGCGGGCACGAGAGCGGGCTCTTCTTCTTCGTGCTGCGCCGGGCCGTGCGCGGGGAGCCGCTGCCCTACGCCCGACTCACAGCTGAGGTAGTCGGATAGGCACAAACCCGTATTTCGAATTCCCGCAGGCCCTGCGATGCTGGCCGCGACAGCATCGAGAAGGAGGGTGGGATGGCGAAGCGGGGCGTGCGACGTGGAGCGGGCTCGGGGCTGACGCCTCGGCAGCAGGTGGAGTTGACCCAGGCCTAGACGTGGCCTAGACGCCCAGGTCGTGGGGATCCCTCGCGCAGGAGCGCCGCGGCGGAGCGGATCTCGCAGATCGCGCGTGGGGCGCCGCTGGCCACGCGCAGGTCCCAGCCGAGCCCCGCCAGGGCGAGGAGGGCGGCCGCGAGGCTCGAGGCATCGGCATGGGCTCCCGCCGTCCGCCGGCGCCGACGCTTGCCGCTCCCCCGGGGATCCCGCATACTGGGCCTCGCCCCTCCCCGACGCGCCGCCCTCCTCCCGGCGCGGAGAGCGACCCGCGGCATGTCCGAGCTCACCCTCGCGGACGCGAGCGACGCGCCGGCCCTGGCCCTGGCGGGGAGCTCCGCCTATGCCGTCCGGGTGCCCGCCTTCGAGGGGCCCCTCGACCTGCTGCTCCACCTGATCCGGGTGAACGAGGTCGAGATCACCGACATCCCGATCGCGCGGATCGCCGAGCAGTACCTGGAGTACCTGGAGCTGCTGCGCGAGCTCGACCTGGACCTGGCCGGCGAGTACCTGGTGATGGCCGCCACCCTGGCCTGGATCAAGTCCCGCCTGCTCCTCCCGCCCGATGGCAGCGCCGAGGAGGGGGAGGGCCCGGACCCCCGCGCCGAGCTGGTGGCGCGCCTGCTCGAATACCAGCGCTTCAAGGAGGCGAGCCTCGAGCTGGGCGACCGGCACCTGCTCGGGCGCGACGTCTTCGAGGCGCGCGGCGCGGGCCTGGAGCCGCTGGCCTCGGGCGAGCGCGAGATCGAGGTGGGGCTCTTCGAGCTGATCGAGGCCTTCCGGCGCGTGCTGAGCCGGCCGCTCCACAGCGGCCAGGCCCACGCCGTGGAGATCGAGAGCGTGAGCGTCGCCGACCGCATGCGCGCGGTGCTGCGGCAGCTGGCGGAGCGGGAGGCGCTGGACTTCGAGGAGCTGCTGCTGGCCGGCGCCGGCGGGGGCGCCCGCCGCGCGCTGCTGGTCGCGACCTTCCTGGCCCTCCTGGAGCTCACGCGCCTGGCGCTCCTGCGCGTCTACCAGAGCCTGGGCCCGCTGGGCGAGCCGAGTGGGCCGATCCACTGCCGACGCAACTTCGACCCCGGCGAGGCCGGCTTCGAGGAGCGCCTGGCCGACCTCTTCTAGGGCGTCGGGCGCGAGGTGAGCATGGACCCGGAGCAGAACGACCCGGACCCGCAGCGGAGACTCGTCGAGGCCCTGATCCTGGCCTCCCCGGAGCCGCTGCCCGCGAAGCGCCTGGCGGACCTCGTCCCGCGCTGCCCGGCGGAGCGCGTGCGCGAGCTCGTGGCGGAGCTCAACGCGGAGTACGCGGCCCGGGGGCGCGCCTTCGAGATCTGCGAAGTCGCCGGCGGCTTCCAGATGCGGACCCTCCCGGAGTTCGCCCCCTACGTGCAGCAGCTCCAGAGCACGCGCCCCCTGCGCCTCTCGCCGGCGGCCCTGGAGACGTTGGCCGTGGTGGCGTACCGCCAGCCCGTGACCCGGGCCGAGGTCGAGTTCGTGCGCGGGGTGGACGTGGGGGCCGTGCTGCGGGGCCTGCTCGAGCGCAAGCTGCTCCGGATCGCCGGCCACCGCGAGGTGCCGGGGCGGCCCATGCTCTACGCCACGGCCCGCCGCTTCCTGGAGGTCTTCGGCCTGGCCTCGCTCGACGACCTCCCGACCCTGCGCGAGATCCGCGAGCTCGCCCCGGAGGGCACCGGCGCCGACCGCGCGCCGGCGGCCGGGCCGGCGGACGCCGAAGCGGGCAGCCCTGCCGCGGCGGACGCCGAGGCGGCCGACCTGGACGACGAGGACCTCGACCCCGCGCTGCGCGCCTTCGAGGAGGCCGAGCCGGTGGGCGAGCCGCACTAGGGGAGCAGGGTTCTCAAGCGCGCAAGTCACTGATTCTCCAAGAGTTATTCTTGATTTTCCGCGGGCTCCCCGGGTACGATGGATGCGGGAAGGGGTGCCCCGGAGACCCCCCATGTCGCGCCCTCGTGCCTCGACCCCCGCCTGCCGGCGCCTCGCCCCTGCCCGCCGCGCCCTGGCCGCGGGTTCGCTGCTGGCCCTCGCCGCCCCGCCCGCCCTGGCCAGCATCAGCGGCGTCTGTCCCGACGGAAGCATCTACGTGGTGCAGCGCGCCCAGGCCATCCCCTGCAGCCACTCGAAGCAGGTGGAGCCGCACGATCTCCCGCCCCTCAAGCCGGGCTACCTCCCGCGCCCCTACGGCTGGGAGCAGCACCAGCGGAGCCAGGACCCCAACAACCCCTACAACGCGGTGGATGCCGCCCCGAGCCTGCGCCGCCCCGAGGCCCAGGAGGCGCCCGGCCCGGGCACGCTGCCGCTGGCGGCGACGCCCGAGCCGGGGCCTTCGGGTGCCGGTGCGGCGCAGCCGCCGGAGCGGGCGCCGAGCGCCGTCGCCGTGGCACCGGAGCGGTTCCCGGCGCAGGCCTTCAGCGAGGCGGAGCTCCAGGATCTGGTGCGCATCGTCGAGCTCGCCCAGGGCCGGGCGCCGGCGGCCTTCCGAGGCGACGCGGCCCAGGGCCTGACGCTGCGCCTGGCGCGCTCGGTCGCCTTCGAGCCCCGCCTGCGCGAGCTCTTCGCCGACGAGGGGAGGGTCCCCAGCGGTCCCGTCGTGCTCTTCGCGGCGCGCGCCGAGCGGGCCGCGCGCTTCCAGCCGCACCTCACCTTCGTGCAGGGCCACGCCGCGTTCCAGCCCGACGCCGCCAACCCGAGGGAGCTCGGTCTCCTGGCCGGCCGCCCCGGCGATCTCGGCCCCGGTGACGCGGTGCTGGGCTACGCCGTGCTCCCGGCGGAGATGGACCTCTCGCAGCCCCTCGACGTCTACTGGGACGACCGGCTCCTCACCACCACGCTCGCCCCCGCGAGCTGAGCCCGCGGCTGCGCAGCGGGCTTCCCCCCCGCGCTCCCCCGCCGAGGGCTACGGCGCAGGAGGGCCGTCTGCTGCGGGAGAGGAGTCGCGCGGGTAGCTCAGATAGAGCTGGGTCGCGACCAGGGCGCCGCCCCCGGTGCGGGCGATCCCGATGCCGGTGGCGTTGAAGGGCGGCGAGAGGAGGTTGCGCCGGTGGTCGGGGGAGGCGAGCCAGCCCCGGGCGATGGCGCCCACGGGATCCCCCTCGTCGCTGCGGGCCAGGTTCTCGGCGGCGAGCGAGAAGCCCCTCAGGCCCGCCCGCGCGAGGCGCCCCGGCGGGTCCAGGCCCTCGGGAGTCTCGTGGGCCAGGTAGCCGCGCCGGGCCATGTCGGCGCTGTGGGCGCGGGCCACCCGGTCGAGCTCCGGGCGCCGCGCCAGCGGCACGAGCTCGCGCTCGCTGCGGATCGCGAGCACCGCGCGGTGGAGCGCGGCCTCGAGCTCCTCGCAGCAGGCCGCCGGCCCGTCCGCCCGCGCGATCTCCACCTGGAGCGGCGAGAGCCAGAGCGCGATCCAGAAGCCCAGCAGGAAGCCCAGGGCCTGGCCGGGCGTGCGCGGCACCGGGGTCAGCGCTCGCGGACCGGACCGGCGGCGTCGCCGGCCTCGACCCGCTCGCGCCGCGCGAGCCGCCCCCCCTCGTAGTGGGAGATCACGTCCACGCGGCCGTCGCCGTCGCTGTCCTCCTCGCGGGTCGTCACCCGCTGGCTCTCGTCGTAGCGCAGGATCAGGTCGGGGCGGCCGTCGCCGTTCTGGTCGCGCTCCTCGCGCGTGAGCTTTCCCTCGCCGTAGAAGCCCAGGTAGTCGGGGGCGCCGTCGCCGCTCGTGTCGCGCTCGATGCGCGTGATCTCGCCGTCGTGGTAGACGGCCCAGGTCTCGACGCGCCCGTCGCGATTCTCGTCGCTGCGGCGCCCCACCAGGTGACCGCCCTGATACTCGCTCCAGGCGTCGATGCGGCCGTCCTGGTCGAGGTCCTCCTCGATGCGCACCACCTCGCCGCTCGCCCGGTCGTAGACGAGCGTGCGATCGGGGCGGCCGTCGAAGTCGTCGTCGAGGCGCTCGCGCAGGACGCGGCCCTCCTCGCGGTGGATCCACTGGTCGACGCGGCCGTCGCCGTCGCGGTCCACGAGTCCGGGGCCCGGGGAGGAGGGGCGGGCCTCCGCGGCTCCGCCCGGCGCGGGCGCGGCGCGCGGCGCCGGCGGCGCGGCGGCGCCGCGCTCGAGGGCGGCGAGCTCGTCGGCGATGGAGGGGGCGCTGCGCGCGGGACCCGGCGTCGGAGCGGGCCGCACCCCGCGGGCCGCGCCGTCGCGGGCGCGCGCGTCGATCTCGCGCTCGAGGTCCTCGAGCCGCGCCAGGTCGTACTCGCGTCGGCCGGCCGGGGGCCGGGCCGCCGGCGCGGCCTGGGGCTCCGGCTGCGAGTCGGTGACCGGGGGCGGGGCCTGGGGCGTCGGCGCGACGTAGGCCGTGGTCGGGCGCGGCGCCTCGGGACCCGGCTCGGGCTCGCCCCGCACCTTCTCGGCGGCGGCGCCGAAGGGAGCGGCCAGGACCGCGAAGGGGAGCGTCAGGTACTTGGTCCAGATCGGCTCCTCGTCCACCTGCACGTGCCGCACCTCGTCGGTCTCGGCGCCGCCGAGGAAGCTCACGCCCCCGGCGGCCGCGCCGGCCGCAGCGCCGGGACCCGGCGCGGCGTGGGGCCCGGGGCCGGCGCCGCGCTGGCCGGGCGCGCCCTGGGCGGGAGCCCCGCCGATGCTCCCGCCGGCGGGACCCGAGCCCTGCCCGCCCGGGGAGTAGAGCGGCGCGGTCTGGCCCGGCATCAGGATGGTGGCGCCGGCGCCGGAGTTCACGATGGGCGTGCGGTCGACGTCGCGGCCGCGGTAGCCGAAGGCGCAGCCCGCGAGGCACGCGGCCAGCAGGGCGGCGCCGGCTCGCGGACAGGGGTTGCGGGGGCGCATGCGCAGCATCCGGGCACCTCGGGTGGCGGGGGGTCCAACCGCCGGTATTGCAAGAAGCGTGCGCGGGCGGCCCCCGGCGCGGGCGCCGCGCCAATGCCGCCGTCGGAGCGCGCCGCGGCGGCGAGAGCTGCGCGCGCGCTGCGCGACCGTGGGGGCTCGGGCGAGGGAAGCGCGCTTCCGACCCTGGGGAGCCCGGCGCCCTGCCCGGGCCCGCCGTCCGCGCGCGGCGCACCCGACGCGGTACCGTAGCGCCGGGCGGCGCGGCGGCGACGCCGCGCGGAAGGGCCCGACGTGTGCGGACGCTTCACCCTGAGCTCCTCGCCCGAGGCCGTGGCCCGGCGCTTCGGCCTGGCGGCGCCGGTGCCGCTCGCTCCCCGCTACAACGCGGCCCCCGGGCAGGAGGTGGCCACGGTCTCCCCTCCGGAGGCAGCGGCGGTCCCGGAGCTCCGGCTCCGGCGCTGGGGCCTCGTCCCGGCCTGGTCGCGCGATCCGCGCGTGGGCGCCCGCCTGATCAACGCGCGCTGCGAGACGGCGGCGGAGCGGCCGGCCTTTCGCGAGGCCTTCCGCCGCCGCCGCTGCCTGGTGCCCGCCGACGGGTTCTACGAGTGGGACGCGCGGGTGACGCCGCGCCAGCCCTACCTCGTGGCCCTCGCCGGGGGCGGCCCCTTCGGCATCGCCGGGCTCTGGGAGCGCTGGCTCGGTCCCGGCGGCGAGGTGATCGAGTCCGTGGCGCTCCTCACGACGGCCGCCAACGAGCTCCTGCGCCCGATCCACGACCGCATGCCGGCGATCCTGGCTCCCGCGGAGTACGCGGCCTGGCTCGACCCGGGGCGCTCCGACCCCGAGCCCCTGCGCGCGCTGCTCGCGCCGCTCCCTCCTGCGGCGCTGTGCCTGCGACCGGTGGGACCGCTCGTGAACGACGTGCGCAACGACGACCCGCGCTGCCTCGCGCCCGCGCCCCCGGCTCCGCTCCAGGGCTCGCTCTTCTAGCTAGCCGCGGGTCACCGCGCCGCGCCGGCGGGCCACCCACGTCCATGACCGGCGCCGAGATCGGCCTCTGCGGCATCGCCTGCCTGGGCTGGACGCTCTTCGAGCTGGGCCGCCTGGCGGCGGGCGCCGGTCGGGGGCGGCGTCCCCGGGCGCAGCGCAGCGCCGGGGGCGCGGCCCTCGGGTTTCGCGTCGAGCGGCGCTCCGGCCCGCGCCGCGCGAACGAACTGCGCCGGCTCGCGACCTTCCGGGCGCCCCGCGCGTGGGCCGGCGCCGCCGGGGGCAGCGGGCGCTAGGGCGGCGCGGGGGCCTCCAGTGCCCCGTAGCCCAGTGCCTCGAGGCGCGCGAGCTCCGCGGGCCCGAGCTCCCGCCGGGTCTCCGCCGGGAACCGGCCCAGGCGCTCCAGGGTCTCGGCGAGCCCCCGGCTCATGGCGTCCTCCAGGGCCGCGGCGCTGACGGGCTCCTCGAGGCCGCTCGCGCTGCGCCGGTAGAGCGCCCCCTGCCAGCCCGCGTGCCCGCGCACCGCCAGATACTTGTAGTCGTTGCGGGCGATGCCGATGCGCGGGACCCGGCTCCCGCCGAGCGCGGCGAAGTACGCGGTGGAGGGGATGCGGCGCGCATCCGGAGCGAAGAGGTCGCGGCCCGGGTAGGAGGGCGGCACCCGGCCCCTCCCCGCGCGCGCGATCAAGGTGGGGTAGAGGTCGACCAGCGACACCACGTCCGGGCGGCGCTCCGGCGCGAGCCCCGGCCCGCGGACGAGGAGCGGGACCCGCACCAGCGGGTCGCTGAGCTGCGCGCCGTGGGCGAACCAGTAGTCGCCCTCGCCCAGGGACTCGCCGTGGTCGGCGGTGAAGACGAGGAGCGCCTGCTCCAGGAGCCCGCGCTCCGCCACTCCGTCCAGGAGGTCCCCGATCGCCACGTCCGTGAAGCGCACCTCGCCGTCGTAGCCGGCGCGGTAGAAGGCGACCTCGCGCTCGTCGCCGAGGGCCTGGTAGGCCGGCAGCGCGCCCAGCTGTCCGTCGCTGGGCTGGAGCGGGAGCGCGTGGCCGCCGTCCGGCGCCCGGCGCTCGACCTCGAGGTAGCGCTCCCGGAGCTCGGCGGGCGGCGTGTAGGGCCCATGGGGGTCCTGGTAGTGCACCCACAGGAAGATCTGGGGCGCGGGGGTGGCGAGGATCCCGTCGAGCGCCCGCAAGGCCGCGCGCGTGGTCTCGGGGGCGATCCGCTCGGGCCACTTCCGCACCGCCTCCTCCTCGGCGAGCTCGGCGTCGTAGCGGTCGAAGCCCCGGTCGATCCCGCTCCCCGCGCGCAGCACGACGTTGCTGACCACGGCGGCCGTGGCGAAGCCGCGCGCGCCCAGCTCGCTGGCCAGGCTGGGAAGGGGCAGGAGCTGGGAGGCGTTGCTCAGGACGCCGAGCTGCTGGGGGTAGCGGCCGAAATGGAGGGCGGCCAGCGAGGGCAGGGTCAGCGAGGCGGGCGCGTAGGCCGCCTCGAAGAGCACGCTCTCGGCGGCGAGCGCGTCGAGCCGGGGGGTGAGGCCGAGCTCGCTCCCGTAGCTCCCCAGGCGATCGGCGCGCAGGGTATCCACGCTCACGAGCAGCACGAGCTCCCGGGGCGGCTCCGGCGCGGCGCAGGCCAGGGGGCCGGCCAGGGCGAGCGCCGCGAGCAGGCTGCGTTGCGGCATGGGGGGAGACATCTAGCACGCGCCGGCGGGCGTCCCCTCCCGCCGGCGCAGGAGATAGAGCGTGCGCTCGGAGGCGCGGATCGGAGTGGCCTCGAGGGTCTCGAAGCAGCTCGCCAGGGCCGCCTCGAGCCCCTCGCGGGTGTAGTCCGGGAAGACGTCCTCGCGCGTGGCCAGGAGCAGCCGGACCTTGGGGTCGCTCTTCGGGACGAACTCGAGGAGCGCGTGGGGCGCGAGCTGGGCCAGGAGCCGCGCGACGCGCGGGAGCGGCACGTTGCCGCCGATGGCGAGGTGGTGGACCAGGGCCAACGCCATCACCAGGTCGGCCCCGCGCCGCTCCAGGAGGGAGAGGCGCTCGCGGAGCGCCCAGCCCAGCGCCGGGCTCGGGTTCGCGAGGTCGAGCCAGAGCGGGAGCAGGTTCGCCTCGCCGCGCTCGCGCACCTCTCGCCAGCTCCGCTCGACGCAGGCCGGGTCCAGGTCGAAGGCCAGCGTGCGCGCGCCGCGCTCGCTGGCGAGGCGGCTCATGGCGCCGGTGTTCGCGCCCAGGTCCCAGACCACGGCCGGGGTGAGCCGCTCCATGTGCGCGGCGACGAGCTCGCGCCGGTGCTCGGCGGCCTCGGCGCCGTAGCTGTCGCCGGCGTAGTAGTCGGTCCAGGCGGTTCCCGCCGGCTGGTAGCGCAGCTTGCGCACCGCTGCGCGCAGCGATCCCACCAGGAGCTCGAGCTGGCGGCGGCGCAGCGGCCGCGCCCGGGCGGCGGCCTCCGGATCGCCCGCGTAGCGCCGCTGGTAGCCGGCGTGCACCCGGATGTGGAGCAGGAGCTTCCAGTCGAGCCAGGCGCGGGCCGGCAGCAGGGCCCGCGCCAGGTCGAGGGGCACGCCGTCCAGGTGCACCCGCGAGAGCTGGCCCAGGCGCGCGTCCCGGTGCGCGATCAGCGCGAGCGGGGCGAGGAAGTGCTGGCAGAACTGGCGATAGGCCGTCCAGGGAGCGCCCTCCGCGCGGCGCTCGAAGGAGAGCGTGTCGATGAAGACCGGGCGGCCGCTGCGGAACTGCACGTTGTAGGCGCTCGCGTCCTTGAGCGCCATTCCGAAGCGCAGCGCCAGGAGCTGCACGCGGAGCGTGAGGTCCGCGGCGTCCCGCAGCTGACCGAAGCACCACTCGTAGGGGTAGGAGACGAAGGGGATCCGCTCCGGGCGCAGCGTCCGGTAGCCCTCGGGGCCGCGCGGCGCCGGATCGGCGCACTCCTCGTGGGGGACGAGCCATCCGCGGCCCGTGAGCTCCGCGTAGAGGCCCGAGCCCATCAGGTGGTCGTAGTGCTCCGCGTAGCGCCGGTTGACCTGCCGGTAGAGGACGCCGTCCTGCTCGAAGACGAAGCCGCTGGGGTCCCGAAAGGAGGCTCCCAGGATGCCGTCAGTCATCGTCGCGCGGCGCGACCGCCTCGTCTTCCTCGTCCCCGGGGGCCGCGGAGGAGCGACCCAGGAAGCGGCTGATCCTCCGCCAGTAGCTGTTCGCGATCACCACCGCGCCGGCCAGCGTCGCCACCACCGCTTGCAGGAGGAAGCTCCCGGAGCCCGGATCCACGTAGGCCAGGCGCGGGGCGCCCGCGCCGGCCTCCGCCGCGGCCGCGGCGGGCAGGGCGAGGAGCAGGACCAGGCTGAGCCAGGAGCGCGGCACCTTGCCCTCATTGTGCCATCCTCGGGCGCACGATTCCACGAGGAGGAGGCCGGCGCGGGCCGGCGATGGGCCACGCAGCGCAAGAGTTCGCCGAGGCCCGCGCGACTTCCCGCACCGGCCGCCGCCCCCACGCCGCGGCGGGCCCGCTCCTGCTCGCCGCCCTCTTCGCCCTCCTCACCGCGTGGAGCTGGGGCAAGTGGCCCGACGTGCTCGTCGACTTCGGGACCGAGCTCTACGTGCCCTGGCAGCTCGCCAGCGGGAAGGTCCTCTACCGGGACATCGCCTGCCGGCAGGGCCCGCTCCCGCACTACCTGAACGCGCTGTGGTTCGCGCTCTTCGGCGTCTCGCTGCGTACGCTCGTGCTCTGCAACCTGGCGATCTTCGCGGGAATCTGCGCGCTCGCCACCCGGATCCTGCAGCGCACCTGCGGAGCGCTCGCGGCCCAGGTGGCCTGCGCCGTGCTGCTCGTGGTCTTCGGCTTCTCGCAGTACGTGGGGATCGGGAACTACAACTACGTGACGCCCTACCAGCACCACCAGACCCACGGGCTGGCCCTGGGTCTCCTCGGGATCCTGGCGCTCGCGCGCGGGGTGTGCCGCGGGAGCGCCCCGGCCTGGGGTGCCGCGGGGGCCTGCCTGGGCCTCGTCTTCCTCACCAAGCTCGAGCTCTTCCTGCCCCTGGCGGCGGCGAGCGGCGTGGCACTGGCCTTCCTGCCCCTCGGCGGGGCGCGCGCGGGCGCCGCGCGGGCGGCGCGGGTCTTCGTGGCAGCGGCGCTCCTGCCCCCGCTCCTGGCCCTCGCGCTCCTGGGGCGGGCCATGCCGCCCGAGGCCGCGCTCGCCGGCGTGCTCGGCAACTGGCTCCAGCTGGGGGGCGGCCTGCTCGCCGGCCCCTTCTACCAGCGCGGCGCGGGGCTCGACGACGCGGCGGGGAACGCCGCGCGCGCCGTCGCGCAGCTCGCCGGTCTGGCGGCCTTCGCCGCCCTGGCCCTCGCCCTCGAGCGCTTTCTGCCGCGCGGGCGACGGCGGGCCTGGGCCCTCGCCGTCGGGCTCGCCGCCTTCGCGGCCGGCTCGCTCCCGGGCCTCGTGGACTGGCTGGAAGTGCCGCGCGCGCTTCCCCTCTCGACCCTCGGGCTCGCTGCGGGCCTGCTCGCCCTGTGCGCGCGGCGCCGCGCGGAGCCGGGCGCGCTCGAGCGCTGGCTGCCGCTCGCCCTGTGGGCGGTCTACGCCCTGGCGCTCCTGGCCAAGATGGGGCTCGCCGCGCGCATCCACCACTACGGCTTCGCGCTCGCCATGCCCGCGACCCTGCTCCTGGTGGCGGCCCTGGTGGCGTTCCTTCCGGCCGTTCTCGCGCCGCGCACGGGCGGGGCGGTGGCGCGCGCTGCGGCGCTGGGAGCCATCGCCGCCTGCGCGCTGTCCCTCTGGGCCCGGTCCGAGGGCTTCTACCGCGAGAAGACCGTGGCGGTCGGGGAGGGCGCGGACCGCTTCCTCGCCGCGCCGGTGCGCGGGCGCGCGGTGGCCGCCGCTCTCGCGCGCCTGGCCGGGCTCGTCCCGCCCGGGGCCACGCTCCTCGCGCTGCCCGAGGGTGCCGGCCTCAACTACTGGCTGCGCCGCGAGAGCCCGACCCGCTTCCTGCTCTTCCTCCCCCCGGAGATCGAGGCCTTCGGCGGCGAGGAGGCGCTCCTGCGCGAGATCCGCCGGGGCGAGCCCGCCGTCGTCGCGCTGGTGGCGCGTCCCTCCCGGGAGTTCGGGGTCGGGCCCTTCGGCAGCGACCCGCGCAACGGCCGGGAGCTGCTGCACTGGGTCGAGGCCCACTACGAGCGCGTGGCGCCCCGGGCAGGCGGGACCGGCGTGCGGGCGGGCGCGGGGATCACCCTCTGGAAGCGCCGGCCGCGCCCGCGCGAAGCGCCCGGCGCGTGAGCGGGCGCTTCGCGCGCAGCGGCGGCCCGGGGCCCTGGCTCGAGCCCCTGGGCCTCTTCGCCCTGGCCCTGGGCGTCCGCCTCCTGCCCTGGCCTGCGGTCTTCGAGGGCGGCCGCGTGGTGCTCTTCGAGAACGACTCCTTCTACCACCTGCGCCGCATCGTCTACTCGCTGGTCCACTTTCCCGAGGCGCTGCGCTTCGACCCGTACCTCCACTTTCCCGAGGGCGCCGTCGCGATCTGGCCGGTGGCCTTCGACTGGTGCGCAGCGCTCCTGCTGCGCCCCTTCGCGCCGGAGCTCCGGACCGCGTCGGCGGCCGAGCTGCTCCCCGTGGAGAGGCTCGCGGTCTTCCTGCCGCCGCTCCTCGGCGCCGCGGCGGTGGTCGCGCTCTACCGGCTGGCCTGCCGGGAGTTCGACCGGGCAGTCGCGCGCGCGGCCGCGCTCCTGCTCTGCGTCCTGCCGGCGCACTTCTGGTACTCGCAGCTCGCCTTCCTCGACCACCACGTCGCGGAGGCCCTGACGGCGCTGCTCCTGCTCGGGGCCGGGATGGGCCTGCTGCGCGCCCACTCGCGCGGAGGCGAGCCGCCCGGGCGCGCGGCGCTGCGCGCCGGCGGCGCGGGGCTCGCGCTGGCCGGCTGCCTCCTGGTCTGGCCCGGGAGCCTGCTCCACGTGGCCCTGGTGGAGTCCGCCTGGCTCGCCTACCTCGCGACGCGGCCGCAGCGCGGGCCGGCGCTGCGCTTCGCGGGCTCCTTCGCCGCCGCCAACGCCAGCGCCGCGCTCCTCCTCGCGCCCTTCGGCCTCGGGAGCGCGTGGCCCCAGTGGGGCCCCCTGAGCCCGGTCGTGCTCTCGGGCTTCCAGCCCTGGCTCTTCGGCACGCTCGCCCTCCTGGGTCTCGCCGGGATGGCCCTGGAGAGGCTGCCCCGGACCGGCGGCTCTCCCGGGCGGCGCTGCGCCGCCCTCGCCGGGGCCGGCGCGCTGCTCCTCGGCGCGAGCCTCTGCTTCTGGCCCGGTCTGCGGGAGGGCGCGGGGCAGGCCTGGCGCTGGCTGGCCCGGGCCGAGGCCTTCCAGAGCCAGGTGGCGGAGTCGGAGCCCCTGCTGTGGGTGGGCGGCCGCCTCTCCTTCGAGGTGGCGCTCTTGCGCCTCTCCGGCCTCGGGCTCCTCTTCCCGCTGCTCCTCGCCGGCGTCGCCTGGTGGGTGCGGCACGAGCGGCACCGCGCGCCCCCCCTGCTCCTGCTCTGGGTCGGCGCCGGGCTCTTTGCCGCCACGCTGGCCCAGAGACGGTTCTTCAACGCGCTCGCGGCGCCCCTGGCCCTCGTTGCGGGCTACGGGCTCTGCGCGCTGGCGCGCTCCCTCCCCGCGCCCTGGCTCGAAGGGCCCGCGCGGCGCCGGCGCGCCCGGATCGCGGTGGCGGGCCTGGGCCTCGTGCTCCTCGCGCCGGCCCTGGAGACCTACGCCCCCTACCTGGCCCGGGCCGTCGCGCGGCTGCGCGGGGAGCCGGTGCGCCGACCGGTGCGCGAGCTGACGAGGCTCCGCATGCAGGAGGTGGCGGCCTTCCTCGGAAGCGCCACGCCCCCCACCGCGGGCTGGCTCGACCCCCGCGGCCGCCCCGAGTACGGGGTCCTCGCCCCCTGGCCCCTCGGCCACCGCATCCAGTACCTGGCGCGGCGCCCGACGGTGCTGGACGCCTTCGGCGACGATCTGGGGGGCGAGGGTTGGGCGCGCGGGCAGCGCTACTTCGCGAGCGCCGAGGCGGAGGCGGCGCAGCTCCTCGAGGCGCTGCGCGTGCGCTACGTGGTGGTGGGGGAGGGCGCCGGCGCGGGCTCCCCCGAGGAGCTCCCCCGGCCCGACTCGATGCTGGTCTCGCTCTCCCTCTTCGACGGCTCCGAGCCGCCGCCCGGCGCCGCGCGCCGGAGCGGCGGGCGCGCCCTCGAGCGCCACCGGCTGATCTTCGAGTCGGGGCCCGCTCCGCTCTCCTCCGATCGCGCCGCCTACAAGGTCTTCGAGCTGGTGCCCGGCGCGCGGATCGAGGGGCGGGCCGCGCCGGGCGCGCGCATCGAGGTCTCGCTCCCGCTGCGCACGAACCGGGGCCGGGCGCTCCGCTTCCAGGCGGCGGCCGCCGCCGACGCCGCCGGCCGCTACCGGCTGCGCGTCCCCTACGCGAGCCGCGGGCAGCCCGCCGCGGTGCGGGTGGGCGCGGCCTACGCGCTGCGCTGCGGCGGCGAGCGGGCGCAGGTCGCGGTGGAGGAGGAGGCGGTGCGCCGGGGCGCCCTCGTCGCCGGGCCGGAGCTCTGCCTGGGCGGGGCCGAGAAGCGGTAGCGCTATACGTCTGGCATGGCCGACTCCTCCTTCGATCTGATCGTGGTCGGCGCCGGGCCCGGCGGCTACGTGGCCGCCATCCGCGCCAGCCAGCTCGGGATGAAGAGCGCCGTCGTGGAGCGCGAGCACCTGGGCGGCATCTGCCTCAACTGGGGCTGCATTCCCACCAAGGCGCTGCTGCGCGTCGCGGAGCTCCGCCACCAGCTCTCCGAGCTCGAGGCCTTCGGGCTCGCCGCCGGCGAGGTCCGGGTGGACTTCGCGAAGGTGGTGGAGCGCTCGCGGGCCGTGGCCCGGCGCCTGGCGGGAGGCGTGAAGCAGCTGCTGGCCAAGAACTCGGTCGCGGTGGTCGATGGCCACGCGCGTCTGGCGGGCCCGCAGCGCGTCGCGGTGGAGGGCGCCGGGGGGGTGACGGAGCTGCGGGCGCCGCACCTCCTGCTCGCCACCGGCGCTCGAGCCCGCGCGCTCCCCGGGGTCCCGCCCGACGCCGACCGCGTCTGGACCTACAAGGAGGCCATGGTGCCCGCGGCGCTCCCGGCCTCGCTCCTCGTGGTGGGCTCCGGCGCGATCGGGATGGAGTTCGCGAGCTTCTACCGCGACCTGGGAGCGGAGGTCAGCGTGGTCGAGATCCTGCCGCGCATCCTTCCGGCCGAGGACGAGGAGATCAGCGCCGCCGCGCGCAAGGCCTTCGAGCGCCAGGGGATCGCCATCCACACCGAGGCCCGCGTGGCCTCGCTGGAGCGGGCGGGGCAGGGGCTGCGCGCGCGCCTCGAGCTCTCCGACGGCTCGCAGCGCGACCTCGCGGTCGAGCGCGCGATCCTGGCGGTGGGGATCGCGGGCAACGTCGAGGAGCTCGGCCTCGAGGGCAGCGGGGTGCGCGTCGTGCGCGGCCAGATCGCGGTCGGCGAGTGGGGGGAGACCGGCGAGCCGGGGGTCTACGCCATCGGGGACGTGGCGGGGCCGCCGCGGCTCGCGCACAAGGCCATGCACGAGGGGGTGATCTGCGTGGAGCGGATCGCCGGGGTCGCGGGCCTCGAGCCCCTGGATCCCTCGCGCGTCCCCGGCTGCACCTACTGCCGCCCCCAGGTGGCGAGCGTGGGGCTCACCGAGCAGGCGGCGCGGGAGGCGGGCTTCGAGGTGCGCGTGGGGCGCTTCCCGTTCCGCGCCAACGGCAAGGCCCTGGCCCTGGGCGACCCGGAGGGCTTCGCCAAGACCGTCTTCGACGCCCGCACGGGGGAGCTCCTCGGCGCCCACCTGATCGGGCCCGAGGTCACCGAGCTGGTGCAGGGCTTCGCGATCGCCCGCAGCCTCGAGAGCACCGAGGCGGAGCTCGCCCGGGCGATCTTCCCGCATCCGACCCTCTCGGAAGCCATGCACGAATCCGTACTCGACGCCTTCGGCCGGGCCCTGCACCTCTAGCGGGATTGCCGGCGCTCGAAGCAGGCGCGCCGGCGCCCGTCTCTGCGCAGCGAGCCGGGCCAGGTGCCCGCCGGGGCTGGAAGAATCGCCGCCGGGGGCGCGCGGGCCATCAAGCTGCCCCCTTCCCAGGTCGATACGGAATGTGGGAAAAGAGCTACGGGCGCCCTCCCGGGTGGGGGGGCGGCCGGGGAGGTCCCCCATGTCACGCAAGCTCACCACGTGTCTCGCACTCCTGGTGCTGATGCCGCTCTCCTGCGGCAGCTTCGGGCGGCTGGAAGAGCGCGGCGCGGCGGCGGCCCCCGACCCGATCTCCTTCGCCGCCTGGCCCGGGCGCGCGGCGCCCGCGGAGGTGGGCGCGATCGCGGCCGCCCTGCGCGAGGTCCACACCGGGCTCCTGCCCGCGGAGGTCGACCACGTGGCCCGCGTGCTGGTGCGCGAGTGCGAGCGCGCCGACCTGTCGCCGGACCTCGTCCTCGCGGTGATCCGCGTGGAGAGCAGCGGCTACAACTTCGCCCGCTCGCGGGCCGGGGCCCTGGGCCTGATGCAGCTGCTCCCCCCGACCGGCCGGGCCGTGGCGCACCGACTCGGCGTCACCTGGCGCGGGCGCGAGACGCTCTTCGACCCGGGCATCAACGTGCGGCTCGGGATCGCCTACCTGCGCGAGCTGCTCGACCGCTACGGAGACGTCTCCACGGCGCTGGCCGCCTACAACTGGGGCCCCTCCCGGGTCTCCTCCATGCTGCGGCGCGGCGACGATGCTCCCTCGGTGTACCCGCGCCGGGTGCTCTCGGCCTTCCGAGAGGGCAGCGCGCGCGATACCTAGTCGGGCCCGTGCTAGGCTCGGGCAGGAGCCCCGCCGCCCGCCGCGTCGCGGCTGCGGGGGCCGCCGCGCATGTCCGAGCTCATCGCCTACGCGATCCCCGTCTTCCTCGCGCTCCTCGTCGCCGAGGCGGCGCTCTCGGCCCGCCACCGCCGGCGCGGCCAGGCGGGCTACGAGGTGCGCGACACCTTCGCCAGCCTCGCGATGGGCGTGGGAAACGTGGCGGTGTCCGCCCTCGCGAAGGGCGGGGCCCTGGCGCTCTTCTTCGCGGCCTATCGCCTCTCCCCCTTCGAGCAGGGAACCGGCCCGCTCGCCTGGGCGCTCCTCGTGCTGCTCGAGGACCTCTGCTACTACGCCTTCCACCGCGCCCACCACGAGGTGCGCTTCTTCTGGGCGGCGCACGTGAACCACCACTCGAGCCGCCACTTCAACCTCTCGACGGCCCTGCGCCAGTCCTGGACCACTCCCTTCACCGGTCCCTGGTTCTGGCTGCCGCTCGCGCTGCTGGGCTTCCACCCGCTCATGATCGTCACGGCCCAGGCGGTGAGCCTGATCTACCAGTTCTGGATCCACACCGAGTGGATCGGCCGCCTGGGCCCCCTCGAGTGGGTGCTGAACACGCCCTCCCACCACCGCGTGCACCACGGCCGCAACGTGCAGTACCTGGACCGCAACTACGCGGGCATCTTCATCGTCTGGGACCGCCTCTTCGGGACCTTCGAGCCGGAGGGCGAGCGCGTCGACTACGGGCTCACGCGGAACCTGGCGAGCTTCCACCCCGTGCGGATCGCCTTCCACGAATGGGCCGGCCTGCTGCGCGATGCCATGCGGGCGGCGGACTGGCGGGAGCGCCTGTGCCACCTGCTGCTGCCCCCGGGCTGGAGCCCGGACGGCTCGACGCTCACGGCGCGCCAGATGCAGGCGCAGCGGCTCGCGCGCTCCTGAGCCGCGGGCGCCGGCGGACGGGCCGGGGCCCGGGGTCCGGCGGCCCGAGCCAGAGCGCCATGGCGGCGTAGCCGCGCCAGGGCCGCCAGCGCTCGGCGGCGGCGCGCAGGGCGCGCTCGCCGGCGCCGCCCGGCGCCGCGCCCAGGGCCCGCCGCAGGCCGAGATCGCCGGCCGGGAAGGCGTCGGGCTCGCCCAGCCGCAGGGCGATCATCTGGGCCGTCCAGTCGCCCAGGCCCGGGATCCGCCGCAGCCCGGCGAGGAGCTCCTCGAGACCGCGCGGCGCCTCGAGCTCGAGCCGGCCGCTGGCGGCGGCGGCGGCCAGCCCGCGCAGGCAGTCCGCGCGCTGGCGCGGAAGGCCGAGCGAGCCCAGGTCCGCCCGGGCCAGGCTCCGGGGGGACGGGAAGTGGCAGCGCAGCGGGGGAGCGGCGCCGCCCGGCGCCGCCCGGCGCAGGGGCTCGCCCCAGCGCAGGGCCAGGCGACCCATCAGGGTCGTGGCCGCGCCCACGCTCACCTGCTGTCCCAGGATCACGCGTACCGCCAGCTCGAAGCCCTCCCAGGCGCCCGGCACGCGCAGGCCGGGCCGCGCGTCCACGCAGGCGCGCAGCCGGGGGTCGCGCCGCAGGTGCGCGCGGATCTCGTGCGGATCGGCGCAGAGGTCGAAGAGGCGCCGCAGGCGCGCCGCGAGCGCGGCCAGCGGCGCGGGCTCCGAGAGCTGGAAGCGCGCCAGGAGCTGCGGCTCCGCGCCGACCCGCTCGACGGAGACCACGCCCTCCGCCGCCCCCGCGCGCAGCGTGCGCCGCCAGACGCCCCCCACGACCTCCTCCACCCCGGGAGTGGCGCGCGCCGCCAGGTAGGAAAGCACGCCGTCCCAGTCGTAGGGCGGGCGGAAGGGCAGGCGCAGCGCGATCTCGCCTCCGCGGGCCGGGGTCGTCGGCTGCCGGCGCAGCCGGCGCAGCGCCCCCGGCGGGCGCCCGTAGCTGCGCAGCAGCGCGTCGTTGAAGCGGCGCACGCTCCCGAAGCCCGCGGCAAAGGCCACCCGGGTCACGGGCAGCTCGGTCTCGTCGAGGAGGCGCTTCGCGAACAGCACGCGCCGCGCCTTCGCCACCGCCAGCGGCGAGGCGCCCAGGTGCCGCAGGAAGAGCCGCCGCAGCTGTCGCTCGCCGACCCCGAGCCGCGCCGCGAGGCTCGCGACGGGCCCGCGGTCGAGGGCGCCCTCGTCGATCAGGCGCAGCGCGCGCTGCACCGTGGCGGAGCTGCCGAGCCAGGCGGGGGTCCCCGGAGCGCTCTCCGGGCGGCAGCGCAGACAGGGCCGGTAGCCCGCGGCGGCGGCCGCCGCGGCGCAGGGCAGGAAGAGGCAGTTCTCGGGCTTCGGGGGGGGCGCCGGGCAGATGGGGCGGCAGAAGACCCCGGTCGAGCGCACGGCGGTGACGAAGCGGCCGTCGAAGCGCGGATCGCGCGCGCGCAGGGCGCGGTAGCAGGCGGCGGGATCGAGCTCCATGTTCCCCGCTGGGGTAGCGCGGGCGGCCGCCCGGCGGTGGCCGTTTCCGGACCCGGCTCCCGTCCCGCGCAGGCGCCAGGGTAGTCCGCCGGATGCGCGGCGCGCCCGCGCAGCGGGCCGCCGCCGCGCACGTACTACCATGGGGGGGTGCTGCTCCAGCGCCCCGGATCTCCGCGCGGAGAGGGCGCCGCGTCTTGAGGCGACCCGGCGGGGCTCCGCCCGCGTGAAGCGCGACGGATCGGGGGAGCGCGCGGGCTCCGACGGCGAGGTCCCCGCGATCGTCGCCGAGGAGCTCGCGCTCCTGGCGCGGGTGAGCGAGCGCCTGCGGGCGCGACCCGCGCGCGCCCCGGCCTCCGAGGCTCCGCTCCTGCGCGAGCTCGAGGCCGTGCGCGATCAGCTGCTGAGCCGGGCCGAGCCCACCGACGAAGCCGCGCTCCGCGCGCAGCTCCAGCGCCAGACCGCGCTGCTGCACCAGCTGCGGGGCGCCCGCCCGGGACCCGGGGTCGACCCGGGCTCCCCGTACTTCGCCCACCTGCGCCTGCGCGAGGGCGGCCTGGAGCGCGACCTCTGCCTGGGGCGCGCCACCTGGATCGAGGGCGACGTGCGCATCGTCGATTGGCGCAACGCGCCCGTGTCTCGCGTCTTCTACTGCTACGAGCAGGGCGACGAGTACGAGGAGCGCTTCGCGGGGCAGCTGCGGAGCGGGGAGGTGCTCGCGCGCCGCACGCTCAGCATCCGCGACGCCGCCCTCGAGCGGATCGAGGCTCCCGAGGGAGTCTTCGAGGTGCTGGCCGGGCGTTCGGGGTGGCGGCGCCGGGACCGGGCGCCCCCGCGCCTCTCGGGGGGCGAGGCCGCGGCGCTGCGCGCCCACGGCCGCGGCGAGGGGGCCTCGCGTCGCCTGGGGGGCGCGGGCGCCCCCGCGCCGCAGCGCCCCGACCGGCGCCTGCCCGAGATCACGGGCCTGATCGATCCGGCGCAGTTCGAGCTGATCGCGCGGCCGGCGGCGGGCTTCCTGGCGATCCGCGGCACGGCGGGCTCGGGCAAGACCACCGTGGCCCTGCACCGCATCGCCTGCCTGGCCTGGGCGGATCCCGGGCTCGACGGCCCCGACACGCTCTTCGTGGTCTTCTCGCCGGCGCTGCGCCGCTACGTGGAGCACGTGCTCCCCGCCCTGGGCGTCTCGCGGGTGGCGATCACCACCTACCGCGAGTGGGCTGCGGAGCTGCGGCGCCGCCACTTCCCCGCGCTGCCGCTCGCCCCGCGCGAGGACGCTCCCGCGGAGGTCCAGCGGCTGAAGCTCCACCCGGCGCTGGACCTCGCCCTGGCCGAGCAGGTGCGGCGGGTCGCCGGGCCCGCCACGGCCGCCCAGGCCCTCGACGACTGGGCCAGCGTACTGGCGGGCGAGGCGCTGCTGCGCGAGGTGACCGCGCGGGAGGCTCCGGGCGCCTTCCGCGACGCGGAGATCGCCCGCTGCGTGGACTGGCAGCGCCGGCGCAGCGAGGAGCTCTTCGCGCAGCTGGCCGGCGACCGCGAGGCGGAGGCCGGCCTCGAGCCCGAGGACGACACGCTGCTGCTGCGGGCCTGGCAGCTGCGGGTGGGGAGCCTCCGGGGCCGCGATCGCCGGCCCCTGCGCCACCGCCACCTGGCGATCGACGAGGTCCAGGACTTCTCGCCCCTGGAGGTGCGCGTGCTCCTGGACTGCCTGGCCGAGCCCAAGAGCCTGACGCTCGCCGGGGACACGCAGCAGCAGCTGGGCCCCCAGGGCGGCTTCTCCTCCTGGAGCGGGTTCCTGGCCCAGCTGGGCCTGCCCGGGACCGCCCTCGAGACCCTGCGGGTCAGCTACCGCTCCTCCCGGGAGATCGTGGCCTTCGCCCACGCGCTCCTGGGAGACCTGCGCGAGGACGACGCGGTCCCGGTCGCCACCCGCAGCGGTCCGCCCGTGGAGCTCTTCCGCTTCACCGACCGGGGCCAGTGCGTGGCCTTCCTGGCCGAGGCCCTGAAGGAGCTCGCGCGCCGCGAGCCCCTGGCCTCGGTGGCGCTCCTCACGCCCTCGCGCGAGCTCTCCCGCCTCTACCACCGCGGGCTCGAGGACGCCCTCGTCCCGCGCGTGCGCCGCGTGGCAGAGCAGGACTTCACCTTCCTGCCCGGCATCGAGGTGACCGAGGTCGAGCAGGCGAAGGGGCTCGAGTTCGACTACGTGGTGCTGCTCGACGTGACCGGGGAGCACTATCCGAGCCAGCCCCGGGCGCGGCGCCTGCTGCACGTGGGGGCGACCCGCGCGATCCACCAGCTCTGGCTCGCGGCGGTCGGCACGCCCTCGCCCCTGGTGGCCGCGCTGGCGAGGCCCGCGCCGGGGAGCGGAGGTTCGCCTCCGGGTCACTCGATCGCGTAGCCCAGGGCGCGCAGGCGCTCGATGTCGGCGTAGTCGATGGGCGGGGCCTCGGCCAGGGGCTCCGCGCGGCGCGCGTAGTCCCGCACCGCCGGCTTGAGCGAGCCGTCGAGGTTCTGCCGCCGCCAGCTGTCGTCCCCGTCCCAGGCGTACATGGACCAGGAGAGCGCCGACTCGTCCACGCCGGCGCCGTCGCGGCTCCAGGCCCCGCCGGTGCCGCGCACCCGCAGGAAGGCGTCGCGCCGATAGGCGCTGAGCTCGCGGCCCACGTCGCAGTAGACGAGGCGGTCGGGCAGGGGGCGTCCGCTCCGCAGGTAGGGGCCGAGGGCGATGCCGCTGGTGCGCTGGGGCAGGGGCAGGCCCGCGAGCTCGAGCAGCGTGGGGAGGACGTCCACGTGGCTCACCACCTCCGGACGCCGGCCGGGGGCCAGGCCCGGGGCGCGCAGGAGGAGGGGGACGTGCGCCACCTCGGGGGTGGTGGTGTGGCCATGGGCGAAGTAGCGGTAGGACTCGCCCAGGCTCTCGCCGTGGTCGGCGGTGAAGAGCACGATGCCCGGGCCGCGCGGGAGGGCGTCGAAGGCGTCCAGGATGCGGCCCATCCAGTCATCCGCGTAGGCGATCTCGCCGGCGTAGCGGCTGCGGTACTCGCTCGGGCGGGTCAGGCCGGGGAGCGCCTGGTAGGCGGGGATCGCGCTCAGGCCGAAGTCGCGGTCGAGCACCGGGAGGGGCGGCTCGGACTCGCCGGGGGGGCGCGCGAAGCGGTCGAGGAAGCTCGCGGGGGGCTGGTAGGGGCCGTGGGGATCCTGGAGATGCACCCACAGGAAGAGCGGGGCGTCGCCGCTCCGCCGCCCGAGCCACGCGATCGCCCGCTCCGCGGTCTGCTCAGCGATCCGCTCGAAGGTCAGCGGGCGGTTGCTCTCCGCGTCGGGGAGGTCGTCGTCGAAGACCTCGAAGCCGCGGTGGAAGCCGAGCCGGCGCTGGAGCATCAGGTTGCCCACGAAGCCCGCGGTCTGGTAGCCCGCATCGCGAAAGCTCTGGGCCAGGGTCGGGCTGTCGACGAGCTGGGTGGCGCCGTTGAGCCAGCCGATGCTGTGCTCGCGCACCCAGCGCGAGGTCATGATCGAGGCGTGGGCGGGGGCCGTGACGCTGGCGGCCGCCACCGCGCGCTCGAAGACGACGCTCCGGGCGGCGAGCGCGTCGGCGCGCGGGCTGGCGCCGAGCTCCGAGCCGTAGGCGCCCAGGTGGTCGGCGCGCAGCGTGTCCACCGTGAAGAGCAGGACGTCGGGGGCCGAGACCGCGGCGCGCACGGGACCCGCCGGCGCGGCGCCCGCGCCGGCGCCCGGGAGAGCGGCCGGGGCGGGGGGATCGCCGCCGCAGGCGAGGAGCGCCAGGAGCAGGGCCGGGAGAGGGCTGCCGCGCCCTCGCCCCGGGGCCGCGCCCAACGCCTGCCTTCGCCGCATGACGCAGGATACTCGACCGCTCAGCGCGCGAGGCGGCGGCGCAGCTCGGCGACCTGCTCCGCGTCCACCGCCACGCCGAGCCTGGCGGCCAGCTCGTAGTGCTGGAGTGCCTCGCGCAGCTGGTGCTGCTCCAGGTAGAGGTCGCCCAGCGCCACCCACAGCTCGCCCTCCCCGGGGCTCAGGGCCAGCGCGCGCTCGTAGGCCGCCCGAGCCCTGCCCACCTGGCCGAGCGCCCGGTACGCCTGGCCGAGCTCCTGGTGGAGCTGCGGCTGCTCCGGCCAGCGCTCCCGGGCGGCCTCGAGCTGCTCCACCGCCTGCGCCGGCCGCCCGCTCTCCAGGTAGAAGCGGCCCGCGCGCCGGCGCGCCTCCATCTGGTCGGGTGCCAGGGCCAGGGCGCGCCGGTAGCCCTCCTCGGCCGCCGCGAGCTCGCCGCGCCGCCCGCGCACCTCGGCCAGGTTCAGCAGCGGCGCCAGGGACTCGGGACGCGCCCGGAGCGCGGCTTCGAAGAGCGCGAGCGAGCGCTCGAGGTCTCCCTGGGCGTCCAGGTAGTGACGCCCCAGGTGGTTGAGCGCGAGCGAGGTGCCCGGGAACTTGGCCAGGACGTCGCTCCACAGGGCCTCCGAGTCGCGCCAGACCCGGGCGTACCCGCGGGTCTGCCCGCCGAGGACCGCCAGCAGCAGCCCCGCCCCGACCAGCGCAGGAATGCGCCCGCGCGCGCCCCGGCGCAGCAGCGGTCCGAAGGGCAGGGCGAGCGCCAGGAGGAGCCCGAGGCTCGGGAGGTAGGCGTAGCGGTCGTTGAAGAGGGAGTTTCCGCCGAAGGGGACGAGCTTCGCGACCGGCGCCAGCGTCGCGAGGTAGAAGAGCAGCCCGAAGCGCGCGGCGTTTCCGGCGCCGGGACGGCGCGCCGACGCGGCGCCCAGGGCGAGGAGGACCAGGGCCGCGAGCGCCCAGCGGAAGGGCTCCACCCGGACGAGGTCGATGTCGTAGTAGGCGCTCTGGGGCGGCGGGAAGAGCAGCTTCGAGGTATAGAAGGCGAGGGACTCGAACGCGAGCCCGAGCCGCTGGAGCGGGCTCAGGGAGAAGATGGCGAAGCGCTCGCCCTCGGTCGGCGCCTGGGTGAAGAGGCTCCCCAGGCCCACCGCCAGGGCGAGCGCGAAGAGCGGGAGCTTCGCCACGAGCGAGAACGGCCGGCCCCGGTGATGGTCGAGGAGCAGCATCACCAGGGGTGCCGTCACCGCCATCGGCTTCGAGAGCAGGGCCAGGGCCAGCGCCAGCGCGCAGCCGGCGTACCAGGCGGCCCGGCGGGTCTCGGCGAAGCGCGACCAGGCGAGGAGCGAGAGCAGGGTGAAGGCGCTCGCGAGGAGCTCCTTGCGCTCGGCCACCCAGGCCACCGCCTCCACGTGCAGGGGGTGGAGCGCGAAGAGCGCCCCGGCCAGGAACGCCACGGCTGGCTCGAGGCCCAGCGCATGGCGCAGCAGGAGCACGGCCAGGAGCGCGTTCGCTCCGTGCAGGAGCACGCTCGTCAGGTGGAAGGCGAAGGGGTCGAGGCCGAAGGCCCGGTGCTCGAGGGCCAGCACCAGCAGCGTGACCGGGTGCCAGATCCCGATCGTCACCTGCCGCAGCAGGGGGCCGAGCTCGAAGCGGCGCAGGGGACCGTTCGCCTCCAGCAGGAACGGGTCGTCCCAGTTGAGGAAGCGGTGGTCCAGGCAGATGGCGAAGGCGGCGCCGGTGGCGAGCGCCAGGGCCGCGTAGCCCAGGGCCTCGGGGTGGCGCGTCGCGCGCGGCATCGGGCGCCGGAGTCTACCCCACCCGCGGGGAGGCCCGCGGACCTGCCGGCGGCTTGCCGCCTCGCGCCGGCGGGCCGGAAGAGCCAGCCGGAACGCCGCGACTCCGGCGGCAGCTGCACCCTCGCGCCCTACACGCGAGAGCGTCGGGACCGCATTCCTGTGGTGTTTTCGACGCGCCCGCCGATGAGAGCCTGGACGGGGTGAGGGTTTCCATGGATGCGCGCACCTGCCGGGCACCGGGCGCCGGGCTCGCCATCGCCCTGCTCCTGGCCGTTCTCGCGGCCCCTGCCCGCGCGGCGCCGACGCCCGATCTGCGCGCGCGCGCCGCGCGGGAGGGCGGGGTGCGCGTGATCGTGCAGCTGGCCGAGGAGGGGAGGGCGGGCCGGCGCTCCGGTCGGGTGCGGGAGCGCCCGCTCGCCTCCTTCGGGCTCCAGCAGGAGCGCCTCCTGGCGGCGCTCCCCGCGGCCGGCGATCGGCGCGCGCGCCGTTTCGGGAGCCTGCCTCTGCTGGCCCTCGATGCCGACGCGCCCACGCTCCTGGCCCTCGAGGGCTCGCCCCTGGTGGCGTCGATCGAGGAGGATCGCCTGCTCGCGCCGCTGCTCGCCCAGAGCGTGCCGCTGATCGGGGCGGCGGGGGCCCACGCCGGGGGCACCACCGGCAGCGGTCTCGCCATCGCGATCCTCGACACCGGCGTGGACGCGACGCACCCCTTCCTGGCGGGCCGGGTGGTGGCCGAGGCCTGCTTCTCCGCCAACCGCAGCTGCCCGAACGGCGCCAGCGTCCAGCTCGGCCCCGGCGCCGCACCGCCCTGCGCCTACACCTCCGCCTGCTTCCACGGGACCCACGTGGCGGGCATCGCCGCGGGGAGCGGGACCTCGCTCTCCGGCGTGGCCCCCGGCGCCGCGTTGATCGCGGTGCAGGTGTTCTCGCGCTTCACCGGGTCGAGCTGCAACGGGGCCGGCTCCGATCCCTGCGCGCTCGCCTACACCTCGGACCTCGTGGCCGGCCTCGAGCACGTGCTCGCGCTGCGGGGCGGCCTCGCGATCGCCGCGGCGAACCTGAGCGTGGGGGGAGGTGCCTTCACCTCCCCGGCGGCCTGCGACCTGGCGAATCCCTCGCTCCGGATCGCCGTCGACGCCCTGCGCGCGGCGGGAATCGCCACCGTGGCCGCCGCGGGGAACGAGGGCCGGCGCGGGGCTCTCGCCGCCCCGGCCTGTCTCTCCGCGGCGGTGAGCGCCGGGGCCAGCGACGACGCGGACGCCGTGGCGGCCTTCTCGAACACGGCGCCCTTCCTGAGCCTGCTCGCCCCCGGCGTGAACATCACCTCCTCGATCCCGCCGGCCCTCTTCGGCTTCTCCTGGGGCATCGCGAGCGGAACCTCCATGGCGGCGCCCCACGTGTCGGCGGCCTTCGCGCTGCTCCGGCAGCGCGCGCCGGCGGCCAGCGTCACGGAGCTGCTCGGGGTGCTGCGCGCCGACGGGGCGCCGGTGCGCGATGCGAGCGGTGCGACGCTGCCGCGACTCGCGGTCGGATCCGCGCTCCAGTCGCTCACGGGCTGCGCCGACCCGGACGCGGACGGCGTCTGCGCCGAGCGCGACAACTGCCTCTCCGCCGCGAACTCCTCCCAGGCCGACTTCGATCTCGACGGCTTCGGCGACGCCTGTGACGCCGACTACGATCAGACCGGCGTCGTGGGCGCCAGCGACTTCAGCCTGCTGCGCGGGAAGCTGGGGCAGCGGGCCGGCGACCCCGGATTCGATCCGCGCTTCGACAGCGACGGCGACGGGGTGGTGGGAAGCTCGGATCTCAGCCTGCTGCGCAGCCAGATGGCGGGCCCTCCGGGTCCCTCGGGCCTCGCCTGCGCCGGCTCGCCGTTCTGCGCGGCGCCTTGAGCCCGGCCGCCGGCGGCGACGCCGGCCCGCTTCGCCTGCCGCGGCGCGGGGCTGCCGCGCCGGCTGCGCCCGCGCTGCCGCTGCGCACCGCCCCCGGCCGCCGCGCGCGCTGACATTTCCCTCCGCCGGGCACCACCCATTCCGCGTGGGAGGTGCTCGAGATGAAGCTCCAAAGCAGAAGCTGCATTCGGCGCGCGGCCGCCCTGGTGGTCCTCGGCGCCGCGCTCGCGACGCCGGCGGGGGCCGGCACGCTCTACCAGTGGCGCACGGAGGAGGGGACCCTGGCCTTCGCCGACGACCTCAAGCAGGTCCCGGCCCGCTACCGGGAGCAGGCCCAGACCCGCGCGCTGGGACGACTCGCCGACTACCCGCGCCTCACGCCGCAGGATGCCGCGGCGTCGGAGCGCTACGCGGAGCGCCTGAGCGCGCGCCTGGCCGAGCTCCGGCAGGCGAACGCCGCGTCGCAGCCGGCCGCCGGGCCGGGCCTCGCGGGCGCGCCCCAGGCCCTGGCGCTCCGGACCGGGAACGGCAGCGCGCCGCTCCTCGAGCTCGCGGTCCCGGATCAGGCCGGGTCCGAGCCCCTGGTGGTGGATACGCTCTTCACGCGCCCGGCGGGCAAGCTCGTCACCCGCCAGAGCGTCGTGGTGCGGCGCGGGGACGAGACCCTCGCCATCGTACGGCCGCGCCTGCGCGAGTGGAACGTCGCCGACGACATCCACGCGGAGGAGGAGCTGGCCCGCTGAGCGGTGTGTTTCGGGGCTGGGGCCTCCCTCCGGGCCCTGGTCCCGATTCCCCTGCGCGACGCGCGGGTGGGAGGAAACTCCGGGCGGCGTGCCCCTTCGGACGCGGCCTCCACCTCCCCCCTCGTTCCCCCCCCCGATCGGGTGGCACCCGCCGTCGCGCAAACCGGGCCTTGGGGTCCCGGGCCGGGCACGGCCCGGCCCACCCCGCTTCGCTCGGCTTCGCCTCGCTGCGCGCCCTTCGGGCTTGCGCTGGGGTCCCGGGCTGGGCACGGCCCGCCGCTCGGCTCAGCGAACGGTGAGGGCGGCGTCCGCGGCGGCCCGGCGCGTGGAGGCCCGCTCGTAGACGAAGTCGTCGATCTGCTGGGCGGCGACCCGATCCAGGTCCAGGAAGCGCAGGCCGAGCCCCGGCGGCCCCTGGCCCGCCGCCTCGCGGCACCACACCACCCGGGCGGTGGCGCGCAGGGGCGCCCGGGCCCCGGGCAGCTGGAATTGCAGCGCCAGCTCGGTCTCGGGCGCGGGCCTCTCCTCGGACTCGACGAAGATGCCGCCGCGCGAGAGGTTGCGGCCGGTGCCCCAGGCCGCGAGGCCCGGGCGCTCCAGGCGCACCGGGCCCCCGAGCTCGACGCGCGCCAGGCCGTGCACCTCCGCGAAGCGGACGAAGCGCTGCACGGCCTGGAGCAGCGAGACGCGGCTCAGCGGCTTGGCGAGGACGTCGTCGGCTCCGGCCCGCACGGCCCGGGCGTGGTCCTCCCCGGAATCTCCCGCCGTCACGATCACGACCGGCGTCGCCGCGAGCTCCGGGTCGTCCTTGAGCGCGGAGCAGAGCGCGTCGCCGCCGAGCCCCGGCATGTCGAGATCGACGACCACCACGTGGGGCCGCTCGCGGCGCGCGAGCGCGAGGCCCTCGGCCCCGCTCGTCGCCCGGAACACCTGCCCGCAGCGCGCCAGGCAGTGCGCCTCGAGATCGAGGAAGAGGGGGTTGTCGTCGATCAGGAGGATCCGGTGCGCGTCCACGCGGCTTCCGTCGTTCAAGGGAGGGCGGCCGGCGACGCGCTGGCGCCGCTGCCCGGCGCCGACTCGAGGGGACCGATCACGCCGTCGAAGCGCGGCCGAACCGTCCACTCGCCGTCCTCCCGGGACCACTCCTGGGTCTCGCGCAGCGACTGCTCGACGAGGGAGGCCACGGAGTAGCCGCGATAGGTCACGGTCACGCTGGCCCGTTCCACGTCGTCCTCGAAGCGGATCTTCCCGATGTCGTAGTCGCTGATCCGGAAGCGCTCGAGGGCGGCGGCCCGTTCGAGGAAGGAGGCGCGCAGGGCGGGCACGACGAACTCGCTGGCATCCTCGAGGTCGCCCCAGCGCAGGGCCTGGGTGTACTGGAGCTGAAGCTGCTCGAGCTCGTCGCGGCGCCCGAGCGGATCGCCGAAGACGGCGCAGCCGATGGCCGCGGCGGCGAGACCCAGGGTCAGCAGGTGCGCTCGAGCGGGTCCCGGGGCCATGCGAGGTTCCTCCCGTCCGCGACCGGCAGGAAGCTCCCGCACGGGCCAGCCGCGGCGCGCTTTTTCTCTTCGGCGGGCCGGGGCCGGCGCCTGAGGGCCGCTGTGGTAGGGTGGCCCGAGCCCACGAAACCCCGCGCCGCGGAAGCGCTTTCGATGACCGCACTGATCGGGATCGACATCGGGGGCACGAAGCTCGCGCTCTGCCTCGGCGACGAGCGGGGCACGCTGCTCGGGCGCGCGCGCTGGCCCACGGATCCCGCCGAGCCCGCCGAGCGCGCGCTCGCGCGGCTGGCCTCGGGGGCGCGGAGCCTCGTGGCCGAGGCCGGCATCGCGCTCGACGCGGTGGAGGCGGTGGGCGTGGCGGCCCCCGGCCCCCTCGACGCCGAGCGCGAGCACCTGCTCGCGCCCCCGAATCTTCCGGGCTGGCACCGGGTGCCGCTGCGCCGCCTGCTGGCCGAGGCGTTGGGCCGGCCGGTGCGCGTGGAGAACGACGCCAACGCCGCCGCGCTGGCCGAGTGGCGCTTCGGGGCCGGCCGAGGCGCCTCGGATCTCGTCTACCTGACGCTCTCGACGGGGGTCGGGGCGGGGCTCATCCTCGCGGGCCGCCTCCATCGGGGCCAGGGCGGCAACGCCGGCGAGCTCGGTCACGCCCCCCTCGTCTGGGAGGGAGAGCGCTGCGCCTGCGGCCTGCGGGGCTGCGCCGAGGCCTACCTGGGCGGGGCCGCCTGGACCCGCCGCCTGCGCCAGCGGGCGCCGGCGGAGAGCCTCGCCTGCCAGCTGGCCGGGGGGCGCGACGGGCTGCGGCCGGAGCACGTGGTGGAGGCCGCCCGGGCGGGCGACGCCTTCGCCCGCTTGGAGCTCGACCGCTACAACGACCACCTGGCGCGCCTCGTGACCCTCGTGGTCTTCGCCCTGGCCCCCGAGCGCATCGTCCTGGGCACGATCCCGAGCCGGGCCGGCGAGGAGCTCTGCCTCGCGCCCGTGCGCGAACGCGTGGCGGCCCACATCTGGCCCCTGCTGGGGGAGGGCCTCCGCATCCTGCCCTCGGGCCTCGGCGACGATCTGCCGGACTACGCCGGTCTCGCCGTCGCCCTCGACGCGCTCTAGCGGGGACGTTCCTTGCGTTTTTTCGTTTCGCGACTCGCGTCGCCAACCGCCGAGCCCCGGGATCGCAAAACGCAAGAACGCAAGGAACGTCCCCGAAGAGAGGCCAGGGTGCCGGCCGCGATGGCGCGCCGCGCCTCCTCGAGGAGCCGCAGGTAGAAGCGCAGGTTGTGCAGCGAGGCGAGGCGCGCGCCCAGCATCTCGCCCGTGCGGAGCAGGTGGCAGAGGTAGGCGCGCGAGTGGTGGCGGCAGGTGGGGCAGTCGCAGGCCGGGTCCGGGGGCTCGGGGTCGTCCCGGAAGCGCGCGTTCGTGACGCGCAGGACGCCCTCGCTGGTGTAGAGGACGCCGTGGCGCCCGTTGCGGGTGGGCAGCACGCAGTCGAAGAGGTCGACGCCGGCCGCCACGGCGTCGAGCACGTCCTCCGGCCGCCCGATGCCCATGGCGTAGCGCGGCGCCTGCGCGGGAAGCTCCGCGTGGACCGCGGCGATCAGCGCGCCGCGCGCCTCCGGCGCCTCTCCCAGGCCCAGGCCGCCATGGGCGTAGCCGTCGAACTCCAGCGCCGCGGTGCCGCGCGCGCTGGCGCGCCGCAGGCTCTCGCTCGAGCCCCCCTGCACGATCCCGAACAGCGCCGTCTCGCGCCGCCGATGCGCGCGCCGGCAACGCTCGGCCCAGCGCAGCGTGCGCTCCATCGCCGCTCGGGTGGCGAGGGTCGCCGCCGAGCCGGGGGGGCCGGGGGGCGGCGCGGGCGCGCGGCACTCGTCGAGCGCCATGGCCACGTCCGCCCCGAGCTCCTCCTGGATCGCCACCGCCTGCTCCGGCGTGAGCCGGCGGCGCTGGCCATCGAGGGGCGACCGGAAGGTCACGCCGCCCTCGTCGAGCTCGACGCGATCCGCGAGGGAGGTCACCTGGAAGCCGCCGCTGTCGCACAGCCAGGGGCGGCGCCAGCCGCTGAAGGCGTGCAGGCCGCCCAGGGCGGCGACCACCGTCTCGCCGGGGCGCTCGTGCAGGTGGTAGGTATTGGCGAGCAGGATCTGCGCGCCCACCGCCTCGAGCTCCCCGGGGCCGATCCCGCGCACGGCGCCGTAGGTGGCGACCGGCATGAAGGCGGGCGTCTCGACCGGGCCGTGGGGCGTGCGGAGGAGGCCGCAGCGCGCCTCCCCGTCCCGGGCCAGGATCTCGAATCCGAAGGGCTCGCGCACGTCCGCCCCGCCCTGGCTCAGAGAATCAGCATGGCGTCGCCGTAGGAATAGAAGCGGTAGCCCGCGCGCAGGGCCTCGGCGTAGGCGGCGAGCAGGCGCTCGCGCCCCGCGTAGGCAGCGGCGAGCAGGAGCAGGGACGAGCGCGGCAGGTGGAAGTTCGTGAGCAGCGCGTCCACGGCGCGGAAGGGCGAGCCGGGCCGCAGGAAGAGGTCCGTCTCGCCGCTACCCGCGCACAGCCGGCCGTCGCGATCGACACAGGTCTCGAGCGCCCGCACCGTCGTGGTTCCCACCGCCACCACGCGCCCGCCGCGCGCCCGCGCCTGCGCCACCCGCGCCGCGGTCTCCTCGGGCAGCAGGAAGTACTCGGCGGGGAGCCGCCCGCGGCTCAGGTCCTCCTCGCGCAGGGGGCGGAAGGTGCCGGGTCCCACGTGCAGCGCGAGGGCGGCCCGCTCGATCCCGCGCGCCGCGAGCTCGGCGAGCAGCCGCTCGCTCAGGTGGAGGCCCGCGGTGGGCGCGGCCACCGAGCCCGGCACGCGCGCGAAGACGGTCTGGTAGCGGAGCCGGTCCTCGGCGCGCGCCGCGTCGCGCCGGATGTAGGGCGGGAGCGGGGTCTCGCCCAGCGCGTAGGGATCGCTCCCGGGCGCGAAGGCCAGCACCGCCTCGCCGTCCCGCGCCAGCGCCACGAGCTCCGCGTCGAGGGACCGCTCGCCGCGCGAGAAGCGGAGCTTCTGTCCCACCCGCAGCCGGCCGCGCGCGCGCACCAGCGCGCGGAAGCGCGCGCCGTCGCCGGCCTCCGGGCCCAGGAGCAGCGCCTGGGCGGCCCCCCCCGTCTCCTTGTGACCGCGCAGCCGCGCCGGGAGGACGCGCGTCTCGTTCACGACGAGCAGGTCGCCCGGGGCGAGCTCCCCGGGGAGGTCGCGCACGCGGCGGTGCGCGACGCGGCCGCTCTTGCGCTCGAGGACGAGGAGCCGCGCCCCGTCGCGCTCCGGAGCCGGCTCCTGGGCGATCCGCTCGGGCGGGAGCGCGTAGTCGAAGTCGGCGAGGTCGAGCGGCGTCACGGCTGCGCCGCCGCCCGGGCCAGGGCCTCCCGCAGCGCGGGTGCCTCGGCGATCGCATCCCAGGAGAAGAGCGCGTCCCCGGCCGCTCCGACCTCGCGCGCGATGCGCAGCTGCTCCAGAGCGCCCGCGGGCTGCCGGGCGAAGAGCCAGGCGCCGAGTCCGATCCAGATCCGGTCGCCCGCGGGTGAGGCGGCGAAGCCCTGGGCCTGGTAGCGCAGCAGCCGGTCGTCCCGGGTGTAGGCCATCGGGACCGCGAACTCCAGGAGCCCCTCCTCGAGCCAGCGGCGCCAGTCCTGGCCCAGGGCCAGGTAGGCGCGGTCGGCCCAGGCCCAGACGGCGGCGGAGAGGGCCAGCCCGGGGCTCGCGGCCCGGGCCGCCTCGCGCACGCGGCGCACGACCTCGGTGACCCGCTCGCGCCGCCAGTCGTCCCAGCGGTTCGCGTTCGCGACCGAGTCGCCGAAGGGGGGCTCGAGGCCCGTCTCGCCGCGAAAGCGGGCGCGGGTGGCGTCCCCGTAGCCGAAGTCGAGCCCCACCGCGAAGCGCGAGCCGGGCGAGAAGGGGAGCACGTCCGGATAGCGGATGTAGTCGAGGTGCAGGCCGTCCAAGGCGGGGTAGCGCGCGGGGAGCTCGGCCAGCGTGCGCGCCAGGTGCTCCGCGAGCCCCGGCGCGGCCGGGTCGAGCCAGACGGCGGGGGTCCCGAGCCGGACCCAGCGGCGCTCGGGGGCTGGCACGTCGAGCTCCGGGTAGTCGAGGATGGAGCGGCCCAGGCGGTCGACCGCCGCCACGTCGCCGCCGAGGGCGCGCAGCAGGGGCGCGTCGCGGTTTCCCGCCAGCGAGAGCACGTTGACCCAGGCGTGGACGCGCAGGCCCGCCTGGTGGGCGCGCTCGAGGAGCTCGGCGAAGACGTCCCGGCCCTGCGCCTGGCGCAGGGCGCGGTAGGGCGCGGCGTCGGCGAGCTGGGAGTCGTACCAGGCGCGCCCCCCCCGGTAGACCTGCACCAGGAGGTCGGTGGCGCCGAGGCGGCGCGCGTCCTCGAGCAGCGCCGGGATCCGCTCGGGGTGCTCGAGAACGCGCTGGCTTCCCTCGGCCAGCACCCAGAGGCCGCGCCGCGGAGCGGGGGAGGGCGCCCGATCCGGGGCAGCGGTCTGCGGCTCCGACTGGGGTGCCGGTGCGGGCTCGCCACAGCCGCCGCCGCCGAGAGCCAGCGCGGCGAGAACGGCCAGGAGCTCGCCGCGGCGCGGGGCCAGCCGGGGCCGGGGCGGGGTGGCGCGCGGGGGCAAGGTGCGCCGAACGCTATCCGAGGGCCCCGGCGCCCACAAACGCGGCGCCTCGCCGCGCAGCGGATGCCTCCGTTGACAGGCCAGCGGCCTCCCGCACACTCGCTCGCAAGGGGGGGCCTTGCTGGCGCTGGGGCGAGGGCGCGGGGCGCGGGGCGCGCCGGGGAGCGAGGGGCGAGCGAGCCCGCCGTGCCCCCAGGGTCGGCTCGGCCGCGGGCTGCGGCGGGCCTGCCTGGGCTGGCTCGCGGCCAGCCTGGCCGCGGCCGCCGGGGACGCGGGCGCTGCGCGCGGGCCGGTCTCCGTCGCGGCGCTGCTCGAGCTCCCGCCGGGCGAGCTCCTGCGCCACGCGCTGGAGGCGCGCGATGCGGGCGAATGGGAGCGCGCCGAGGGGCTGCTCGAGGGCCTTTCCGCGCGCCACGCGCTGATCGCCGACCACGCGGATCTGCTGCGCCTGCGCCTGCTCCTGGCCAGCGGACGGGCCGCCGAGGTCGTGGCCGAGGTGCGCGCCGGGCACCACCGCGGCTCTCCGCTGGAAGGCGAGCTGGCGGCGCTCCAGGCCCAGGCCCAGGCCAGCCTGGGGGACGAGGCGGCGGCGCGGCGCGCCTGGCGCGCTGCCCTCGACACCCGCCCGGGCCCGGGCCGGCGCGCGTCCCTCCTGGCCGCGCTGGCGGATTCCCTGGAGCGCTCGGGCGAGCGCGACGCGGCCGCCCGGGAGTGGCTCTCGCTCTGGTCCAGCCTGCCGCTCACGCCGGAGGCGGCGCGCGCGGAGGCGCGCCTCGCCGACCTGGAGCGACGGCAGGGCCGCGCGCTCCGCGGTCCGCGCGATTGGCTCCGCCGCGGCGACGCGCTCTTCGAGGAGCGGCGCAACGAGGAGGCCCTCGCCGCCTACGACCGGGTGCTGGCCGCGCCGGCGACGGCGGCGCGCGACCGCGACGCGGCCCGCGCGCAGCGGGCGCACACGCTCTTCCGCCTGCGCCGCTACCGGGAGGCTGCCGAGGCCTACGCCGCGCTCCCCGCCCGGGACGAGCACCGCATCGCCCGCGCCCGCGCGATCGCGCGCGCCGGCGACCCGCGCCGGGGCGCCGAGCTCCTGGAGGCGATCGGACAGCGGGGCCGGGGCGAGGAGCCCTCCCGTGCGCAGTACCTGGCGGCGCTGCTCTTCGAGGGCGAGGGCGAGGCGGATCACGCGAGCAAGCTCTTCACCCTGGTGGCCCACGGCGGGAGCGCGGCCTGGGCGAGCCAGGCCCTCTGGCGGCTGGGCTGGTCGGCGTTCGCGGCCGGCCGCCACCAGGAGGCCCAGGAGCTCTGGGAGCGGCTCGCGACGCGCGAGACCGATCCCATCGAGCGCCTGCGCGCCCGCTACTGGCGCGCGCGCGCCGCGGCACGGCTCGGGCGCGCCGACGAGGCCGCGCGGGGCTTCGCCGAGATCGCCCGCGAATACCCGCTCTCCTACTACGGCTGGCGCTCGCTCGAGCGCCTGGAGGGCGGGCGCCTGGCCGCGAACGGGGCCCCGCCGCCCCCGGCGCTCGCGCGCGGGCGCCCCTCCCTGGCGCCGGGCGAGCTCGAGCGGCCGCGCATCCTGCTCGAGGCGGGGCTCGCGCGGGAGGCCCGCGAGGAGCTCGACCGCCTCTTCGGGCGGGCGCGCAGCCTGGGAGACCGCCTCGGGCTGGCCGAGCTCTATGCCGACGCCGGGGACTACCACCAGCCCCAGCGCCTGATGGTGGACGCCTACACGGAATCCCTGGCGCGCGGTCCCGCGCCGGACTCGATCGATCTGTGGTGGCACGCCTGGCCGCTGCCCTACGGCGAGTCGGTGCGCGGGGAGGCGGGCCGTCGCGCCGGACTCGGGCCCGAGCTCGTCTACGCCATCATGCGCGAGGAGAGCGGCTACCGGCCCGAGGTGGTGTCGGTCTCCGGGGCGCGGGGCCTGCTCCAGCTGATGCCGGAGACAGCCGAGCGGCTGGCGCGCGGGGTCCCGCTGCCGGGCTTCGCGCCGGACGATCTCTTCTCGCCCGAGATCAACATCCAGCTCGGCGCGGCCTACCTGGGCGATCTGCTCGCCCGCTTCGCGGGCCGCACCTCGGCCGCCGTGGCCAGCTACAACGCCGGCCCGCAGCCGGTGGAGTCGTGGCTCCAGGCCTCCGGGGCCGAGGACGACGAGTGGGTCGAGACCATTCCCTACGACCAGACGCGCGGCTACGTGAAGCGCGTGCTGCGCAGCGTCCACGCCTACCGCGTGCTCTACTGACCGGGGGCCGCACCGGCGAATCCCCTCTCGCGTCCGAAGGGTTCGCCGAAGAGATCGCGGGGAGGTCGGATGGCGACTCGCGGCCGGACCGGGCTCGCAGGGGCAGGGCCCCTGCTGCTCCTGCTCCTCGCCCTCGCGGCGGGAGCCGGGGCCTGGAACCTCCGGCGCAACCTCGCCCTCGAGGAGGCCGAGCCCCGGCCCTACCGCGGCTACAGCCTGGGCGATCTCGACGCGTTGATCGCCGCCACCGAGCAGGAGCTCGAGCGCGCGACGCGGGACTACCGGGCCCGGGGCGGGCGCACGGTCGAGGTGCCGGGGGGGCGCTTCCTCGGCGATCAGATCCGCGAGTTCGAACGGGTCCAGCGCCGGAGCCAGGCCAGCCGGGAGCTCGGCGCTCGGGTGGTCGAGCGCGGCGCGGCCCTCGAGCGCCTGCGCGCGGAGCGGATGCGGCGCGACCCGGCCGAGGGGCCCGTGCTGCGCTTCCTGCGCCTCGCCTTCGTCTACCGGGGCTGAGTCGCTGCGCGTCCACCCCGAGGACCGGTCGGCGATTCCCTCGAACTTCGCTCGCCTCCGGCTCGCTGCGCGCCCTTCGGGCCCGGCCTACGCGGGGCGAAACAACCGCCTACCCCGAGGACCGGTCGGCGATTCCCTCGAACTTCGCTCGCCTCCGGCTCGCTGCGCGCCCTTCGGGCTTGCGTTCAGCCCAGGTCCTCCTCCTCCTCCTCCGCCTCTGCCGTCTCGTCGCCCAGATCCTCCTCGTCGAGCTCCTCGTCCTCGAGCAGGTCGTCGGGGCCTTCGACGAGATCGAGGGCCACGGCATCTTCCTCGTCGATCACCACGCTCTCGTCGTCGTCGAGCAGGGGAGGCATGGGCTTGGGCGGGCGCCGCTCCGCCGGGGGTGACGACTTCGGTCCGGCCTGGGGTCGCGGCCGCTCGGTCTGGTTCGCCCCGCATTTGGGGCAGAGGGGCTGGGGGCGATTGAGGTCGTAGAACTTCGCGCCGCACTTGAAGCAGGTGAACTTCTGGCCCAGGCGCGCCGGCGCGCCCGGCAGGGCCGCCCGCCCCGGCGTGGTCCGGGCGGGCGGAGAAGCCTTGGCCGCGCGGGCCTGGGCGGGCGGCGCCTTCTCGCCGGCCGCCGGCCGGGCCGCCGCCTTCTGGGGCGCCGCGCGCTTGGGGCTCGCCTTGGGGCGCTTCGGGGAGGGGGGGGCCTTCTTCTTCACCGTCTTCTTCTTCCCCGTCGTCTTCTTTGCGGGCGTCATGCCTCGGCTCCGGGCGTGGTTCGGATGGCCTGGGGTGCCTCGCGGAAGCTCCGGATCCCGAGCCCGCCGGCATCGTCGGGTCCGTCGATCCGCGAGTGGTCGATCTCGAGGGCGATGCCCGCGGCGGGGGCCTCGACCCGGGCTGCCTCGAGCCAGGTGCGGTAGAGGGCGCAGAGCGCCTCGCGCGAGCTCTGCGGCGACTCGCCGCCCTCCGCGTTCTTGATCGGCGCGTACTCCTCCTCGCGCCGCGTCTCCACCACCGCGACCGCGCGGGCAGCGGGGAGCGCGTCGAAGACGAAGCGCTCGAGCTTGTACCCGTTGGGGGCCCGGGGGACGCTGGGTCGCCCCGCGCCGTCCAGGCCCGGGATCGCCTTGGCGGAGGCGTGATAGGGCAGGAGTTCGTCGGCGTCGGCGGCCACGCGCCGCACGAAGGGCGTGGCGAAGGCGTGGATCGCGAGGTTGCCCGCCCAGAACACGAGCTCTCCCCGGTCGTCCCGGGCGAAGCGGTGGCGGTCCTCGAGCTCGGTGTACTCCACCACCCCGATGCGGCCGGCGCGGCGGGCCAGGATGCCCATCTTCTCGCCGGGCTCCCGCTTGCGCACCACCTTGCAGGACATCTCGGCCCCGGCGAGCTCATGGAAGCCCAGGAAGACCGGGTCGCCGAGCCGCACGAGCGGGTTGTCGACCTGGTGGTAGAAGATCGTGTCGACGCCGTGCCCCTCCATGTGGTCGAGGGCTCCCGAATCGACCAGCGCGGTCAGCACGCCGCCGTGCCCGTTCGGGCTCTCGAAGATCCGGTCGGGCGCCGCGAGGATCAGCCGTCCCGCGAAGTCGAAGCTCGGCACCATCCCCTGGCGGAAGAGGAAGACGTCGCCCTCGGGCAGGCCGAAGAAGGCGTGCCGGGCGAAGAAGGCGCGGGTGGCGGCGTCGGTGGCGTCGCTCGTCATCACGTACCAGGGCAGGGGGCGCCCGCTGCGGCGCCGCAGCCCGTGGATCTTCTGGGCCTGCTGCTCGAAGAGGGAGCGCCCGGTGACGGGCCCCAGGGGGAAGCAGCCCTTGGGCCCCTCGAAGCCGAGCCGCGTGCCCTGGCCGCCCGCCACCACGAGGATGGCGACCCGGCCGGCGGCCAGGAGGTCGGCGCCGCGGGCGGCGGCCGCCCGGAAGCGGGCCGGATCCCCCCCGTGGACGGGGATCCGCTCCACCGGCGCGGGCTCGAGATCGCCGCTGGCGCCGGCCTCGGCCCGGGTCCGGGCGAGGGCGAAGGCGGGCAGCAGCCGCTCGAGCGCGATGGCGGCCGCCTGGGCCAGCAGGCGCTCGCGGCCCGCGGCCCCGAGCTCGTTCCAGTGGCGGAACACGTGCTCCTGGCCATGCGCCGCGTAGCGGGCGCGCACGACCTCGAGGCTCCTGGTTTCCGCCACCGCCCCCACGCCCCCGAACTCCAGCGCCCGGCCTTAGCACAGAGCCGCCCGCTTGCGAAGAGGGGCACCTGGGGGCGGCGCCCGCCCGCCGCCGGCACTGGGGATTCGGGCGGGGAGGGGAGCGGCTCTCGCGCGGTCCCGGCCTGCGGTCGTCCCGCTCCGCGGGTGAGAAATCGACACCCACCACGCCAGCTTAGATCACTTCCGCGGGCTGCTCGCCGGCCCGGATCGACACCGCGCGGCCGCTCACGACGCGGGCAGGGCCGCGGCGGGGCCGCTGGGATGATGCCCGGCAGCGCGAGAAGGCCAGCGCCTTCCTGTCCCGGCAGTGGATCCGGGAGGTCGGGATCCTCGTCGCCGCCTTCATCTCGATCCACCAGCTCGGGAGCTGACCGCCCTCCGGGTGGGGAGGGGGGCTTCCTGGCCCGCGGGACAGCCCCCCTCGGATTCGCGGGGACACCAAGCTAGGACACCACCCTTCTATTTGACATAATCTATCTTATCGGACGTTCCCCCGAACGCGCTGCTAGGCTCCCGCGCCAACTTGGCCCCGCGGATGGAGCGCGCCCCGGCCGCCGATCAGCGACCGGAGCCCGGTCCGGCCCGACCCCCGCGTCGGGCGGATCGGCGCACGGCGGTCCGCATCGGGCTCGCGACCTTCGCGATCCTGGCGCTGGAGCTGGCGCTGATCCGCTGGACCTCGGGCCAGATCCGCTCCTTCGCGTACTTCAACAACCTGGTCCTGATCGGGGCCTTCCTCGGCATGGGGCTGGGCGTCGCGCTGGGCGAGCGCCGGCCGGCCCTGGTCCACCTCGCGCTGCCGGCGCTGCTCGCCCTGTCGCTCCCGCTCACCTTCTCGGCCGAGCTGTCCCTCGTCCACCTGCCCTTCGCGGGCCAGTCGGTCTTCCTGTGGGGAGCGGAGAAGGCCGCCGGCGGGAACGCCTCCGCCGCGCGCAACCTGGCGATCTTCCTCGGTCTCTTCGGGCTGGTGGCGCTGCTCTTCGCAGCCGCCGGAACGGCGGTCGGGGCGCTCTTCGCGCGCCTCCCGGCCTCGCGGGCCTACGGCGCCGACCTGTGGGGCTCGCTGCTCGGGGTCGCCGCGGTCACCGGCGCGACCTTCGCCGGCGCCTCGCCTCCCCTGTGGATCGCGATCGGCGCGCTGCCGCTCGCCTGGCTCGCCGCGACGACGCCCTGCGGGCGGCTGCCGGCCGGCGCGCGGCTGGCGATCGCGATCCTGTGCGCGGCCGGCTCGATCGCGCTCGGCGGGCGCTCGGCGGTGGGCGCGGTCTATTCGCCCTACAACCGCATCGACATCGAGCGCCGCGGCTCGAGCGTGCTCCTGTCCGTCAACCGCGACTTCCACCAGGTCATGCACGAGCTCTCCGACGAGAGCCTGGCGCGCCTGGCCGACCCGGCCGAGCGCGAGCGGCTCTCGGGCTACCGCGCGGCCTACGACCTGCCCTTCCGGCTGGGCCCGATCGGGACGGGGCGCGCTCGCGCCCTGGTCGTGGGCGCGGGCACCGGGAACGACGTGCAGGCCGCGCTGCGCAACGGCTGGGGCGAGGTCCTCTCGGTCGACATCGACGGCCGGATCCTGGAGCTCGGCGCCGAGCTCCACCCGGAAAGGCCCTACTCGGACGCGCGCGTCGTGCCGATCGAGAACGACGCGCGCGCCTTCTTCCGGCAGTACCGGGGAGGGCCCTTCGACGCCGTGGTGTACGGGCTCCTCGACAGCCACGCCATGTTCTCGTCGATGTCGACCCTGCGACTCGACAACTACGTCTACACCGAGGAGGGCATCCGCGCCGCCTGGGGGCTGGTGTCCGAGCGCGGGCACCTGGCGCTCTCCTTCAGCGTCTTCGCCGGCGACTGGATCCTCGACCGCCTCTACTGGACCGTGGCGGCCGCGACCGGGATCGAGCCCGTGGTGCTGTTCCACGGCATGCACTACGGCGCGACCTTCCTGGTCGCGCGCGACCCGGCGCTGCTCGAGGCCGCTGCCGCCGGCCCGTTCCGGCGCGTCACGCCGCTGGGCCGCCGCGAGGAGACGCGCACGACCAGCGACGATTGGCCCTTTCTCTACGTGCGGCCCGGGGTCTTTCCGACCGGCTACGCGATCGTGCTCGGATGCGTGCTGGCGCTGGCCGGCGCCGCCACGCCGCTCTGCTTCGGCGCGCGGCGCCTGCTCGGAAACTTCGATGGGCCGCTGTTCTTCCTGGGCGCCGCCTTCCTGCTGATCGAGACGCGCGGGGTCACGAGCCTGGCGCTCCTGCTCGGCTCCACCTGGCTGGTCAACTCGGCCGTGTTCGCCGGAATCCTCGCCGTGGTCCTGATCGCGAACGCCGCCGTCGCGCGCCTCGAGCTGAGGAGCCCCTTGCCCTGGTTCGCGCTCCTGGCGATGGCCCTGCTGGCGTTGTACGCGGTCGACCTGGACGCCTTGAACCGCCTGCCGTTGATCGCGCGCGCCGCCGCCGGGGGGATCCTGCACGCGCTGCCGGTCGCCTTCGCCGGGATCATCGTCCCGATCCTGCTGCGGCGCTCCGCGAGCCCGGCCGCGTCGCTCGGCTCGAACCTGCTCGGGTCCGTGGTCGGGGGTTGCGTCGAGTACGCCTCGATGTGGCTGGGTCTGGGTGCCCTCGTGCTGCTGGCGCTCGCCTTCTACGCGCTGGCCTTCGCCGGGCTCCTGTGGCGGCGCGGCGTTCGGGCGTGAGCCGGCTCTGGCGGGGGGCGCCGGGCTCGCCGCCGGCCGGGGGCGGCTCGCGCAGCCGGCGCAGGGCCTCCTCCTGCTCGCGCACGCAGTCGAGCCGCCGGGCCACCGCGCAGACGAAGCGGATCGACTCGTGCTCGCGGACGCGCATCTCCGGGTCCGCCGCGTAGAGCGCCTCCACGGGCGGGTCCTGGTAGCCCCCTTCCCGCCAGAGGGGGGCCGGGCGGGGAATGCCGGCCTCGCGCAGCGCCGCGGCGAGGGCGGCCGCCACGAGCTGGTGGGCCCGGGGGTTCAGGTGGGCGAACTCGATGAAGAGGTCGTCCCCGACGAGGCGATCGCCGCTCGCCCGCTCGAGGAGCGCCTCCACGTCCACGAGGAGGAGGTCGCGCTCCGCCGCCAGCTCCCGCAGGAGGTCGTTGAAGCGGGTCGGCGCGCCGTGGGGAACCTGGTCGAGATCGCTGGCCCGGCGGTAGTGCGCGCGGGCCCCGACGAGCTCGCCCCGCGCGTGCTGGCAGCGCGCCACCCGGAAGTGGAGCTCGGCGTGCCCCGCGTCGATCGCGAGGGCCTCCGCGAAGCGGGCGAGCGCCGCAGCGCAGTCGCCGGCCGCGGCGGCCTCGCGGCCCCGGTCGACGAGCGCCTGCCAGCGCCCGCGCTCCTCGGCCGAGAGGTCGGGGCGGTGGGCGGAGGCCCCGGGCCACCAGTCCGAGAGGTTCTGGGAGAGGGTGAGGAGCGCGACCTTCGCCCCGGCGCCCCGGGCGCTGCGCACGATCTCCTCCAGATTGATCCGGTAGAGGGCGTCGCGCTGGGCCAGCTCCTCGGCCGTGGCGTAGCGGGAGCCGCCCGCCCGCTCCGAGAAGACGCCGAACATCTCGCGGAACTCCTCCTGCTCCTCCGCCAGGTAGCGCTCGAGGGCGGCCTCGGGGGAGACGCGCGGCCGGGCCGGGAGCCCGTGCGAGAGCACGCGGAAGAGGCGCGTCCCGATCAGGCGCTCGCGCAGGCGGAAGAGCCGCGGATCCATCTCGATGAGCCGGCTGTAGTAGCGCCTCTCGGCCCACTCGTTGTGGCCGCTGTAGACCACCACGAGATCCGGCTCGTAGCCCGCGATCTCCCGCGCCGCGACCAGCACCCGGCGCGAGCTGTAGCCCGCGACCGCCGCGTTCACGACCTCGATCGGCAGCCCGGGAAGCGCGGCCGTGAGGCGCCGCTCGAGCCAGCCGGAGAAGGAGAGCTCGGCCCCGTGCGGGAAGCCCGCCGCCGCCGAGCCGCCCACGACGAAGACGCGGAAGCCGCCCGCGGGCTTGCGGGCCCGGAAGGAGCGGCCCTGGGCGGCCAGGGCCCCGGGCGCTCCCGCGGCGAGCCGCGCGGGCGAGACGCGCAGGAGGGCCTCGCCCGTCTCCGCGCCGCGCGCGGGCTCGAAGAGCGGGACCGCGGCGGAGAAGCCGGCGAAGGGGTCGTAGCCCGGCGGTCCCCCGCCCGCGCCCAGCGCCGCGAGCAGCCCCTCGGCGGCGACCAGGCAGAGCGCCCCGGCGGCCAGCCCGAGGAGCGCGAGTCCCAGGCGGCCCAGAACGGCGCGCATGCCCCGGCTCCGCCCGCCCCCCGCGTGCCTCAGCTGGCGGAGAGCGCCCGCAGCTCCCGCAGACGCGAGCGCAGGTGATCGGGAAGCGGGAGCCCCGGCGCCTCGGCCTCGACCTGCTCGAGGAGCTCCCGGGCCCGGGCCGGATCGCTGGCGGCGTCGAAGCAGCGCGCCGCGTCGGCCAGCGCCCAGAGGCGGAGCGGGTAGCGCTCGATCTCGGAGGCGGCCAGGTGGGCCCGGGCCGCCTCCTCCCAGCGGCCCGCCTGCTCGTGGAGCTGCCCCTCCCGCTCGAGCAGGACCCCGCGCAGCGGCGAGCCGGGCCGGGCCGCCGCGAGGCCGGCCTGGAGCGCCTCGAGGGCGGCGGCCGGGTCGCCGTTCTCCCGGGCCAGCAGGCCGGCCTCGAGCCAGGCCAGCGGCGCGGAGGCGGTGCCCTGCCGGGCCTCGGCCAGCTCCCGGAAGCGCTGCGCGTACTCGGAGCGGATCTGCTGCGCCGCCTTCGGATTGGCGAGCTCGGGCACCTCGAGGCTCCCGGGCTCGGCGCCCATGGCGGCGAGGTAGCTGGCGCGCACGGCCTCGAGGGCCTCCGAGGCCGCCTGCTCGCGGCCGCTGGCCCAGCTGCTCCAGCCGGCCCAGGCGGCGGTTCCGAGCAGGAGCGCCGCCAGCGCGCCGAGGCTGAGCCAGGCGTGCTCCAGGACCCAGCGCGCGGAGCGCTCGGCCAGCGATTCGAGCTCCTCGAGGGGCTCGAGCCCCTCCTCGTGCTTTTGCTTGCCCGCCACGCTCGCTCCTCGGCCGCAGGGACGGCGGCGGAGTGTACCGGATCGGGTCCGGCGGCGGGCTGGCGCGGCGGCTCCCGGCCCTGCGGGTCAGCGGGGGCGCGCGCCCCGGCGCCGCGGCCGCGCCGCCCCGGACTCGTCGCGGGCGCGCAGGCGCAGGCGCACCGGGGTGCCCGCGAGGTCGAAGTCCTCGCGCAGGCGGTTCTCCAGGAAGCGCCGGTAGGAGGGCTGCACCGACTGGGGCTCGCTGCAGAAGAGCACGAAGGTCGGCGGGCCGACTCCCGTCTGGGTGGCGTAGAAGAACTTGAGCGGGCGCCGGCGCGGCCCCCGCTGCGCCATGGCGGGCTCGTGGAGCCGCACCGCCTTCGCGAGCCAGCGGTTGAGCTCCGCGGTGGAGATGCGCCGCTGGCTCGTGCTCGCGAGCCGGCGCACCAGGGGGAGGATGCGCGCCACCGAGGCCCCGGTCCGGGCGGAGACCCAGAGGACCGGCGCGTCGGCCATGAAGCGCAGGCCGTGCCGCAGGCCCTCGGTGAGGCTCCCCGCGGCCCCCTCCCCCGCCACCAGGTCGCGCTTGTTGGCGAGGACCGCGGTGGCGCGCCCGCGCTCGCGCGCGAGCGCCGCCACGTGGGCGTCCTGATCGGTGAAGCCCTCCGCGCCGTCCACCACCACGAGGGCCACCTGGGCGCGCTCGAGGGCGCGCACGGCCATCAGCGCCCCGCCGCGTTCGCCGGTCCGGGTGCGGCGCCCGGGCTGCCGCAGCCCCGCCGTATCCACCAGCGTGAAGAGCTCCCCCGCGCACTCGATGCGGACGTCGATGGCGTCCCGGGTCGTCCCGGGGACCTCCGAGACCACCACCCGCTCGAGCCCCGCCAGGCGGTTCACGAGCGAGCTCTTGCCCACGTTGGGGCGCCCCACCACGGCCACGCGCAGCCCCTCCTCGCCCCGGACCGGCTCCTCGGGCGCCGCGGGGAGCTCTCCCACCAGCTCCTCGAGGGCGTCCCAGGCCCCGCTCCCGTGCTCCGCGGAGACGGGCCGCATGCGCTCGAATCCCAGCCGGTGGAACTCGCCGGCGCGCGCCTCGTGGGCCCGCACGTCGACCTTGTTCACCACCAGGCTGATGGGCTTCGCGCTGCGGTGCAGGGCGCGGGCGATCGCCGCATCCGGCGGGAGGAGGCCGTCCTGGGCGTCCACCACGAAGAGGATCGCGTCCGCCTCCTCGACGGCGGAGCGCGCCTGGGCCTGGATCGCGGCGGGGAGCCCCTGCTCCGCCGCGGGGTCGAGCCCGGCCGTGTCCACCAGCAGGATGCGGCGGGCCCCCACCTCGACCTCCTCGGCGATGCGGTCGCGGGTGAGGCCCGGCTCGTCCTCGACGAGCGCGCGGCGAAAGCCGGCGTAGCGGTTGAAGAGGGTCGACTTCCCGACGTTGGGGCGGCCGACGATCGCGACGAGGGGCAGGCGCGGGGCGGACGACATGGGGGCACTCGGCGAGGGGGAGGGGCGGCGGGGCAGCCCGGCGCAGAGTATCCGCGCCGGGGCCCGCGCCCCGCAACCCTCTGCTTGACACGCGCGCCGGCGCGCCCGTAGGCTCGCGGGGCGCAGCGCCGCGGGCGGGGGGCGGCCGGGGCCGGGAAGGAGCCGATGGCGATCGAGAGGCGAAGCGCGCCGGCCCGGCGGGCCGGGCTGCTCGGCGGGCTCCTGGCGGCCGTGCTGCTCGCGGCCCCGGCGGCGGCGACCCCGGAGACCCTGAAGCGCGCCGTCGGCAACATCCTCTTCGGGCCCCTGGACGTGGCGCTCGCCCCGGTGGTGGGGGCCAAGACCGTCTACGACGGCGTGCGCTTCATCGACGACTCGATCGGCGTGCGCATCGCCTATCCGATCCCCGGCGTGATCTGGAACACCGGCATCGTGGCCGGAATGGGCGTGATCCGCGAGATCACCGGGCTCCTCGAGCTCATCCCGGGCCTGATCCTCTTCTTCTCCGACGATGACCTCGATCCGCTCCTCGACCCCGTGGAGGATGGGGACGCCCTGATCGACATCCGGAACGACTGGCTCCCGGTCCGCTTCGGAGTCCTCTACACCGCGTAGCGCCGGGCGCCCTCCCCTGCCAGGAACGACTCCACCAGCTCCGCGATCCGCGCGCGCTCGCCCGGGTGCATCCAGCGCGCCTCGGGGACGCCGCGGAGCCAGGTGCGCTGGCGGCGCGCGAAGCGGCGCGTGTCGCGGTCCATGGCCTCGAGGGCGCTCGCGAGGGTGTCCCGGCCCTCGGCCACGGCGTTCAGGTGGCGGTACCCGATCGCCTGGAGGGGGCGCAGCGCGGGGCCGTAGCCGAGCTGGCGCAGGCCGCGCACCTCCTGGAGCAGCCCTCCCTCGACCATGCGCCGGCAGCGCTCCCGGATGCGCGCGTCCAGGTCGGCGCGGCCCGGGTCGAGGGCCAGATGCAGCACGCGGTAGCGCCGCTCGCCGAAGCCGTGGGCGCGCCGCAGCTCCGAGGGGGCGCGCCCCGCGTGCGCCGCGATCTCGAGGGCCCGCACCACGCGGCGCAGGTCGTGGGGATGGGTGGCGGCGGCCCCCTCCGCGTCGAGGGCGGCGAGCCGCCGGTGCAGGAGCCCGGGATCTCCCGCCGCGCAGGCCTCCGCGTGCTCGCGTTCGAGGCGCTCGCGCAGGGCCGGGTCCGCCTCCCCCGCCCCGAGCAGCCCCTCCAGGAGCGCGCGGATGTAGAGCCCGGTCCCGCCGGTGAGCAGCACGACGCGGCCCCGGCCGTGCACCTCGGCGCTGGCGCGGCGGGCGTCCGCGGCGTAGCGCCCGGCGCTGTAGGCGGCGTCCGGAGCGACCACGTCGAGCAGGTGATGCGGGACGCGGGCGCGCTCCGCCGGGGAGGGCTTGGCCGTCCCGATGTCCAGGTGGCGGTAGACCTGCATGGAGTCGGCGTTCACGATCTCGCCCCCGAAGCGCAGGGCCAGCTCCAGGGCGAGCTCGCTCTTGCCGGAGGCGGTGGGGCCCGTGACGACCACCACCGGCGGTCGCGGGTCCGGCGGCGCGGGGGGCGACATGGGCAGAACCTAGCCGGCGGGACCGCGGCGCGCGCCCCGCGGGCGTCAGCGGCGCGCGAAGCGCCGCTCGATCTCGGCGCGCGGGATGGGCACCGCCACGGGACGGCCGTGGGGGCAGGTGGGCGCCCAGGGGATGGCGTCGAGGGCGTCGAGGAGCGCGCGCTGCTCGCGGGGGTCGAGGCTCTCGCCCTTCCGGCGCGCGCTGTGGCAGGCGAGCCCGGCGAAGAGCCGATCGGCCGCCTCGAGCTGGCGGGCGCCCGGGTGCAGGGGGTCCGCGGCGGGGCCGGCGGCGGCGAGCTCCTCGGCCAGGTCCCGCACGAGGGCCTGGGGGTCTCGCGCGCCGAGCAGCGCCGGGACCGAGCGCACCACCACGGCGCCCGCGCCGAAGGGCTCGAGGTCGAAGCCGAGCCGCGCCACCGCCTCCGCCGACCCGGCCAGGGCGGCCTCCGCCCGGGCCTCGAGCTGCGCCGTCACCGGCACCAGGAGCCCCTGGCTCTCGATCCCGCGGGCGAGCCACTGGCCGCGCAGCCTCTCGTAGAGGACGCGCTCGTGGGCCGCGTGCTGGTCCACGAGCAGGAGCTCGTCGGGGGCGGCCAGCACCAGGTAGGTGGCGAGGAGCTGGCCCAGCAGCGGGAGCTCCGAGAGGCGCAGACCCGCTGCCGGAGCGGCGCGAAGCTCCGGCGCGGGCCCGCGGCCTTCCGCGCGGGGCGCGCACGGCGCCGCCGGAGCCGGCACCTCCCGCGCCGGCCCGGGCTCGGGGGCCGCCGGCCGGGTCCCGCCCAGCCAGCTGCGGGCGGCGAGGGCGCCCTGCACGGCGCGGGCCACGAGCTGGTGGATGGAGCGGGGATCGGCGAAGCGCACCTCGCTCTTGGCGGGGTGGACGTTCACGTCCACCGCCTCGCCGGGGAGATCGAGGAAGAGCACCGCCGCCGGGAAGCGGCCCCGCGGCAGCACGTCGCGGTAGCAGTCGAGGAGCGCGTGCTGGAGCACGCGATCGCGCACGGCCCGCCGGTTCACGAAGAGGTAGACCCCCGCCGGGCTCGCCCGGTGCCGGTCCGGCCGCGAGGCGAAGCCCGAGAGGCGCGCCCCGCCCTCCTCGCGCTCCACGGCCACGAAGGCCGCCGCGTCCTCCTCGCTCACCACGGCGGCGATCCGCTCCAGGGGATCGCGCACCGCCGGCCAGACCCGCGCGGGCCGATCGTCGCGGGCGAGCTCGAAGTGCACCGCGGGGAGGGCCAGGGCCGCCCGCGCCATCCAGTCGGAGACGTGCCCCCACTCGGTGGCCTCGCTCTTCAGGAACTTGCGGCGCGCGGGCACGCTGGCGAAGAGGTCCGAGACCTCGACGCGGGTGCCCGGGGCAGCGGCCGCCACGCGCTCCTCCAGGAGGCGCCCGTCCTTCACGCGGATCTCGATGGCCTCGCGGGCGCCGGCGGCCCGGGTGCGCAGGAGCAGGCGCGAGACCGAGGCGATGGCCGGCAGCGCCTCGCCGCGAAAGCCGTAGGTGGCGATGCGCACCAGGTCCTCGGGGGCGCGGATCTTGCTCGTGGCGTGGCGCCGCAGGGCCAGGCGCGCGTCCTCGGGGGCCATGCCGCAGCCGTCGTCGGCGACGGCGAGGAAGTCCCGCCCCCCGGCGCGCAGCTCGAGGCGCACGCGCCCCGCGCCGGCGTCCAGCGCGTTCTCCACCAGCTCCTTGGCGACCGAGGCCGGTCGCTCCACGACCTCGCCCGCCGCGATCTGGTCCACCAGGGCGTCGGGCAGCACCCGGACGCGCCGCGGCGCCCGCGCCGCGCCCGGGGCCCCCACCTGGAAGCGAGCCGGCTCCACGGTCCCCCCCGGGTGCGCTTACCACGCAGCGGGCGGCCGAGTCAAGGCCCGGCATTCTGTTGCGGTTGACACCCGTTTCTTCATTGACAAGCATTCCCGCCGCCCAATAGGGTGGCCGGGTTGGGGTTTCCCCGTCCCGGGCGACCTCGGGGGAGAGTCGATCGCCATGAACAGAGCACCAATGAGCGAGTCCAATCACCAGGGGCGTCCGGGTCTCGAGTCCGGCCCCGCGCTCGATCGCACGATCGGGCGCCGGCGCAGCGATCGCGTGGTGGGAGCCGGCCGCGCCACCCAGGAGGCCGTGGACCGCGCCATGGCGGCCGCAGCCAGCGACCGTCCGGTGGTGGTGAGCGGCCCTCCCGGAAGCGGCAAGGAGCACCTCGCCCGCGCCATCCACGCCTGGAGCGGACGGGCCGCCGGTCCCTTCGTGGCCGTCTCCTGCGCCGCGCTGGGAGAATCGCTCCTCGCGCGCGAGATCTTCGGCTGCGCGGCGGCAGTGCACGCGCGTCTCCCCGAGGAGCACCCGGGCGCGCTCGCGCGCGCCGCCAGCGGAACCGCCCTCGTCGATGCCCTCGACCGCGCGCCCGAGGCGATCCGCGGCGAGCTCGCCAAGGCCGTTGCCGAGGGCTGCTTCCGGCGAGAGGGCGACGGAGCGCCGCATCCGCTCCAGGCGAGGCTCGTCGTCACCGCCCGCGAGCCGCTGGGCCCGGCGCTCTTCCCGGACCTCCCCTTCGACGCCATCGAGCTGCTCCCGCTGTCGGAGCGCCGCGAGGACATCCTGCCCCTCGCGGTGCACTTCCTGCGGCTCGCGGCCGACGAGGAGAAGGTCGCGCCGGTGGGCTTCACCGCCGATGCGCGCAACGCCTTGATGGACGAGGACTGGCCCGGAAACGTGCGCGAGCTGGCCGAGCGCGTGCGACAGGCGGTGAAGCTCGCCGGCAGCGGAGCGATCTCGGCGCAGGCCCTGCTCCTGGCCTTCGATGGCGAGACCGTGCTCTCGTTCAAGGACGCCAAGCGGGCCTTCGAGACGAGCTACGTGCGGGGGCTCTTGCGGCGCTGCAACGGCAACATCAGCCGCGCGGCGCGCCTCGCCAAGAAGGACCGCAAGGACTTCTACGACGTGATCCGCCGCACCGGAATCGACCCGTCCGAGTTCCGCTGAGGCCTGCGCCCATGCTCGTGGGCGTGGTGCAGATGACCTCCACCGACGACCTCCCGGGCAACCTGCGCGCCGCCCGGGAGCTGGTCGGGGAGGCGGCGGGGCGCGGAGCCGGATTCGTGCTGCTGCCCGAGAACTTCGCGTTCCTGCGGCGCGAGGGGGAGCCGATCCCCTGCGCCCAGGGGCTGGACGGCGAGATCGTCGGCGTGCTCTGCGAGCTGGCCCGGGCCCAGGGGATCTGGCTCTTGGGCGGGAGCTTCCCCGAGGCCGTGCCCGGCCAGGGCCGGACCCACAACACCAGCGTGCTGGTCTCGCCGGAGGGCGCGCTGGTGGCCGTCTACCGCAAGATCCACCTCTTCGACGTCGACCTGCGCGCCAGCGGCGGCGCCCTCTACCGCGAGTCCGCGGCGATCGCGCCGGGGGAGGAGGTGGTGGTGGCGAGCACGCCCTTCGGCGGCGTGGGTCTCTCGGTCTGCTACGACCTGCGCTTCCCGGAGCTGTATCGCCAGATGGCGCGGCGCGGCGCGCGCTTCCTGGCCGTGCCGGCGGCCTTCGCGCGCGAGACCGGGAAGGACCACTGGGAGGTGCTGCTGCGGGCGCGCGCCATCGAGAACCAGGCCTTCGTGCTGGCCCCGGCCCAGTGCGGCCGCCACGGGCCCGACCGCGCGAGCCACGGCCGCTCGCTCGTGGTGGACCCCTGGGGCGTCGTGCTGGCCCAGGCCGGCGACCGCCCCTGCGCGCTCGTGGCGGACTGCGATCTCGCCGCCCAGGAGCGCATTCGCCAGGACCTTCCGGCCCTGGCCCACCAGCGCCTGGGTCTCGCCTAAAGGGGCGCGGAGCTCCGGCCGATCCCCTCGCCGGCCGAGCTGCGGCCGGGGGACCGGGACAGGGGATGGGCGGCACCGCGCAAGCCAGGCTCGTGATCCTCGAGGGCGGATTCGCGGGCATGGCATACGAGCTCGACCAGCCCGAGACCCTGATCGGCCGGAATCCCACGACCGACGTCACGCTCCTCGACGAGAGCATCAGCCGCGAGCACGCGCTCGTGCTGCAGGAGGAGAGCGGCGCCTTCCAGATCGAGGACCTGCAGTCCACGAACGGCACCCGGGTGAACGGCAAGCGCATCCGCTCGGCGGCGCTCCAGCACGGCGACGAGATCCAGATCGGCCAGACCCGCTTCCGCTTCGAGCTCTCCTAGCGGGGACGTTCCTTGCGTTTTTGCAGAACGCGAGGCCTGGCTTCCAGCGCCGTCTCCACCTCCGCCCTGCGTTCTGAAAAAACGCAAGGAACGTCCCCGTCAGTTGGCGAGGTGGGGGCGCAGGCGGGGGCCGAGCCAGCGGGTGAGGCCGAGGGGGAGGCGGGTCCAGGCGCCCGAGAGGCGCCGCAGCCAGGGGCTCTCGCCCGCTCCGGCGGGCAGCCGCTCGCCCCCGGGGCCGAGCCGGACCCAGGCCAGGGGCCGCTCCTCGGCGCCCCAGCCCCGCTTGAAGCGCCAGGTTCCGGCCTCCCGGGGCGAGCGGCCGAAGTCGAGCTCGCGGGCGCGCCGGGAGATGGCCCAGCGCAGGGCCTCCCAGTAGATCTGGTTGTTGGGGCAGTGGGCCCGCTCGGCGCGCAGGGTGGAGGCCCAGGGCACGGTCACGACGCCGGCGAAGTCCAGGGCCACGAGCCCGCCCACGGGGCTCTTGCCGCGGCAGGTCACCACGAAGCGCGCGCGCTCGCCGAAGGCGCGCGCGATGGCGGAGAAGAAGCCGCGGGCGTGCACCGGCGAGCCCAGGTCCCGCATGTTCACCGCGAAGGGGTCGAAGAAGCGCTCCACCAGCTCCTCGGGGCGGGCCGCCAGCAGGCGCAGGCCCTCGCGCTCGGCCTTGCGCGTCTGGTTGCGGACCTTGGCCGGGAGGGCCTTCCACTGCCGCTCCTCGTCGGCCTCCAGGGGGAGCGCCAGGTCCACCCGATCGAGCCCGCCCAGGGGCGGGGCGGCGGAGAGGGGCGTCGGCTGGCGCAGCTCGAGGGCGCGGGCACCCGTCGCGCGGGCCCGCGCGAGGGCAGCGCCGACGAGGGCCCGCTCGGCCTCCTCGTCGCGCGCCAGCACCCCGGCGGCGTCGAGGAAGGGCAGCGAGTGGAGCTCGCGGCGCCCGCCCAGGGTGCGGAGCGCCACCAGGGGCAGCAGGCCCGCGAGCTCGCCGCCCGCGCCGCGCGCGGCCAGATAGTGGGGCGAGAGGCCGTAGGCCGCGCGCAGCACCTGCGCCCAGGCGGCCGCGTGGCCGAGGGTGGCGCCCGGCGTCGCCTCCGCGAAGGCATCCCACTCGGCGCCGGGGTCGGGGACGTGTTCTATGTGCATTGCCCCACAGACATCGGCGGCCGGTCTCGCACAATTGATGGGGGGGGGCGCCTCGAGGCCGGTTCAAGGCGGGTGGCGGTCGCGCCGAAGAGCGAGGCCGGATGGGGGGGACCACCATGACCGCTTTCCTGCGACGACGAATCGACTGCGGCCGCGCCCGCGGGCTGCGGGCCGCCGGACCTTGCCTGGCATTGCTCGCGCTCTTCGCGGCCGTCGGCTGTGCCACGACGCCCATGCCCGCGCCCAAGGCGCAGGGCTACGAGACCTACCGGGTCGGGGCTCCCGATCGCCTCATGGTGAGCATCCTGCCCGACCCCCGCATCGAGCGGGAGGTGGTGGTGCGGCCCGACGGCATGGTCTCCATCGATCTGATCGGCGACGTCCCGGCCGGCGGGCGCACCTGCGAGGAGATCGCCAAGGACATCGAGAACCGGATCGCGCGCTTCAAGCGCGGGGCCAGCGTGACGGTGCTCGTCTCGCAGGCCCAGAGCTCCGCCGTGAGCATGCTGGGCGAGGTGCGGGGCAATCGGAGCTTCCCGCTCGCCAAGGAGACGCGAGTGGCCGAGGCCATCGCCACCGCCGGCGGGGTCAATCCCTTCGCCTCGACGCGCCACGTGCGGGTGATCCGCAGCCAGGGCGGCGAGGCGGTCGTCTATCGCGTGAATCTCAACGCCATCGAGGGCGGCGACCTCAGCACCAACATCCTGCTGGCCTCCGGCGACATCGTGTACGTGCCGCCCACCGTGTGGGCCCGCTTCGGCTACGTGGTCAACGCCCTGCTGTTCCCGTTCCAGCCGCTGATCGGCGTCGCTCAGTCGGTCGCGGGCAACGCGATCGTTCCGTAGCCGCCCGGGCGGGCTCCGGCCCCGGGCCGGCGCGCCCCGCGGCGGCTGCGGGCGCGCACCTGCGCAGGCACTGCGCGCGCGCGAACCCGGGGCGCGCCGCGCGCGCCCGGAATCCGCCGTCACCGACGCCCGGGCGGGCGCCACTCACGGGTCGCCAACGCCTGGGTGACGGGGGCCGCTGCGGGGACGCTCCGCGCGCGACGCTGCCTTCGCTGCCCACCGGCGTAGGGGAGTCCGCTCCGCACGATGCGCTACTACCTGCTCAACCTCTACCTCGGCCGGGTCTGCATCGCGATCGCCGCCGACGCGCTCTGCTTCGCCGCCGCCGCCGCCCTGAGCTGGTGGATCCTGGCGCCGCCCTTCGACCCGGGCTCCTACGCCTCCGCGGCGGCGCTGGGCACCCTGGCGAGCTTCGTGGCCCTCTACTACGCGGGGGCCTACGGGCTCCAGGTGCTGGGCAGCGGCCGCCGCACCCTGCGCTGCCTCCTCGCGAGCATGGGCCTCGTCTCGGCGGGAGGCCTGCTGCTCCCCGTCCTCCTCGACCTGGCGCCGCCGGTGCTGGCGGCGATGGCCCACACGGCCGGGCTCTACTTCCCGCTGCTCGCGGCCGAGCGGCTCCTCTTCCGCACCCTCTCCGCCCTGCCCCGCTTCAGCCAGCGGCTGATCGTGATCGGGACCAGCGACCTGGGCGTCGCGATCGCCGAGGCGGTGCGCGCGAGACCCAACCTGGGCAGCCAGCTGGTGGGCTTCCTCTCCGACGAGTTCCGCGACGAGGGCGGCCGGGTCGCGGGCTATCCGGTCCTCGGCAAGGTGCACGAGATCGAGAAGCTGGTGGAGCGCTTCGCGATCGGCCGGATCGTCGTGGCCTCCAAGAGCCGGAACGAGTACTTCCCCGCCGAGGAGCTCCTCGCCCTCAAGCTGCGCGGCGCCCGGGTCGAGTCGGGGGTCTCCTTCTACGAGCGCGTGACCGGCCGGATCTACCTGCGCGACCTCCGATCGAGCTACCTGATCTTCTCGGAGGGGTTCCACTCGCGGCGCCCGCTCTCCGCCGCGGCCAAGCGGGCCCTCGATGCTTCGGTGGCCGGGATCGGCCTCGTGCTGGCCGCGCCGATCCTCGCCCTGGGAGCGCTGCTCGTGAAGCTCGACTCGCGGGGCCCCGCCTTCTTCCGCCAGGAGCGCGTGGGACAGGACGGCCGGCCCTTCTCGGTCTGGAAGCTCCGCTCCATGGTGGACCGCGCCGAGGACGAGTCCGGCCCCCGCTTCTCGGCCAGCGACGACGACCGGATCACGCGGGTGGGCCGGATCCTGCGCAAGGCCCGGCTCGACGAGGTTCCCCAGCTGTGGAACGTGTTCCGCGGCGACATGAGCCTGGTGGGACCGCGGCCCGAACGGCCGGAGTTCCTCGACGAGCTCAGCGCCCGCTACCCCTACTTCCGGCTGCGCTCCGCCCTCAAGCCCGGGGTCACCGGCTGGGCGCAGGTCCGCTACGGCTACGTGAACGACCCGGCGGGCTTCGAACACAAGCTGGCCCTCGACCTCTACTACATGAAGTACCGCTCGCTCGTGATGGACCTGCTCATCCTCTGGAAGACCGCCAAGACGGTGGTCCTTCTGCACGGGACCTGAGCGGTGCCCTCCTGCGCCCTCACGGTCGACCTCGAGGAGTACTTCCAGGTCTCGAATTTCGCGCGCCTGATCGATCGCGCGGGCTGGGACGCGATCCCGTCGCGGGTCGAGGGCGCGACCCGGCGGCTGCTCGACGCCTTCGAGGCGCGCCGCCAGCGCGCCACCTTCTTCGTGCTCGGCTGGGTCGCCGAGCGGCACCCGGAGCTGGTGCGCGAGATCGCGCGCCGGGGCCACGAGATCGCCTGCCACGGCTACGGCCACGAGCTCGTCTACGAGCTCGGGCCGGCGCGCTTCCGCGCCGACCTGCGCCGGGCGCGGTCCGCGATCGAGGCCGCCGCGAACCGCTCCCCGCGCGGCTACCGGGCCCCGAGCTATTCGGTGACCCGCGCGTCGCTCTGGGCCCTCGAGATCCTGGCGGAGGAGGGCTTCGCCTACGACTCCTCGATCTTCCCGATCCGCCATCCCCGCTACGGGATCCCGGGCTTCGCCCGGGGCCCCCTGCGCCTGCACCTGCCCGGGGGGCAGTCGCTCCTGGAGTTCCCGCTCACCACGCTGGCGGTCGGACCCCTGACCCTGCCGCTCGCCGGGGGCGCCTACCTGCGCTTCCTCCCGGAGGCCCTGTTCCGCTGGGGCTGGCGCCGGCTCGCCCGGGCCGGCGCTCCGGCGGTCCTCTACCTGCATCCCTGGGAGGTGGACCCGGAGCAGCCCCGGCAGGCGGCCGCCTGGCGGGTGCGCGTGAACCACTACCACAACCTCCAACGCACGGCGGGCCGGCTCGAGCGCCTGCTCGCCAGCTTCGCCTTCGCCCCCATGGGCGAGGTGCTGGAGGACCTGGAGCGCGCGGGCCGCCTCCCTGACCAGCTCCTGGGCGCAGCCCTCCCCTCTCCCCTCGCCGCGGCCGGCGTCTTTTGATCCCCGCGGGAAACACCCACGGGGGTTCGGGCCTGTTCGTCACCTTTCGATCCGCCCCGGTCACTTTCCAACCATACGTAGTGAAATTGCTACGCCCCCACGATTCGCGCCCCGGCGCCCGCGCCGCGTCCCGACGGAGGAGCCATGTCTGATTCCGAAGCGCAGCTCATGACCGGATTCCACCTCGAGGACGCCATCGAGATCCTCGAGCGCCGCCGCTGGTGGATCCTGCTCGGCTCGCTGTGCGGGCTCCTGCTCGGCTTCATCGCCTACCTGGTGCTGCCGGCGCGCTACGAGTCCTCGACCACCATCCTGGTCGAGCCCCAGGGCGTCCCCGAGTCCTACGTCAAGAGCACCGTGACCCTCGCCGTCGAGGAGCGCATGTACACGCTCCGGGAGCGGGTCACGAGCTACCAGAGCCTGAACGAGCTGATCGACCGGCTGGGCGCGCAGGTCCTCGACCCGAGCGGCCGCCTCACCCGCGAGGCGATCATGGCCGAGATCCGCAAGGGCCTCGGCGTCGAGATCAGCCCGCGCAAGGCTTCGGCTCCCGTCTTCGAGATCACCTACAGCGCCCGCGACCCCGAGCTCGCGGCCCTGGTGGTGCGCGAGATCGGCAGCGCCTTCATGCAGGAGAACCTCCGGGAGCGCGCCCGGCAGGCCACCGCCACCGCCGAGTTCCTCGACGGCGAGCTCGAGCGCCTGCGCAGCGAGGTGTCACAACAGGAGGAGCGCATCCGCAGCTTCCAGTTCCAGAGCATGGGCGCCCTTCCCTCCCAGCTCGACGCGAACCTGCGCGAGCTCGACCGCTTGAACCTGGAGCTGGCGTCGAACCTCGAGGCCCAGGTGGGAGCGACCCAGCGCGCCGCCCTGCTGAAGCGCCAGTTCGGCGGCGCCGAGGCCGAGGGGGGGGAGATCGCCGACGTGCCGGGCTCCCTCCACGCGCTGCTGCGCTCCGCGCAGCAGGAGCTCCTCCAGACGCGCCAGACCTACACGGAGGAGCACCCGAACGTGAGGCACCTGCGGGAGCAGGTCGAGCACCTCACCCGCGAGATCGCCGAGGCGCCCCGGCAGATCTCCCCGGATGCGATCGCCTTCGCGGACCCGACGCTCGTGAGCCTTCAGAAGCAGGTCGACGAGGGGAACCTGGACCTCCAGGCCCACAAGCGGCAGGAGGCGCGCATCCGCGCGCGCATCGAGGAGCTCGAGGGCCGCGTGGCGCAGACCCCCGCCAAGGAGCAGGAGCTCGTGGCGCTGACGCGGGACTACGAGAACCTCTCGACCACCTACCGCCAGCTGCTGGGCAAGAAGCACGAGGCCGCCCTGGCCCGCAACCTCGAGCTGGCCCAGAAGGGCGAGCGCTTCCGGATCCTGCTGCCGGCCCAGGTGCCCGGCGCCCCGACCTGGCCCGACCTGACCATGACGCTGCCGGCGGGCATGGCCTTCGGGCTCGCCCTCGTGGCCCTGGGCATCGGCATCGCCGAGTTCCGCAACCCGGCCTTCCGCTCGGTGGAGCGCCTCACCCGCGTGCTCGGGCTGCCCGTCTTCGCCTCGATCCCGCGCATCGACAACGACCAGATCTACGAGGTGAAGCCCGGCGACGACGTGGACCCGAAACTGGTGGCCTTCACGGCGCCGGAGTCCTCCCCGGCGGAGCAGTACCGCGGCTTCCTCCCGACCTACCTCGAGGCCGAGCGCAACAAGGTGCTGCTCGTCACCAGTGCCGCACGCAGCGACGGGAAGACCCTCACCACCATGAACCTCTCCGTCACCCTGGCCTCGGACCTGAACAAGCGCGTGCTCGTGATCGATGGCGACCTGCGGCGGCCGCGCGTCCACAAGGTGATGCGAGTCGATCGCAAGCGCGGGCTCTCGACCATCCTCACCAAGCAGGCCTCCCTCGAGGAGTGCACGGTGGAGACCCGGGTCCCCAACCTCTCGGTGCTGCCCGCGGGCCGCTCGGTGCGCAATCCGCTCACCCTGCTCACCGACCGCTCCTTCCTGGACGTCGTGGAGGAGGCCAAGAGCCGCTTCGACATCGTGGTGATCGACAGCCCGCCGCTGCTGCCCGTCGTCGACAGCAAGATCCTGCGCAAGATGGCGGACATGGTGCTCTTCGTGGTGCGCGCCGACTCCACCCCGCGCGATGCCGTGATCCGCTCGCTCAAGGACATGAAGGACGTGGCGGGCGTGATCTTCAACCAGGTCAGCCCCGGCTCCTTCCGGCGCTACTACTACTACGACGCCTACTCCACCTATGCCTACGGCGAGCCGATCGAGCAGGAGGAAGTGGAGGAGGTGCGGGCCGTTGGCTGAGCCGGAACTCCTCACGACCGCCCAGGTCCTGGAGCTCCTGCAGATCGGCCGCACCAAGCTGTGGGAGCTGGTTCGCGGGGGGGCCTTTCCGGCCTACCGGATCGGGAACGGCCGCAGCAGTAGCCTGCGCTACCGGCGCGCCGAGGTGATGGGGTGGCTCGAGCGACGGCGGGTGGCGAGCAGCGCGCTGCGGGCGCGAGCGGGCGAGAGCCCGGCCCGGTGAGCCGGGCCGCGGGGCGGCCGGTGTTCCTGCTGCCGCCGCGCCCCCGGCTCTCGGGCTGGCTGGCGGGCGGCGCCAGCGCCGGTCTGCTGCTGGCGGGAGCGGAGCTCGCGCTGGCCGCGGCGGAGGGCGCGCCCCTGGTCCCCTCCCTCGCGCTGGCGATCCTGGGCTTCGAGGCCGCGCTGGTGGCGCTCCTGGCCGGGGCGCTGGCCCTGGCCCTGCGGGCCGCGGGGGTGCGCGCCTCCCACTCCCTCCTGGTGGGCTCGGTCGTGGCGCCGCAGGGGCTGGTGGCGGCGCTGGCCCCCGCCTGGGGCTGGTGGGGGAGCGGGCCGGACCCGACCCCGCTCGAGCTCGCCCGCCTGCTCGGCGCGGCGCTCCTGGCCGGCGGCGCCGCCGCGGCGCTGGCCCGGCTGGGCGAGCGCGTCGAGCGCAGCGGCGCGCCCCTCTCGGGCCCCCTCGTCTGGGCGGGGGCCGCGCTCGTGCTGGCCCTGGCGGCGCGGGCCTGGCCCGGCCCCGCCCCCGCGGAGCTCTGGAGCCGGGCCGCCCTCGCCGGCGCCCTGCTCGCCGCGCCGGGCGCGGCGCTCGCCGCCTGGGCCTGGGCGCGGCGCCGGGGTGCGCGCCCCCAGCGACCGTTCGCCCACAGCCTGGCGGGCCTCGCGGCCCTGGCCGGCCTGGCCCTGGCGGCGCCGCGCGCCTTCCCCTGGCTCCTCTATGACGAGGGCCTCCCGGCCCTCGACGACGCCGCCCCCCCCAACATCCTCTTTGCCGCCCTGAGCGGCGCGGGAAGTCCGCGCGGCGGCCCCCGGCCCGCCGCCGGCGTGGCGAGCGAGCCGCCGAGCATCGAGCTCCTCGCCTGGGACGGCGTGGTCTACGACGAGCTGCGCGGCGACGCCGGCCGGGGCGCCGCGGCGCCGGTCACGCTGGCGGACGGCACCGCGCTGGCCGTGCGCCTCGACGCGCTGGGCTTCGCCACCGCCTCGATCCACGCGGATCCCGCCGCGCCCCTCGAGCTCGGCGCGAGCCAGCGCGACGCGCGGCCGGGCGCGCTGCGCGGGCTCGAGCGCTCCGCTCCCTGGCTCCCGGCGCTCCCCTTCCTGCGCGGCCCCGCGGCGCCGCTCCTGGCGCGGCTCGGGCTCGACGCCGAGCGGCGCGGGCCCGAGGAGATCGCCGCGGAGGCGCTGCGCTGGCTCGTGGACTGGCGCACCCGCCGCGCCCCGAACCCCTTCTTCCTGGCTCTGGACTTTCGCGACCCCCAGGGCGGCCCCGGGCTCGCGGGCGCCGATCGCGCCCTGGGCGCCATCCTGGGCGAGCTCGTGGAGCTCGAGGTGGCGGAGCGCACCCTGGTGATCCTGGTCCAGGAGCGCCCGGCCCCGGCGCGCCTGCGGGTGGTGCTGCGGCCGCCCCCGCTCTGGCCGCTGCCGGCGCGCGAAGAGCGCCGGGTGCGCGGCCTCGCCGCCAGCGATCTCGCCGAGGCGCTGCTGCGCCTCTCCCGGGCCCGCGAGACCGCGGGCCCCAGCGCCCTCCCCGGCCTTGCGCCCGGGGACGTCCGGCACGGGGACGTCGGTTGAGTTGTTGACCTGCGCGCGGGTGCAGCTCCCGACCGGGAGGCTCCCGCCCCGCGGTAGTCAGCTGCTCAACCAGCGTCCCCGCCTGCTCCGCCGTTGCGCGCCGGGAGCGGCGGATCGGCGCACTCGAAGATCTGGGCGATCCGGTAGTCGCGGACGTCGCGCGCCTGGAAGTAGAGCAGCAGCTCGCCCAGGAGCCCGATCGTGAGCGACTGCACGCCGAGGCCCAGGAGCAGCGTGCCCAGGATCAGGATCGGCCGCCCGGCGATGGGCTGGCCCAGCAGGCGCTCGATCCCCAGCGTGAGCAGGATCAGCGCGCCCGTGGCCCCGAACAGCGACCCCACCGCGCCGAAGAGCCGCAGCGGGCGCCGGGTGAAGTGGGCCAGGAAGAACATCGAGAGCAGGTCGAGGGCGCGCCACAGGTAGGTGCGCGGCCGGTACACGACGGGGGCGCTGGCGCGCGGGTCCTGGGGCACCGGGAGCTCCCGGACCGCGAAGCCGATCCGATGGGCGAGGACCGGCAGGAAGCGGTGGAAGTCGCCGTAGAGCGGGAGCTCGTCCACCACCTCGCGGCGCAGGGCCCGCGTGCCGCTCGCCACGTCGCGGAAGCGGGTGCCCGTGAGCCAGGCGGTCAGGCGGTTGAAGGCGCTGGCCTGGATCCTCTTGAGCCAGCCGTCGGCGCGCTCCGTGCGGCTCGCGAAGGCCAGGTCCGCGCCCTCCCCGAGCGCCCGGTGCAGGGCACCCAGGCCCGCCGGATCCGCGTCGAAGTAGGCGGGCAGCGTGAGGAGCAGCTCGCCGCGCGCCCGCTCGAAGCCGGTGGCGAGCGCGGCAGCCTCGCTCACCGGGCGCGCGAAGCGCAGCACGCGCACGCGCTCCCCGTCGCGCTCGTGCAGCTCGCGGGCCTGCTGGAAGGCGGTCTCGAACTCGGCGCTCACGAGGTAGAGGATCTCGTAGGGCTGGCCGAGCTTCTCGAGCTCCGGCAGCACCGCGCCGTGGAGCTCGCGCAGGTCGTCGTGACGCTCGGCGATCGGAACCAGGAGCGAGACGGCCGTGGGCCTGGACGCGGGGCGGTTCATCGAGATCCTCCCGTCTCGCGCGCGGACCCCTGCTCGCGCACGCCGAGCGCGCGCTCGCCGTGGAGGCCGGAGGCCGCGATCAGGGCCTCCCCCAGCAGGCCGGCGAAGACGACCGAGACGAAGACGAGCCCGAGCTCCACGCTCACCACCGGGAGCACCACCGAGGGGCTGCCGAGCAGGAGCGCCAGCGCGCCGGTCGCGACCGAGCCGATCAGGAACGGCAGGCCCAGCAGGCCGAACCAGCGCAGCGGGCTCTCGCGAAAGCGCGTCAGCATCTGGATCGCCAGCAGGTCCGCGGCCACCTTGAAGATCCGGGAGAGGCCGTACTTCGAGACGCCCGCCACGCGCGCGTGGTGCCGCACCTCGATCTCCTCGATGGCCGCGCCCGTCGGCATGGTGAGAACCGCGATGAAGCGGTGCATGTCGCTCCACAGGCGCAGCCGCTCCACCACCTCGCGGCGGTAGGCCTTGAGCGAGCAGCCCTGGTCGTGGATCGGGACCCGGGTCGCGAGGCGGATCAGCCGGTTCGCGATCCAGGAGGGGATCTTGCGCACGAGCACCTTGTCCTGGCGGTCCCGCCGCCAGCCGCTCACCACGTCGGCGCCGGCCTCGATGCGCTCGAGGAGCCGGGGGAGATCCGCGGGGTCGTTCTGGAGGTCTCCGTCGAGGGTGGCGATCACGTCGCCGCGGGCCCGGTCGAAGCCGGCCTGGAGCGCCAGGGTCTGGCCGAAGTTGCGGCGCAGCGCCACCAGCACCAGCTCCGGCGCCCCCGGGAGGGCGCCCCGCAGGCGCTCGCGGGTTCGGTCGCGGCTGCCGTCGTCGACGAAGATCACCTCGAAGGGGCGGCCCAGGGGTCGCAGGGCCGCGAGGGTCCGCTCGAGGAGGGGGAGCACGTTGTCCTCCTCGTTGTAGACGCAGATCACGACGCTGATCGAGCCGGTCCTGGTCGCCACGCCTGCCGCGAGCCCTCGCTCGGGTGCGCCCGCACCCCGCTCCGGCGCGCTCCGCGCGCGCCCGCCCGGCTCATCGGCCGCCCGGGGCAGCCCTTTGAGCCGCCGCCGGGGCGGATTCCACTTCCGGCGCCGCGATTTGCCGGTAGAGCTTCACCACGGCTTCGGCCGTCGCGCCGGCCCGGAAGGCCTCGAGGTAGCGGGCCCGCCCCTGGGCCGAGGCGCTCGCCCCGGGGCCCTCGGCGCGGGTCAGCCCGGCCAGGCGCAGGGCCCAGCCGGCCGCGTCGCGGTCCGGGAGGATCCAGCCGCCCCGCCCCGCCAGGATCTCGGCCACGCCGGGAAGGGGCCCGGCCAGCACGGGCGTTCCCAGGGCCAGGGCCTCGAGCACGCTCACGGGCTGACCCTCGTGGTGGCTGGTCACGAGGAGCGCGCGCCAGCGCGCCAGGCGCGCGAGCGGCTGCGGGTCGAAGCCCGCGAAGACCACGCGGGCCGCCACGCCCCGGGCGACGGCCAGGCGCTCCAGGGCCCCGCGCTCGGGCCCGTCGCCCACGATCTCGAGCTCGAGGTCCGGGCAGCGGGCCAGGGCCTCGATGGCGAGCTCCAGGCCCTTGACCGGGACCAGGCGCGCCAGCGCCCCGACCCGCGCCGGGCGCTCGCCATAGGGCACGAGCGGCACCTCCCGCGCCGGATCCTCGATGCCATTGCCGATCCGCACCGTGCGGCGCCGGCCGTAGCGGCGCGCCGCCCAGGCCTCGACCTCGCCCGAGACCGCGATCACGCGCCGGGCCGAGAGCCGCTTGGCGAGGAGGTCCAGCGCCCGGTAGACGCGCATGCGCCAGGCCGCGGCGCCCCGGAAGGGCTCCGGGCGCCCGTGCTGGGTGGAGAGCCACGGCAGCCCCGTGAGAGCCGCGAGCAGGTTCTCCTTGTAGCGATGGGCGTGGAGCAGCTGGCTTCCGGCGCAGCGGGCCCGCACGGCGCCGGCCAGCGCCCGGGCGCCGCGCCCGGCCTCGGGCTCCAGGTGGGCGGTGACGCCGGAAGCGCGCAGGCGGGCCAGGAGCTCGCCGTCGTTCAGGACGACGGCGCTCACCTCCAGGTCCGGTCGCTCGGCCAGGGCGCGCAGCAGGTGGAAGGTCGCGACCTCGGCCCCGGCCCACAGGTCCCCCGAGACGAGATGGGCGACGCGGAGCACGCCCTCCCTTCGTCGCCCCGGGGGCCTCCCTTGACGGCGCGCCGGCCGGGTCAAGCGGCCCGCGCGGGACTCCGCAGAGGGAGGGGGAGGTACGGGGCGGAGTGCTCGCGGCGGGGGCGAGGCGCCTGCGGGCGCAGCTCGGCGCATGGTGCGGGGCCCAGGCCCGCGCGCGCGCCCGCCTCGACGGCACCCGCGCCGCGATCCTGATGTACCACCGGGTGCTCCCGCGGGAGCAGGCCCGCGCCCGGGCCGTCGAGCCGGGCATGTTCGTGACCCCGGAGACCTTTGCCCGCCAGCTCGACTGGCTCGCGCAGGGCTTCGCGGTCCTGCCCCTCTGGGAGCTGATCGGCCGCCTCGCTACCGGGCGCCCGCTCCCGGCCCGCGCCTGCGCGATCAGCTTCGACGACGGCTGGCGCGACAACCACGACCACGCCTTCCCGGCCCTCGTGCAGCGCGGGCTCCCGGCGACGGTCTTCCTGGTGAGCCGGCGGGTGGGCACGCCGGGCGCCTTCTGGCCCGACCGGGTCGCTCGGACCTTCGCGGCGCTGGCGCCGGACGCGGCGCGCGAGGCGCTCCTGGCGCTGGGCGCAGCGGACCGCGGCGCGCCCGCCGCATCCGCCATCGCGCACCTGAAGGCCCTCCCCGAGGACCTGCGGGCCGAGGCGCTGGCGCGCCTGCGCGAGCGCGCCGGCGCCGACGCCGCCGGGAACGGCGAGCGCGAGCTCCTCGACTGGCCGGAGATCGAGCGCATGGCGGCGGCGGGCGTCGACTTCGAGTCCCACGGCGCGAGCCACGCGCTGCTCCCCGGCCTCGCCCGGGACGAGGCGGCGCGCGAGCTCGGCGAGTCCCTGCGCGCGCTGCGCGAGCGCGGCCATGGCCGGCGGGGTCTCCTCGCCTACCCCAACGGCAGCCAGGACCCCTGCGTGCGGGCCCTCGCGCGCGCCGCCGGCTACCGCGCCGCGCTCACCACCGAGCGGGGCCTCGCCGCCTTCGGCGCCGACCCCTTCGCCCTGCCCCGCCTCGGCCTCCACGAGGACATCTCGGCGAGCCGCGCCGAGTTCCACCGCGTAGTGCCCGGCAGCGGGCTGCGGGGACGTTCCTTTCGTTCTTTCGTTTCGGGGCACCCGGGCTCGTAGCCGGGGACGCGCTGGCGCCGCCCCGAAACGAAAGAACGCAAGGAACGTCCCCGTTTACCGTTTAGCGGGCGAGGGCGCGGGTGTAGGCCTCGACCAGGTGCTGGTGCACCGCCGGGGTCGAGTAGAGCTCGTGCACGCGGGCGCGGGCGGCGCGGCCCAGGCGCCGGCGCAGGTCCGGGTCCTTGAGGAGCCCCTCCACGGCCCGCGCGATCCCCTCGGCGTCCTGCGCCACGAGCACGTGCAGGCCGGGCACCACGTCGAGGCCCTCGAGGGCCATCTCGTGGCCCACCACCGGGAGCCCCATCGCCATGGCGTCCAGGATCTTGAGCCGCGTCCCGCCGCCCTGGGTGATCGGACACACGAAGACCTCGGCCTCGTCGAGCGAGCGGCGCACGTCCTCGACGAAGCCCGTGACCTGGACGGAGCGCTCGGCCCGTCCCCACCCGGCGATCTCGGGCGGCGGATTGCGCCCCACGATGGCGAGCGAGCGCGCCACGCCGCCGCGGAGCAGCCGGGGCCAGATCTCGTCGCGCAGCCAGCGCGCCGCCGCGAGATTGGGGTAGGCGTCGATGCGCCCCACGAAGACGACGTGGCCGGGGCGCTTCTCGCCGCCCAGGGGCCGGAAGAAATCGGTGTCGACGGCGTTCTCCACCACGTCGATCCGGGCGCCCGGGATCACCTGGAGCAGGCGCTCGCGGTCGAGGGCCGAGACCGCCAGGTGGCGGGCCGCCTCGCCGCCGGGGTGGGCCTCGTAGGCGCGCAGGCGCCGCGCCTCCCAGTGCAGGTAGGGGCGCAGCCAGGCCGACGCGTGGCGAGCGCGCCGGTACATCATGTGCGACTCGGCGTTGTGGTGGTTCAGCAGCCAGACCGCGTCCGGGAAGTGGTGCCGGTACTGGAACATCCCGATCGAGTCGAAGTGCACCAGGTCGTAGCGCTGCTCGCGCGCCAGCTCGGCCAGGGCCGCCTCCATGGCCGGTGCGAAGTTCCAGCGCACCGAGTAGGGCGCGGCCGTGAGGGCGCTCGTGCAATAGGTGCGGGCCCGGGCGGCGCGCCCGCGGTCCGCCGGCAGGTCGACCACGGCGCGCACGGTCACGAGCTCCGCCAGGGCCCGGCGCGAGGCCTCGAGGCTCCCGGGATCCGGGTGGAAGGCTCGCTGGCGGAAGCTCGCGAGGTCCACGGCGAAGGCGCGCGCCGCGCCGCGGATCAGGTGGAAGCTGCGCTGCAGCACCCCGCCCTTCGGCGGGTGGGGCAGCACGTGGGAGAGCCAGAGCAGCCGCGCCATGGGAGGCGCCTCAGCCCGTCCGGCCGGGCGCCCCCGGCGCCGTGACCGGCCGGGCGCGCGCCGGCGCCGCGAGGCTCACGTCGTCCCAGAAGAGCGACTGGGTGGGGCTCCTGGCGCTGGCCCGGCGCGAGAGCAGGAAGTGGTTCCAGCCGTGGCGGGTGTAGCGGCCGCGGAAGTCGACGTCGGAGTAGGCCAGGACCGGCTGGCCGTCCAGCCAGGCCTCGAGGACCCCGTCGGACTGGCCCGGCGTGTTGAGCCGCGCGTGCAGGCGCAGCTCGACCCAGCGGCCGGCCTCGAAGGGCACGTGGGCGAGGTTGGCGGGGAGGTCGCGCCAGGTGCCGCAGCCCTCGGCGCCGCCCCGCTGCGCGCACTCGGTCTTGCGGTGGAGCACCCCTTCGAGCTCGCGGGGGCGCTCCGACTTGTCGGCGCGGCGCCACTGCACGAGCAGGTAGTAGGGCGACCAGACGTTGGGGTCGGGGTAGCCGGCGGACCAGCCCTCGAAGGCGCCCAGGATGAAGATCTTGGCGCCGCCCGCCTTGCTGAACTCGAAGCCCTCGCCGAAGCGCAGCTGGCTCGTGAGCACGACCTCGTCGAGCTGCCCGCCATCGCCCCAGAGCGGGTGGTCGCCGAAGCCGCGGGCCGCCCAGAGGTCCGTCTCGCGTCCCGCCGCCGCCCGGCCCTCGGCGGCGAAGCGCCCGCGCCGGGCCGCCGCGCCCTGGACGCGCAGGGCCGCGCCCTCCCCGCCCTCGCCGCCGAGCTGCACGTCGCGCCAGACCCGGCGGTCGAGGGAGCCCGCCTCGAAATCCTCGCAGAAGAGGAGCCCCGGCCCGGGCGCGCCGCAGCTCGCCGCGACCAGCGGCGCCCCGGGGCCCTCCGGCGGCGGGAGGCTCACCGGTGCGGTGCCGGGGAGCAGCCCGACCGCCGTGGCGTCGCCGCGCGGCCAGGCGCCCAGGTCCTCGCCCTCGCGCCCCGCCCCCCGGGCCGGGGAGTCCTCGGCGAGCCGGAAGTCGCGGGCCGCCGGGTCCCGGAACCCCGGGTCCACCTCGAGGCTGTGCTCGTCGTAGCGCAGCGGGTGCTCCCCCGCGCGCCAGGCCGCGAGCCCCCGGGACTTGCGCGCGGCCCCCGTGTAGCGGTTCTCGCGAAAGGTCGCGCCCGGCGGATAGAGGTTGTGGTCCATGTACTCGGGCTCCCGGTCGTCGCCGGACTCGCTGGACCAGGCCGTTCCCCCGGAGCCGCTCTGCCACCAGATGTTGTTGTAGACCGCCCGCGCCCGGGCCGGGCCCGACTTGCTGCGGACCTCGATGCCGGCGCACTCGAAGGAGGTGTTGTTGTAGACCTCCCACTCGGTGGGGCGCGAGAGCATCAGGATCGAGGGCGAGCCGCCCTCCGGATCGCACAGGAAGAGGTTCTCGTAGATGCGGGTGCGGACGTTCGAGAGGCCGCGCTCGTCGGCCTGGTTGTTGATCTTCAGGTGCGTGCCGTTGCGCTCGAACAGGTTGCGCCGGTAGACGTTGTCCTCGCCGCCCTCCTTGTCGAAAATGCCCTCGCTCGGGTGGCCGAAGATGTGGTTGTGCTCGACGAGCACGCGGCGGCCGTTGAAGAGGCTCACGCCCTTGGCGGCGCCGTCCACCTGCGTGTCGTGGATCCGGTTGTTCCGGATCACGAGATCCTCGGCCCACTGCACGAAGATCCCGGACCAGTTCCCGTCGTTCTTGCCGCCGCCCCCGGAGATGTCGCAGCCCTCGACCACGACGCCCCGCGTCCGGCGCTCCTCGCTCTGGCCCTGGATCCGCAGCACCCCTTCCACGACGAGGCCCGCGTAGGTGACGAAGTCGAGGCTGCCGCTGTGGCCCAGCTCCCAGACGCCGCCGTCGCGGAAGACGGGGCGGTGGCCGGGGTAGGCGCGCAGGGTCACGGGCCGGCCGGGCTCGCCGCTCTGGCGCGGCTGGTAGGGGCGGTCGTGCTCCGAGTCGGTGCCCTTCGCGTAGACGCCGTCCTTGATCCAACAGGTGTCGCCGGGGCGCAGGACCGCCGCGCACTGGTCCACGTCGTCGAATTCCCGCCCGGGAAGGTCGGCGCCGCAGCGCGGATAGGCCCGCGTGCAGCCGCTGCCCTGCTTCACGTAGTAGTCGGTGGCGTAGACGGGCTCGCCGCAGCCGGCGGCGGCCCCGAGCCAGAGCGCGCCGAGGGCCGTGCCCAGGCCCCGCGTGTGGCCCGCCACCCGCCCCACCTAGGAGGTCGCGCCCTCGAGGGCGCCGGCGGCCTCCGCCGCGCGGAGCTCCGGCCCGGGGGCGTCGGCCGGCCGGGCCGCCGGGGCCGTCCGCCTCGCGACCGAGGCGGTGGCGAGGACCAGTCCGGTGAGGACGTAGAGGTGCGGGTACCAGATCACCGTCAGGAAGATCCCGCACACCAGGTACGCCACGATCGAGCAGACGATGGCGCGGGCGTAGGCGTCGAAAGGGACGTCCTCGCGCCCGCGTCGGCCGCGGAGCAGGGCCACGAGGTCGCGGCCGTTGTAGGCGAGGAGCAGCAGGAAGAGGATCGCGCCCACGGTGCCCATCTCGGCGAGGAGGGTCAGGTAGAGCGAGTGCACGACCCGGCCGCCCATCATGCGGGTGGACGGGTCGTACTCCTGGTAGTCGTTCATCACCCAGTTCACGTTGGAGGGGCCGACGCCGAACACCGGGTTGGCCCGGTAGGCCTTCCAGGCGATGCCCCAGAGCGTCATCCGGTCGGCACGCGTGCCGCCCTGGTCGGTGATGGTGCGGATCTCGTCCCAGTAGGCCTGCGGCGTCACGAGGACCAGGGCGCCCGCGGCCAGGGCCCCGGCCAGGAGCATGCGGGCCCGACGGGGGTGCAGCAGGACCATCATGCCGGCGGTGGTCACGAGCCCCACGAACCCGCCCCGCGAGTTGCTGATCACGACGCCGGCGACGCAGGCGGCGGCGGTGACCCAGCAGAGCCCCTTGGCCAGGCGCCCGTGCATGGCGCGGGAGGTCAGGACGGCGAAGGGCAGGATCATGCACATGCTGAGGGCGTAGTCGTTCTCGTCGGCCTGGAAGTAGCCCGTCCCGGTGCCGCCGTGGGCGATGCCGGAGATCGCCTGGAAGAGGCCCGCGGCGATCCAGGTCAGCGCGAAGATGCGCAGCCGCCGTTCGGTGTCGACGAAGGTCGCGATCGCCGTCACGAAGAGGTAGGTCTGCGTGATCACGAGGGTGGTCTTGAGCGCCCAGTAGTTGTTGGTCGCGAGCGGCACCCAGGCGTACATCATGAAGAGCACGAGGCTCAGGACCAGGACCTGGGGGCGGAACCAGTCGATCTCGCGGGCGTACTTGAAGACCACGAGGGCCAGCACCCCCGAGGTCACCAGGGAGAGGCGCAGGGGGGCGAGCGCGGGGATGGCATCCTGGGGGCGCCCGTACTCGAAGATGGCGTAGGCGAGGGTGATCGCGAAGGCCAGCGCCGGGGCGAGGAGCGGCGTTCCGCGCCGCACGGGCACGCGCGCCGCCCCCGAGAGCCCGACCGCCTGGCCGTAGTGCCCGAGCGGCGACCAGCGGGGGAAGGATTCCACGTGAACTGATACGGACGCCCGCCGATATAGGTTTAGCCCGATCGGCGCCCGCGGAGGGGTCGCAGGGGCGGCCCGTGCGGGGCCGGGCGCGCCCCGTTCGCGAGTGCGCAGGAGGCGGCTGCAAGGCAGCGGGATGGACCGCGTTCTCGTACTCGACGGCGAGGCCCGCTCGGCACTGGCGGTGGTGCGTTCGCTGGGCCGCCTCGGGCTCGAGGTCGGCGTCGCCGCGGCGCGCGAGGGGGCCCTGGCCCAGCGCTCGCGCTTCGCGGGCAAGGCCTTGCGCTGCCCCGCTCCGGGCGAGGAGCCGCGCGAGTTCCAGGCCTGGCTTCTGGCGCAGGTCGAGAGCTTCCGGCCGCACATGCTGCTCCCCTTGAGCGACGTCTCGCTCGGGCTCGCCCTCGAGCTCGAGGAGGAGCTCCGCGCGCGCACCGTGCTCCCCAGCGTGGACCGCGCCACCTTCCTGCGCATCGCCGACAAGGCGTCGCTGCTCGAGACCGCCGCCGGGCTCGGGCTGCGGGTGCCCCGCACGCTGCGCATCCCGCCGGCCCCCGAGCGCGGCCCGGAGCTGGAGAGCGCCCTGCGCGCGTTCGGCTACCCGGCGGTGCTCAAGGCGAACTGGACCCAGTCGGCCCGGGCCGGCCGCTTCGTCCGGCTCGCGGTCGCCTACCCGCAGAGCGCCCTGGAGGCCCTGGCCCTGCTCGAGGGCGAGGGCGCGCGCCGCGACCTGGCCGCGCTGCTGCAAGAGCCGATCGAGGGCGCCGGGACGGGCGTCTTCGCCCTGTGCGCGGATGGCGAGGCCCTGGCCCTCTTCGCCCACCGGCGCCTTCTCGAGAAGCCGCCCGCCGGGGGCGTGAGCGTGCTCTCGGAGAGCCTCCCCTTCGAGGCGGCGCCGGTGCAGGAGGCCCTGCGGCTCTTGCGGCACTACCGCTGGCAGGGCATGGCCATGGTCGAGTTCAAGCGCCACCGCGATGGCGGCTTCTACCTGATGGAGATCAACCCGCGCTTCTGGGGCTCGCTCCAGCTCGCGATCGACAGCGGGCGCGACTTTCCGGCGCTGCTCTACCAGCTCTTCCGCTCCGGGGATCCGCTGCGCGGCGAGAAGCGCGAGCGCCTCGTGGCCGGGATCCCGCCGCTGGCCGCCGGACGCCGCCTGCGCTGGCTCCTGGGCACCCTCGACCACCTCCTGATCCGCCTGCGCCAGGAGGGGCTGCGCGCCCTGCCGGGAATCCTCTTCCGCAACGATCTCGAGCTCTTCCGGTCCTTTCGCAAGACTCGACTCGAGGTCCTGCGGCGGGCCGATCCGGCGCCCTTCGCCGCCGAGCTGCGGGCCTGGCTGCGCGAGCTGGGGCGCGGCGGCGGCGGCGGGGGGGCGGGCGCCGGGGACGCGGAGTGACGGGCGGAGCGGCGCCGGCGCCGCCGGCGCGCGTGATGCTGCTGATCGAGAGCGGCGGCGCGGGCGGCGCCGAGAGCGTGGTCCTGCGCCTGGCGCTCGCGCTGCGCGAGCGGGGCGTCCCGGTCGGGGTCACGACGACGCGCACGGGCTGGCTCTCCGAGACCCTGACCGAGCGCGGCCTTCCCCACGCGCGCCTCGACGCGGGCGGTCGCCTCGACGCCGGCTACCCCCTGCGCCTGGCGCGGCATCTGCGGGCCCACCGGGTGGAGGTGCTCCACTCGCACCTGCTCGACTCGAACTTCTACGGCGCGCTGGCCGCGCGCCTGGCCGGCGTGCGCCACGTGGCCACCGAGCACGGCGACGTCCACCACAGCCAGCCCAAGAAGCTGCTCCGCACCAAGGTGCGGGCGATCGCGGCGCTGCGCTCGCGGCTCACCGCCGTCTCGCGCTTCACGGCGGAGGAGCTGGTGCGCCTGGGTGCCTCCCGGCGCCGGCTCTCCTGCATCGGGAACCCGGTGGAGCCGGCTCCGCCCCTGGACGAGGCCTCGCGCAAGGCGCTGCGCCGGCGCCTGGGCGTCCTCGACGGGCCCGGCGATCACTGGCTCTGGGCGCACGTGGCGAACCTGCGCCCGGTGAAGGACCAGGCCACGCTGCTGCACGGCTTCGCCCGGGCGCGCGGCCTCCTCCCGCGGCGCCAGAGCCTGTGCCTGCTGGGCGACGGCCCGGAGCGGGCGCGCCTCGAGTCCCTGGCGCGCGAGCTCGCGCTGGGGGACTCCGTGCACTTCCTGGGCTTCCGCGACGACGTGGCCCCCTGGCTCCAGGCGGCGGACGGCTTCGTGCTCTCCTCGCGCTCGGAGGCGCTCCCGATGTCGCTGCTCGAGGCCTGTCTCGCGGGGTGCCTGCCGGTGGCGACCGCCGTGGGTGGCGTCCCCGAGGTGGTCGAGGAGGGCGTCACCGGGTGGCTCGCCGCGGCGGGCTCGGCGGAGAGCCTGGGGGATGCCCTGGCCCGGGCGCTCCGCGACCCGGCCGCGGGCACCCGCGCCGCCGCCGCCGCCCGCGAGCGCGTGCGCCGCCGCTACTCCGTCCGCGCCGTCCTCGACGCCTACCTCGCCCTCTACCGGGGACGTTCCTTGCGTTCTTGCGTTTCGGAGGAATCGCGTCCGTCCTGATGGCCGGACCGGCGCGCGAAACGAAAGGACGCAAGGAACGTCCCCGTCAGAGGCGGTGCTCGAGGGCGCGGCGGGCGGCGGCGAGGCGGGCACCGCGCAGGCCGCCGTGGGTCGGAAGGGAGAGCAGGCGGCTCGCGAGGTCGCGGGCGCCGGGGTAGTCCCCGGGCTCGACGAGCTGCGGGCGGAGCGCCGGGAGCGCATCGAGGGCCGTCGGGTAGAACCCACTCGCGCCGGCTCCCACCCGCGCGAGGGCCTCGAGCGCCGCCTGGCGGGCGGAGGCGTCGGTCGCCCGGGCGAAGAGGCGCGGAAAGACGCCCCGCTGCCCCGGCGCCGGGAGGAGCGGCTCGAGCGGCAGGCCCTCGAGCGCCCGGACCAGCGCGAGCGCGGCGCCCTCGCGCCGCCGCGCCGCGGCCTCGAGCTCCGGCAGCGCGACCGCGGCCAGCATGAGCGAGGCGGCGTCGATCGCGCCGCGCCGGAAGCCCGCGTCGAAGCGGGTCTCGCCGATCCCGAGCGCCGGGATCGCGGCCAGCGCGCGGAAGACGAGCGGGTGGAGGGCCAGGTCGTAGGCCGCGGCCCGCGCGATCGCGCGCCAGCGCGCCCGGCCGGGCGCTCCGGGCTCCGGGAGCTCCGCGGGCCAGCTCCGCAAGAGGCACGCGCCGCCCCCCAGCCCCGAGAGCGGCTTGCCGCGCCCGAAGCTCAGGACGCCCGCGTCGCCGCGCCCGCCCGCCGGCCCGTCGGGGCCCCGGGCGCCCAGGGCCTGGGCGGCGTCGTCGATCACGAGGCAGCCGGCGGCGCGCGCCAGCGCCAGCACCGGCGCCACCGGCTCCGCCACGCCGAAGAGGTTCGAGACCACCAGCGCCGCGGCCCGCTCGAGCGGAAGCCGCGCCAGCGCCTCCCGGTCGAGCTGGCCCGCCTCGTCCACGTCGACGAGGCGCACCCGCAGGCCCGCCGCCCCTGCCGCCGCCGGCACCGAGAAGCAGGTGTAGGCGCCGATCACGACCTCGCCCCGGCCGCTCGTCGCCGCCGCCGACGCGAAGAGCGCGCGCAGCGCCTCGCGCCCCGACGCGAAGAGCCTCAGCGCGCCGCCCCCGAGCCGCTCCGCGAGCCCGTGCCGCAGGCGGGCGGCGGGATCGCGCTCGCGCGCCAGGAGTGCCAGCTGCGGCGCCGTCACCGGCAGGCCGGCGGCGGGCAGCCGCCCGAGCGCGGCCCGGCTCATCGGCGCGTGGGCTCCCACAGGACCGCCCGCTCCCCCCGCGCGTGGTGGATCCAGGCGCGCAGCACGGCGGCGTTCACGAGCAGGAAGAAGCCCAGGAGCCGCAGCGCGCGGATCCGTCCCAGGGCCGGCCAGAGGAGCGCGGCGCTCCCGAGGGCCCCGGCGGCGAGCTGCGCGGCCAGGAGCCCCGCGGCGGCCGGGCTCTCCGGCGCCAGGAGCGCGCTGGCAGCCAGGCTCGCGGCCAGCGCGAAGGGCGAGCTGAAGCGCGCGGCCTTGTGGCCCAGGAGTGCCAGGGCGGCGCGGCCGTGGCGGGGGTGCAGGAGCCCGCGGTAGGCGGCGAGCACGGCGATCCCGCGCCGGAAGGTCCGCACCTTGCGCGGCCACTCGGCGCCGCGCTGGCGGGTCACGGGGATCCGGGCGCGCGCCCGGGGCTCGGCCACGGAGCGCAGCCCGCGCCGCGCCGCCTCGATCCCCATGCGGAAATCGCTGGCCAGATCGGCGGGCCAGGGATCGCACAGCTCCCGGCGCGCGGCAAAGAAGGAGCCCGAGAGCCCCACCAGGGTCGCCGCCTCGCTCTCGAGCCGGCGCAGCGCCATCTCGAAGCGCACGTAGGCGCCCTCGCCCTGCTGCGGGTCCACCACGTCCTCGCTGCTCACGCAGCCCACGCTCGGGTCCGCGAAGGGCTGCACGATCTCGCGCAGGGCGTCCGGCGCGAGCTCGGCGCTGGTGTCGGTGAAGACCAGGATCTCGCCACGCGCCTCCGGGATCGCGCGGGCCTGCGCCGACTCCTTGCCGCCGCGCTCGGGGTTGCGGACCAGGCGCACGCCGCGCTCCTTGAAGGAGAGGGCGATCTCGTCGGTGGCGTCGCTGGAGCCGTCGCTGGCGACGATCACCTCCCGCTCGCCGGGGTAGTCGAGGGCCAGGGTCCGCTCGAGCTTGCGCTCGATCTCGCGCTCGCCGTTGTAGACCGTGATCAGGATCGAGAGCGGGGGCGCGATCGCGCGCCGCGCGACCGGTCGCGGCGAGAGGCGGCGCAGGAGCTGGAGCAGCAACGGGTAGCCCGCGTAGGCGAACCCCACCCAGGCGAGGGAGACCAGCACCACGGCCCACAGGATCCCCGGCACGACTCACTCCCTCCTGGCGGCGCTCAGCGCGCGGCCCAGCCGGTCGCCGGGGGGACCGGCTCCCCGTCCACCAGGCGGAAGACCCGGGTCATGCCGTCGGCCCCTTCGAACCAGGCCAGGGGCCGCCAGTCCCGCAGCCGGGCGTCGGTCTCCGGCGTCCGGTACCAGCGCGGCGTGGCCTCGCACTCGCCGGAGGTGATGAGCCAGACGACCCGCCCCTCGCGGCGCGCGAGCTCCTGCAAGGCCGCGAGATCCGGCACCAGGCGCGCGCCCACGTACACGTCCCGCAGCGGGCCGCCGGCGGGATCGGTCCGCGCGAAGCCGTCCGCGTCCTCGATCCGGCGCAGCCAGAGGTCGGCGCGCCCCGCGAGCAGGTACTGCTGCAAGGGGTCTTCCGCCGCGATCCACTCCTCGGCGCGCGCGCGCTCCCGCACGAAGGCGCCGGCGCCGCGGTGGTCCGGGGCCACGGCCAGGTCCGTGAAGCGGGTCTCGACCGGGCCGTGCTCGCGCAGCACCGTGGCGAGGCCCACGCCCGGCCGCACGGCGGCCAGGCTGGCCAGGGCTGCGAGGGCCAGGGCCAGGCGCGGCCGCGGCACCAGCCGGCTCGCCAGCGCGTGGGCGCCGAGCACCGCCAGGGCGATCAGCGGGCCCACCGTGTGGAGCTGGTAGCGGAGCGCGCCGCTGCGCGCCTGGAGGCCCGAGAGGAGCAGGGGGGCGAAGGCGCCCGCCACGAGCACGAGCCAGGGGACGGCGTCTCCGGAGCGGGCGCCGCGTCCAGCCGCCGCCAGGGCGCCGGCCAGGGCCAGCCCGAAGAGCAACGGCGCTGCGAGGGCCATCTCGAACCAGTTGGGCGCGGGGAGCTCCAGCAGGAGCCGGGCGCTCCGCTCGAGCCCCGCGGCGCCGAGCCCGTGGGCGGCGAGGCCGGCGAGCCCCCAGCCGAGAAGCGCCAGGGCCGCGGCGGCGAGGAGCGGCGCGGCGCGGCGCGGGGCCTCGGAAGGAGCGATCCCCGCCAGGGCCAGCGCGCTCAGCAGGAGCGGCGCGGCGAAGGCGGGGCTCGCGAGGGCGCAGGCCCCGAGCCCGGCCAGCGCCGCGAGCCGCGGGAGCCAGCCCGGCAGGCGCCGCAGGGCGACCGGCGCGAGCAGGGCGGCCGCGGCGACTCCCGCGCCGGCGGCGAGGCCCGCGAGCGGGAGCTGCGCGATCTCGGCCAGCGCGGCCAGCTGCTCCGCCAGCGGGCCCACCCGCACCGGCCCGGCCGCCGCCGCTCCCTTCGCCGCCGTATAGGTCTCGCGCAGCAGCGCGCGCTGGAACAGGAAGGCGGCCCCCGCGGCCCCGCCGGCCGCCAGGAGCGCCGCGCGCCGCGCCGGCGCGAGCCCGCGCCCCAGGGCCGCGAGCAGCGCGACCGGGGCGTGGGTCACCGCGGCCACGTGGGTCGTGACCGCGAGGGCGCCGCTGGCCCCGGCCAGGAGCGCGCGCCGCGCGCCGAGCGCCCCGTGCACCAGGGCCGCCAGGGCGAGGAGATCGAAGGTCGCGAAGAGCGAGTACATGCGCGCGTTGCGCGAGTGCTCGATGTCGAGGGGCGCGAAGATCAGGAGCCCCGCCGCGAGGAGCGCGAGCCGCGCCCCGAGCAGCGGGCGCGCGAGCCACCAGAGCGCGAAGACCCGCGGCCCGGCCAGGAGCGCCGGGAAGAGCCGCAGCGAGAACTCGCTCACCCCGAAGAGCGCGATGGCGAGGGCCTCGAGCCCCGTGAAGGGGAGCCCGCGCAGGTAGACGAGACCGCCGGGCAGCGTGGGCGGCCAGCCCTCGAGGAGCGCCAGGGCGGCGAGCGCCGTGGTCTCCTCGTCCCCGTAGAAGGAGAGGTGCCCGAGGCCCACGAGCCGCAGCCCCACCGCCAGCAGGCACAGGGCCAGGAGCGCGCGCCGCTCGGCCCGCCCCGGCCCCCCCTGCCCCGCCGCCCTCTGCGGCTCCTGCGGTCCCACGCCGCCCCTCAGCCCAGCAGTCGCGCGAGGAGCGGGACGGCGACGCGCAGGCTCGCCGCGGGATTCCGGAAGCCGCCGTGCCCCGCGAGGGCCGGCGTCGGGTCCACCCGGCAGATCCGGCCGCCGCTCGCGAGGAGCGAGGCCCCCGGGTCCGGCGTGATCACGTGCACCCGGGCCAGGCGGGCGCCCAGGAGCTGCGCCGCCCGCGCGCCCTCCGCGCGCAGGTCCTTCCCGATCGCCGCCCGGACGGGCTCCGGCTCGCGCGCCCGCGGCCGGCGCCGCTCGGCGTCGAGCAGCTCGCCCTCCAGATAGAGCAGCCGGTAGGCATCACCCGGCACGTGCTCCTCCACCAGGAGCCCGCGCGCGACGAGCGCGGCGCGCAGGGCGGCGCGCCGCAGCCCGCGCCGGGAGTCCACCCCGGCGGTCACGCCGGCGCCGCCGCCGCGCGCCGGGACGGGCTTCACGACGCAGGTGCCGCCGTGCTCGCGCCGGAAGGCCTCGGCGCGGGCGAGCGTGTCGAGGCCGAAGGTCTCGCAGGCGGGCACGGGCAGGCACGCCCGCGCCAGGAGCCGGCGGGCCAGCGGCTGGCTCCTCGCGAGCTTGAGCGTCACCGGATCGCCGAGCTTCACCAGGTGGTGGCGCACGCGGGTGCGCTGGCCGCCGCGCCGGATCTCCAGGAAGCCCGCACCCAGGTCCTCCACCTCGGCGCCGAGCTCGGCGGCGGCCGCGCGCCAGAGGGGCTCCCAGCCCTCGAGGTCGGCGGCGCCCGCCTCAGCGCCGCTCCGCCGGCGCCGGCCCACGGCGTGGACCGCGCGCGCCAGCGCGCGCCAGCCCCGTCCGGCTCCTCCCCGAGTCTCCATGGCGCTACCGGTGGCGCTGCGCGGGCGCCGGCCGGCTACTCCTCCGCGTCGATCTGCTGGCAGCCCTGGGCCGCCAGCTCCACGTGCACCCAGACGTTGGAGAACTTCCCGCGCTTCACGGAGGCCACGTAGCTCTCCTCGTTGGCGGTCTTCTCCTGGCAGCGCTTGAGGAGCTCCGCGGCGATCTCCAGGGGCACCACCACGACGCCGTTGCTGTCGGCGAAGATCACGTCGCCGGGGCTCACGACGATGCCGCCGCACTGGATCGGGAAGTTGACCTCACCGGGGCCCCGGTGGAGCGGGCCCACCGGAGTCACGCCCCGCGCGAAGACGGGGATGCGCGCCTCGCGGATGCCGTCGATGTCGCGCACCAGGCCGTCCACCACGATGCCGGCGATGCCGCGGTGGCGGGCCTTGTTCGAGATCAGGTCCCCGAGCACGGCGTTCATGTAGGAGCCGCCGGCGTCGACCACGAGCACGTCCCCGGGCCGGGCCACGTCGAGGGCCGCGTGCACCATCAGGTTGTCGCCCGGAAAGACCTTGACCGTGCAGGCGGGCCCCACGAGGGGTGCGAGGTCCGGGTCGGTCAGGTTCTGGATCGCCGGCCGCATCGTGTAGAGGCGGTTCATGAGATCCGAGACCATCGGGCCCTCGAGGGCCCGGAAGGCCGCGAGCAGCGCCGGGTCCGGGCGCTGGATCCGGTGCCGGATCCGGAACCCCGGGCCCGGATGCAGCTCGGAGCTCTGCGGCTTGGCGTCGGCGGACATGGCTTCACCCCCTGGCGGTCGCTGGGTTCGCGCGGGTCTCCGCAAGGGCTCTCGTGCCCCTGGGGTGCGCCCCGGGGACCCCTCCCCGCGCAGCACCCGCCTCCGCCGGCAGCCGGTGCGCAGCGCGGCGGCAGGCGCCGGAGCGAAGCAGCCGCCCGCGGACGCGAAACCGGCTGCTGCGGGCGCGGGGCAGGGGTCGGGCGCGCATGGCGCCCTCATCGGCCCTCGGTGCGCGCGGGTTTACCAGCCCGCGCGGGCGCGACACCCGCAGGAAGCTGCTCGGCACTCACGGACGAGCGCCGAAGTGACGGCGCGGCCACAAGCTGATCCTGAGCGCCTCGCCGTCCGGCGGGGCGCAAATGCTGGCGAGGAACCGATGGCGATGCGCGCTGCGATGGCAGTGGGTGGGATCGAGGTGCCCCGGCTCGGGGAGCAGCTGGGACGCAACAGGCTCGCCCTGAGCCTCGCAACGCTGGTCGCGCTCGGCGGAGTCCTGGCGGCCCTGGTCTTGAGCCAGCTCGTGGGCGTGGAGCCCGCGACCCTGACCCGCGACATCGTGGCCGTGCTCGACACGCACCTCTACGTGGGCATGCTCTCCACGCTGGGGATCATGCTCTGGTCCGCGACGAGCTCCCTGTGTCTGGTGGTGGGGGCCGCGCTCCTGCGCCGCCGGGAGGCCGACGACGCCCCCATCTTCTTGCTGGCGGCGGGCCTGCTCTCCGCCGTGCTCGCCCTCGACGACGCCTTCTTGATCCACGAGCGCGTTGCGCCGACCTACCTGCACGTGCCCCAGACCGGCGTCTTCCTGGCCTACGCAGGCAGCGTGGGCGGCTTCCTCCTCGTCTTCCTGCGCCGGATCCTCGCGAGCAACTTCCTGCTGCTGGGGATCGCTCTCGCCTGCCTCGGGACCTCGATGGGCCTGGACCTGCTGCTGCCCTATTCGCGCCTCGAGACCTTCATCGAGGACTGCTTCAAGTTCTCGGGCATCGTCTTCTGGCTGACCTACTTCGCGTGCTCGGCGCGAGCCGCGCTGGGGGCGGAGCGGGGCGGAGTCGCGTGCTCGAGATGACCCGCATGCGCGGGCGGGCCTTCCTGTGGCGCCGCATCGAGGCGCTGCGCGACAGCGCGCTGGCCCGCGCGGGGCTCGGGGGTTTCGACCTCCTGGCGGCCGCCTTCTTCGCCCTGCGCGGCGAGCTCTACCGCGCCCTCGACCACGCCTGCCGGGTGCGCCGCCTGGCGCGCCTGCCCGTACTCGACGCGCTCGCGGCCCGCCTCGCGGAGTGGATCGAGCAGCGCACCTGCCGGGACGCCCTGGGCCGGCCGCGACCGGCCCGGGAAAACCGCCTGCTCGACGATTTCCGGGGCAGCGCGGGCTGCCGGGCGCTCTTCACCGGCGGGATCCGGAGCTTCGAGCGCCTCGTCACGATCGGAAACGAGCTCATGATCTTGAAGGAGCCCGACCCCCGCACCGGCGAGCTCGGCGTCCTCATGGTGAAGTACAGCCAGGGCTTCGGCCGGCTGGCCGCGCTCTACGACCTGCCCCGGGTGCTCGAGCGCTATCAGGTGGTGCTGGAGCCGAGCTGGGTGGGCTACCAGGACCCCGTGTTCCGGCTCTACTTCGCCCACGAGCGGACCGTGGTGGTCCAGGCCCAGCAGCCGAGCGACCAGAAGACGATCGAGAGCCTGGGCGCCAACCTGATCGCGGTGCCCTTCGGCGCCGGCAACTGGGTCGACGGCGAGCACTTCCACCCGCTGCCGGGCCTCCAGAAGGACTACCTCGCGGTCTACGTGGCCAACTGGGCGCCCCACAAGCGCCACGAGCTCGGCCTCGACGCGCTCGCCCGCATCGAGGACCCCTCGGCCCGCCTCGCCCTCGTGGGCTACCCGTGGAAGGGCTACACGCGGGCGCGGCTCGAGCGCGAGGTGGCGAGGCGCGGCCTCGCCTCCCGCGTCGACTTCTACGAGCGCATCAATCGCAAGGAGGTGAACCGGGTCCTGAACCGGTCCCACGCGACGCTCCTGCTCTCGCGCAAGGAGGGTGCGTCCAAGGTCTTCTACGAGTCGCTGGCCGCGGGGACTCCGGTCGTGGTGGCGGAGGACCACGACGGCGTGCGGCCGGAGAGCGTGAACGACCGCACCGGCGTGCGGGCCCCGGCGCAGCAACTGCACGCCGCCATGCTCATGATGCGCGAGGAGGCCCGCCAGCTCGATCCCCACGGCTGGTGGCAGGAGAATGCCTCCATCCAGGCCTCGACCGCCGCCCTGGAGCGCGTGCTCTGCGCCGCCGCGGTGCGCGAGGGGCGGCCCTGGATCCGCGGCCTCTACCGCAAGAAGAACGACCCGAACCTCCAGTACTGCGACCCGGGCCTGGCCGAGCGGCTGGCCCCCGCCTACCGGGAGCTCGCCGGGCTCCTGCGCAGCGACGCGGAGCTCGGCTGCTTCGACCTCTCCTACGAGAGGCCCGCCGCGTGACGGCGCTGGGCAAGGGGCTCCGGGGCGCGGCCGGCCGCCTGCTCTTTGCCGCGGGGGGGCATCGCCCGCTCCTGCGCGAGACGGGCACCATCGTGGCCTTCCACCGCGTGAACGACCGGACCGCCGGCGACGCCCTCAGCGTGAGCACGGCCGCCTTCGAGGCCTTCTGCCGCTTCTTCCGGCGCCACTTCGACGTGATCCCCCTCGGCGAGCTGGTGGGACGCCTCGAGGAGCGGCGCCCCCTCGCCGGCTGCCTCTCCATCACCTTCGACGACGGCTACCTCGACAACTACGAGTGCGCCGCCCCCGTGCTGCGCGCCCTGGGCCTGCCCGCCACCTTCTTCGTCGTGAGCCAGTTCATCGGGACGGACGCCGTCGCCTGGTGGGACGCGAAGCTCTCGCCGCCCCCGGCCTGGATGAGCTGGGAGCAGGTGCGCGAGCTCCGCCGCCAGGGATTCGAGATCGGCGCGCACACGCGCACCCATGCGGACCTCGGGGTGCTGGTGGGCGACGCGGCGCGCAAGGAGATCGCCGGCGGGCGCGAGGAGCTCGAGGCGCAGCTCGGGGGATCCGTGGATCTCTTCGCCTACCCCTACGGGCGGCCGAACGCCATGGCCGAGGAGAATCGCGCCCTGGTGCGGGAGGCGGGCTTCCGCTGCTGCGTCTCCTGCCATGGCGGCCTCGTGACCCCGCGCAGCCATCCCTTCCGGCTGCCCCGGGTGCCCGTGAACGGCTGGTTCGGGGGCCCCGGCCAGCTCGGGCTCGAGGTGGCCCTGGGCCGCGCCTGACCGGGACCCGGCCTTCGCGGGCTCGAGATCGCGGGCGTCGCCCCCGCCAGGCCTCGCGAGAGCCGACACCATCGAGCGTCGCCTGCGCCCCCCGCCGAGGCCCCCGGCGCGTTTGACAGCCCGCGCCCCACGGGGTATATCTCCGCCCGTCTTGCTGCGGGGTAGAGCAGTCTGGTAGCTCGTCGGGCTCATAACCCGGAGGTCGGGGGTTCAAATCCCCCCCCCGCTACCACGCATCCGAAACGCCCGGGGCCATCGCCTCGGGCGTTTCCGGTTTCCAGGGCCAAGGAGAAGACGCCCTCCACCCGGTAGCCTCGCTCCACCTCCCCGTGCACCCGCATCCGCCGGCCGGCGAGGAGCGCGAAGAGGGCGGTCCGCATCTCCCCGGGGGCGGCCGCGAGCGGCTTCCGCAGGTCGCGGGCGGCCTCCTCGAGCGCCGCGCGCAGATCCCCCGGCTCGATTGCCAGGGGAGGTGGCGCAGCTCGGAGCCGCCGGAGGAGCTCGTCCCGCTCCGCGCGATGCTCGGCCAGCACCTGGGCATGTGCTTCGAGGTCGCCCAGCTTCGCGGCGAGCCGCACGAGGTTCTCGAGCTCCCGCTCGACCTGGGCGAGCCGGCGGCGCTGCGCCTCGAGGTCCGCCGGCCGGAGCCCCTCGTGGAGCCGCTCGAGAGCCTGTTCGATCGTGTAGGCCAGCACCTCGGTGCTGAGCACGTCCTCGTGGAGAGCGCGCAGGACGCGCCCCTCGAGCTCGTCACCCGGGATGCGCGCATCCATCGTGCACACCCCCGGCCCGCGGTCCCGGTGCCAGGCGCAGCCGTACAGGCGGCGCGTGTCGAGCACGTGGAAGCTGCCGCTGCACTCGGCGCACTCGAGCAGCCCCGAGAGTAGGTGCCGCGCGCGTCCGCTGCGGTGCCCTGCTCCCCGGCGCGTCCCGAGGAACTGCCCTCGCTCGCCGCGCTCGTAGGCCGGCGTCTTCGACCGCAGGAGCGCCTGCGCCTCCTCCCAGCGCTCGGGCTCGACGATGATCCAGCTCGCGTCGGTTTGCCGGATCCACTCCGACGCCGGGCGCTCGAAGCGGCGGCGCCGGCCCGTCTCGTGGTCCTTGATCCACTCGCTCCGGTTCCAGAGGTACTCGCCCCGATAGATCGGGTTGCAGACCATCGCCCGCACGGAGGTCATCGCCCACGAGGGGCGCTTCGCGTGGTTGCGGCGCGGTCGCGGTGGCTCGAGCCCTTCGGCGTTGAGCCGGTGCGCGATGGTGCGGAAGCCCTCGCCTGCCAGGTAGAGGTCGAAGATGCGCCGCACGACGACGGCCTGCTCGGGCACGACCACGAGGCGCCGGTACGCGCCCTCTGGCAGGGTCGTATAGCCGTAGGGGGTCCCGCCGGCGAACATGCCACGCTCGACGCGCCCCTGCAGCCCTCGCCGCGTATCGGCGCGGAGCTTCACAAGGTATTCCTCGTTGATGATGCCCATGACCTTCGAGCCCACGTTGAAGAGATCGAGCCTCGTGGATACCTCGAAGGCGTTGCGCTTGTGGAGGCGGAGCCGGTTCCGAAGCCAGCCGAGGTCCTCGCCGTCGCGCGCCAGCCGCGAGAAGTCGAAGCACAGGAGCAGGTCCCATTCGGCGATGCGCTCGACGAGCTCGAGGAGCCTCGGCCGGTTGTGCCGCGAGGCGCCGGAGATCCCGGCGTCCTCCACCACGAGATCCTCGACCACCTCCCAGCCCTGGCGCGCCGCGTACTCTCGGCAGCGCGCGACCTGGTCGGCCGGCGAGTCGGCGCTCTGCTTGTCGGTGCTCATCCGGGCATAGATCGCGGCTCGCGTCATCGCTGCCTCCTCCTCGTGACGGCCCGAGCGAGGATCTCTCGAGCCGTCACCGCGGCTGGTTGTCCCCTGCCCTTCGCCATGCGCTCCAGTTCCTCCATCTCCTGACGGGTCAGCCAGAGCCGGAGCGGTTCGCTCCGCTTCTCCTCGCGCGGCAGCCTGGGCCAGCCTACTCGGGGCACAACTCCGAATCTACCGAAGTTTCGCGGCCCTCCAGATCACGAAGAACAGCCGCAGCCAGCGCCTCGGCCAGGGCCTCGCAGAAGGCACGCACTCGCGGGTCGCTCGGCGGCGGAGCCTTGCCTGCTTCTCCCGCCTCGCGCGGGCGCAGCGCGAGGCTCGGGTCTAGCGGCGGAGCTCCTGTGGGCGCCAACTGGGCCGGCGGCTCCTGGCCACCGATGCGCGCGCCGTCTCCGCTCAACTCGCGATCCTCACGCGGCCCACTCCTCGGTCATCGTCTCAGGTCCCCCGCCCACTACGGCCGCCAGAACGCTCTGGGGCCCCCTCGCGGGCAGGGCCACCCCCCGGCAGGGGCCCGTTCGAGCCCTGGGTCCCTCGATCTTCGGTGCCCGCTCGAACACGTGGGCGGCCTTCGTCGCCGCCTCGAGCTCGAGCCGGAGCTGGCTGACGGGGTCGAGCGCACCGCAGTGAGCAGCGGGCTTCCGAGCACCTCGTCCGCGGGCGCCAAGACGGGTCGTCTGCCCAGGGCGACGGCAGACCCGTCTGGGTCCGGCCGGCTCTATAGAGCCGGCCCAGACGGGTCCCGTCGCTCCACCCGTCTTGCAGAAGGGAGAGACGGGTCCGAGACGGGTCAGACGGGTTCATTGGCAGCCCTCCGGCGAAGCGTGGTGGCCTGCCCTTCGCCGCCCTCCACCACCGTCACGAGGCCCCGCCTGCGCCACTGCTCGCGGAGCGCCGCCGCCTGGCTCTTGTAGGGGCCACTGGCCTCGTTCTTCGGGCGCTTCCCGGTGGCGCGCACCTGGAGCCGCCGAGCGAGCTCTCCGGTGGGGATCTCTTCGTCCCTTCCCACGAGGTCGGGCAGCGCCTCGAAGTTGCCTTGGAGCGGATCTACGGGCCGGAAGTAGTCGACGCTGCCCGGCTCGGCCTTCTCTCCGGCCACCTCGAAGGTGAGCTCTGCGGCGAGCACGTCGTTGCCCTGGATCTTCAGCACCCGCTGCCGCGGGATGCCCGGGACACGCTCGAGGAGCCAGAGCGTCTGTGCGACGGCGGCGATCGCCGAGCTCCCACGTCCAGCACCCGCGGCCTCATCGCGGCCCGCGTGCCCGACGTGATGGACGAGCTTGAGGTAGAGCTCGAGCTCCTCGGCGAGGGATTGGAGCTGCCCAAGCCACCCAGCCATGTCGTCGGCACTGTTCTCCTCGAGGCCGGGAGGCTTGAGGCGCGAGAGCGAGTCGAGGATGCCGAGGCCGTAGGGGGCGCCGCTCTCTCGCGCGCGGACGAGCGCCTGGCGAAGGCGGCCGAGGCCCTCGTCGTCGAGGCAGAGGAGCCGGCGGCCCTGGACCGGGAGCTCCGCGTCGCGCGCGATCACCGTGAGCTTGCGTGTCCAGAGGTCGCTGGAGCCGCGCTTCGCGAAGACGCCTAGCCGTCGAAGCGTCGCGTCGATGCGCGCGGCCGGCTGTTCCGCCGAGAGGATGAAGGCGCGGCTGCCCGGCAGGTCAGGCGCTCCGGGCCAGGGCGCGATCCCCTGGCACCACGCTTGCGAGAGGGCGAGTGCGAGTGTTGTCTTCGCGACCTTGGGGCGGCCTTGCAGGAGCACAAGGCTCGGGAGCGAGTCGAGGAGCCCCGGCAGCGGGCTCTCCGGCTCCGGACGCGCGCGAAGCGCCTCGAGCCGCGCTCCCGAGAGCCCGAGCTCCGTGAGGGAGCCGGCGCCGGCCTCGAGCTCGTCGAGCTGGTCCTCGAGGATCTCGATGAGCTCGCGGAGGTGGGCGTCGCGCGAGCCCGCGGCAGCCTCCTCGTAGGCGCCGCGGAGTTGGCGTTCGATGGAGAAGCGGCGCACGAGGCGCGCATGGGCCACCACGTTGGCGCTCGTCGCCTCGACATCGGAGACCTCGCCGAGGTGGTGGAGGCCGCCCGCAGCGTCGAGGTTGCCCGCCCGAGCGAGCTCAGCGTGCACGGTGACGAGGTCCACGGGCTCGCCGCGCTCGCACAAGGCTTGGGTGGCTCGGACGATCGGACGCAGCCTCGCGTCGGCGAAGTCCTCGGGCTGGACGATGCCGAGCACTTCGGGCATTCGGCTCGCATCCAGGAGTAGAGCCGAAACCACCGATTCCTCGGCCTCACACACCAGGTCCTGCGATGCGACCTGGTGCTGGCTCGGGCGCGCGCGGCCGCCGGGGATGCCGTGGAGCTCCACGCCGTCGGTCACGCGGCTGCCCTCTGCCCCGCGTCCCGCAGCCCCGGCCGGGCTGTTGCCTCCGTCGAGATATACACGTTTCGTGATCGGCTCTCGCCCAATACGTACTCGACGTGCTCGAGGGGCATCACGAGCGCCCTCGACCTGAGGGCGCCGAGCGCGTGGCGGAGGGTCGCGCCGGCGAGGGCCCCTCTCTCGGTCTTCTGCGGGGAACGAGGTCGGGGTCGATCCGCAGGTTGTCGATCCAGTGGTCAACATCATCGAGACGGACCCGAAGCCACCCACCGACTTGGAAAGCCGGGAGCGCACCCTCGCGGATGGCCGCCCAGAGGCGGCGCACGTAGATGCCTCGCAGCCGTGCGGCCTGGGGCACCGAGATCAACTTGGCGTCGTGGGAGTGCTCAGTCGCGTTCATGCGCGCGAAGATGCGCGCCGTGATGCGAGGCACCTATGGCCAGAATTCCAATGCGGTGAGGCTGGGTCAGCTCCCCCCGGGGGCTCCCCGGTTCAAGCGGTTCGCCAGCTCCTGCACCAGCTTCTTCCACCCGCTCCGCCGCACCCGAGCGCGAAGGGCGGCGCGGCTGGCCCCGAGGGCCTTCACGAGAGCCGCCTGCGCGGCGGGCCGCGTGCTTCCCTCGAACGCGATCACCTGCCCTCCGGGCTGGAGGCGCTCACGCAGCGCGTCAAAGCAGGCTTCCAGGAACCGCACCAGGTGGCCGGTCGCCGCGTCCGCTTCTTCGATCGAGGTGCCATCAACGGACGTTCGGAAGCGCCCGTCGAACAGGTCGAGCCAGATCCCCAAGAGAGCTTCGACGAACGACTGGATCTCAGCGATCGGCCTTCCAGGAGCACGGGCCTTCGGCGGGTAAACGTGCCGCGCGAACACGGTCGTCACGAGTCGATCGGCAGCGAACTCCAGCGCCGCCTCGAGCTCTGGTCTTCGCACCGCGGGGGATCTGGTGTCGTCGTCCAACGGCTCGGGAAGGTCACCCCCCGCCTCGACGATCCGGTCGATCGCTTCCGGTGAGAAGTAGCGCCAATACGAGCCGTGTTCGGCCATGCACCCTCCGCTCGGGTGCACCGCAGTGGAAGGGCGGCGCGGCGCGCCCGCGGTGCGGTGCGGGTGTTTCGGGAGCGATCCTGAGCCGGGCCGAGACCAAGGGTACCAGGGCTTTTCGCCGAGCCCTACGCAAGCGAGCGCGCATCCGCGACGGGTTCACAACCTGGGTCGCTGCCTTGCACACCGAGACCCAACGGGTATCGAGGGCACCGGGGTGGAGTCTCTCCAGCGGGTCAGGAGCTCGAGCCGCGTATGGCCCCCTGCGCGCCCTCGGCACTTGCCTGAGTCCTTCGCGGGCCTTGGCGCCTCGTTCAACCGGCGGTTGGTTCTTCAATTATTGCGCTCTGCAGCACATTGCGCATCATTGGCTGCTGGAAGAGAGCCATGCGAATAGTCCTGCCCAATAGCGCTCACCTGCAGAATCTCGCGGGGTTCATCCGGAAGTACGATCCCAACGCGGGCCGATCCCTCAATATCCGGATGGACAAGCGCTGGATCCACGTCCATCCGTTTGCGCTTGCCATGACTGCATGTGCGGGCGCACTGGCGACACTTCGAGGCCAACCGGCGCGGGGCCGGGTTCCTAGGATCAGCTCCGTTCGCTACCTGCTGCGCATGAAGCTCTTCGACTTCGTTGACCTTGATTCCGGAATCGCGATCACCGAGCACGAGGAAGCGGGTCGCTTCATCCCTATCACGCAGATTCGCACCGGCGAAGAGCTCCGCGACGCAATCACCAACCTGATCCCCCTGCTCCACGCGCCCGCAAACGTCGCTGACCCCATCAAGTACGTCTTCAGTGAGATGGTGCGGAATGTGCTCGAGCACGCGCGATCGCCTGTCGGCGCATTCGTCTGTGCCCAGTACTATAGTCAGGAAGATCGGCTCTCCATCGGAATAGCGGACGCGGGCATTGGAATTCTCCGGTCCATTCGCCAAAGCCACGCGGCGCGAGACGACGAGGAGGCGATAGGACTAGCACTTCGACCCGGGATTACGGGCGCCACGAGACGTATCGGCGGAACCGAGACAAATGCCGGGGCGGGACTTTTCTTCACGAAGGGCATCGCGGCACTTTCGCGAAACTTCTTCGCGATCTACAGCGGAAGCGCTCTCTACAAGCTCTTGCGGGCCCGAGGAAACCAGGCTCCTACCCTTCACGCTGATCCTACCGCCGATAGGCACAACTTCGCAGTCGATCTTCCTCACTGGCAGGGCACTGTGGTGGGAATTAATGTGAGCGTCGGTGATGGCAAGGTATTCGCCGACCTTTTATCCGATATCCGCAAGGCCTATCGGATCGATGTGAAGCACCAGCGCAAGCAGTACTACAAGAAAATTCGGTTCGTCCGATGAGTATCTCGATCCTCGACAAGGCTGGCGACTTTGCCGAAGACAAGGATGCCGCGGCTTCCATCCGGGCGGGATCGATAGAACCTGCACTCGAGGCAGGACGGAATATCACGCTTGACTTCACCGGGGTTCGCCTGACCACGCAGTCGTTCATCCACGCACTAGTCAGTAGCTCCCTGAGAAAACATGGCGTGTCAACGCTTGAGCGCCTGGAATTCAAGGGCTGCAACAAGCTGGTACGCGGCATCGTGGAGACGGTGGTTCAGTATTCTCTCGAGAGCCTAGACGAGGCGTGAACGCTCGCCGCACCCGCGGCCGTGTCAGGACTAGTTGCCTTCTGGTTTGGGTGTCCTGGGCCTCGCCCTTGTCACCATGGGCGGCACCGCTGGCTTTGTGGTGCCCCGTAGACCGGCCGGACTCTTTGCGCGCACCTCGTGGTCGCCGGCGGCCGGTGCTTCAGCGGATGGGAATCGCGGCCGTTGCCTCATCTCGATCTAGAAGCTGGCCTGGGCGCTGGCGGTGTCGATGGCGGAGATGATCCGTTCGAGCAAGCTGATGTAGGTGGGGTGAAGGCGGGAGGTACCGTCGAGGGCCCCTGTGACAGCCGGGCAGCGACCCGCCGGCGCCGAACCACGTGGCCGAACCGCCTCGTGATCAGTTTCCGTGCCGCGAGAGAGCGCGCTGGGATCGGGGTGAAACGCCCACGGTCCGGACACTGCGCTTGAACCCAAGAGCGCCGGGGCCTCATATTGGCGGAGAGGCCGCGCCGTCTGACCGCTCCGACGACAAGCCGAGTCCTGCCCGAGCGGGCGCCGGAAGTGGGCGAGCTGGTTCAGGTGCGCTCGCGGCGGTGGCTGGTCGAGGAGGTCGTCCCGGCGGCGGTCGCCAGCCAGTCGCCCCTCGTGCGGCTCGCCTGCGCGGACGACGACGCCCAGGGCCAGTCCCTGGACGTGTTCTGGGACCACGAGCTCGACCGCCGGATCCTCGAGGAGGAGGGCTGGCAGGACCTCGCGGCGAAGGGATTCGACGCCCCCCGCCGCTTCGCGGCTTTCCTCCACACGCTGCGCTGGAACTGCCTCACGGCCACCGATCCGAACCTCTTCCAGGCACCCTTCCGCGCCGGCATCAAGATCGACGCCTACCAGATGGAGCCCCTCCGCAAGGCGCTGCGGCTCCCGCGGGTCAACCTCTTCATCGCGGACGACACGGGCCTCGGGAAGACCATCGAGGCGGGTCTGATCGCGCGCGAGCTGCTCCTGCGCAAGAAGGCGAAGACCATCGTCGTCGCGACGCCGCCCTCGGTCCTCGAACAGTGGAAGGCCGAGCTCGAGGAGCGCTTCGGCCTCGTGTTCGAGATCCTCGACCGCGCGTATTTCACGAGGATGCGGCGAGAACGCGGCTTCGGCGTGAACCCGTGGCGCACGCACAGCCGCTTCCTGGTCTCCCACAACCTCCTGGGCGATCCGACCTATGCGGACCCGATGCGGGAATGGCTCGGGTCGCTGCTGCCGGGAAGTCTCCTGATCCTCGACGAGGCCCACCACGCCGCGCCCGCCAGCGGCGGCCACTACGGCATCGAGACGCAGTTCACGCGCGCCGTGCGCGACCTGTCCGGCCGCTTCGAACACCGCCTCTTCTTGTCGGCCACGCCGCACAACGGCCACTCGAACAGCTTCTCCACCCTCCTCGAGCTGCTCGATCCCTACCGCTTCACGCGGGGCGTGAAGGTGCGGGGCCGGAAGGCCCTCGAAGATGTCATGGTGCGCCGGCTCAAGGAGGACATCCGCGAGGTCCAGGGCGGCTTCCCGAAGCGCGACGTGGTGCGCATCGCCATCAGCGGCCTCCTCGACGACGCGCCCGAGCTCGCGCTCTCCCGCCTGCTCGACGAGTACCGCACGGCGCGCGAGGAGCGCTTCGCCAGCACCACGCGCCGCGCGCAGGCGGCCGCGGGCCTGCTCGTCGTCGGCCTCCAGCAGCGCCTGCTGTCCTCGATCGAGGCCTTCGCCCGCAGCCTCAAGGTCCACCGCGCGACGGTGGAGAAGCAGTGGGAGAAGGGGCGCGCTGAGGCTGCCGCGGCGGAGAAGGCGGGCGAAGCGCAAGCGGAGCTCTTCGTCACCGCGCCCGGCGGCGACGACGAGCGGAGCGAGTGGACGCCCGAGGAACGCGAGGCGGAGGAGGCGGCGCAGATCGAGGCCGCCACCACCGCAGCGGAGTCCCAATCGCCCCGGGACTCGGCCGCGGAGGCTCTCTGGCGCCGGGAGCAGGAGCTCCTCGACCAGATGCAGGAGATCGCCGAGAAGACGCGGCACCTGCCCGACGCCAAGGTCCGCCGCCTCGTCGACTGGATCCGCGAGAACCTCTGCCCGGAGCTGCCTCCCTTCGGGAGGCCCCCGGCGGGCGCACCCCCGAAGTGGAACGACCGCCGAGTCCTCGTCTTCACGGAGAACCGCGAGGGGACGAAGCGCTACCTGAAGGCGATCCTCGAGCAGGCCATCGAGGGTACCGACGCCGCGGACGAGCGGATCGAGGTGATCGACGGCCTCACGAGCGGCGCTCGGCGCAAGGAGATCCAGCGCCGCTTCAACACCGACCCGGCGAAGGACCCCCTGCGCATCCTGCTCGCCACCGATGCGGCCCGCGAGGGCCTGAACTTCCAGGCGCACTGCACGGATCTCTTCCATTTCGACCTGCCCTGGAACCCCGGGCGCATCGAGCAGCGAAACGGCCGGATCGACCGCAAGCTCCAGCCCGCCTCCGAGGTCCGCTGCCACTACTTCGTGCTGCCGCAGCGCGTCGAGGACCGCGTCCTCGAGGTCCTCGTTCAGAAGACCGAGACGATCAAGGAGGAGCTCGGCAGCCTTTCGAAGGTGATCGACGACGATATCGAGCGGCGCCTCGGGCAGGGGATCCGCCACCGCGACGCCGAGCGGCTGGCGCGCGAGATCGAGCAGGCGGACCTCGATGCGGCGAAGAAGCGCGTCACCCAGGAGGAGCTCGAGGCCGCGCGCGAGCGTCAGGAGGAGCTCAAGGCCCAGATCGAGCGCTGCCGGAGCCTGCTCGAGACCTCGCGGGCCTGGACGGGCTTCGAGGCCGGGCCGTTTCGCGAGGCGCTCTCCTCCTCGCTCGAGATCCTGGGTGCAGAGCCGCTGGTCGAGGCCAGCGACGAAGACGGCCGCCGGGTCTGGACCTTCCCCCCGCTCGACCGCCGCGCGCAGACCGACCCGAGCTGGGCCGCCACCCTGGACACGCTCCGCGTTCCCCGCAGGCAGAACCAGAAGCTGGCGGAATGGCGCCGCGAGGCGCCGATCCGGCCGGTCGTCTTCGAGGACGCCGGCATCCTCACCGAGGACACGGTGCACCTGCACTTGGAGCAGCGGGTCGCCCAGCGCCTGCTGGCCCGCTTCCGGTCCCAGGGCTTCATCCACCACGACCTCTCGCGCGCCTGCCTCGCGCAGTCCGGCGACTCGGTCCCGCGCGTGATCTTGCTGGGCCGCCTCTCGCTCTACGGCCAGGGCGCGGAGCGGCTGCACGAGGAGCTGGTACCCCTCGCGGCGCGCTGGGTCGAGCCCTCCCAGCGCAAGGGGCCGCTCGCGGCCTACGCGCGCGAGGCCGAGGCGAAGACGCTCGACCTCCTCGAGCGCTCGCTCGGCGAGGCGGGCGGGCGCATGCCCGCCGGGGCGATCCAGCGCAAGCTCCTCGACGCTGCCGTCCGGGACATCGAGGAGCTCCTGCCCCAGCTCGAGCCGCGAGCCGAGGAGCTGGCAGCGCTCGCCATCGAGAAGCTCCGCAAGCGGGGCGAGCGGGAGGAGAGGGACCTGCGGGAGACGCTCGAGCGGCAGCGCGAGCGGGTGCGCGAGGAGCTCGCCAAGCACGAGGGCGAGTTCCAGCAGCTCACCCTCGGCTTCGACGAGGAGGAGAAGCGGCAGCTCGAATCCGACATGCGCTCCTGGCGCAGCCGGCTTGAGCAGTTCCATCGGGACCTCGAGCGGGAGCCGCAGCGGATCCGCGAGTTCTACGAGGTCCGCGCCCAGCGCGTCGAGCCGGTCGGCCTCGTCTACCTCTGGCCGGAGACGAACTGATGGCCAGGGCCAAGCTCGACCCCGCGATCCTGGCGCACCTCGAGTGGATCGGCTTCGTGCGGCCGACGGGCCTCGTGGTCTCGGCCCCCGCCCTGGTGCGCGCGGGGGCCATCCTCGACCGGCGCGACCTCGAGGGCCAGCGGCTTCTGGCCGAATGCACGGAGAAGCGGGCCTTCCCGGGCGAGCAGGAGCCCTCCCCCTGGCTCCCGGACTTCCGAGCCTTCGCGAGGTCCGTCCTCGGCTGGAGCTTCTCACCCAAAGGCTACGCGGGCACGGCCGAGAGCCCGATTCCGCCCGAGCTCGAGCTGCCGCTCCCCGACTACGGCGAGACGCTCCGCTCCGACCTCGCGGTCCGCGAGCTCGAGCCGAAGGAGGGCGCCGTCCCCTGGCAGCTCCTCATCCGGATCCTCGAGCCCGGCGAGGACTTCGACCGCGTGGCCCGCGGCCACGGCCAGCTCGAGGCCTCGGCCCACGGCCGCATGGAGCGGCTGCTGCGCCAGACCGGCGTCCCGGCGGGTCTCCTCTTCAACGGCCGCGCGCTGCGCCTCCTCTCCGCGCCGCGCGGCGAGAGCTCGGGCTGGCTCGACTTCAAGGTCGCGGACATGGTCCAGACCGCGGGCCGGCCGATCTCGACGGCGCTGCGCCTCCTCCTCGGCCAGGCGCGGCTCCTGAGCCTGCCGCGCGCGCAGCGCCTGGCCGCGCTCCTCGAGGACAGCCGCAGGTTCCAGAACGAGGTGAGCGAGCGCCTGGCCGAGCAGGTCCTCCACGCCCTCTACGAGCTTCTCCGCGGCTTCCAGGCGGCCCACGACGCCTCGCGGGGCGAGCTCCTGCGCCAGCCGCTCGCGGAGCACCCCGACGAGGTCTACCGCGCGCTCCTCACCGCGATCCTGCGGCTCGTCTTCCTGCTCTACGCCGAGGAGCGGGACATGCTGCCCGAAGACGAGACCTTCCTGCGCCACTACTCGCTGGCCGGCCTCTACGAGCGCCTGCGCGAGGAGGCCGCGCTCTTCCCGGACACGATGGACCAGCGCTTCGGGGCCTGGGCGCAGCTTCTCGTCCTCTTCCGCATGATCCACGACGGCGCCGAGTCGGGCCCGATGCGCCTTCCCCGGCGCCACGGCGTCCTCTTCGACCCGGACCGCTTCCCGTTCCTCGAGGGCCGCGCGGGAGGCGGCGCGCGGCAGACCCACGAGCGCATCGAGCCGCCGCTCGTCCCCGACGGCACCCTCTACCGCGCGCTCGAGGATCTCCTCGTCCTCGACGGCGAACGCATCTCCTACCGCGCCCTCGACGTGGAGCAGATCGGCTCGGTCTACGAGACGATGATGGGCTTCCGGCTCGAGACGGCGAGCGGTCGGTCGGTCGCGATCAGGGCGCAGAAGAAGCAGGGGGCGCCGACGGCGGTAGACCTCGAGGCCCTGCTGGCCGAGCCCGGCCCGAAGCGCGCGAAGTGGCTCCAGGAGCGCGCCGACCGCAAGCTCACCGACACGGTGAAGAAGGCGGTAGTGGAGGCCGCGGCGCTCGAGGACCTCCACGCCGCGCTCCTCCCGGTGATCGACGCGGCCGCCACGCCCGACCTCGTGGCACCGGGCGCCATGGTCCTCCAGCCGAGCGAGGAACGCCGCCGCTCGGGCTCCCACTACACCCCGCGGGAGCTCACCGAGCCCATCGTCCGGACCACCGTCGAGCCCATCCTCGCGCGCCTTCGCGGCCCGGACGGCCGAGCGCCGCGCCCTGAGCAGATCCTCGAGCTGAAGGTCTGCGACCCGGCCATGGGCTCGGGGGCCTTCCTGGTGGAGGCCTGCCGGCACCTCGGCGATGCGCTCGTCGAGGCCTGGTACGCCCACAGCGAGGTGCCCCAGATCCCGCCGGACGAGGACGAGGTGGTCTTCGCGCGCCGGCTCGTCGCCCAGCGCTGCCTCTACGGCGTAGACCGGAACCCCGTCGCCGTGGACCTCGCCAAGGTCTCGCTCTGGCTCGCGACCCTCGCCCGGGACCACCCGCTCACCTTCCTCGACCACGCGCTCCGCCACGGCGACTCGCTGGTCGGGCTCTCGCGCCGGCAGATCGAGGCCCTGCACTGGGAGCCGGAGGGCGCGGTGCTCCGGGGTCTGAACGTGCGCGAGCCCCTCGACCGGGTGTCCCAGCTGCGCCGGAAGATCCGGGAGGCGGACGAGAGCGTCACAGACCTGGAGCTGCGGGACCTCTGGGACGAGGCGCAGCTCGAGCTCGGAAAGGTGCGCCTTCTCGGGGACCTCGTCCTCGCGTCGTTCTTCGAGGCGGCGAAGTCCAAGGAGCGCGAGGCGAAGCGGACGGAGTTGGCAGGCGCCATCCTGAACGGCAAGGCCGAGCGCTACCGCGGCTGGCTCGAGGAGCGGCGGCATGCCAACCCGCCACTGGCGCCCTTCCACTGGGAGCTGGAGTTCCCGGAGGTCTTCGAGCGAGAGAATTCGGGCTTCGACGCGATCGTCGGGAACCCGCCCTTTGCCGGAAAGAACTCCGTCGCCGCGGCGAACGTGGCCGGGTACCCCGACTGGCTCCATCAGCTGCACGAGGAGAGCCACGGGAACGCCGACCTCGTCGCGCACTTCTACCGGAGGGCCTTCGACCTGGTCCGCCGCGAGGGTGCCTTCGGCCTGATCGCGACGAACACGATCGCCCAGGGCGACACGCGCGCCACGGGTCTTCTCTGGATCTGCCAGCACGGGGGCGAGATCTACTCGGCGCGCAAGCGCGCCAAGTGGCCCGGGCAGGCCGCGGTCGTGGTGAGCGTGCTGCACGTCGCGAAGGGAGTGTTCCCCAACCCGAAGCAACTTGACGGCCGGCCTGTCGAGAGCATCACTGCATTCCTGTTCCACCGCGGCGCCCACGACGACCCCGCACGCCTCGCCGCCAACGCCGGGAAGAGCTTCGTGGGAAGCTATGTCCTCGGGATGGGCTTCACCTTCGACGATACGGACGCCAAGGGCGTCGCCACGCCTCTCGCCGTGATGCGACGCCTGATCGAGAAGGATCCGCGCAACCAGGAGGTGATCTTTCCCTACATCAGCGGCGAGGAGGTGAGCACGAGCGCCACGCAGGCCCACGAGCGCTACGTGATCAACTTCGGCGAGCGAAGCGAGGAGGATTGCCGGCGACGCTGGCCGGATCTCATGGCGATTGTCGAAGAGAAGGTGAAGCCGGAGCGGATGAAGAACAACCGCGAGGGGTACCGACGCTACTGGTGGCAGTACGCAGAGAAGCGGCCCGGTCTTGTTGCCGCCATCGCGGGGCTGGAGCGGGTGTTGGTGAACCCGCTGTACGGGTCTCATCTCTCCTTCGTGTTTCTTGCCCCACATCAAGTCTTTGCGAACAAGCTGAACGTCATGCCATTCGCCTCACACGCCGCGTTTGCTGCTCTTCAGAACCGCATACATGAGGTCTGGGCAAGGTTTTTCAGCTCGACGCTCAAGGACGATTTGGCGTACGCCCCCACCGACTGCTTCGAGACCTTCCCCTTCCCCGAGGGCTGGGAGATCCACCCCAGCCTCGAAGCCGCGGGCAAGGCCTACTACGAGTTCCGCGCCGGCCTCATGGTCCGAAACGACGAGGGGCTCACGAAGACCTACAACCGCTTCCACGATCCCGAGGAGCGCGCCCCGGGGATCCTCGAGCTCCGCGAGCTCCACGCTGCGATGGACCGCGCGGTCCTCGACGCCTACGGCCGGGGGGATATCTCGACCGAGTGCAAGTTCCTCCTCGACTACGGGATCGAAGAAGAGGAATGGGGCGACAAGAAGAAGCCCTGGCGCTACCGCTGGCCCGACGAGGTCCGCGACGAGGTGCTGGCGCGGCTCCTCGAGCTGAATGCCGAGCGCGCGAAGGAGGAGGCCCGGTCGGGTGTTGCCGCGACGAAAAAGCGGGGCCGGAAGAAGCCAGCGAAATCCGCAACCAGTGAGCCCGAGCGGGGAGGGCTCTTCTCGTGAGCGCGGGAACCGTGGCAGCTGCGCCTGCCGGCTCGCTCGAGGTGCGGGAGCGGCTGGTCGAAGCCCTGAAGCTCGACCTCGTCGGCCCCTGGGCCGGACATGCGCTCGCCGAGGAGCGGCTCCCGGGCTGGGTGCGGCCCTCGAACTGGTACCTGACGGGTTTCCTGATCCCGTCGGGAACGCCGCCCGAGAGGAGCGCCGACGCCGACGAGGACGACGACATGGGGGCCGAGGTCTCCGACTCGGCGGGACTTGCCGAGGAATCGAACGAGGAGCGGAAGGCCGCCAAGAAGGGCTTCTTTTCCGCCTCGATGGGTCTGAGCTTCCTCGTGCCGAAGGAGGAGGACGCCCTCACCGCAACCGTGCGCTGGGGCGACTACAAGCAGGTGGAGATCGAGGGGGCGGACGGCAAGGCGCTGCCCGTCTGGAAGCGAGAACCGCGCGAGGCGACGCTTCGCGTACCGCTCACGGGGGCCGGCGGCCCGACAGTGCACGACATCCCCGATTCCGGGGGCCTCCAGCTCCAGGTCGTCGAGCGGCGGATCGCCGCCGAGGACCTCGAGGAGCACATCTCCCCCGGAACCCGCTCCGTCTCGGTCTTCCTCGTGAACCACCGCGCCGCGGTCGGTCCGGAGGAGGGCGAGCCCGACCTCGCCTACGCCTTCCAGCCCGAGATCGAGGTACGGAGCGAAAGCCGCTTTGTGCCGCGGCCTGACCTGCGGGGGGCGTGGGCCGCGGAGTGGGACGAGCAGGTGGCGGATCTCCACTACGCCGACGCCCCCGAGTACGCCACCGGCCACGGCGTCTCGGCCGAGTGGGAGGTCGCGGAAGGCGCCTGCCACGTGCTCCGCACGGCCTGGATCCCGAGCGCTGAGGTGGAGAAGACGGCGACCGTGGACGTTCCGGGCGTCGAGCTCTCGATGGAGGTGCTCGGGGCGCTGCCGGATGGGAGGGTCGCCGAGGCGACGCTGCGGCCGCTCGTAGCGGAGTACCGCGCCTGGATCGAAGCGAGGCAAGGGGGCCTCGGGATGCTCCAGGGCGTGCGGCGCGAGACGGCGGAGGAGCTGCTGCGCTTCGCCAGCGTCGCGGCCGACCGGATCAAGCGCGGGATCGCCGTCCTGGCGCAGGACGCGGACGCCCTCGACGCCTTCCGCGTGGCGAACCGTGCCGTGGCGCGGGCGCTCCGCAAGCGCCTTGGCCTCGAGAGGCCGCGCTGGCGCGCCTTCCAGCTCGCCTTCCTGCTGCTGAACCTCCCGGGCCTCGCCGACCCCCGCGACCCGCGTCGCGAGACGGTGGACCTGCTCTTCTTCCCGACGGGCGGCGGCAAGACCGAGGCGTACCTGGGCCTCGCCGCCTTCGCGATGGTGCTGCGAAGGCTGCGCCACCCGGGCGAGAAGGGGCTCGCGGGCGCCGGGGTCAGCGTGATCATGCGCTACACGCTGCGGCTCCTGACCCTCGACCAGCTGGCCCGCGCCGCCGGGCTCGTGTGCGCGCTCGAGCTCGAACGCGAGGCCAACGCCGCGCGCTATGGCGGGTGGCCCTTCGAGATCGGCCTCTGGGTGGGGAAGGCCGCGACCCCGAACATCCTCGGGCGCAAGGGGGACGGACGCTCCGACGCGGCGCGCACCAAGGTGCGGCAGTTCAAGACCGACCCGAGGGGAAAGCCCTCGCCGATCCCGCTCGAGAACTGCCCGTGGTGCGGGACGCACTTCGGGCCCGACTCCTTCGAGCTTCTCCCGAACGACGACGAGCCGCGCGAGCTGCGCATCGTCTGTGCGAACTTCGAGTGCGACTTCACGCGCGACCGCGCGCTTCCGATCGTGGCCGTGGACGAGCCGCTCTACCGGCGACTCCCGGCCTTCCTGATCGCGACGGTGGACAAGTTCGCCGCGCTCCCGTGGGTGGGGCAGGCCGGGGCGCTCCTCGGCGGAGCGGAGCGCCACGACGCGACGGGCTTCTACGGCGCCGCGGAGCCGGGCAGGGGAACCCGGCTCGCGACCCCGCTCCCCCCGCCCGATCTCGTGATCCAGGACGAGCTCCACCTGATCTCGGGGCCGCTCGGCACGATGGCAGGGCTCTACGAGGCGACGATCGAGGCCCTGGGCGTGCGGGAGGTCGAGGGCCGCACGGTACGGCCGAAGATCGTGGCCTCGACCGCCACGGTGCGCCGGGCGCAAGACCAGATCCAGGCGCTCTTCGCGCGGCCGCTCACCCAGGTCTTTCCCCCGCCCGGGCCCGACCGGCGCGACTCCTTCTTCGCCCGGACCGTCCCGGCCTCCGAGGCGCCCGCCCGGCTCTACCTCGGGATCGCGTCCCAGGGCCGCAATCCGAAGGTCCTGATGCGCAAGGCCTGGCTCGCGCTCATGGGCGCCGCCGAGCAGGCCTACCGCGACGCGGGGGGGCACCAGAACCACGAGAACCCCGCCGACCCCTACATGACCGTGCTCGGCTACTTCAACAGCCTGCGGGAGCTCGGCGGGGCGCGCCGGATCCTCGAGGAAGAGGTCCAGAACACGCTCCGGGAGTACGGGACGCGCAGGAGGATCGGCGAGGAGCGCGGCCTCTTTCGCGACCGGAAGACCTTCTCCGAGGTGGTGGAGCTCACCTCGCGCGTCTCGACCGACAAGGTGGCCGAGGCGAGGCGGCGCCTCGAGTGCGGCTTCCACGAGGCGCAGCGCGTGGACTGCGCGATCGCGACGAACATGATCTCGGTGGGCCTCGACATCCCCCGGCTGGGCCTCATGATCGTGCTGGGCCAGCCGAAGACGCACTCGGAGTACATCCAGGCGACGAGCCGGGTGGGCCGCGATGACCGAAAACCGGGCCTCGTCCTCTCCCTCTTCAACATCCACAAGCCGCGGGACCGCTCCCACTACGAGCGCTTCCGGCACTATCACGAGACCTTCTACCGCTCGGTCGAGGTTTCGAGCGTGACGCCCTTCTCGGCGCGGGCCCTCGACCGGGGCTTTGCGGGGGCGCTCGTCGGCCTGGCTCGCCACGCCGAGCCGGCGCTGACCCCCCCGCAAGGGGTCGAGCAGATCGCCGCTGTCCGGGCCGACCTCGAGCGCCGGCTCCTCGCCACCTTCCTCGAACGCGTCCGGCAGCAGCCATTCGCGGACGAGGCCGAGCGAGAGGAGCGCCTGCGGAGCGTCCAGAACCGGGTCGTGGACCTGCTCGACTCCTGGCGCAAGGTCTTCGAGGACTACCACGCGGCCGGGGTCCGCGTGCAATACCAGAAGTACGAGCTGAAACAGCCGAGGCCGCTGCTCCGGGAGATCCTCGACAGGAACTTCGAATCCGAGCACCACCGGAAGTTCCGCGCCAACCGCTCGCTCCGCGACGTGGAGCCGGAGGTGAACCTCTTCCTCAGGGATCTGAGCGGCGTGCAGGTGGAGGACCGACCATGAGCCCCCGGGCGCACGGGCAGATCCGCCGCGGGCAGGTCATCACGACCTACGGGCCGGGCGCGCTGATCGACCTGCCGCGCCACTCGGCGATCGTGGCCGGACTCGACACGTGGCCGAAGACGAGCGATCTGGAGGAGATCCTCGAGCCCCGGCTCACGCGCAAGCTCCAGGTCATGACGGGAGTCGCGGCGCCGAGGCTCTTCGCGCCGCCCCCCGATTCGAACGATCCCCGCGAGCCGGAGAGGGCAATCGGAGCCTGGCGTTTTCCGCAGTGGTTCGTCGTTCAGGAGGTCGGCGGCGGCGACGAGCGCGAGCGATCCCGCCGGCTGGTCCACCGCAAGGCGCTCGATGACAGGAATCGCCTCGAGGGCCGGCAGGTCGTCGCCACCCGCTTCGTCCGGGCCTGCCCGAGGGGACACGTGGACGACCTCGATTGGCGCAGCTTCGTGCACGGGACCGAGGACGGCTGCCGCCGGCAGCTCTGGCTCGACGAGCGCGGCACCAGCGGCGATCTGGTCGATCTCGTCGCGCGCTGCGAGTGCGGGAAGTCGCGGGGCCTGTATGAGACGAAGGTCATCGAGTCGAACCCGCTCGGCACCTGCCGGGGCGCGCGCCCCTGGCTCGGCCAGAACGCGAACGAGGACTGCAATCTCCCGAGCCGGCTCCTGATCCGCACGGCCTCGAACGCCTACTTCCCGCAGGTCGTGAGCGTGCTCTCCCTCCCGGACCGGGGGACGGCGGTCGAGAAGGCCGTGCGGGAGCTCTGGGAGGATCTCCAGATCGTGGACGACGCCGCAGATCTCGGCTTCCTGAAGAAGAAGCCGAAGGTGGCCGAGAAGCTTGCCGCCTTCGGCGACGAGGAGATCCTCGAGGCCATCCGCGAGATCAAGGGCGGCAGCGAGAGCGAGCGGCCCGTGAAGCAGGTCGAGCTCGAGGCCCTGCTGGCGGTGCCGGAGGGCTATGGCGACGACGTGCCCGTGGATCCCGATTTCCACGCGCGCCGGCTGCCCGATCGGGCCTGGCGCCGCTCCGAGCGCTGCGCCGGTGTCGAGGCGGTGATCCAGCTCCACCGCTTGCGAGAGGTGCTGGCGCTCACCGGTTTCACGCGCTTCGAGGCCGTCGTCCCGGATATCAACGGGGAGTACGAGACCGACGTGGAGCGCGCGCAGATCGCGCTCGAGCCGCAGTGGTTCCCCGCGGTGGAGAACCGCGGGGAGGGGGTGTTCGTGCAGCTCCGGGCGGGCGGGATCGGAAGATGGCTCGGGCGGGCGGGCGTGAAGCAGCGGCTCGACGACCTCGCCCACGGGCACGAGCGCTGGATGGCGGACCGAAAGCAAAAGCGGCCCTTTCCGGGCGGGCCGTACGTGTTGCTGCACACGCTCTCGCACCTCCTGGTCCAGTCGTTGGCGATGCGCTGCGGCTATCCCGCGAGCTCGATCCGCGAACGGATCTACGCGGATGCGCAGGCGGAGCGCTTCGGGATCCTCCTCTACACGGGAAGCCCCGACGCGGAGGGGACCCTCGGGGGATTGGTGCAGGAGGCCCGGCACCTGGAAGAGCACCTCGCCCAGGCCCTGCGGACGGGCGCGCTCTGCTCCAACGACCCGATCTGCGCCCAGCACGCCCCCGGTGAGAGCATGGAAAAGCGCTGGCTCCATGGGGCGGCCTGCCACGGCTGCGCGCTCGTCGCCGAGACCACGTGCGAGATGCGCAATGACTACCTCGACCGCGCGCTCGTGGTGCCGGTCCTGGGCGTCGCGGACGCCGCCTTCTTCAGCGCGGTCGCATGACCACCGCCCTCTTCGACCTCCCCGCCCATCTGCGGAGGCGCCTCGCGGGGGCGCTCGAGGCGGGCCTTCTGGCCGCGCCCTGCTCGCTCACGGCGGTGCGCTCGGTCCTGGGCCTCCGCGAGGGCGGCGAGGACCTCGTGAGCGCCCTCGGCGAGTTCGAGCGGCTGGGGATCTCCGGCGCGACCTCCGCCGTCTGGCTCCGGACCGTCGAGGCGGTGGCCTCCCGCGCGCCGACGGTCGATCTCGTGTGGACGGGACCCGAGGTCCCCGGTCTCCACGCCCGGGATACGAGGCGCGTCTACGAGGAGCTCCTCGGGTCGGCCGAGCGGTCCGTCTGGGCCTCGAGCTACGCCTACTTCGACGGACCCCGCGCCTTCGAGGTCCTGGCGGAGCGGATGGACTCGACGCCCGATCTGCGCGTCACGCTCCTCCTGAACATCCAGCGCCGCCGGGGCGACACGACCGCAGCGGATCAGCTCGTGCGCAAGTTCGCGGACCGCTTCTGGGGGACGGACTGGCCCGGCTCCGCCCGGCCGCGGGTCTACTTCGACCCTCGCTCCCTCGAGCTGGACGGGCCCGCCGGAGTCCTCCATGCCAAGGCCGTCGTGACGGACGACGCCACGGTCTTCGTGACCTCGGCGAATCTGACCGAGGCCGCCCTCGACCGGAACATCGAGCTCGGCCTGCTCGTGCGCGACCCGGCCCTGGCCGCGAGCCTCTCGCTCCACTTCCGGAGCTTGATCGAGCGGGAGATCCTGCGCCCGCTCCCGATGGCATAGCGGCGCTAGTCCCCGGGGGATGCTTCGCATCGCAGGGCTCCGGGGAGGTTCCGCACAGCGAGGCGCGCGGCCCGCCTCCGCGGAGCGGGGGGCCGCTGCACGGCCATGAACGCCGGCACGAGGTCCACCGCGCGGCAGCCGAGCACCCCAGCCAGGACCAGGAAGGTCCGGAGCTTGACGCGGTCGGTCTCGCCCCGCTCGATCTTCTGGAGCGTCTTCAGGGAGATCCCGGCCCATCCCGCCACCTGAACCTGGGACAGGCCCTGGGACAGCCGGATCCTGCGCAGATGGGTCACTGTGCTCATGTGGAGACCTCCCCCAGGGAGCGGACTGGAGCGCCCTGGATCACTGGCCAGCTAGGCCAGCACAAAGCGTGCCCTCGGCCGCGGGCCGATCGGGCTGAGCTCGAGCGCCGAGCCCTGCCGAACTACGAGGGGATGCGGCGGTGAGATCGCTGAGCCGACCGGGCCTTCGGAATGCCCAAGCCTCTGAGATCGCTCCAAGATCGTGAGCTTCGCCCGGCCAGCAGAACTCGGCCGCCGGGGAACGACCGGATCGAGAGGCCCAGCCCATCGAGCGGCCAGCCCACGAGCTCGGAATGGCCTCGCCAGGCATCGAACTCACCCCCTCCTGACTGAGCCACCGTACCGCATCGAGAACGCGGCCGAGAAGAGCTCCTGGAAGCCCGGTGGAGAGGTACACGTCGGCGCGGGGCTCCCCATGCTGAGCATCGCCCGGGACGTTCGCTCACGCTGCCCACGCGAGATCGAACGGGATGCGGCGGGCGCTCGCTTCGGATGCGTTGAAGCGGACCCCCGCTACCAATGGCAGGAGACGCCCGGAGCTCTGAGCGGCCCGGGCGTCTCGCGTTTCCAGCACCAGCTCGAAGAGCCCCTCCACGCGGAAGCGCTGCTCCTCGTCCGAGAAGACGCGCATGCGCCGGTCGCCCAGGAGGGCCAGGAAGGCGCCGCGCCGCGCATCGGGCGCGCCCGCGAAGGTCTCCCGCAGGTTGAGCACGCGGGCCTCTGCCAGGCTCCGCAGGGCGGCCAGGTCCGGGATGGGGCGGCGCAGGGCGTGGCCAGGGTCGCGCGCTCGGCCTCGAGCTCCTCGACGAGCTGCGCCACCTGCCCCGCCCTGCCCCGCTCCGCCATCCGCCGGAGCGTGGCCAGCTCGTCCTCGATTTCGGCCAGCCGGGCGCGCTCCGCGGCCGAGGGGCCCCGGGCGTCCCTCCGCAGTCTGGCCTCCACCAGCGAAAGGGCCTTCTCGACGGCGTAGGCCACCACCTCCGGCACCAGGATGCGGTCCCGGATCGCGCCGAAGATGCGCTCTTCGAGGGCCGCACGGCGCACCGTGAGGGCGCTCGCGCAGACCACCGGACCTCGGCCCCGGTGCCAGGCGCAGCCGTAGCGCTCGGCCCCGTTCAAGGCGTGAAAGCCACCCCCGCAGAGCCCGCACTCGAGGAAGCCGGAGAGCACGTGCCGTGCCTGCCTCGGGTGTCCGCGGCCCGGGAACTCTCCGCGGAGCGGATGGGGGCCCGGCCGCCAGCGATAGTGCGCAACCCGGCGCCGGGTCTCGGCCTGCGCCGCCTCGAAGCTCTCGGCCGGGACGATGGCCAGGTCGGGCCGATCCTCGCGCACCCACTCCGCGGGCGGGCGCTCGAAGCGCCGCCGGCGG
>Ga0187892_10000452_pt1 | contig 106477 bp, 115 predicted proteins | sample MA1701073metaG_FD_139345 | JGI IMG/M metagenome (GOLD analysis project Ga0187892, IMG submission 139345) | Bio-ooze microbial communities from a basaltic lava cave in the Kipuka Kanohina Cave System on the Island of Hawaii, USA - MA170107-3 metaG ... | reverse complement strand
GCGCGGTTTTGGCGGGGACCCAGGCGTTGCCGTCGTCCCCGCGCGGTTTTGGCGGGGACCCAGGCGTTGCCGTCGTCCCCGCGCGGTTTTGGCGGGGACCCAGGCGTTGCCGTCGTCCCCGCGGGGTTTTGGCGGGGACCCAGGCGTTGCCGTCGTCCCCGCGGGCTCTAGGCAGGGACCCACATGGGTTCCCGCCTTCGCGGGAACGACGAAGTCATTCCTCCGCGTCGCGGATGCCGAGCTCCTGGATCTTGCGCGTGATCGTGTTGCGCCCCATGCCGAGCAGCGTCGCCGCCTCGATGCGGCGGCCGCCGGTGCGGGCGAGCGCCCGCGCGATCAGCGTGCGCTCGAACTGGCGCGCGAGCTGATCGAGCACCCCGGTCTCGCCGCGCGCCAGGCGCCGCTCGACTTCCTGCTCGAGCGCCGCGACCCAGTCGGCCGCAGCGCCCGCCGGCGCGCTCGCGGCAAGCTCGCCGCGCACCTCGGAGGGCAGGTCCGCGACCCCGATCGTCTGCCCGGCCGCCATCACCGTGAGCCAGTGGCACAGGTTCTCCAGCTGCCGCACGTTGCCGGGGAAATCGAGCCGCGCGACGTGCGCGAGCGCGTCCTCCGACAGGCGCTTCGGCTCCACGCCGAGCTGCTGCGCGCTGCGCGCAAGGAAGTGGCGCGCGAGGAGCGGGATGTCCTCGCGGCGCTCGCGCATCGCCGGGATCCGCACCCGGATGACGTTGAGGCGGTGGTACAGGTCCTCGCGGAAGGTGCCCTCGCGCACGCGGCTTTCCAGGTTCTGGTGCGTCGCCGCGATCACCCGCACGTTGGCCTTGAGCTGCTGGTGGCCGCCGACCCGGTAGAAGGTGCCGTCCTGCAGCACGCGCAGCAGCCGCGTCTGCAGCTCGGCCGGCATGTCGCCGATCTCGTCGAGGAACAGGGTGCCGCCCTCGGCCTGCTCGAAGCGCCCGCGGCGCAGCTGCTGCGCCCCCGTGAAGGCGCCGCGCTCGTGACCGAAGAGCTCCGATTCGAGCAGATCCTTCGGCATCGCCGCGCTGTTGATCGCGACGAAGGGCCTGGCTGCCCGCGTGCTGTGCCGGTGCAGGGCGCGCGCGACGAGCTCCTTGCCGGTTCCGGACTCGCCGGTGATCAGGACCGTCGCGCTCGACTGCGACAGCCGCCCGATGGCGCGGAACACCTCCTGCATGGCGGGCGCCTGGCCGAGGATCTCGGCCGGTGGTTCGGCCGGCTCGGCCGTACCGGCCTCGCGCCGGCTTTCGCCGAGCGCCCGGCGGATGAGCTCGACCGCCTGCTCGACGTCGAAGGGCTTGGGCAGGTACTCGTAGGCGCCGCTCTGGAAGGCGGCGACCGCGGATTCGAGGTCCGAGTACGCGGTCATCACGATCACCGGGACCGCGGGATGCCGCTGCTTCACCGCCTGCAGCAGCTCGATGCCGGACTGGCCGGGCATGCGGATGTCGGAGACGAGCACCTGCGGCGCGCCGTCCGAAAGCGCATCCAGCGCCTCGCGCGCGCTGGCGAAGGAGTTGTAGGCGATGCCCTCCCGGCTGAGTGCCTTTTCGAACACCCAGCGGATCGAGCGGTCGTCGTCGACGATCCAGACCGGCTTCATTTCAAAGGTAACAGCAAAGTGAACACGCTCCGCCCCGGCCGGCTGTCGAATTCGACCGCGCCGCCGTGGTTGTGCACGTACGTCTGCACCAGGGCGAGCCCCAGCCCGCTGCCGCCTTCCCGCCCCGAAACGAGCGGATTGAAGACGCGGTCGCGGATCTCCAGGGGCACCCCCGGGCCGTCATCGATCACTTGCAATTCCAGTGCCAGCTTGTAGCGGCGGCGGGCGATCGTCACCTGGCGCGCGGCCCGGGTGCGCAGCACGATCACGCCCCCCAGCCGCCGGTTGGCCTCCGAGCCGAGGGCCTGGGCGGCGTTGCGCACCACGTTGAGCACCGCCTGGATCACCTGCTCGGAGTCCCCGACGAGGTCCGGGACGCTGGGATCGTAGTTGCGCAGCACCGAGATCTTCTCGGGGAATTCCGCCAGCACAAGGCTGCGCACCCGCTCGAGCACCTCGTGGATGTTGACCGGCGCCAGGCGCGTGGCGCGCTGCGGCGCGAGCAGGCGGTCCATCAGCGCCTGCAGGCGGTCGGCCTCCTTGATGATCACCTGCGTGTATTCGCGCAACTCCGGCCGGTCGAGCTCGCTCTCGAGCAGCTGGGCGGAGCCGCGCAGCCCCCCGAGCGGGTTCTTGATCTCGTGGGCGAGGTTGCGGATCAGCTCCCGGCTCGCCTCGCGCCGGTCGAACAGCCGCTCCTCGCGCTCGATGCGCAGCCGCTCCTCGATCGGGCGCAGCTCCGCGAGCAGCGGCGTGCCGTCGGAATCGGTGCGCGTCACCACGCACCCGAGCGGCAGCGGCTCGCGGCCCGGGCGCACGTAGTCGACGTTCTGCGCGCGGTAGTTCCAGTGCGCCTCGAGCGCCTCGGCGAGCATCGGCGCGAGCGCCGCGCCATCCGCGAACAGCGGCAGGAAAGGCTGGCCGACGAGGCTCTTCGCGCCGGCGCCGAGCAGGTTCTCGGCGGCGGGGTTGGCGTAGCGCACCACGAACTCGCGGTCGAGGGCGACGACGGCGGTGGCGAGGTTCTCCAGCCCGGCGAACGAAGCGGCCATGCGCCCGCGGGCGGCTCAACGGTACAGGTTGGCGAGCTCGCGCCTGAGGGCTTCGACGTTCTTCTCGTGGAGCTCGACCGCGTCGCGGAACGGCTGCAGACGCTCGAGCACCTTGGCGTAGTTTTTCTCGTCGCCGGTGCGGATCGCTTCCTGCTCCGAGAGCTTGCGCTTGGCCTCGGCCAGCATCTGCTGCTCCTGCACGAGCTCCTTCTCGAGCGTGTCGCGCTGCCGCGCCTTGGCCGAGGCGCGCTCCGAGGCGGACTCGCGCGGGAAGCCGGCCAGCGACTTGGCGTCGGGCTTCTGCGCCGGCACCACGTTGACGCGCGTCTGCTGGATCACGCGGCAGTCCTTGCCGGCCGTGTCTTCCTTGAGGTTGGTGACGTGCGTGCGGCCGTCCTTGTCCTTGCAGCTCCAGATCGTCTCGACCTGCTGGGCGAGCGCCGCCCCGCCGCTCACGCCGACGACCGCCGCCGCCACGACCGCACCGACAAGGCGCATGAACGAGAAGACGCCTCAAATGGGACGGCTAAGTCTAGGCTACGTCGAGGGTTTTTACAAACCCCGGAAAATGCGCGCGGCGCCCCGGACGTCACGGTTGCCTCGCCCGTCATCATTAACGCGGCCCGGCGCCGTCCGGCCTTACGACGAGTAGTACATCTCGAACTCGATCGGGTGCGTCGTCATGCGAAAGCGCGTGAGCTCGTCCTCCTTCAAGGCGATGTAGGCGTCGAGCGTGTCCTCGTCGAACACGCCGCCCTTGGTCAGGAACGCGTGGTCCTTGCGCAGGCAGTCGAGCGCCTCCTCGAGCGAGGCGCAGACGTGCGGCACCTTGGCCGCCTCCTCCGGCGGCAGGTGGTACATGTCCTTGTCGACCGGGTCGCCCGGATGGATCTTGCTCTGCACGCCGTCCAGCCCCGCCATCAGCATCGCGGCGAACGCGAGGTACGGGTTCGTGGTGGGGTCCGGGAAGCGCACTTCGACGCGCCGTGCCTTGGGGTTCGACACGTACGGGATGCGGCACGCGGCCGAGCGGTTCTTCGCCGAGTAGGCCAGATTGATCGGCGCCTCGAACCCCGGCACCAGGCGCTTGTAGGAGTTCGTCCCGGGGTTGGTGATCGCGTTGAGCGCCTTGGCGTGCCTGATGATGCCGCCGATGTAGTAGAGCGCGAACTCCGACAGGCCCGAGTACAGGTTCCCGGCGAAGAGGTTGTTGCCGCCCTTCCAGACCGACTGGTGCACGTGCATGCCCGAGCCGTTGTCGCCGACCACGGGCTTGGGCATGAAGGTCGCGGTCTTGCCGTAGGAGGCGGCGGTGTTCCACACCGTGTACTTGAGGATCTGCATCCAGTCGGCGCGCTGCACCAGCGGCGCGAAGCGCGTGCCGATCTCGTTCTGGCCCATGGCGCCGACCTCGTGGTGATGCACCTCGACCTCTACGCCCTGCTGCTCGAGCGCGAGCGTCGCGGCGTTGCGGATGTCGAGCAGCGTGTCGGTCGGCGGCACCGGGAAGTAGCCGCCCTTGACCGGCGCGCGGTGGCCCATGTTGCCGGCCTCGTAGTCGATCCCCGAGGACCAGGGCGCCTCCTCGGACTTGATCTTGACGAAGCAGCCGGACATGCCCACTTCCCAGGTCACCCCGTCGAAGATGAAGAACTCCGGCTCCGGGCCGAAGAACGCGGTGTCGCCGAGGCCGGTCGACTTGAGGTAGGCCTCGGCGCGCTTGGCGATGCCGCGCGGGTCGCGGTTGTAGGGCTTGCCGTCGGAGGGCTCGATCACGTCGCAGGTGAGGTTGAGCACGGCCTCGTCGGTGAACGGATCCATGCGCGCGCTCGACGCCTCGGGCATCAGCAGCATGTCGGAGGCCTGGATGCCCTTCCAGCCCGCGATCGAGGAGCCGTCGAAGGCGTGGCCGAACTCGAACTTGTCCTTGGTGAAGTACCTCACCGGCACTGTCACGTGCTGCTCCTTGCCGCGCGTGTCGGTGAAGCGGAGGTCGACGAACTTCACCTCCTTGTCCTTGATCATCTTCAATACGTCATCCGGCGTCATCGCCATCTCTTGTTCTCCTCGCGAATGGGTCTTTGAACGATTGCAGGCAAGCCGAGCCGCCCCGAAGGGAGCTTCCAAGCAGCTTCCATGCCATGCGCTCCCGGTCGCGCCGGGAGGCCCCTGCGCTCGCGGGCCATGCCGCATGCCGCCGGCGGGTCTTGCGCCGCAGAGGCTGCTGGCTTAGCCTGCGCCGGATGTTACCAGCCGGGAGCGGACCGGCCTCCGGGCGCCGCTCCCGCCAGTCTTGACCCAAGGGGGAGGAGAAACGCCATGGCCCAGAAACGCGCCGCGTCGGACGCGGCGGAGGAGACACGTGCGCCGAGGAACATCGACGACGTCCAGCGCCTGATCAAGCAGCACGAGGTCCGGATCGTCGATCTCAAGTTCACCGACCTGCCCGGCCTGTGGCAGCACTTCTCGATCTCGCTCGAGGAGCTGAACGAGGGCCTGTTCGAGGACGGCATCGGCTTCGACGGCTCGTCAATCCGCGGTTTCCAGGAAATCCACGAGTCGGACATGCTGCTCAAGCCCGACCCCTCGACCGCGTTCGTCGACACCGTGTGCCGGGTGCCGACGCTCTCGATGATCTGCGACGTCTCCGACCCGATCCTGAAGCAGCCCTACAGCCGCGACCCGCGCTACGTGGCGCGCAAGGCGGAGAACCACCTCAAGGGCAGCGGCATCGCCAACGTCTGCTACTTCGGGCCGGAGCTCGAGTTCTTCATCTTCGACTCGATCCGCTTCGAGCAGAACCAGCATTGCGGCTACTACTACGTCGAATCGGCCGAGGGCGAGTGGAACTCGGGCCGCGACGAGGGCGCCTACGGCGGCGGCAACCCGGGCTACAAGCCGCGCTACAAGGAAGGCTATTTCCCGGTGCCGCCGCACGACACGCTGCAGGACATCCGCTCCGAGATCGTGCTCGCGCTGCAGGAGGCGGGCGTGCGCATCGAAGTGCACCACCACGAGGTCGCGACCGCAGGCCAGAACGAGATCGACATGCGCTTCGCGCCTCTGGTGCGCATGGCGGACAACGTGATGCTGTACAAGTACTTCGTGAAGAACGTGTCGCGCAGGCACGGCAAGGTCGCCACCTTCATGCCCAAGCCCCTGTTCGCCGACAACGCGAGCGGCATGCACTGCCACCAGAGCTTGTGGAAGGGCGACAGGAACCTGTTCTACGACCGCAACGGCTACGCGCTCACCTCCGACCTGTGCCGCTGGTACATCGGCGGGCTGCTCAGGCACGCGCCGGCGCTGATGGCGTTCTGCGCGCCGACCACCAACTCCTACAAGCGCCTGGTGCCTGGCTACGAAGCGCCGGTCAACCTCGCCATGTCGCAGCGCAACCGCTCGGCCGCGGCGCGCATCCCGATGTACTCGGAGTCGGCGGCCGCGAAGCGCGTCGAGTTCCGCTGCCCCGATCCCTCCGCCAATCCCTACCTCGCGTTCGCCGCGATGCTGATGGCGGGGCTCGACGGCGTGCAGAACAAGACCGACCCGGGCGAGCCGCTCGACAAGAACATCTACGACCTGCCGCCGGAGGTGGCAAAGAAGGTGCGCCAGGTGCCGGGCTCGCTCGACGAGTCGCTGCGCGCGCTCGAGAAGGACAATGCCTTCCTGCGGCGCGGCGATGTGTTCACCGAGGACCTGATCTCGACCTGGCTCGAATACAAGTGGAAGCGCGAAGTGGACCCGGTGCGCATTCGCCCGCATCCGTGGGAGTTCTATCTCTACTTCGACATCTAGGCTCGGCCATGCGCCGCCTTGGTGCCTCTCGCGAGCGCGCGCACCAATGCGGTGCGCGGTGCGCGTTTCGCCGGCGATAGAGTGGATCAGGTCATGACTGCCGGTGACGACTCCGGGATTGCAGCGGTGAAGAGAGCTGCCGCCGGGCGCGCTGCGGCCATGCGCCTGCCTTACGCCGGGGCGCTGCTGCCGGCCGAGGCGCACCAGCTGATGCAGGCCGGAGCGAGGCTCGTGGATGTGCGCACGCGCGCCGAGCTCGATTTCGTCGGGCGCGTCCCGGGCAGCGTCTTCATCGAGTGGAACAGCTACCCCGAGGGGCGGCTCAACGCGAGCTTCCTCACGCAGCTCGCGGGCTCAGTGCCGAAGGAGGTTCCGGTCATGTTCCTGTGCCGCTCGGGCAACCGCTCCCATGCCGCAGCCGCGGCGGCGACGCAAGCCGGCTGGCGCGAGGCTTACAACGTCCTGGAGGGCTTCGAAGGGGACCGCGACGCCAACGGCCAGCGCAACACCGTCGGCGGCTGGAAGGTCGCGCGGCTTCCCTGGGTGCAGGGCTAGGGACAGACCACGTTTTCTTGCGGCAGCGAGGTGAAAAAGCGGTCTGTCCCTGATTTACTGGCTCCAGTTGACCCAGCCGAAGTGCGCCGTCGCGAGGACCACGGCGCCGAAGACGATCCGGTACCAGGCGAACGGCTTGAAGTCGTGCGTCGCGATGTAGCGCAATAGCCACCGCACGCACAGGAACGCGGCGCCGAACGCGGCGACAAAGCCGACCCCGAAGAGCGGCACGTCCGCCGCAGTGAACAGCCCCCGGTTCCGCCAGAAGTCCCAGGCGCCCGCGGCGATGAGGGTCGGCACCGCGAGAAAGAACGAGAACTCGGTCGCGGCGCGGCGCGAGAGCCCGAACAGCATCCCGCCGATGATGGTCGCGCCGGCGCGAGAAGTGCCGGGGATGAGCGCGAACGCCTGCGCGATCCCGACCTTGAGGGCGTCGCTCCAGCGCATGTCGTCCATGCGCTCGATGCGCGCCGGGGCGTGGCCGCGGCGCTCGACCCACAGGATGATGAGGCCGCCGGCGATGAAGGCGAACGCCACCGGCACGGCATGGAAGAGCTGCGCCTTGATGAGCGAGCCGAAGGCGAGGCCGAGCAGCGCCGCGGGGGTGAAGGCGATCGCGAGATTGAGCCAGAGCGCGGGATCGGCGCGCGCGAAGCGCGCGCGGAACTCCCACACCACCGCCAGCATGGCGCCGGTCTGGATGACGATCTCGAACACCTTGGCGCGCTCGCCTTCGAAGCCGAGCAGCGCGCCGGCGAGGATCAGGTGGCCGGTGCTCGAGATCGGCAGGAACTCGGTGAGCCCCTCGACGACCCCGAGCACCAGGGCATCGGCGAGCGTGCCTGCCGCGCTCAACGCCGCTGCTCCTCGAGAAAGCCGCGCAGCGTCGGCCAGAACGCGGGCATGTCGTCGGTCTCGTTGTGTCCGGCGCCGGCGAGCCGCACCTTGCGCTTCGGCCCGCCCCAGGCCTCGAACAGCCGCTCGGCGTGCACCGGCGGGATCACCTCGTCGCGGTCGGCGATGAAGCAGAGCAGCGGCTGCTTCATGCGCGGCGCGAGCAGGATCGAGTCGAAGCGGTGCCTGAGCATCCAGTCCACCGGCAGGTACCAGTAGTAGCGCTTCGCCACCGCGGCGAGGCTTTCGAAGGGCGCCACCAGGATCACGGCGCGCAGCGGGCGCGCGGCGGCGAGCGCCACCGAGACGCCGCTCCCGAGGCTGCGGCCGAAGGTGAAGATGCGCTCGCGATCGACCCAGGGAAGGCGCGCCGCATGGTCGTGCAACGCAAGCGCGTCGGCGATGAGCGCCTGCTCCGAGGGCGAGCCGCCGCTGTCGCCGTAGCCGCGGTAGACCCCGAGCAGCCAGCCGACCCCGGGCGTCATGCCGCGCTGCGGGTCGCCGATCGAGTCAAGCATCCAGGTGACTTCCTCGGCGTTGCCGCCGAAGTAGATCACGAGCGGCGCCGGCGCCGCGCCTTGAGGCTTCACCAGCCAGGCGTGGACGCGCGTGCCGTCCGCCGCGGCGAGCTTCAGCTCCTCGACCGCCGGGTAGCGGCGCGCGATCTCCGCGCGCCGTCCCTCGGGCAGCGGCTGGCGGTAGAAGATGAGGGCGTCCTGCGCGAGGTAGACGATGAGCGGCAGCCCGATCGCGACCCCGAGCGCGATCTTGAGGAACGAGACCAGCGCGCTTTCCACGCGCGGATTGTAGGGCGGACGGCACCAGCCCGCCCCGCATGCGCCGCGGGGCACCCCTCCTCGCAGAGGAGGGGAGTTGCGCCTACTTCGCCGGCGTGTAGATCTCGCCGCCCTTCTTCACGAACTCGATCGACTTCTCCTTCAGGCCTTTCTCGACGTAGTCGCGCACGTCCTGCGTGATCTTCATCGAGCAGAAGTGCGGCCCGCACATCGAGCAGAAGTGCGCGAGCTTGGCGCCCTCCTGCGGCAGCGTCTCGTCGTGGAACTCGCGCGCCGTGTCCGGGTCGAGGCTGAGGTTGAACTGGTCGGCCCAGCGGAACTCGAACCTCGCCTGCGAGAGCGCGTTGTCGCGCAGCTGCGCCCCCGGGTGGCCTTTGGCGAGATCGGCCGCGTGCGCCGCGATCTTGTAGGCGATGATGCCGTCCTTCACGTCCTTCTTGTTGGGCAGCCCCAGGTGCTCCTTGGGCGTCACGTAGCACAGCATCGCGGTGCCGAACCAGCCGATCATGGCGGCGCCGATCGCGCTCGTGATGTGGTCGTAGCCGGGCGCGATGTCCGTGGTGAGCGGCCCCAGCGTGTAGAACGGCGCCTCGCCGCAGCGCTCGAGCTCGAGCTTCATGTTCTCCCTGATGAGCTGCATGGGAATATGGCCCGGGCCCTCGATCATCACCTGGCAGTCGTTCTGCCAGGCGATCTTCGTCAGCTCGCCGAGCGTCTCGAGCTCCGCGAACTGAGCCTCGTCGTTCGCGTCCGCGATCGAGCCGGGGCGCAGGCCGTCGCCGAGCGAGAAGGAGACGTCGTACGCGCGCATGATCTCGCAGATCTCCGCAAAGCGCGTGTAGAGGAAGCTCTCCTCGTGGTGCGAGAGGCACCACTTCGCCATGATCGAGCCGCCGCGCGACACGATCCCGGTGGTGCGGTTCGCGGTGAGCGGGATGAAGGGCAGGCGCACGCCGGCGTGGATCGTGAAGTAGTCCACGCCCTGCTCGGCCTGCTCGATGAGCGTGTCGCGGAAGATCTCCCAGGTGAGCTCCTCGGCCTTGCCGTTCACTTTCTCGAGCGCCTGGTAGATCGGCACGGTGCCGATCGGCACCGGTGAATTGCGCACGATCCACTCGCGCGTCTCGTGGATATGCTTGCCGGTGGAGAGGTCCATCACCGTGTCCGCGCCCCAGCGGATCGCCCAGGTCATCTTGTCCACCTCCTCGCCGATCGAGGAGGTGACCGCGGAGTTGCCGATGTTGCAGTTGATCTTCACCAGGAAGTTGCGGCCGAGGATCATCGGCTCGGTTTCCGGGTGGTTGACGTTCGCCGGAATGATGGCGCGGCCGCGCGCCACCTCGTCGCGCACGAACTCGGGCGTGACGCGCCTCGGCAGCGCGGCGCCGAAGGCCTCGCCTGCGTGCTGCGCGGTGAGCGACTCGGCGAGCCCCTCGCAGCGCTGGTTCTCGCGGATCGCGATGAACTCCATTTCCGGGGTGACGATGCCGCGGCGCGCATAGTGCATTTGCGTCACGCACGCGCCCGGGCGCGCGCGCCGCGGGCTGCGCTTGAGCTCGAAGCGCAGCTCGGCGAGCTTCGCCTCGCCCAGCCGCCTGCGGCCGTACTCCGAGCTCGGCCCCTCGAGCAGTTGCGTGTCCGCGCGCGCCTCGATCCAGCGCTCGCGCAGCGCGGGCAGCCCCTTGCGGATGTCGATCCGCGCCGCGGGGTCGGTGTACGGGCCCGAGGTGTCGTAGACGAAGATCGGCGGGTTGCCCGCGCTCTGCGAGATCTCGCGCATCGGCACGCGCACGTCTTCGCGGGTGCCTGCGACGTAGACCTTGCGCGAGTTCGGCAGCGGCTGCACCGCGGCCTCGTCCACATGCGCGGTCGCGGCGAGAAACTTGGGATTGGCACTCATCGTTCGCTCCTTGGCTTCACGCAAGGAAACGGAGACGGTGCACTCGGCTCAACGCTTCCCTGCGGCGGAATTACCCGCATCAGGTTCGAAGGGTCTCTCTCACCCGCCCCCGGCTGAAGCGCCCGGGGACAGGACCCCTACGCTGACACAACGATTATAGTAGGTGTTCGTGCGACCAGCCACAACCCAGTCCCGATTTGGCGCTTTTGCCCGGGCGCTGCTTGCCGCGGCGCTCACCGGCTGCAACGGCGACAATCCGCACGCGCCGCTGCAGGGCTACGTCGAGGGCGAGTTCCTGCGCATCGCCTCGCCGGTTGCGGGGCGCCTGGTCGCGCTCGAGGTGAAGCGCGGCGACCGGCCGGCGAAGGGCGCGGCGCTCTTCACGCTCGACACCGAGAACGAGGCCGCCGCCAGGCAGGAGGCGGCCGAGCGCCTGCGGCGCGCCGAGGCGCAGCTTGCCAACCTGCGCAAGGGCCGCCGCCCCACCGAGATCGCGGCGATCGAGGCGCAGCTCGCGCAGGCGCGCGCCGCGTTCAGCCTTTCGGAGGCCAACCTCAAGCGCCAGGAGCAGCTGGTGGCCGCCAAGTTCATCGCCCCGGAGCGCATGGACGAGGCGCGCAGCGCCTTCGCGCGCGACCGCGCGCGCCTCGCCGAGCTCGCGGCGCAGCTCGAGACCGCCAAGCTCGCCGCGCGCCCCGACGAGATCGCCGCGGCGCAAGCCGAGGCCGATGCGGCGCGCGCCGCGCTCGCCCAGGCCGACTGGCGCCTGACGCAGAAATCGGTCGCCGCGCCGCAGGCGGGCGTGGTGAACGACACCTTCTTCGTGCCCGGCGAATGGGTGCCGGCGGGCGCGCCGGTGCTGTCGCTGCTGCCGCCCGCGAACCTGAAGCTGCGCTTTTTCGTGCCGCAGGAGCGTCTGCCCGCGCTCGCGCCCGGAAAGGAAGTGCGCGCTTCGTGCGACGGCTGCGGCGAGCCCTTCGCCGCCACGGTGAGCTTCATCGCGCCGCAGGCCGAGTTCACGCCGCCCGTGATCTACAGCCGTGAGAACCGCGCCAAGCTCGTGTTCCTGGTCGAGGCGCGGCCCGACCCGGCGCGCGCCGCGCGGCTCCACCCCGGCCAGCCGGTGGACGTGAGGTTCTAGCATGCAAGCCGCGGCGAACGCGATCGAGGCGCGCGGCCTCACCAAGCGCTTCGACGGCAGGACCGTGGTGGACGGCGTCTCGCTCGAGGTGCCGCGCGGCGCGATCTTCGGCTTCCTCGGTCCGAACGGCTCGGGCAAGACCACCACCATCCGCATGCTCTGCGGCCTGCTGCGGCCCGACGCCGGCGGCGGTTTCTGCCTCGGCCACGACATCATCGCCGCATCGGACGCGATCAAGCGCGAGGTCGGCTACATGACGCAGCGCTTCTCGCTGTACGAGGACCTCACGATCCGCGAGAACCTCGATTTCATGGGCCGCGTCTACGCGCTCGCGGACCGCCGGCGCGCGGTGCACGCGGCACTCGAGCGGCTCGGCCTCGCCGAGCGCGCCGACGAGCTCGCCGGCACGCTCTCCGGCGGCTGGAAGCAGCGCCTCGCGCTCGCGGCGTGCCTGCTGCACAAGCCGAAGCTGCTGCTGCTCGATGAGCCGACCGCGGGCGTGGATCCGCAGGCGCGGCGCGACTTCTGGGACGAGATCCACGCGCTCGCCGCCGAGGGCGTGACCGTGCTCGTCTCGACCCACTACATGGACGAAGCGGAGCGCTGCCACCTGCTCGCCTACATCGCCTACGGCAAGCTCCTGGCGCGCGGCACCGGAGACGATCTCATCGAAGCCTCGCGCCTCTCGACCTGGGAAGTGAGCGGCGCGGCCGACGCCGCGCTTGCCGCGCGCCTGCGCGCGCTCCCCGGCGTCGACATGGTGGCGCCTTTCGGCACGGCGCTGCACGTCTCGGGATGCGACGCCGCGCAGCTCGACGCCGCGATCGCGCCGTTTCGCGGGCGCCCCGAGCTCGACTGGCGGCGCGCGGCGCCCGGGCTCGAGGACGTCTTCATCCTGCTCATGCAGCGCGCGCGCGGGACCCTGCAATGACGCTCGCCCGGTTCTCCGCGGCGCGCTTCTGGGCGGTGCTCGTCAAGGAGTTCATCCAGATGCGGCGCGACCGCCTCACCTTCGCCATGATGGTCGGCGTGCCGCTGCTGCAGCTGATCCTCTTCGGCTACGCCATCAACCTCGACCCGAAGGGGCTGCCCGCCGCGGTGCTCGCGGCCGACTCGAGCGACTTGACGCGCAGCCTGATCGCGGGCATGCGCAACACCGGGTACTTCGAGTTCGTGCGCGAGGTGCACAGCGAGCGCGAGGCCGAGCGCCTGCTCGCCGAGGGCGAGGTGCAGTTCGTGCTCTCGATCCCGCCCGATTTCACCCGCCGCCTGGTGCGCGGCGAGCACCCGCCGCTGCTGGTCGAGGCCGACGCGACCGATCCCGCGGCGACCGGCAACGCGCTCGCCGCCGTGCGCGAGCTCGCGCGAACCGTGCTCGCGCGCGACCTCGAGGGCACGCTCGCGCACCTGCAGCCGGGCGCGCCGCCCTTCGAGCTGCGCCTGCACCGGCGCTACAACCCGGAGGGCATCACGCAATACAACATCGTCCCGGGGCTGCTGGGCGTGGTGCTCACCATGATGATGGTGATGATGACCGCGATCGCGGTGACCCGCGAGCGCGAGCGCGGCACGATGGAGAACCTGCTCGCCACGCCCGCGCGGCCCGGCGAGGTGATGGCGGGCAAGATCATCCCTTACATCGCGGTCGGCTACGTGCAGGTGCTCATCATCCTCACCGCGGCGAAGCTGCTGTTCGGCGTGCCGATGGTGGGTTCGATCGCGCTGCTCTCGGTGTGCGTGCTGCTCTTCATCGCCGCCAACCTGTGCATCGGCTTCACCTTCTCGACGCTCGCCAAGAACCAGATGCAGGCGATGCAGATGACGTTCTTCTTCTTCCTGCCCTCGCTGCTGCTTTCCGGGTTCATGTTCCCGTTCCGCGGCATGCCCGACTGGGCGCAGGCGCTGGGCGAAGTGCTGCCGCTCACGCACTTCCTGCGGGTGATTCGCGGCGTCCTGCTCAAGGGCAACGGCCTTGCCGAGATCGACGGCGAGCTCTGGCCGATCGCGGCGTTTCTCGCGGTGGCGGCGGCGATCGCGCTCAAGCGCTACCGCCAGACCGTGGACTAGGCGCCAACCCCCTTTGGTACACTAGCGGCCCCGCGCGTTTTCCCGCCCCGCCTCCCCGTCCCGCCGATGAACCTCGAGCAGGCCCGCGCCAACATGGTCGAGCAGCAGATCCGCACCTGGGAGGTGCTCGACCAGGACGTGCTCGACCTGCTCTACGCGGTGCCGCGCGAGGAGTTCGTCCCCGCGGCCTGCCGCAATCTCGCCTTCACCGACATGGAGATCCCGATCGGCGCGGCCGAGCGCATGTGGCAGCCGAAGCTCGAGGCGCGCGTGCTGCAGGAGCTCGCGCCGCGCCGCACCGACCGGGTGCTCGAGGTGGGCACCGGCAGCGGCTACCTGACGGCGCTCCTCGCGCACCGCGCGGCGCACGTCTACTCGGTCGAGATCCGGCCGGAGCTCGCCGAGTTCGGCCGCGCCAACGTGACGCGGCACGGCGTCGAGAACGTGAGCCTCGAGGTGGGCGACGGCGCGCGCGGCTATGCGAAGTGGGCGCCGTACGACGTGATCGTGCTCACGGGCTCCGTGCCGCTCCTGCCGCGCGCGCTGCTCGAGCAGCTCGCGCCCGGGGGGCGCCTCTTCGCGGTGCTCGGCGAGCCGCCGATCATGACCGCGAAGCTGGTCGTCTGCGGCGCGCCCGGCGCGCACCGCACGGCCGAGCTTTTCGAGACGCTGCTCGCCCCGCTCGCCAACTGCGAGCAGCCGCCGCGCTTCAAGTTCTGACCACCGACAGGATCCGGCCGATGCGCCTCTTGTGCCTTGCCCTCGCCTTCGCCGCGCTGCCCGCGGGCGCGCAGAGCCTGCTCGAGGTCTACCGCGACGCCAAGGGCTACGACGCGCAGTTCGCCGCGGCGCGCCACGCGCTGCAGGCGGGGCTGGAGAAGCTGCCGCAGGGAAGGGCGCTGGTGCTGCCCTCGCTCAACCTCTCGGCGAACGTCACCAACACCGACCTCGAATCGAGGTCCAAGGACCCGACGATCTCCCCGAGCTTCGAGCGCGACATCCGCTCGCGCGGCTATTCGCTCTCGTTCTCGCAGCCGATCTTCCGCAAGCAGAATTTCATCCAGTACGACCAGGCCGAGTACCAGGTGAAGCAGGCCGAGGCGGTCTTCGGCCAGGCCTCGCAGGACCTGATCGTGCGCGTCGCCCAGGCCTATTTCGACGTGCTCGCGGCGCAGGACACGCTCGCCTTCATCCGTGCGCAGAAGGCGGCCATCGCCGAGCAGCTGGCGCAGGCGAAGCGCAACTTCGAGGTCGGCACCGCGACCATCACCGACACGCACGAGGCCCAGGCGCGCTTCGACCTCGCCGCGGCGCAGGAGATCGCGGCGCAGAACGACCTCGACACCAAGCGCCGCGCGCTGCAGCAGATCGCGGGCAAGGAGTACGCGGCCCTGAAGCCGCTGCGCGCCCAGGTGAAGCTCTCGCCGCCCAGCCCGACCGACATGCAGAACTGGGTCGACCTCGCCGAGAAGCAGGGCTACCCGGTGCAGATCCAGGAGGCGAGCACCGAGATCGCCGCGCTCGAGGCGAAGCGCAACCGCGCCGGGCACTACCCGACGCTCGATTTCGTCGCCTCGCACGGCTACAACACCCAGAACGCGTCCTCTCTCACGAGCGCGGGGAGCAGCACGACCACCAACACGATCGGCCTGCAGTTCGCGCTGCCGCTCTATGCCGGCGGCTCGATCAGCTCGCGCGAGCGCGAGGCGGCCGCCAACTACGAGAAGTCGAAGCAGGACCTGGAGAACTCGCGCCGCTCGAGCGCGCTCTCGGCGCGCCAGTCCTACCTCGCGGTGATCAGCGGCATCGCGCAGGTCGGGGCTCTGGAGCAGGCGCTCGTCAGCTCGCAGAGCGCGCTCGACTCGAACAAGCTCGGCTACGAGGTGGGCGTGCGCATCAACATCGACGTGCTCAACGCGCAGCAGCAGCTCTTCTCCACCCGCCGCGACCTCGCGGTGGCGCGCTACAACACGATCACCAGCCACCTGCGGCTCAAGGCCGCCGCCGGCACCCTCAAGGAAGAGGACCTCGAAGAGGTCAACCGCGCGCTCGAGCCGTGAAATCAGGGACAGACCACGTTTTCCGCTAGAAAACGTGGTCTGTCCCTGATTTTGTCTTCAGCAACTCCTGGCATGCCGCGACGTGCCGCTCGGTCGCGCCGCGGTGCGCTGCGCATAGCTTCCTTCCCGCCTCGCCCATGCGCGCGCACCGCGCGGAGTCGCCGAGCAGCTCGCCCGCCAGCGCCATCGCCCCCGGCGCGTCAGGCCCCTGGAGCGCGGCGCCCGCATCGAGCGCCAGGCGCGCCGCCTCGGCGAAGTTGAACATGCTGGGGCCGAGCACCACCGGCACGCCCGCCGCGCAGGCTTCGATCAGGTTCTGCCCGCCGAGCGGAGCGAACGAGCCGCCGATCACGGCGACGTCGGCGGCGCCGTAGTAGAAGTCCATCTCTCCCATCGTGTCGCCGAGGTGCACGCGGTCCTCGCGGCCGGGCGCATCGCCCTTGCTGCGGCGCGACTGCGCCAGCGCCGCCACCTCGTCGAAGCGCTGCGGGTGGCGCGGCACCACGACGACGAGCGCGTCCCCCGCAGCGGCCCCGAGCGCATCGAGCAGCGCCCTCTCCTCGCCCTCGCGCGTGCTCGCGAGGAGCAGCACCGGCCGGCCGACGCGCGCGCGCCAGGAGCGTCCCGCGGCGTGCTTCACCCCGTCGGGCGCGATGTCGAACTTGAGGTTCCCGGTCACGGCGACGCGCGGCGCGCCGAGCGCGCGCAGGCGCGCCGCATCCTCCTCGCTCTGCGCGCACACTGCCGACAAGCAGGCGAACGCGGGCCGCGTCAGCCCGCTCCAGCGGGCGTAGCCGCGCGCCGACTTCTGCGACATGCGCGCGTTGGCGAGCAGCACCGGCACGCCGAAAGCGCGGCAGCCGGCGAGCAGGTTCGGCCAGACCTCGGTCTCCATCAGCACGCCGAGACGCGGCCGGAAATGCTCGAGAAAGCGCCGCACCGCGCCCGGAACGTCGTACGGCAGCCACGCGACGCGCACTGATTCGCCGTAGACCTGCCTGAGCGCCTCGCGGCCCGCGGCGGTCATGCAGGTGAGCAGCAGCTCGTACTCCGGATGCGCGGCGGCGAGCGCCCGCACGAGCGGCGCGCTCGCCCGCGCCTCGCCGACCGACACCGCGTGCACCCACAGCACCGGCCGCTCGGCGCCCTCGCGGTACTCGCCGAAGCGCTCGCGAATGCGTCTCCGGTACCCCGGCTCGCGCCGCCCGCGCCACCAGAGCCTGGCGAGAACGAGCGGCAGCGCCGCGGAGAGCGCGGCGGTATAGAGCGCGCGCCACATCAGCCGAGCGCCTCGAGCGCGGCGAGCACCTCGGCGGCGGCGGGCGGCCGGCCTTCGGCGCCGACGTTGCGCGCGCGCTTGCTGCCGTACAGGCCCGTGAGCGCCGGGTCCGAGCCGCAGAAGATCGCCACCGCCGGCACCCCGAGCGCCGCGGCGAGGTGCGCAAGGCCCGTGTCCAGGCCCGCGACGCCGCGCGCACGGCGCAGCAGCCGCGCAAGCTCGTCGAGCGCCATCCTGCGCGGCACCAGCGCGCCCCCGATCCCCGCGGCGATGCGTGCGCAGCGCGCGCGCTCCGCGTCGCTGCCCCAGGGCAGCACGCACTGCAGGCCGCGCAATGCCAGCCCCCTGCCGAGCTCGATCCAGCGCTCCTCGGGCCAGAGCTTCTCGGCGCGGCTCGTCATGGTGAGCAGCAGCGCGAAAGGCTCGCGCACCTCGATCGGCGCCGCGCCCTCGACGCGCAGGCCGTAGTCGCAGGCGCCGTTCGGCGAATAGCCGAGCGCCGCGGCGGCAAGGCGCCGGTTGCGCTCGACCGCATGCAGCGCGCGCGTCACTGCGTGCCGTCGCGCGTAGAAGCGCGCCGCGAGCGGCTCGCGCGCGCTCGCGCGATCGAAGCCGTGCTTCTCGCCGGCGGCGAACGCGCTCACCAGCGCGCTCTTCACCAGCCCCTGGCTGTCGATCACGCGGTCGTAGCGCTCGTCGCGCAGCGCGTGCCGGAAGGCAGCCAGCTCGCGCCACACCGCGGGCGAGAGCGGCGCGCCGCGCCAGCGCCGGATCGCCACCGGGATCACGCGCCGCACCGCGCCGTGCAGCGCGGCGATCGCCTCGAACGGCTCCTCGACCACCCAGTCGATCCGCGCGCCAGGCACGTGGCGCGCGACGTCGCTCACCGCCGGGCAGTTGTGCACGACGTCGCCGAGAGACGAGGTCTTGACGAACAGGATGCGAGTCATGATCGGCGCCTGTCCTTGCGCGCTGGAAGGTAGCGCATCGTCGTACAACCGGCAAAACGACGCAGCACCGTTATCCGACAAGTCGGTACGTTGCGGTATAACGGCGCTTGCCGCGCCGCCCGCTGCGCAGCGCTCCGCTAGAATGGCGGGCCGCCGCCCCGCCCTCGCGACTCGTGACCGCTTCCTCCCGCGCGCATCTTTCCGTCGTCCTCATCACGCAGAACGCCGCCGACCGGATCCCGGATTGCCTCGCGAGCGTCGCGTTCGCCGACGAGGTGCTGGTCGTGGACACCGAGAGCAGCGACGGCACGACCGAGGTCGCCGCGCGGCTCGGCGCGCGCGTCGTGCGGAAGGACTGGCTCGGCTACGGCCGCCAGAAGCAGTTCGCGGTCAACGCGGCGGCGAACGACTGGGTGCTGTGCCTCGACGCCGACGAGCGCGTCTCGCCCGAGCTCGCGGCGAGCATCACGCGCGCGCTCGAGGCGCCCGCCACGCCCGTCTACCGCATGGCGCGCTGCAACCGCTTCCTCGGCCGCTGGCTGCGCCACGGCGAGGGCTACCCGGACTGGAGCCCGCGCCTGTTCGACCGCAAGAGCGCCCAATGGAGCGACGACCCGGTGCACGAGAAGGTGCTCTACGCGGTCACCCCCGGCACGCTCGAGGGCGACCTGCTGCACGACTCCGCCGAGGACCTCGGCCGCTACATGGAGAAGCAGAACCGCTACACCGCGCTCGCCGCGCAGCAGCTCTTCGAGCGCGGCCAGCGGGCGGGCGTCCTCGAGCTCGTTTGCTCGCCGCTGGTGCGCTTTTTCAAGTTCTACGTGCTGCGCCTCGGCTTTCTCGACGGGCTCCCCGGCCTCGTGCACATCTCGATCGGCTGCATGAACAGCTTCACGAAGTACGCCAAGCTCATCGAGCTGCACAAAGCGGCGCGCGCCCGATGAAGCTGCTCGTCACCGGCTGCGCCGGCTTCATCGGCATGCACTGCGCCGAGCGGCTCGCGGCGCGCGGCGACGAGGTGCTCGGCGCGGACAACCTCTCGCCCTACTACCCGGTCGAGCTGAAGCAAGCGCGCCTCGAGCGCCTGCGCGGGCTGAAAGGATTCTCTTTCGAGCGGCTGGATCTCGCCCAGGGGGGCGCCGCGGAGAAGCTGCTCGCCGCCGCGAAGCCGGAGGTGGTGCTGCACCTCGCCGCGCAGCCGGGCGTGCGCTACTCGCACGAGAACCCCGGCGCCTACGTGCAGGCGAACCTGGTCGGCTTCGCCAACCTGATCGAAGCCTGCCGCCTGCACCCGCCGCGGCATTTCGTCTTCGCCTCGAGCTCGAGCGTCTACGGCGCCAACGCCAGGCTCCCCTGGTCGGAGACGGACGACGTCTCGCAGCCGCTCAGCCTCTACGCCGCCACCAAGCGCGCCAACGAGCTCACCGCGCACGCCTACAGCCACGTCTTCGGGCTGCCGGCGACGGGCTTGCGCTATTTCACGGTCTACGGCCCCTGGGGGCGCCCCGACATGTCGCCGATCCTGTTCGCGCGCGCCATCATGGAAGGAGAGCCGATCCAGCTCTTCAACCAGGGCGACATGCAGCGCGATTTCACCTACGTGGACGACGCGGTCGAGGGAACGCTGCGCGTGCTCGACCGGCCGCCCACAGGCAAGCCGCCCTGCGCGCTCTACAACATCGGCAACCACCACCCGGTTGCGCTCCCGGACTATGTCGCAGAGCTTGAGCGCGCGCTCGGCAGGAAGGCCAGGGTCGAGCGCCGCCCGATGCAGCCGGGCGACGTCAGGGCGACCTATGCCGACACGAGCGCGCTCGCCAAGGCGACGGGCTATGCCCCCTCGACACCGCTTGCGCAGGGACTGGAGCGCTTCGCGCGGTGGTTCAAGGGATACTACGGCTATGGCTGAGAGCAGCGGCGGGCGCGGAGCGCCCGCCCTACAGGCCGCCGAGGTCACCGCGTTTCACGACAGCCACTTCAAGACCGCGGGCTGGTCGGTGCCGGGCAAGGCGGCGCACGCGGCGGGCGTCTGGCAGGCGATCGAGGACAACCACCGCTGGAACAGCCTCCTCTGGCACGAGGAGGACCTCGCGCGCCGCACCCACGTGCCGGATGCCGAGATCGCGAAGAACAAGCGCGCCATCGACGGCTACAACCAGCGGCGCAACGACGCCATCGAGCGCATCGACGAGCAGCTGCTCGCCGCGCTCGCGGGCGTCGCGCGCAGGCCCGATGCGCGCCTCAATAGCGAGACCGCCGGCAACATGATCGACCGGCTCTCGATCCTCTCGCTCAAGGTCCACCACATGGCGCTGCAGACCGAGCGCACCGACGTGGAGCCCGAGCACATCGAGGCCTGCAACGCGAAGCTCGCACGCTTCATGGAGCAGCGCGACGACCTCGCGGGGTGCCTCGACCGGCTGCTCGAGGAAGCCGCGCGCGGCGAGGCGTGGTTCAAGGTCTATCGCCAGCACAAGATGTACAACGACCCGAAGCTCAATCCCGCCATCTACGGCAAGAAGCGCTGACTTCCTCTGTCGTCCCCGCGGGGGTAGGCGGGGACGACTCCGAACCTAGAGCCGGGCGATGCCTTCTTCGAGGCCCGGCGCCCGCTGCACTCCGGGAAGCGTGCGCCACTTGCCTTCAGCGGGGCCGCCGAGTTCGACTCCTGCGCGCTGCACCCCGCCGCCAAGCGCAGTGAACCAGCGCGGCTGCGCGTCGAAGCCCCCATCGCGCCAGCGCCCGACCCGGCAGAGTGCCCCAGCGTCCCGCCCCGGCTTGCGGTAACGAACTGAATGTGTCGCGAAATCAGCCTAAGCCGCCGATTGGAGATGATCCTCCCACCCCGGGAACACCAAGACAGCGGGATGGCACTTGAGCGCTCGTGCGAGCACCTTTGCGCGCTCGACCCCGAGGCGGACCCGGTCGTTCTCGATTGCCGACAGGGTGGCCTGCGGTATCCCGGTGCGCCGCGCCAGCTGGTTCTGACTCAAACCCTGCAACTCGCGAACGATCCGCATGGACTCCCCGACCGATACGGCAATCCGTTTCTCCGCTGGACGATATCGACGCATGAGTTGAAGCAGCAGTCTATCCCGCGATGAGTCTTCCTAACCGCTCGTAGATCAGGGCGTCGGGAAGTTGCGTCACGCTCTTCCTCGCCTCCAGCCACTCCACCCTCTCCCCCCTCGGCGCCCACTGCACCGGCCCGGGCGACACGTCCGACTCGGCGAATAGCCCCAGCACCCCGCCCGGGCTCGCGGCGGCGAACTGCATGAGCCCGGAATCCGGAAAGACGCTCGTCCGCGCGCTCCAGATGAGGCCCAGCGCCTCCGAGATCGGCCCGCGGTGCGGATGGATGTGCGGCGCGCGCGCCTCGAGCACCGGCTGCGCCACCTCGTCGTCGCCCGGGTAGAGCGGGTCGTCGGACTTGCCCGGCGTCCACATGAAGACGGTATCCAGGCCGTGCTCCTTCTTCCACCAGGCGCTCCAGGCGAGCACCTGCGCGGTCGAGGGCTGTTTCTTCGCGCGCCGCGCCCCGAGCCCGAGGACGACGTAGCCCCGCGCGGCGAGCCCGCGCTCGGCGAGCCAGGCGCGCGCGAAGGCGGCCGACTCGTCGGGCAGCACGTAGCGCGGCAGGATCGGCTTCTCGGGCGGCGCGATGCCGAGCGGCGCGAGCATCGCCAGGAGCCGATCCACCTCGTGGCCAGCGCGGTCGGGCGGCAGCGGATCGGTGAGCCCCGGGTAGCGCTTCGCCTCCGCGCAGCGCGCGACGATGCGCCGGCCGCGGACCGCGAGCGCCCGCTTCACCGCGCGCGGCGACTCGTCGCCGTTCGCGACGATCACCCAGTCGAAGCGCTCGCGCCCGAGCGCCACGTTCTGCCACAGGAGCTCCCAGGCGGCGGTCAGGCTCACGCGCCCCGCGTGCCGCACGCGCCGGTAGATCCAGAGCCGGTCCACGTGCGGGTTGCCCGCCACCACCCAGGCGTTGTAGTCGTTCGCGAGCAGGTGCACCCGCGCCTCGGGCCGGCTCGCTTTCAGGTGCGCGAGCATCGGCGTGGTGAGCAGCAGGTCGCCGATCTTGTCGCGCTTGATGACGAGGACCTTCATGGTGCGGCCGGCTGATGATACCCGCGGCGCCTATAATCGCCGCCTCTCGCGCGATGGCGGACCCGCACATCCACCACGTCAACCTGCAGCCGATCATCGGCGGCGGCGAGATCTACACGCGCTCGCTGACGCGCGCGCTGGCGGATGCGGGCGCGCGCGTCACGCTCTACGTGCACCCGTCGAACGCGCTCTGGGACGGGCTCGCGGGCGAGCGCATCTCGCTCGTGCGCGTCGCGGACGAGCGCGGACTGCTGGAGCGGCTGCCCGCCGAGCGCTCGATCGTCGTCACGCAGAGCCCGATCAGCACCGAAACGGTGGCGGAGCTTGCGCGGCGGCATTTCGTCGCCGGCTTCGCCCACATGCCGATGTTCCAGCGCAGCGCCGAGATCTTCAACGTCTATCACTACGCGATCACGGTCTCGCGCTACTGCGTGGAGCTGCTGCGCGCCGCCGGCGTGAAGCGGGTGCATCCGGAACCCGTCTACGGCATCGCCGACCTCGCGCGCAGCAGCGCGCCGCTCCTCGCGCGCTCGCCCTACCTCTGGGACCGCAACAAGTTCCGCGACGTGCTGCTCGGCGCGCTCGCGCCGCTTGCCGAGGGCTTCCGCTCGCGGCCCGCGTTCGCCAGGCGCCCGGGCCTCACGCTCGGCATCGTCTCGCTCATCGCACCGATCAAGCAGTTGCCGCAGCTCTTCTCGATCGTCACGCCGCACATCGCGCGTCACCCCGAGGTGCGCCTGGAGATCTTCGGCGAAGGCGGCTACGCGCAGGTGCGCGACCTGCGCCGGGCGCTGGCACCGCTCGGGGAGCGCGCGCGCTTCTGGGGCTTCCAGGCGAACGTCGCCGCGATCTACCCGGAGCTCGACTACCTGATGACGGGGCTCCCCGAGAAGGAGGCGCTCGGCCAGAACGCGATCGAGGCGCAGGCGGCCGGAACGCCCGTGCTCGCGCCGAACGCGCCGCCCTTCACCGAGACCGTGCTCGACGGCAAGGGCGGCTTCCTCTACCGCGACCCGCGCGAGGACGGCGGCGCGGACTTCGCGCGGCTGCTCGAAGCGATCGTCGCCGGCCGCCCGCGGCCCGACCCGCGCGCGGCGAAGGAGCACCTCGCCACCTTCGGCTACCCGGCGCTGGTCGAGCGGGCGCGGCGGCTGCTCGACCGACTTGACCGCTTGTCGCGCCCGTAGTGTGTTGGCATGATTGACAACGAGCCTCATTGTTGGCATTATTGCCAACAGTGAAGGCGCGCCTGCTCTACGAGTTCAAGCAGTACTACGACGACGGCGCGATGGTGGAAATGGTGATCTGGGAAGTTCCGGAATCGGTGCCCGGCAGCTCTCATCGCTACAAGTACCGCCTCTACTTCGGCTACCCGGGGCGCCGCGTGATCGGCTTTGACAACGAGTCCGGAAAAGGCGACCACCGTCACTCTGAGGGCAAGGAGTCGCCCTACGACTTCGTATCCGTGGAGAGGCTCGTCGAGGACTTTCTGGCCGAGGTCGCGACAAGGAGAAAGGCATGAATCGAACCGCAACCATCCGGATCGAACGCGACGCTCGCGCGGCGCTCAAGCGCGGCGCGCAGCGGTTCGAGCGCGCATGGAAATCCGGCAAGGACCAGGGCAGCCATTTCAGCTTCGAGTCGCCCGAAGCGCTGTTTCGCGTCCTCACGCCCGCGCGCTGGGCAGTGGTGGAGCGGCTCCAGGCGCTCGGGCCTTCGACGCTGCGCGGCCTGGCGCGCGCGCTGGAGCGCGACGTGAAGGCGGTGCATCGCGACGTTCACGCGTTGCTCGCGATCGGCCTCGTGGTAAAGGACGAGGAGGGCCGGCTCAGCGTTCCCTTCGCCAGGGTCCACGCCGAGTTCGATCTTCGCGCCGAGCAGCCCGCGTAGGTGCGGGCCGAGATCCTGAATCGAGATGCTGGATAAGCACGGAGACCGAGAGATGCGCTATCCGATCGAGGTTTTCTGGAGCGAGGAGGACGATGGCTTCATCGCCATCGCCCCCGACCTCCCCGGCGCCTCCGCGTGGGGCAAGACCGAGGCGAAGGCGATCGAGGAATTGCATACCGTGATCGGCCTCTGGATCAAAGCAGCAAAGAAAGCAGTAATCCCGTGCCCAAACCTCTGACCAGACGTCATCGCGAGCGAGCGCGACGCGCAGCATGACAAGCAAGCTGCCCAGACGGTCGGCCCGGCCACGGGAGCGTCGCCTCGAGATCGAGGCCGCGCCGACCCCGATGACGCTCGTGCGCTGCGGACGGGTGCACGCCGCCCTGCCGCGTCGCAAGCTCCCCGCGCTCACCGACGAGATCGTCCGGGACACCATTGAGCGGCTGCGCCGGTGATCGCTGCCGCGGTGTCGGCATGAGCCGGACCAATCCCCCCGCACCGCGATGACGACGGCCACGGCCCTCATCCCCGTCATCCTCTGCGGCGGCTCGGGGAGCCGCCTGTGGCCGATGTCGCGCGCGCTGCTGCCGAAGCAGTTCCTGCCGCTCGTCACGCACCGCTCGCTGCTGCAGGACACGGCGCTGCGCGTGCGCGGCATCAAGGGCGCCGGCGCGCCGATCGTCCTTGCCAACCACGAGCACCGCTTCCTCGCCGCCGAGCAGCTCGAGGAGATCGGCGTCAAGCCCCGCGAGACGATCCTCGAGCCGGTGGGCCGCAACACCGCGCCCGCGGTGGCGGTCGCAGCGCTCCACGTCGCGAAGGAAAACCCCGCGGCGGTGCTCCTCGTCCTCCCCTCCGATCACCGCATCGGCGACGCGGCGGCCTTTCGCCGCGCGGCGCGGCTCGCGGCGGCGGTGGCGGCGGACGGCTGCCTCGCCACCTTCGGCATCGCGCCCACTTCGCCCGAGACGGGCTACGGCTACATCCAGCGGGGCGAGCCGATCCGCGGCCGCAAGGGCGCCTGGCGCATCCGGCGCTTCGTCGAGAAGCCCTCGCCCGCGCGCGCCCGGTCGTTCCTCAGGAGCGGCGGCTACCTCTGGAACAGCGGCATGTTCGCCTTCACCGCCGGGCGCTACCTCGAGGAGCTCGGGCGCCACCGCCCCGCGATCCTCGCCGCGGCGAAGAAGGCGCTCGAGGCGGCGAAGCGCGATCTCGACTTCCTGCGCCTCGACGAGAAAGCCTTCTCCGCCTGCCCCGCGGACTCGGTGGACTACGCGGTGATGGAGCGCACCGCGCGGGGCGCCGTCATCGGCGCGAGCATGCGCTGGAGCGACGTCGGCTCCTGGGCCGCGCTCTGGGACATCGGCGAGAAGGACCGCAGGCAGAACGTCATGCGCGGCGACGTCTCGCTGCACGGCGCGCGGCGCTGCTACGTGCGCGCCGACGGCCGGCACGTCTCGGTGCTCGGGGCGGAGGACCTCGTCATCGTCGAGACCGACGACGCGGTGCTCGTCGCCGGCCGCGAGCGCGCGCAGGAGGTGAAGGAGATCGTCGCCCGCCTCGGGCGCGAGCGGCGCACCGAGCATGTCTCGCACTCGCGCGTCTGGCGCCCCTGGGGCTACTACGAGACCGTGGACGCGGGCAGCCGCTTCCGGGTCAAGCGCCTGATGGTGAAGCCCGGGCACGCGCTTTCGCTGCAGCGGCACGCGAAGCGCGCCGAGCACTGGGTGGTGGTCGCGGGCCGCGCGCGCGTGACGCGCGGCGACGACGTCATGACGCTCGAGGAGAACCAGTCCACCTACATCCCGGTCGGCACCAGGCATCGCCTTGCGAACGACGGCCCGGAGCCGCTTTTCATCGTCGAGGTGCAGTCGGGGAGCTACCTCGGGGAGGACGATATCGAGCGGTTCGAGGATCGGTACAATCGCCAATGAGCAAACATCTTGTCCCTGTCGAGCACCTGGTACGTCGTGCGGAGCGCGAGGAACGCAACGGGCACCGTGGGTGCGTTATCTGGCTCACCGGGCTTTCGGGCGCAGGGAAATCCACGTTGGCGATGCGCACCGAGAGGACCCTCTACGAGCGCGGCAGGCAGGTGTATGTCCTTGACGGTGACAACGTGCGTCGCGGCCTGAGTTCCGACCTCGGGTTCGCCGTGCGCGATCGTGACGAAAACCTGCGTCGGGTGGCAGAACTCGCGGCGCTGTTCGCCGACGCAGGGCTAATAGGGATCACTGCTTTTATCTCTCCGCTCCAGCGCGAGCGGGCTTTTGCGCGAGAACGTTTTTGCGCCAACTTCCAGGAAGTCTATGTGCGCGCGAGCCTCGCGGTGTGCGAAGCGCGCGACCCGAAGGGCCTGTACGCGCGCGCCCGTCGCCATGAGATCGCCGACTTCACCGGGGTCTCCTCCCCCTACGAGCCCCCCGAGCACCCCGATCTCACGATCGACACCGAGAGCGCGGACGTGGAAAGTTGCGTCAGCACGCTGGTCGGGTTCGTGGAGGCGAAGGCTCGGTTTCCGGGCTGAGCGCTCTCAGCCCCGGGAGCGCGCGCTTCGCCACCACCACGCCGCGACCGGTATCGAAGAAAGTTTTCGCGAAGCGGATGTCGATGCGTGCTTCGTCGAACCCCGCCCCGAGCAGCCGCGCTGTGATGTCGCGGCCGTAGTCGCGGAAGACGAGCACCGAGCCGCGACCGCGGATGCGGTCGTCGTGATACGCCGGCGGCAGCAGGTGCCGCACCGCGCCCCTCTCCAGCACCGCGCGCTCGACCGTGCGCTCCGCGTTCTCGATCGGCACCGTGAAGAGGAACGCCCCGCCCGGGCGCAACACCCGCCGCACCTCGGCGAACCCCCTGCGGTCGTCCGGCACATGCTCGAACACCTCGGTCGAGGTGACGAGGTCGAACGAGCCGTCGGCGAAGGTGAGCCGCGCCACGTCCTGGCACTGCACGCCGTCGCGGTATTCGCCCGGCGCCACGCCGTCGAAATACTCCGAGAACGTCAGGTCGGCCACTTCGCGCCGCAGGAACTCGAACAGCGGCCCGCGCGAGGAGAGCTCGTAGACGCGCCCGGCGGCGAACCCGGGCCGCTCGGCCCGCAGCACCGAGGCGAGCGAGAGCGTGGTCGCGCTCGCGCCGCAGCGCAGGCAGCGCACGCCGAGCTCCGAGCGCGCCAGCCGCACCAGGAACCTCCCGCCGCAGAGCGGGCAGGCGAAGCGCCGCAGCGCGAGCGCCGTCGGCTCGAGGATCGATGCGGCGTAGCGCAGCCGGTGAGGGAGCTCGCGCACCTCACGCCCTCCCGCTGCCTAACCTAGAATCGCCGCCATGCCTGAGCCGCAGATCTCGGTCTCGGTCGTCAGCCACGGGCAGAACGCGCTCGCGGCGCAGCTGCTCTCGGACCTCGGCGAGCACTGCCGCGGCGAGGTCCGCGCCGTCGTCACCGAGAATGTTCCGGATCCGGCCTCGCTCGCGGCGCCCGCCGCGTACCCCGTGGAAATCGTCCGCAACTCCGCGCCGAAGGGGTTCGGCGCCAACCACAACGCTGCGTTCGCGCGCTGCGCGACGCCCTTCTTCTGCGTCGTCAACCCGGACATCCGCCTCAAGAGCAATCCCTTTCCGCGGCTTCGCGCCGCGCTCGACGCCGAGCGCGCGGGCGTCGCGGGGCCCCTGGTGCGCAGCCCGGCCGGGAAGGTCGAGGACAGCGCGCGCCGTTACCCCACCGCGGCCTCGCTCCTGCGCAAGCTCTTCGTGCCGGCGAGCGGCCCCGACTACCCGACCGACGGTCGCCGGCTCGAGGTGGACTGGGTCGCCGGGATGTTCATGCTCTTCCGCAGCGAGGTCTTCAGGGCGGTGCATGGCTTCGACGAAGCGTACTTCCTCTACTACGAGGACGTGGACATCTGCCGGCGGCTGCGGCGCGCGGGCTACGGCGTCGCCTACGCCCCGGACGCCGAGGTGGTGCACGACGCCCGGCGCGCGAGCCGCAGGGACCTCAGCCACATGCGCCACCACGCCGCGAGCATCGTGCGGTTCCTCCTGCGCTGATCAGGGCGCGCCCCAGCGCGCGCGGGCGCGCACCACGACCCAGCCGAGCGCGCGATACCAGAAGGTCGGGAGGAGGTCGAACGGGCGCAGCAACAGGAAGGCGAGCGCAGTGCGCGCGCCGGCCCAGGCGCGCGGCAGTCGACGATCCGCTGAGCGCAAGAGCGCGCCACGCCAGCCACCCGTGCGATCAGCGATTGCGCCGGTCGTGGCGCCTCCCGAGACGCGCACCGAGGCGAAGCGGAAGCGCAGGAACGTCCGCTCGGCGAACTCCGGCGTGAACAGCTCCGGCGCCACGCGCTGCCCGTGGGCGGCGATGCGGCCGAGGATGTCCTCCAGCCCCGCCGGGTCGCCGAGCGTGCGCGAGAGGTAGCTGTCCGGGTGGCTGCGGATCGCGGCGAAGGGCTCGGGCGTGTAGGCGGCGCCGTGCCGGCTCGCGACGACGAGCGTGGTAAAGAGGTCCGTCATCCCCATGTACGCGGGCTCGAAGCCGCCTGCTTCCTCCAGCGCATCGCGCCGGAACATGACAGTCGAGCCTGTAAACCAGTTGCCAAGGCGATGCGCGAGATCGATGCAGCGCCGCGGCGGAATCCAGACGTCTGTCAGCGCGACCACGGGCGATGGGTGCAGGCGGATCAGTTGGTCCTCGGTGTCGACGTACCAGGCCATCGCCGACCACAAACCCGCCTGAGGCCAGTGCGCAAGACAGCGGCGTGCGCGGTTGAGAATCCCCGGCAATACAAGATCGTTTGATGCCAGAAACAGCACGTATTCGCTGCGGACGATGCCGATCGCCTTGTTGAGCACACCGATGACCCCGAGGTTCTCCGGGTTGACGACCAGGCGCGCGTTGGAGCGTCCCGCAATCAGCGAGCGCATCAGCTCGACGCTGTTGTCAGTGGATTGGTCGTCGATGACCAGCAGCTCGTCGGTTTCCCCGATCTGAGCGAGCACGGAGCCAAGGGACGTCCTCAGATAACGAGAGTCGTTTCTGTTGAAAACAACGATCGCGATGCTAGAATTTTCCGTCATGGGACAACCTGGTAGCTTCAGGTTTCCGTTCTGCTGAACACTTGGCGCGTCCAACCTTTCATCTCGTTACGCCTGTCTGGGGCGCGCAATATACCAAGACGTTCGTCGACGTCACGCTGCCGAGCCTTCTTGCGCCCGGCAACATTCCGGCACTGTCCGAAGGGGGTTGCACATATAAGATCTTCACCACGACCGGAGACGAGGCTCGAATTCGCCAGTCGCCCGCCTTCCAAAGCCTGCCGACGAACGTGGCGGTCGAGTTTCGTCCGATCACCAAGGCGGACGACAATCCCTACGTCGCCTCCTCGAGCTGCTACAGGACAGCGACGGCGGAGGCGCAGACAGCCGGCGTCATCATCGTCTACCTTATCCCAGACATGATTCTCGCCGATGGCAGCCTTCGGACCATCAAGAGGTTCCTCGAGCAAGGCAAGCGCGCAGTCATGGTTGCAGGCATGAGGGTCAGCAAGGAAACACTCGTACCCGAGGCCCTGGCGCGCTTCAAGAGAGGTACCGCCATATCCGCACCGTCGCGACCACTTGTAGAGCTCGCCATCCGGCACTTGCATCCGATCATGCGCCAGCACATGTACGACGAGGACAGCGCTGGTTTCAACCCGTCCTTCTTCTGCTGGAAGGTGCCAGACGAGGGCTACGTCGTGCATTGCGCGCACCTGCACCCGGTCGCTGTCGATCTGCAGGGCGAACGCGCCACCTTGTACGGTACGATTGACGATGACCTGCTTTTCGATCTCCGCCTGCGTCCGGAGGAGCTCGCTTACGCCGACGACTCGGACGATCTGCTTTGGTTCGAGATCAGTGCCCGCGACCGAACCATTCCTCCAGTCGGACACCGATTGTGGGAGATCCTGCGCTGGCTCAATGGCGCAACCTATCCGCATCAGCGCCAGTATCTCAGCCGTCCGCTGAGGATTCATTGCTGCGGCACCGACAGCGCTGCCTGGCGCGCCACGGAGGCTCGCGCTGGAAAAGTGATTGCCACGATCCTTGAAGCGTTTGAGCTTGAGAAGGACCGAATCGGCAAGTCGCCGGCCGACTACACTCTGCCACCCCCGGTGCAGATTGGCGGCACTCAGTTCGCGAGCGATCCCACTTCGGCGATCCACGGCATCATGAACGCAGTCGGTGCTGCCGCCGTGGTCGACGCGGTCATTGAAGCCTTGGAAGCACGTGCGCGCTCCTACCTCCAGCGCGGAGCGAGCCGCCGCTTTGGCCGCTCCTTAGTTAAGTTTGCAGCGGCGATCTTGATCATCGGCGCAGGAAAGAGTTTTCGAGCCTTGCTTCGACTCATAAAGCGCCTCTGAAGCCCGCGCATACGCGAGCCAATGAGAAAGGTATGCTTAGGTAACATTCAGGGGGAAGCGCGATCCGACGTACGGGGGCTCACCTGAGGCCTCGCATCAAGGTCCTGGTCGCCGTGTGGGGCGCCTCCTACATCGACGCGTTTACGCGCCTCGCGCTGCCTTCCCTGCTGGCGCCGGGCAACCTCCCAACCCTCGCCGAAGCGGGTCAACTCGAAGTGTGCGTACTCACGAGCAAGCGTGATGTAGTGCTTTTCGAGAGCAAGCCAGCCTTTCAAGTCCTGCGCGCGCTCTGCCCGGTTCGTTTCATCGGCATCGATGACCTCCTCGGCTCGTCCGTGTACGGGATCACGCTCACGCTCGCGTACATGCGCGGGATCGCGGCCGAGGGCGAAGAGATGGTGAACGTCTACTTCGTGTTCTTCAACTCGGACTTCATCCTGTCTCAAGGCTCGATGAGATCCGTCCTCGCCCATATCCAGGCTGGCCACCACGCCATCATGGCGCCGAGCTTCCGCGCCGTCGCCGAGGATATCGAGCCGCTTTTGGAGGCAAGAGTCGAGGGCACGCGTCACTTACTTGCAGTTCCCTCGCGTGAGCTGGTCGCGCTGGCTTTGCGCAACATGCACGCGACGATCGTGGCGAAAACGGTGAACCAGACCATGTTTCGGTCGTTGTTTCAGAACCAGCTCTATTGGCGCGTTGACCGGGACACCGTTCTCGGTCGCTTCTATCTCATGTTCATGCTATGCATCCGGCCGGGGAAGGTCGTTCGGACAGCGGACAGCTATTGCGACTACGGGTTCGCACCGGCGCTTAGTCCGTCGCTCGATCCGATTCTGCTTGCGGATTCGGATGATTTCTTCATGCTCGAAACGCAAGCCCGCCAGCACGAGTCCTCGCATATCTGCCTTGGCCCTCATCAGATTTCGGACATCGCAGGGTACCTGTCCGAGTGGACTACGCGCGAGCACCGGCTATACGCCAAGCAGAATCTGATCTTTCACGCGGCGGATGTTCCGCCGGCGCTCGACGCGTTCCTAGCGGACGCCGAGAAGGCGGTTGACGAACTCGAGCGTCTTCTGCCTCCCCCGCGGCCGCATGCCTTTCACCCATACTGGGTCGGGTCGCTCCCTCGCTGGAGGAAGGAAATCGAACAACGTGGTGGCGATTCCAGCCCGCCGGAGCTAGAAGCGATTGCAGAGGTACCGGTCAAACGAACCCTCACTGGTCGGATATACGGTCTCGCGCGGCACATTGTTCGGGGAAACGAGGACGAGCTGAAGGTATGGCACGCGGGTTGGCTTGACCAAAGGTTCGTCGAACGTGTTCTACACGACGCTAAACTGGAAGACCGCCGCCTAATCGCCGCAGACGACCCGCCAATCGCAGCAAGGCGGTCGACTCCGGGGGGGGCGATTGAACGCATGACGGTCCGTGAAGCACTCGACGCCGCTGAGGAAAAAGAGAACTATAGATCCTACGACGACGTGCTCGTGTTCCTCAGGTCTGAGCACATTCTGGGCGTGTCACCTCGTTTTTCGTCTTCGCTTCTGCCGCTACTGAAGCCAGGGGCGCGACTCCGCCTCATCGTGCACGACCGCGGTGGAGAGTTCATGCCCGCCCGACTCGCGGCGCCGCTCCTCGCTATGCTGGCCGCTGCACTCGACGCCAACCAAGTCGAGGCGAGCGTCGAGTTTGTCGACGGGGTCTTGCAACGGCGAATCCGGCTTGGCGTGCGACGGCTCGGCCAGCTCTACCTCCGTCTCGGATGGGCGTGGGCACCCGTCCTGGCGCTCGGCGGGTTGGCGCTTCTCTCCGCCAACGTCCTAAACCATGCACTTTGCGTCCTACGAAGCAATTCGGTCGAGCAGCCGGAATACTGCGGCACGATGCTCGTAAGCATCCGTAGAGCCTAGGGTCGAGACGGCCGTCGAGCACCAATAGGCCAGCTAGTCTGTACAATTTTGGCAACGCGGCCAGGGAGTCGAGATTGCAAGTTACTTTCTTTCAAAGAGCCAGGAAATCGCTAATGCGGCGGCTGGGCCTGCCGCGCAGGTACGTGCCTCGAGATCCCTACCTAGTCGACGATTGCCTCGTGCAAAGCGTTCCCCACCTTTTCGAAGCGCATCCAGACAAGAAAGAGGTGTTCGCGAAGGTCTGGGACGAATACCGCGAGAACCACGGCCGCCCCTGGGACCCTATCCGGATCCTTCAGTTTATGTATCTGTTGGATATCGCGAGTGAAGCGGGGGCCGGGGACTACATCGAGCTGGGGACCCACCAAGGCCTGATGGCCAAGGTCATCTGGAAATTCATGGATCCCTCGCGCACACTCTATTGCCTCGACACATTCGAGGGGTTTGTCGAGTCCGACCTGAAGGTCGAGGCGACGATTTACCACAGCCGATGGCAGGTGGGTAACTTCGCGCCTGCGTCGCCAGAGATGGTCGCCAACTATGTCGGCGGCGGCAAGGTGCCCAAGAACCTCAGGCTAGTGAAAGGCTGGTTCCCGGACTCCTTCGCCGGGCTTGAGAGCAACAAGTGGCGCTTCGTCCACATCGACTTCGACCTGTACCAACCTATCAAGACCGCCATGGAGCTCCTGTGGCCGAACCTGCTGCCCGGCGGTGTAATGGTGATCCACGACTATGGCTGCTTCGGCTTTCCCGGCGCCAAGAAAGCGGTCGACGAGTTCTTCGAGACGATCGGCCTGACGCCGATGCACTTAGGTGACCGATGGGGCAGCGTCGCCGTTATTAAACCAAGAAAGCCGCACAAGGCAAGTTAATCGTTCGCTGAGAGCCGCCCTCTGAGCACGGCGGCTATGTTGCGGATGCTGCGTCTAACTCGCTTTCTCGCGGCAGCGTCTCCTCTAAACGCCTGCTTCGCTATACCGAATACACGTCTGCGGTCATTCCAGTAGTGGCGGCACAAACTGAGTACCAACGAGAGCGCGCGGATGCGCCGTGCCATGCGCAACGTCATTGTAGGCAACGCGCGGCCTGGGTTGGCGTTCCGCGGGACCTCACACGCCGAATCGCCGATCATGGTGCCGACATATTTCCGCAGGGCGTGAGCCGCTCTGGTCTCGACCGCACGCCAGCTTGCCGCATTGATCTCGCCGCCATGCCAATAGACCGCCCTCGCAAAAAGACTTCGCTTAAGGGGATCGAACCTAGGATCGCACAGTGCTTCGTAGAAGCGTAGGCCCTTGAGCCAGGCGCCGACGAGCGGCAGCTCGAACTGCGGATCGGGCGCGAGCGCATACGCTCGGCAGGCAAGCGGAGCCCAGCTGACCAACATCGCCTCGTCGGAGTCCTGCACGACGTGGATCCCGCTGTCGAGCCCGAAATTGCGGTGAATGTAGTCGCCATCGATGGTCCAGCGATCCATCACCGAGCTGTCGTGCTGGGCGACCGCCTCGTAGTCCACGATAAGCGGGAACCATGATAGGGAATGAACAATGACGCCGTCCTCGCCTGGCACGCGCCACCAGCAGGCGGAGGGAAAGGCCGAAAAGTAGGGAGCGTCCCATTCATAGGTGAGCGTTTCGCTGTGAAAGCTGCGGATCCCCGCCCACACCAGCTGCCTGCCGGTGACGACCAGCGCCTTTGCCTCATCGCCGAGCCGGGAATCAACCGACGCTATCCTGAGCTGGGACAGGCACTCGAAAAGGGGTTCCTCGCCGAAGCGAAGGGCCGGAGTGACGACTAATTGGGCACCTCCGGCGGCGTGTCGCTGAGCGGCCGCAATGGTCCCATCGGACAGGATGAGGTCAGGCGTGAGTACGATTCCGTACGCCCGCCGGTCGAAGGCCATTTGCGTCGCAAGCTTGTGACCGATACCCATATGCAGGTGGACGGGCACGCCGTGCGGCGGAAACGGGATCCTGATGAAAACTGTTTCCACATGCTTTCTCAGGACGGAGACGATCGGGTGCGCGTCAATCCGTTTCCAATCCTCCTCTGTTGTCGCTATCAAGAACCGGTTGCCGCGATTGCGAAGCGCTGGGATGTTGTTCGGCGCCAGCAGCGCGGGAATGCAGAACTGGAGCAGGAAATGCGTGAAGCGTTCGCCCCACACGACGACCGCGAAGTAGATGGGACGCAACGCTCGAGCTTTTTCGAGGAGAGTCTCGTCGGGCTCTAGCAACGCGGCCTTCTTCCCGGTATTGGCCGCTAGCGGGTATGCCACGCTTCCGGCGAGCGCGCTCGACTAGGTCGTGACCTCAGGGGTTTGCTCCACTAGGGCAGGCGGCGGCGCGGGATGCCCTCCGAGCAGCCGACCTTTCCAGTTCCGCAAGCGAGCAATCTTGTTGTAGTAGGTGAACTCTGGAGAGCGCCGGATGAGGAGATCGTCGCGCACTTCTTCCTCGAACTCATGCTGCGCCCAGCCGTTACATCCGGCACAGAACGGCACTTTGTCCCACTGGCTAGTCTCGTGATAGTAGCGGACTTTGGCGAATTTCTCGCCCTGCCACACTGCTGCTACGCCTTCCGTGAACACGTTGCCCATGCCTGTCTGCCTGAAACCGTCGAGACAGCATACCGTCACGGTGCCATCGTTGTGGACCGGCATGGTGTTGTAGATCGCGGGGCACGGACGGCGCACCGGCGGCGTTTCCATGTCCGGAAATCTACCGTCCTTGAAGACCAGCCCGACCCGTACCACATCGACCGCGCCGACCCATCGCTTGACGAACTCATCGGCTTCATGGCGATTCTCGTCCTGGGTGGTGAACGACACACCGACCCGGGGTTTCTCCGCGTCTCCTCGTGCACGCAGCAAGCGGAATACCGCCGATTCGATCTTCGAAAGCTTGTCGATGCCACGGATCTTGCGAAGCGTCTCCGCCGAGACGGCATCTATGCTGAACATGACGGAATCGACCTCCTGCTCGACGAAATAAAGCGCCAAGTCCTCGCGCAAGGTAAGTCCATTGGTATTCATCGCGATCGACATGCCGCGCGATTTCATGTCGGCAATGCGCTCGCGCAGCTTGGGGGCCAGCAGCGGCTCGCCGTACATGTTCGGCTGAATGAGGGGCTTGGCGGCCATTACCTCGTCCAGCATCTTGCGGGACGATTCGAGATCCATGACACCCTTCACCGACTCGATGCTGCTCTCGTCGTCCTGTCCCCATACCGGGCACATGGGACAGCGAAGGTTGCACTTCGTCGCGAGGTCGAGCAATAGCCTCGGCGGAAGATCCGGAACCGGCCGGGGAACCCAGCCAAGCTTCGGATCAACCCAGTCGGCCTTTGACCAGTCGCGCATAACTGTCTTTATGGGCTTGCCTGCCACCGTGCAACTAGAATTAGCATTATACGCGCACACCGTTACCATCGCAGCGCGGGTAGAGCCGCCGGAGCATAGCAATGCGGGAAGAGAAGTTTGCGATCGATGACCGCATCAAGGATGAAAAGCTTGCCGTCGACGGGGGACGGCCAGTTCGCACGCGCCCGATGCCGCCGCGCTTTGCATTGGGAGACGCTGAGATCGCCATGCTGGAAGAGGCGATCCGATACTACCGGAGCAAGGAAGTCGATCCCGGGTATCAGGGACCGTTCGAGAAGCTCTACACCGACGAATTCGTCGCCATGATGGGTGGGGGCTATGCTGACTCGGTCGCTACCGGCACGGCAGCGCTCTACGTAGCAATCGCTGCGCTCGACCTTCCCAAGAGCAGCGAGGTACTCGTGTCCCCGATCACCGATCCCGGCACGATCAGCGCGATCATCATGAACGGCCTTCGACCGCGCCTGGCAGACGCCCGCGCGAACGACTACAACATGGGCTCAGAGCAGGTCATCGCGCGGCTGGGGCCCGGAGTGTCGGCGGTGCTCGTGGTGCACGCGAGCGGCAGGGCCACCGACGTGGATCGCATCGTCGAAGCGGTACGCCCGCAAGGCATCCGGGTGATCGAAGATTGCAGCCAATCCCACGGCGCGCAGATCTTCGGGCGTCCCATCGGCACCTTTGGCGATGTCGCGGCATTCTCGACCATGTACCGCAAGCCGCATATGACAGGAGGCTCCGGCGGCCTGGTCTATTCGCGCGACCTGACGGTCTTCCGCAACGCACTCGCCCACGCCGACCGTGGCAAGCCGCGTTGGCAGCCTGATTTCGACGACCGAAACCCGGAGACGTTCCTTTTCCCGGCGCTCAACTGGAACAACGACGAGCTGTCGTGCGCAGTCGGCCTCGCCTCACTGCGGCGGCTTAGCGACACGATCGTGCGGAGGATCGCCTTTGTCGCCGAGCTCGCGTCGCAGCTCGCCGAGATCAACACGATGTTTTCCCTGATGCCCTGGCGTCCCACAGATTCGCCGTTCATCCTCCCGTTGTTCGTCGACCTCGCGCGCGCCAAGCGAGACAAGACGGCCATCGCAGAGGCAGTGCTCGCCGAAGGCATAGGGCTCAATCCTCACTACCGGTACGTCGTCTCCGAATGGCCGTGGGTTGTTCCTCACCTCGCCGATGGCTTCAAGCCCGTCCAAGCGTTGAGCGCCCGCGACCGCAGCTTCTGTCTCTACCTCAACGAGAACTACACGGCTGAAGAGGCCGCTGATATCGCCGCCGCCCTGCTAAAGGTGGACCGCGTGCTGGGCACCCAGCCCAAGCAGAAGAAGAAGATACAGATTCGTGCTAAGTGATGACGGTGAGCCTCGTACGCCGTACTCCTGGACTTCTCAGCAGTGGGCGTAAAGCACCGTTTCGATGATTCCGCCGTCGTGCTGGCGAAAGTAGATGCGGTAATCGGGCACCAGCTCCCTCACCAGCGCGGGGAGGCTCCATAGGTCCCCGGGACGATGGTAAGCGGAAATAGCGAGCTTGGGGCGCCACCTTGCTATCGATTGCGCGGCGCCGAAAAGCGCTTCGTGCTCGGCGCCCTCGATGTTCATCTTGATGAACGAAACCCGCTCTCCTGCGAGCACCTCGTCTAGACTTGCAACCTCAACGCTGAAGCTGCCTTGGTCGGAGATGATAGCGGCGCGCGACCCATCGTTGCTGAACCGCAGCGTCCCCTTGCGCCGATGGAGGCCGCAATTCAGCGCATGCACGCGGGGGTAGTCCCTCATGTTCCTGTCCAGACGTTGGAACGTCGCGGCATCCGGCTCGAAGGCCAATATGCGGTGATACTTGCCCTGCACGTGCGCGACGAACATGCGAACCGAGTCGCCATCGTACGCGCCAGCGTCAACGTACACCTCATCTTCGCCGAACCGCAAGATCCCCGAAAAGCCGTAGAGATCCCAGTCCACGACGTCGCTGAGCGAAGTTGCATCTAGTGTCAAGCGGTAGCCGATGACCCGCTCGAGCACCTTCGCGGATTCCGCGTCGGCGAGACTGCCGGCAAGCAGTAAGTATGCCGCGCGATGCGCGTGAAGATCCTCAAGCAGCCCATCGTAGAACATGTGGGGCGGAAAGGTGCGCGGCTGAAGGACCTGAAGCGCGGCAAACGGCGCGACGCGGAAGCCCAACGCCCTGAGGGTGGTCGTCGCACCGAGCACCCTGTGTGACGCGACGATGACAGGTACCGAGCGGTCCAGCTGTACGAGAGCATCCGCCGGCACAACCCGGCAGCGCCCGACAGCGGCGCCGCGCTTCGTCGCGTCGTTGTCGAACACCCCCACCAGTTCTATGCCGAGACTCTCGCACAACTCCGCCAGCCGCTTGCCTTCTGGTCCGGCGCCGAGAATAGCGATGCCGCTCAGCGCATCTCGCTCCAGGAAGGGATAGCGGCGCCGCAGAGATTCGCGCAGATCGCCTGCCGACGCGCTGCGCTCGAGCTGCTGCAGCCAGCCTCCGCGGGAAGTGTGTTCGATGACGGTAGGGTGCACCGTCAGCCCTTCACGGCGATGATGGAGATACCGTTGCCTTGCTCGTTGGACTCCTCGATCTTCATCCCCGCGGCGACAAAGAAACCTTTGATCTCATCGCTGGGCAGGAACAGCACGTGGGCCGGATAGTACGCGTTCCAGTTGTTGACAACGTGTCGAGTGAACGAGAGCGAAGGATTGTAGAAGAGCTTCATCACATGATAGTAGAAGAAGCGCTGCACGTCATACCTGCCGGTCTTGATCCCGAGGATGTGGATGTCTTCGGGAACCGTGATCTCCTGCTTAAGCTCTCCTAGCGCGATGCCGAGCTTGGTGAGCGGTTTCATCGCCTCGAATGCCTCCTCAGGACGCATCTTGGAGACCACGGAACGGATATAGTCGTCGGTGAGCTGCCGCACCGGCTTCTGGCGCTTGTAAATCCAGGTCACGAACCTACCGCCAGGTCTGAGCTTGGCCGCGAGACTGCTGATGGCTTGCTTCATGTCGAGGGTGTAGTGCAGGACACCCGGGCAGAATACGAAGTCGAATATGCCATCCTTGAAGGGTAGCTTGTTGATCTCCGCCTGCACGAGGCCGACGTCGATGCTTTGCCTAGCGAAGTCCACCTTTGCCTGCTCGATCGCCGCCGACATGTCGGCGCCGACATACGTCAGCCGGTCGAATTGACCGGTGAAATAGGCGCGGGCAGCGGCACCGGATCCGCAGCCGGCGTCCAGCACGATTGCACCAGGCTTTACTTGGCTCGCCACTTTTGCCTCGAACCCGGGAAACATGACACGGAATATTTCCGTCTGGAAGTCGTCGCTTTCCTTCGAATCGTAAGCGTCCGGTAATTTCCAATGCGTATCGTAGAAGTCAGCAAGACCCTTCTGCGTCCCCATCAGCAGTGATCGCTGGCGCAGGATGCCTTCGCGCATCACGTACGGCGTGCCATCGACGTTAGTTTCCTGGCCCTCCGCGGGGGTCGGGCAGGCTAGCACGCGGCCGAGAATGCTTTGCTTTGCTGCAACTGCCATTGTCTGAACTCCGAGGTGCTTGGTTCTATTGAACGGGTCCCTGTGCCCGCTGCCTGCCTGCTGCGGCGCCAGTCGCACCGGTCGCGGCAGGGGGCTTGTCACGTGACTTCAGTCGGCGCATGACGGCACGACGATAACGCCAGGGGAGCAGTCCAACGGTGCCAACCAGCATCTCCCGGCTGCAGCGGGAAAACAGAGGGCGTACAAGCCAGCCAAACGACCAGCGCAGGACCCGCCTTTCGAAATTTCGCCAGCGGTAAGAGACGATCGCCATGCCGCTGCAGGCCAGGTAGCGCGCTATGCCGAGCGTGGTGGGAGGCACAGCAAGCAGTGCCTCGTTCCCCTTGCCCGTGACAGGGTTGCGAACCAGCCACCAGAATACGACCTGCGTGAGCCGCTCGTGGAGCGGCAGCGAGAACGCTTGCGTGACGATCTCGGATGAGCGCTTCGCCACCCGCTCGCCCTCCGGCGACAAAGGCCTTCCGTGCAAGCGGAACGGCTTTCGATACGCCAAGCGGCGGAAATCGTCGATCTGCCCCCCGTGCAGGAACCGATGCATCTCACACAGCCGGTTATGGAATCCCCAGCGTGAGCGGTTGATGGGGCGTTCTTCTAGGCGAAACGTCAACTCCGACTCGGGGGTCAGACCCATGAACACCACCTCGTCCGAGTCCGTCGAGAGGTAGAGGTCATCGGAAGGGTACTGCCTGAAGAAATTCTCATACACGTAGAAGCCATCAATCGTGCTGTCATACAGGCGCCGATCGCGGTGCTGCGGCAGGTTGCCGAAATCCCCGAGAAGCAGCGCCCAACTGACTGTATGGATGACTAGACCTTCGTCCTGAGGCAACCTCCACCATGACCAGATCGGGTTTTCACCAAAGCAGGGGGCCTCGAATTCGTAGCGCAGGATCTCTGAGTGGAGCGCGCGCTGTCCGATCCCGGCAAGATATCGCGGCTGTAGGGTCAACGCCCTGTCCCGCACAAGCCGCCCGTCCCTCTGTAGGGCCTCGACCACCGGCTCGAGGCCGTAGCGAAGCGCCGGCGTGAGCACTGCACACTTACCCTGCTCAGCCTTCTCGAGGACGAAGCGGACCATTCCGTCGGAAACCAGCATGTCGGGGGCGACGAATCCCGCCCGGGCGCGTTCCTCGATCGCCTTTTGCGCGGCAAGCCGATGGCCTTTCGACATGTGAATGTGCGGGTGCACGTTTTCAGCCGGGTAGCCGATGTCGATGAAAGCCGGTTCCATGTATTCGCGCAGCTTCTCGAACAGCGGGCGTGCCTGCAGAGCAGACCAGTCTTCGACAGTGGTGCACAGGACGAACTTGGACCTTCGCCTTGCCGCGAGGGACGGAATGTTGTTCGGCGACAGGAGTGAGCTCAGACAGAGTGAATAGAACGCCTCGCGGTAGCGCTCACCCCAGAACGCGACCATCAGGTAATAGGGCTTCATGCCTTTCGCACGCCTGCGCACAGCGCCCAGATGTAGTGCGACATCGGCTGAAACCCGGTATGCAGGACTTCGTCGTTCATCGAGAAAAGAAACACGTTCCCGAAGTACTCGTTGCATAGCGCCCGTAGGGCCTTGTGGTCCTTGAGGTTGACGTGTCCTGTCTTGGAGTGCGTCGAGGCATACACCTCAGCGGTGATGTTCGGCGTCCCGATGATGGCAACGCCGGCGGCTTCGATGCTCGCGACCATGTTCTGCATCAGCGCGCGCTCCTCTTCGGGGTAGATGTGCTCGAGCACGTCGATCAGGTAGACCGCGCTTAGCCGCTCATCGAAGGGCGCTGCTCGGAAGTCATGGTAGCGGTATGTGATATTGGGGAACGCAGATGAATGGCGGGCGATGTTATCGGCGATCGTCGCCGCGTCGATGTCAGTGCAGATGAGGCGGTCCACCGCCTGGGCCACGATAGGCGCGCCGAAGCCGTCGCAGCATCCGATTTCGAGGGCAGACCTACGACCCTCAAGCATCTTCGAAACGAACTTGTAGCGCGCCGCGTGAAATACTAGGTGCTTCGGGTCGTGAACGTAGCTCTGAGCAGTGGCGGTGCCCAGCCGAACATCGTACTTAGGGAGGTTACCGTGCAGCTTGAGCCACAGCTCCTTCGAATCGCGCATGTTTCAGGTCCCGCTCTTGGTTTGCGTCAGCTCGTGATACGCCTCTAGCACCTCGTCGACAGCCCCTACTCTCAGCGCTTTCCCCTGGTCCATCAGCACTGCCTTGTTGCACATGCTACGGATCAGGCCGTCGGAATGCGATGCGAGCACCAGGATGCTTGACCGCTGTATCAGGGCGTCGATTCTCTTGCTCGCCTTCTCCGTAAATCTCGCATCGCCCGCGCCAAGACCCTCGTCCAGCAGCAGAATCTCCGGATCAATGGCTGTGGCGATCGCGAATCCGAGGCGGACCAGCATGCCGGTTGAGTAGGTCCGCACTGGCAGGGCAAGGTACTCCCCAAGCTCCGTGAATTCCGCGATGTCGTTCACTTTGGCTTGAATTTCGCGCATCGACATGCCGAGATATAGTCCACAGGTGAAGATATTCTCGTACCCTGTGTCATCGACGACCATCCCGGGGCTCGTGTTGAAGAGCGGCGAGACCTTACCCTCGGTAACGACCTTTCCTGCGACGGGCTCGTAAACCCCTGCAAGCACGCGCAGCAGCGTGGACTTGCCTGCCCCGTTGTGCCCGATCAGGCCAAGTCTGTCACCGTGCTCGACGCTGAAGCTGATGTTGTCCAGCGAGCGGACGGTGACCCTTTGGGAATGCCTGCTGTCGTGCCGGATGAGCCCGCCGGCCCTTTGAAGGAGATCCCGCTTGAAGCTGCGGATGCTCTCGTATATCGGAAAGTCGACAGTGACGCTATGCACTGCGATGGAGGCCATGGCTAGAGCCAGTATGCTATGCGGCGCCGGAATCGCGAGAACATTGCCAGCGTAACAACCCAGCCGAACACCGACACTCCCAGGACGACCAGCCAGCTCAAGTAAGCAGGAGCCGTGCCGAGCAGCGGACCGCGCACGATCTGCACGAAATGGTAGAAGACATTAAGATCAGTGAGGACGAATCCGAGCTTCCCCTTGATCTGATCCGCGTTCCAGAAGATCGGCGTGACAAATACCACGACCTGCAGGACCGCTGTCACCACGGGCGGAACGTCCCTGAATCTTGCGCCGAAGATGCCCAGCAAGACGGCCACCCACAGGCCGTTGAGCGCAATCAACAGCAGACCGGGGAACAGGGCTAGGCTCGTCCAGCTCAGCGGCACGCTCATCAACACCGTCGCCACCGCATGAATGCTGAGGTTGTGCGCGAACATGATGAGGTTGCGCCATACCAGAGCAAAGACGAGGGTGCTCAAGGGGAACCGCAGCGACTTGATGAGCGTCTCGCCAGTGGTGAAAACGCTCGTGCTCTCGTTGAGGATCGAGGAAATCAGCGCCCACGTCACCATGCCTGCGGTGAGATAGGGAAGAAACTGCCGCAGATCGGCATTGAACAGGCGCGCCATGACAACGCTCATGGCGAAAATGACGATGCCTAGGCTGAGCGTCGCCCAAAACGGGCCGATCACCGTTCGCCGATACCGGCCTTTCACATCGCTCCACGCGAGGCGAGTCCACATCCGCCAGTTGCGGAAGCCCTGGACCATGTCGCCTACGGCAGCTTGGTAGTTCGAGCCCATTGCACTTCAGCGCACGGCAGGCGCATGCCGGACATAGCGGTAATCCGCAAGGTCCCTGCAGACCGCCTGCATGCTGCGGAAGGCAATGTCCAAGTCCGAGTACAGCTTGTGCGCGCTCATCGAAACGTCAAGCGGGCGTGCCTCGCTGAGGCCGAGATCGGCCATCCGGCAGACAACGATCTTTGGAACGATGTGCCGCCTTTCCCTGATCGCTTGAAGCAGAAGGTCAAGAAGCTCAAGCCTGCGCAGCGTGTCGGGCCCGCATACATGATAAATGCCGGTGAAGGGCGCTTCAGCGAGTCGAATGAGCGCCCGAGCAGTGTCGTCCACGTCGGCGGGGGAAAAAATCAGATCGGTCGCGCAGCGAATCTCAGTGCCGCGTTCGAGCTGCTCCGCCCATTCGTTCAGAAGGTTGCGAGGCTCGGGCCTGGCGCTGACCAGCTTCGAGAGCCGCGCGATGATCCACGACGCTTTGCTGCCTTCCAAATAGAGCTCGACTTCGCGCTTCTGCTTGCCGTACGTCAGGATGGGCCGCGTCGGGTCAGACTCCTTCCTCATGCCTGCCGATCCATCGAACACGGCGTCGCTAGACGCGAATACCGGCTTTATCCCAGCCTGGGCAAGGTCTTCAATCACCGTCTTGATGCTCGACACATTGATGCGTGAGGTGCCGACCGGGTCGCGGGCACAATCATCGAGCCTCGTGATGCCGTACAGGATGAACGCTGCGCGGAATCCGTGGGACCCATCCAGCAGCGTGTCACACAGGCGCATGGAAGATGCGTCGAAGAAAACTCCCCCCGCAATGGGATGCGATCGATACGTCGGCACGGCGCGCGGCGCGCCGAGAATGCGGTTGATATGCCGGCCAAGCAGGCCGGACGCTCCGAGAATGAGAAATCTGTCTCGATCAGACATCCGCCGAACAAACTACCTTCGCGGCAATGGGTTGGTCGGAGGGCGAGCGGACAGTCACTTCTTTTTCTGCATGCGCCCCCGGGGCAAGGATAGTATCACGTTCGCACTCGACAGCTTTGCTTTCAAGCTCTTTCGTTTTGAGAATCCGGGCCGGATAATCATGCCGTCAGTACATCGAGACGACGAGACACGCCTTGGGGAAGAGAAAATTCGGCGCGGCTAAGAAAGGTGAGAAGCAGTACCAGAAGGCGATTGACGCAGTGCTGCGCAAGGGCCCGGAGCGTCTTGGCCTCATGACGACATGGGCATTTAGCGACGACCCAAAGCGGCTCACCTTCACGTTTGCGCGCTACAAGTTCGTGGCCAAGATGCTCGCGGGCTGCGAGCACGTTCTCGAGGCGGGGTGTGGCGACGCTTTCGCAAGCAGAGTGGTGCGGCAGTCGGTCGAGCGGCTGACCGCCGTGGACTTCGACCAGCGGTTCGTCGATGATGCCAATTCGCGCAAGAGCGTGCGCTGGCCCGTCGAATGCTTTCAGCACGACCTCCTCGATGGCCCGGTCCCGGGCCGTTTTGACGGCATCTACAGCCTCGATGTGCTGGAGCACATCCCACAAAGCAAGGAGCGACGCTTCCTGGACAACTTGGTCGCCCCGCTTACCCCGCATGGAGTGCTAATCGTGGGCATGCCATCCTTGCAGTCCCAGGCCTATGCATCCGCGCAGAGCAAAGAGGGACACGTGAACTGCAAAGATCAGAATGACCTAGGTGCGTTGATGCGCCACTACTTCCACAACGTTTTTCTGTTCTCCATGAACGACGAAGTGGTGCATACCGGGTACTCCGCCATGTCGCACTACAACTTGGCTCTGTGCTGCGACAGAAGACATCGATAGAAGGGTGATCTCGGCAGGGGAGGAGAAGCACCGTTAGTTAAAGATCGGGCGCTGGTTCCTTCAGAGGGGACCGACCAGATCACCTCAAAATGCTCGTATACATTCGCCTCGTTCTCCTCTTGTGTGGAATCAGCGCGATAGCGCTTCCTCTGATTTCCTACTTTGGCGGCCAAGAAGGTGAAGCATTCAGAGGGTGGCTCCAATTCGGAATAAGCCGCCGAACGACCCTCATGGTTGGAATCGCGCTATGTCTTGCTGCGATTCTCACGAGCTATTTTCGGTCGCTCATGGCCCACCTAGCCGGACTAAGAATGCCCGACGGAGTGTTCGGCACGTATCACGAGACCGAACGGCGGCCGGAAGTGCTAGCACTTCTCCTTAACGTCAGCTCGTTTCTCATCCTCGGCGTTCTGTTCTTCAGCCGTAACGAGAAGACCCTGTTTCACGGCCTGGATGGGAGCTACATGATGAGCCTTGCGAGGGAGCAGTTGGCGTGGATGCCCATCAGACTCGGCTTCGGAAACGATTTCTTTCAAGGCTTGGGCAATGTTGCCTTCAGCCTGAACACGCAGATTATTCCTGGCTATGTCGCCTTGCATCATGTGCCCGGCGAGACTACTCGACTTGCGGCGGCCTACACGATCTTCTCTTTGGAGCTTTTCGCTGGAACGTTGATCGCGGGGCGCATATGTCGGGCGTCATGGGCCACCAGCATTGCCGCAGCATGGTTGCTGCCTCTCATAACGTTTCCCCTCGTTGGCTTGCCCGCCATGTATCCGATAACGGTCCTTGCGCCGCAGGTAGCAACAGTGATGTCCGTGAGCGTAGTCTGCCTTGGTTGCATCATGGGGATGGCGACTAAGCGTTTAGGCCACACCGCCACCCTGTCCGCGCTTCTCCTACTGTGCTTGACCTACATCGCGGTTTCCATGCCGACTGCACTCGTACTCATGTTGCCATGCATGGCTATCTTCGGTGTGTACAGCCTAGTTTTCTCCGCGTCGCGCACCGCGCTCGTCCTGAAGATAGGTGCCGTCCTCTGCATTTTGGCGCTCCTTGCTGTCAGCGGAACGATCCAATACGTGCTCGGAATACTGATGTACTCCGCTGCCTACTTTTTCCCGCGCGATTTGGACAGCGGTCGAGCGTCCCTGTCTTTCGCGTCCATTGCCTTTCACGGCGGCTGGGGAACGTGGCTCTTAGTCCTTGCACTATTAGGGGCCGCCCTCACGATAGCGCGTGGATCCAAGGGTGGAAGGCAGCGGGCAGCGGCCACGCTGACATGCGCCCTCGTATTCATCGGGTTAGGGTATCTAAGCGTCTGGGTCGATGTCTGGCGTGGACCATCGCCGTTGTATTTCGAATTTCTCTTGTGGCCTTTCTATGCCGTCTTCGCCGTGGAGGCGGTTCGCTTTGCGGGGATTTGGATCCGCGCGGCTTTTGTGAGCAGACCAGATGGACTCGTCGCAAAAGTGTATGGAAACCTAGATCGACATAAGCCGGTGTTGATCGCCGTTGCGCCTTGGCTAGTGTTGCTGCCGCTTCAAATTCGGGCGCCGCTCGACCGCTTCCATCCATATCCTCCACCTTCCAGTCCGATCGTCGAGGTCTTGAGAAGCCGTATTGCCCTTCAGCCGGCCCAGAAGTTCGAGGGCCGTGTCGCGACGTTCACTGGACGTAGGAATCTCGACCGCTCAGCCTCCTGGTTCGATCTCCACGCCTTGGATTACGAACTGATCAAGAAACTCGGCAACGACCATCGGATGGTCGGTCTACGGTTCTACGGCATACCGACATTGCTCGAGTACAACCCATCCATCACGCCGGCGTTCTATCTATTCGCCAAGCGCCTCCTGGCTCTCCCGCAAGACCGCCAGATTCGCAATGTGATGGCGCTCCGGAATCCGGACCTTCGCGTTCTCAAGGGACTGGGTGTGCGGTACGTTATTACCGACTCTCCGCTGCCGCACCAGAGGTCCGTCGCGGAGATTCCACTCGGCGAAATGGGGCAACTATTTCTGTATGAACTAGCGACGACCAATATCGGCAACTATTCGCCGACAAAAGTTCACCAGGGACATTCCGTCTCGAAGATATTGGACACGCTTTCCGATCCGGCATTCGATTTCGCTTTAGACGTAGTTTTGCAGGAAAGGCCATCTAAACCGCTAATCGCAGCGACATCTGGCTCACTGGTCGTGGAGCAAGGTGGATTCCGTGTGCGCGCCTCGAGCCAAGGCATGGCTTTGGTCCTTCTCCCTCTTGAATTCAGCCACTGCCTGAAGCTGGAGCAGTCCAATGATGCTCAGTCAGCGCCGCGCCTCTTGCGCGCTAATCTTCTGGGGACGGCGGTGTTGTTTGAAGGCGAACTGGACGCATCGCTAACCTATTTCACCGGGCCATTTCAATACAGCAGCTGCCGACTGGAGGATGCCAGGGAGTTCCAGCGGCTTCTGGCCGATTCAGCCGTGCAATAGGTCCCGTCTCGAACGCTCAGGTGTTAGTTCAGGCTGGTGAGAACGGCGTCTATGACGCCGTCCAGCTTGTCCTCCAGACCGATCCAGAGCGGCAATCTGACGAGCCGGTCACCTACGCTGTCGGTGACAGCGAGCGATCCAGCGGTGCGGCAGTACTTAAGCCCGGCCGGTGAACTGTGGAGCGGCACGTAGTGGAACACCGCGTTCACGTCCTTCTCCTTCAGGCGCGCGATGAACTCTTGCCTGCGCCGCAGATCCGGCAGCAAGAGGTAATAGATATGCGCATTGTGCTCGCAGTCGGCGGGGATGACGGGCCGCCTGGCGAGCTCCTTCGCCTCGAGATCGGCGAAGGCTTCGTGATAGCGCTCCCACAAGGAGACCCGTCGTCGCGTGATATCCGCCGCATGCTCCATTTGCGTCCACAGGAAAGCCGCGACGAGCTCACCCGGCAGGAAGGAAGAGCCGATATCCACCCATGTGTACTTGTCGACCACACCGCGGAAGAATTGGTTACGGTTGGTCCCCTTCTGCCGCACGATCTCCGCTCTGTCGATCAACGACGGATCGTTGAGCAGAAGTGCCCCGCCCTCACCGGCGATCACGTTCTTGGTTTCGTGGAAGCTCAGTGCTGCCATTGTTCCGAGGCTGCCCAGCGGCCTGCCACGGTAGCTCGCCAGGATGCCTTGCGCGGCATCTTCCACTACAGCGATGCCACGCGCTTTTGCGATCGCGCAGATTCTGTCCATGTCGCAGGCGACGCCGGCGTAGTGAACCACGACGATGGCCCTAGTGCGGGGTGTGATCGCTTCCTCGAGCTTTTTCTCGTCGAGGTTGAAGGTATCGGGCCGCACGTCTACGAACACCGGAACTCCGCCCCGCAGCACGAACGCATTCGCGGTGGAAACGAACGTGTACGACGGCATGATGATCTCGTCGCCGGCCGTGATATCGAGCAGAATCGCGGTCATCTCCAACGCCGCAGTGCACGAATGGGTGAGCAGCGCTTTGTTGCAGCCGGTTTGCCTTTCGAGCCAGGAATGGCATAGCCCCGTGAACCATCCATCTCCCGCGAGGTGCGCCCGCGCGTGTGCCTCCGCGATGTACTCGAGCTCCTTGCCGGTCAGGTACGGACGGTTGAAGGGGATGTGCTCAGCTGAGCCCAAGGTCTTTCCCGGGTGAACGGCGCGGCTACTGGCTGAGACTGCTGACGACAACGCCTGCGGCAATCAGGCCGACACCGACGACCTTGTAGGCATCGAGCGGTTCGTCAAACACCAAGCGGCTCAGCAGCAGCACCAACACGAAAGACAGGCTGACGAAAGGATAAGCGTAGCTCAGGTGGAGCTTGGCCATGGCGACCATCCAGGACAGCGCGGCGAGCACTGCGGCGGCAAGCGCGCTCACGACCCAGGGGTTGACGAGCAGCTTCGCCAGGAACCAGGCATTGTCTGGCCAGCTATCCGGAAACGCCCCGGCTTCGAGAACCTTCCATTTGACGACAACCTGCCCATAAACCGTGAGCAGCACCGTGGCGAGCACGTAGACGAGACTCATCTTGAGGACCCCGTACGATTCTCGTAGGCGACGGCAAGCAAAGAGCCGCCGAAAGCAAACCTGACCCCGGCCCTGATCAGCCCTCGCTCGAGCGTCATTATCTTCTCCAGTGCCCAGTTGGCCAATGGGCCGATTCTGAATTCGTCCATAGGGTCGAACGCTTCGATACGCTTGCGCTTCGCTCTCGAAAGAAGCATTGCCGGGTAAAGCAGGCTCACGAACGAGGAGCAAAATGCCGGGCGAAACCCCGTCCGCACGAGCTTCGCCAGCAGCTCTGCGCGCGAGTATCGCCGCTTGTGCCGTGCGAACTCGTCTGCCGCGCTCCACAGCCCGGCGTGCTGCGGGACCGTGACGAGAAGGGCGCCGCCCTCGCGCAGCGCCTTGCGCGCTTCGCGCAGGACGCCCTCGTCGTCATCCACGTGCTCGATAACGTCGAAGGCGCCGACGGCGTCGAATTCGTCGGCGAACGGGACATGCAGCGCGTTCATCTGGATTACTTCTGCCCTCTTCAGGCGTTGCGCGGCGTAAAAGGCGCCTTCGGCGAGAAGCTCGCTCCCGGTCAAATCCCACTGCGGATGCGCTGCCTCGATCGCCGAAAGAACGAACCCCGTTCCGCATCCGATCTCGAGCATGCGCCTCGCAGCCGGGCAATAGCGCTCCAGCGCCCACAGGATCAGCGAATTGCGCGCGCGAAACCAGAAATTCGCCGATTCGAGCTCATAAAGCGTTTTGAACTGTTCCGGCACGAAGTTGCCGGCTTGAGTGCTCATCTCTGGGGCAAGTAGCGCAACCCCGTTCGCGCTTGCCGCAGACCAGCCGCACGAGCTGCAACTCCATGCCTGGCCAGCGATCTTGGCTGCACATCGAGGGCAGTATTTCATCGCGCGGCGCGCGCTGGAATGGCAGGCGCGCACTCCAGATAGATAACAAGCGCACGTTCGGAGCTGCTGAACACCTTCTGGAGCAGGTGGAGCGGGTACATGACATGCTCGTTCAGCATGGCGCCGGCCAGGCTGGGAAACACGGTCTTGCCATAGACCTCTCTGCGGCCCGACTCGCGGGTGCGCGCCTGCATGCTCAGCGCCTGTTTGTTCACCTCGGCGCGCGCGACGAGGCGGTTGGAGATCGGCAGAAGCATGTTCGAAACGGGGAAGGTCAAGCCCGCCATGTGCTCGATGCGCCAGCCCAGGCGTGGCAGAACGTCTCGGAACCTCGAAAACGTATATCGGCGGAAGTGTCCGGCAATCTCGTCCTCGATTCCCCAGGCACGCGGGCTTGCCGGCACCAAAACCACGCATCGGCCGTCGGTCGCAAGGCGCTGCGCGCAGCGATGGAAGTAGCGCAGCTCGTCGTCCTCATCCAGGTGCTCCAGAACCATGGACGAAAGGATCAGGTCCGCTTTCGCCGGCACGGCCGCTGGAAGCTCGTCCCGCACCCAGTCGACCTGCAGCACTTGGTAGGCGCCGCGCTGAATGTGCGCGGCAGTATTGCGGCGCGCTATCTCGGCGGACTGCGCGTCTACTTCGAGGCCGAGCCCCGACCACCCTAGATCAAGCAGGCATCGAGAGAGCGTTCCCTGCCCGACCCCGATTTCGACGAAAATGCCGGAGCGGCGCGCAGCAAACCGCTCCTTGAGGTACATAAGCTGCAGGATCGTGCCAGGAGGAAGAACCGCCACGCTGTTATCGATGCGGCACGACACGGTCCACCACGTACAGGGGCCGGCCCTTGACCTGCTCGAAGATCTTGCCGACGTACAAGCCGGAAATGCCCGTGCTCGAGATGATGAAGCCGCCGATGAGCAGGATCAGCACAGCGAGGCTCGTCCACCCGGGATAGATCGAATGGACGAAGTACGCGTAGACGAAGTACGCAGCAAGGAGCAGCCCGCAGCTCGACACCAGAAAACCGAAATAGACAATCCAGCGCAGCAGGGCGGTCGTCTGAAAGAACATGCCTTCGAACGCGTGCTTGATCAAAGCGCGAAACGTGTACGAGCTCGCGCCGGCGGAGCGCTCAGCATGCAGGTAATCGATCGCGGTCGCCTGAAAGCCGAGCCAATTCAGGATGAACAGATAATGCCGGTCCCGGTCGCCGAGGGTGAGAAATGCTTCGACGACTTTGCGCGAGATCAGGCTGAACGCGCCGAAAGCGCCGTCGAGGCGCGAATTGTTGGAGAAATTGATGGCACTGAAAAATACCTTGGCGCCGAGCTGGCGTAGCGGCGAATGCTTTCTTTCAGTGCGGCGCGCAAACACGATGTCGTAGCCCTCGCGCGCCTTGGCGATAAGGCGCGGGACCTCCTCGGGGGGATCCTGCAGGTCGCAGTCCATTACGACCACCCACCGTCCCGAGCTGTGCGCAAGTCCTGCAGTAATGGCCGCCTGCTGGCCGAAGTTCCGGCTTAGGCGAATCGCCTGCACGGCCGGCCGCTCGTGGGCGAGCCGCTCGAGAAGCTCCCAGGCGCCGTCAGGTGAGCCGTCGTCGACGAAGATGATTTCGTGCCTCAAGTCCGAGAGGACTGCGCTCAGGCGCCGGTGAAGCTCCGCCAGGCACTCGGTGCAGCGGTAGACTGGAATCACCACGGACAGCTCGATAGTTGCTCCCTGGTTCAAGCGCTCTCCTAGCCCTGACCTTATCGATAAAGGCGCTCGTTTTCCGGCCGGTAGTATTGGTCCAGACTCGTCACGACGCGGGTGTAGTAACCGAGCATCTGCTGAGTTCTAGGCGGGCAGCCCAGCACGGTCTCCTCGGGCAGCGCCCGCACATAATCGATCTGCTGCTTGATCCACGAGCGCGTGAACTGGTGGTTAATGGCGAGCCGATCGCGCCCGGAAGTGTTATCGCCGGCGGCGTGCCAGAGCGTCGAATCGAAGACGAGCATCGTCCCGGGGTTGCATTCCGCCGGCGTCGCGCGCGCGAATGCTTCCTCTGCAGGCGGGTGTTCCTTCTGATGGCTGGCTGGCACGACAAATGTGGCGCCATTGTCACGGGAAAACGCATCGACGGCAAAAAGGAGGTTGATCGAGGCCAGGTAGCCGTTCAAATGGCGCGGGAAATCGCGGTGGAAGCTCGTCTGGAAAAGACCCTTGGTCGAATGCTTGTCGCTGGAGGGCAGAATGAACCCGTTCTGCAGGTGCAGGATGGCGGTGGGAGAGACGGTCGCATCCACCACCGCCAGCACCTCGGGTAGCTCGAGAAAGCGCAAGAAAACCGGCTCGAATTTCATCATCAGGCGCAGCACGCCGGCTTCGCCCGCGCGCACGAGGCGCGTCGCCCCGACTTCGTCGCGGATCGCGGCCTGAGCGCGGTACATGGCGGGGCGGATCTCCGCGAGCAGGGCATCGTCCAGAATGCCTCCGACGATGCAATAGCCATCGGAACGCAAGGCCGTGAGCGCGCGCGCTAGCCAGTCCGGATCACGCTTGTGGAGCATCGTCATGCGTCGAGGATCGCCATGCCGAATCCAGTGCGTCCGTAGCCGTTGCCGTTGTACAGCATGTAGCGCTGCCCGCCGCAGTCGAAAACGCACGGATAGCAGACGGCCTCGCCGTCCCAGCCGGAGGCCGACGGCTCGATCCCTACGCGCTCGTCTCGCCGCTGCCATTCGAGCGCGTCGCCTGACTCGGCGTAGCCGATGCGATAGCGCTCGCCCCGGTACGAGTACCACATGCGATAGCGTCCCGGCGCGTCCCGCACGATGCAGGGCTTTGAGAACGCGTACTCATCCGCGGATTTGAAGTCGAGCGCGACGCGCCCTTCACGCTCCCAGCGTAGGCCGTCGTCGGATTGCGCGTACTTGATCACGTGCGCCATGTCCTTCTGCTCCTTCCCCCAGCGCAGATTCGAGCCGTACCACATGCGCCACCGGCTCTCCTCGCGCAGCACCCACGGGTAGGAAATCGAGAACGGATCATGGTGACCGCGGTCGAGGAGGGGGGCCGGCGAATGGCGCTCAAAGTCCGCGCCGCCGCGGCTAGTGAGCAGGCCAATGCTGTTGCGCCATGGAACCGTGACGCCGAGATTCCAGCCGAGATAGTAGAGGAAGCGCATGTCGCCCGCGCGTACGAGGCACCCCATCGAGGCTCCGCTGTCGTCGAATGCGCCCGGTGCGCCGGGCCCGGCGACCGGCGCCTGTGCGATGCGCAGCACCTCGGTGGGCCGGCGCAGGTCGACTTCCACCCAGGCGATGCTCGAGCGGTTGTCCCGGTCGCGAGTGCTGAAGTAGATGCGATGCAACTCCGCTTCGATCTGCTCGGCGACCGGGTTGGCCGCGTGGCTGAGCATCCACGGCGCCTGCCGGTCCACGCTGAAGACGTGCCCGAGCTTGCGCCAGCGCATCGCGCTTAGATCTTTCTCAGCCGCGTGCTCGGCACCTTCGAGAGCTGACCTGCCGCCTGCGCCACGACCCCGCAGTCCGGCACATCCGCGGTGACGAGGGCGCCGGCGCCGATGACGCTGTACTCGCCGATCGTGACGTGGTCCCTGATCGTGGCGTTGACCCCGAGGAAGCTGTTTCTCTTGACGATCACGCCACCCGAGATCACGACGTGCGACGAGATGAAGCAATTCTCCTTGATCTGTGCATGGTGCCCGATGTGGTTTCCGCTCCAAAGCGTGACGTTGTCGCCGATGCTAGCGAACGGCTGGATGGTGTTGTCTTCAAGGATAAAGCAGTTGTCGCCGGTAACGAGCCCCGGCCAGGCCGTCGCTTTGCTGCTCACGTAGCTGGCAAGTCGGTAGCCCTTGGCCTTTGCCTCGGCGCAACGCGCCGCGCGAAGCTTGTTGAGCTGGGAATAGCTCAGCGCGACGAAGAGATCGTGCTCACTCGGCGAAAATCGCTCGGCGACGAGCGAGAAAGGTGCAACCGGCCGGCCAAGGAACGTATCCCCCTTGACGTAGTCATCGTCCACCGTGAAGCCCGCCACCTCGCGGCGCGCATCGTGCGTAAGATAGAAATGGGCGACTTCCGCGATCTCGCCCGCCCCAAAAATGACGAGCGGCTTCACGCCTGCTTCTTCCTCATGATTTGCGCACGATCATCGTGAATTCATAAAGGCCGTAGTCCTGTAGGAGGGCCACTTGGCGGGAGTACCTCCGGCAACAGTGATCAAAAAGTTCCGCCGGGTTTGCATAGAAGAGGTCCGCGCGACGCCGCTCCGGGTCCGAATGCGATGTGAGGCAATTGAACGCGAATCCGTGCATGCTGTAGCGGTCCATGGTATCGAGCGTATCCTCGACGTAGGCTAGCCAGGTACGCTCATCGATGTCGAGTCGGACGTTCAGGATACCGCTCGCCACCGAGAAATCGGCTCGCGCGGACGGCTGGGTCCCCACGGCAAAGCGCGCCGACCCCACCTGCGGGTGCAGCGCCCTCGCCTGCTCCACCATGGCCGCGGACACGTCGAAGCCCCGGTAGTCCGCCTCAGGATAATCGGGAGTCAGGTAGTCCAGGAAAGCGCCATAACCGCAGCCAATGTCGTTCAGCGAAAAAGCCGACCGCCCTCGGAACAGGAACGCGAGCTGAGCGAAGCGCACTGATTGCGACTGGGCGCTGTTCCAGTCGACGCCTTTAGGCGTGGGCCCGAATTCCCTGATCTTCGACGAGTAGTAGTCCGCGACTTTCGCGAGAACGCCGTTCTGCCCACCGGCCCGATCGACGCCGCGGCTCACGGCGCAGGCGCCTCGACGAAGCTTTTCATGTACCGCCTTGCCTCCGGACCTTCGTTCAGGAGGAGGTCCAGCACGGTGACGCCGTGCTCGAATGGGCCGTGCAACTGGTGATACTCAGGGTAGTTCGCGTACTCCATCCATTGCACTTCGATGCCTTCGGCGCGAAACAGCGCCTCGTCCAGGTAACCCTTGGCCGCGGGCCCGGAGAGATACGTGCTCGCCCCGACGCTCTTGCAGATCGCGATCAGGCGCTCGTTTTTGCCTTCGGCGACGGGATGATCCCACGACCAGCTAATGCGGGTCTCGATTCCGAGAAGCGCGCAGATACCCTCGATGAAGGACCGGTTGCTTTCGCTCAGGAGGGAATGGCTGTTCGCGAGGAAGAGCGGCTCCAGCGCCTCGCGAAGGGCCTTGAAGTGCCGCGCGCGAGAATAGTTGTGCACGAACGTGGTCCAGTGCCGCTTTGCCCAGCCAGTATCCGCGATGCGGGTTTCACGGATGAGCTGCGTGTATTTGCCTTTCACTTCGACCGGAATCGTAAGCCATTGGGTGCCCGCCGGCGTTTTGATGACATTGCGGTTGCGCCAGTCGCGCCGCGTGTATTGGACGGCATCGAAGAGGACAAGCTCATCGACGAGGTTGATGAGGTCGAAGTACCCTTTCCATGGAATGTAGTTCGACTGAACAATTGCGACTCTCTTTCCCGTCGGTGTCGTCCGCCCAGTCATGTGCTGCCCACATTGTAAAGGCGTCGCGCCCCCTCATGCTCTGGGGAGCATCAGCACGGTCGCGCTAGCCGCGGTTCGCCGTTAGGGGAATTCGAACCGGGGTAAGTGACATTTCAGCCACCTGGTAATCGGCTTCTCGACGTACAGGTCGCTTCGTCTGGGCGTCGCGATGTAGCTGGAAAGACCGTGTTCCCGCGCGTTATGGGCATCTTCCTCAACGATCTAGCTCTTTATCCGTTTCACCTCTTTCAGAAGATGTTTCTGCACTCAGAGAACGCGCTTGTGATCTACGTCGAGTGTCGACCAGCAAGAGAGCCTGGCGAGTCAAGAGCTAACCAGGGCCAGGGCACATCAGCCAACAACAGCTGACGCACGTCACCCGCCCCAGATTCTCAAATGAAGCTGTGTCCGGCGTGCCGCAAATCGCTGGCGGGGGTTGTCTGGAGTTGTCCACGCTGCGGATGGATGGCCCCCTGCGAACTCGGCGTGACGTTGCTTACCCCAAGGACAACTCAGGCGCCGGGTGGATTTAAGCCGGAGCAGTTTACGCATCTGTTCCGGCTTGAATCAGAGAATTTCTGGTTTCGCTCGCGAAATCGATTCATCCTTTGGGCCATCAACCGGTATTTCCCTTCGACGCGCGACATGATGGAGCTTGGGTGCGGAACAGGATTCGTATCATCGGCTGTCGAACGGGAGCGGCCTGACATCAAGCTCACCGCGACTGAGCTCTACGCCGATGGGGCCGTTCTTGCAGCGCGGCGGTTGAAAAACGCAACGGTCTTACAGATTGATGCTAGAGATATCCCGTTTGAGAGCGAGTTTGACCTTGTGGGGGCATTCGATGTCATCGAACACATTGGGGAGGACAAGCAGGTTCTATGCGAGATACACCGGAGTCTCAAGAGCGGCGGAGGGCTCTTACTAACTGTTCCTCAACATCCCGCGTTGTGGAGCAGAGTGGATGATTTTTCGCATCACAAGCGCCGGTATACACGACCAGAGCTCATGTCAAAGGTCGAGGAGTCGGGTTTCAGGGTGTTGCGTTGCACGTCTTTCGTCACCCTTCTCTTACCCGTGATGATTGCTTCCAGACTCCTAGCCCGAGACCGCATCGAGTTTGACCCGTTCGCAGAGTTCGAGATCCCCGTCTTGTTCAACTGGTTTTTCGAACGTACTCTAGACGTAGAGCGGTGGCTCATAAGCGCCGGTTTTTCTCTCCCCGTCGGAGGGTCTTTGCTCCTGGTAGCGAAAAGGAGCTAGCAGGCGCGATGTCACCTTAACACGCGAAACCGCCGGCGACTCATGTGCAGCCAGATGGCGAACGCGTCATAGGGAGTTACCCGTCGATCAGCTACCAGTTCAGGTCCCGGGATTGCCTCAAAGGCCTCCCCTTCGTGGAGAACAAGGCGATCGAAGACGACGCGTTTGACGTGGATCTCGAAATAGAGGCGGTATACCTTCCGCTGGCCTAGCCTTGAAAAATCGAACTCGAAACGCGTGAACTCGACCGCGGACTCGATCGTTAGCTCGAGCTCCTCCGAAAGCTCACGCTTGAGCGCCTTGAGGGGATTCTCTCCTTCGTCGACAGCACCTCCGAAGCATCCCCAATGGCCGGGGTAGAAGATATCCGGCTTGCGGTCACGCAATTGCATGATGTAGCGTCCGTCCTCCAGCACCAACAGGGCCGCGACTGCGTCGCGCGACTGAAGGGGGTTCGACGAACCGAGAAACGGATCAGGCAGCTGAAGCGTGTTCAGCCGGATCGCTCCACGCACTGCACGACCGCGTCCAAGGTTAGGCCGTGCGCACCGAGCAATTCCTCATGCTTTCCGTACACGTGGACGAACTCGTGCTTCAGCGAGATGCATTCGATCCGGCACCTCGCGCCGCTTTCCCACGCGATCGCCTTGACAGTTTCTCCCAGGCTGCCGCGCGGCACCATCTCCTCGAGCACCAGCACGCGCGCGAACCGGCCGAGCAACCGCGCGATCCCCTCCCGGTCGAGCGGCTTCACGGTGTGCATCGAGGCGACCGCGATCGAGAGCCCTTTCTTCTCAAGCGCTGCCGCCGCCTCCATGCCGAGCCTCAGCACCGGCCCATAGCCGATCACGCAGGCATCGCGGCCGTCGCGGAGCAGGCGCAGCTTGCCGAACTCGAACGGCGTCAACGCGTTCGCGCTCAGCACCGGCTCGCCCGCCTTGCCAAGGCGCAGATACACCGGGCCTTCCTCCTGCTGCACGCACCACAGGGTCGCCGCTTTCGTCTCCTCCGGATCGCACGGGGCGATGACCCGCATGTTGGGCATCGAGCAGGCGATGGCGACGTCTTCCATCGCGTGATGCGTGCCTCCCAGTGTGGAATAGGTGACGCCGCCGCCGACGCCGACCACCGTCACCGGCAGCTCCTGGTAGCAGAGATCGTCGCGCACGAACTCGTAGGGCCGGAACAGGGCGAAGGTGGCGATGGTGTAGGCGAAGGGCTTCAGACCGCGCATCGCCATTCCGGCGCACATGCCGATCATGATCTGCTCTGCCACGCCCGTGTTGACGAAGCGCTTCGGATACTCCTTTCGCAGCTGCTCCATCGAGCCGGCAGGCGAGATGTCCGCCACCACGACGCAAAGGCGCGGGTCTGTCTTGGCCGCCTCGTAGAACGTCTTCGCGAAGGTGTTCCTCACGACGAGATCTCCACGAGGTCCCGGATCGCGATCGCGTACTCCTCTTTGTTCGGCGAGCGGTAGTGCCAGATCGGCACGTGCTCCATGAAGGCGACGCCCCGGCCCTTGACGGTCTTGCCGACCAGCACGAACGGCCGGCCGCCCCGGCGTCCCAGGACCGCAGCGTGCACCGCGCGCGCATCATGGCCGTTCGCTTCCGCCACCTCCCAGCCGAACGCGCGGAACTTCTCCGCAACGGGGAACACCGCAGGGTGGGTTTCGCTGATCCGCTCGAGGCCGCCGAAGTCGTTAAGATCGACGAACAGGAGCAGGTTGTCGAGCCGATGATTGGCCGCCATCTGCACCGCTTCCCAGGTCGAGCCTTCCTGCAGCTCGCCGTCGGAGAGCATGACGTGGATCCTGCAGTCTTCCTCCTTCAGCATCTCGGCGTAGGCCATGCCGACGGCGATTCCCAGGCCGTGCCCGAGCGACCCGGTGGAAGCCTCGACCCCGGGCGTGCCGCGGTCGGGGTGCGCGCCGAGCACGCCGCCCGGCGTGCAGTAGCGCTCGATCTCCTCGTTCGGCATGATCCCCAGGTCTTCGAGGATCACGTACTGCGAGAGGCAGCCGTGTCCCTTCGACATCACGAAAACGTCGCGGAAATGCCCTTTGCCCGGGTTCTGGCGCATGAGCGCGTGATAGATCAGGTCGGTCATCTCCAGGCAGGAGAACGCCGGCGCGATGTGCAGCGCGGAAACGGTCTGCGAAATGTCGAGGATCCGGCGCCGGTATTTGAGGCACCTGCGCCGCGATGCGGCGGGGTCGAGGGACTCTGCGCTCAGGCTTCTCGGTACGGACGACATCTCAGCCACGCATCGTGTAGGTCGTGGGCCAGCCGCGGAGCTGGTCCAGGTATTTCCTGCCCCAGGCGACCATTTCTCCCAGCCCTTCCTTCCATCCGATTCTCGCCTCCCAGCCGACGTCGCGCTTGATCGCGCTCGAATCGAGCCAGTAGCGCGAATCCTGCCCGAGCCGGTCGGGCGCCATCTCGCAGAGCTTCTCGAAGGGCATGCCGAGCGCCTCCGCGCACAGCTCGACGACCCGGCGGATGCTGGTCGGTTCCGCGGAGCCTGCATTGTAGATGGCGCCGAGCGGTGCTTTCTCCGCGACCAGGTGGATCGCCCGCCCCAGGTCCCTCGCGTGAATATACGACTTCTCGGCCTTGCCGCCGCCCTGCAGCGGCAGCCTCTGCCCCGTCAGTCCGCAGACGATCGTCTTGGGGATCACCCGGTGCAGCAGCTGCCCCGGGCAGTAGGCGTTCGAGGGGCGGATCACGTTCATCGGGAACTTGAGGAACTTGTGCACCGAGACCAGGTGCATGTCGAACGCCACCTTGGACGCGGCGTAGGGGCTGGTCGGCTTGATCGGCTCGTCCTCCGTAGCGGCGTGACTCACCGAGCCGTACATTTCGGACGTGCCGATCTGGATGAAGCGCTCCAGCCAATCGCGTTTCATGAGCTCTTCGCAGAGCTTGGCCAAGGCCATGGAGTTGGTTTCGAAGAACCGCCAGGAGTGTTTCCACGACACTGCGCCCTCGCCCTGTGCCGCGTAGTTGACGATGATCTCGGGCTTGATCCGGTCCATGAGATCGAGCAGCAGGTCCATCTCGTAGGTGAGATGGTAGGCGTGGTACTCGTAGCCGGGCTCTTTCTCGATGCCGAGGGAGAAAGGCTCGGGGCGGAGCGGGTTCCGGCCGACACCGACGACGCGCTTCGGATCGGCATGCTCGAGCAGATAGAACGCGGTGTGGATGCCGAAGGACCCGCCGCCGCCGAGGATCATGTAGGTCTTGCTCATCGGTTGATGATCGTCCAGTAGTAGTCGCCAGTGTAGCCCGCCTCGGCGTAGGCCTTCAGCCAGCCCTCGGGATAGTCGTGGAACTTCGCCGTGATGATCCAGCTCACCGCGATCTCCCGCTCCTCCGGAGTCCGATAGCTGTCCACCTGCACGAACGCCCTGCCCCCGCTCAGGCGCTGGATCTCGCGCATGGCGACGACCACGCCCTCGCGCGTCAGGTTGTGGATGGTGTTGAGCGAGAGCACGCAGTCGAAAGAGCCGTCGGGGAACGGCAGGCTCTCCGCGGTGCCGAGATGCAGGCGCCCGATCACCTCTTTCTCGCAGTTCATCAGCGCATAGCGCGAGATGTCGAGCCCGAACGCTTCCAGACCGGGACACTCGAGCATCAGGTCCTTGACCAGAAAACCCTTGCCGCAGCCGACATCCAGCACCCGCATGCCGGGCTTGAGATCGAAGTGCGCGATGATGTCCCGCGCCACCGGGCGCCAGCGGCCGTCGTAGCGGTACCCGCCGTAGCCATACTTGCGCTCGCCGTCGAAGTACTCCCGGTCGTACTGGCGCGAGATCGCGATCACCGCTTCGTCCTTTTCCTCAGCGCGCTTCTCGATGTTGCGCTTCGTCTTCGGCAGCGCTCGCAGCAGGTCGATCTCCCTACCCATGCAGCGCCTTTCTGAGCCCCTCTCCGAGCGGGGTGTAGCGGAAATCCGGGAACGCCCTGCGGCAGGCGGCGATGTCGAACGGCCGGTAGCCGTTGTGCGGCATCGGCCCGGAGCGCGGCGAGCTCGTGATCGCGATGCTCTGCCGGGATAGCGCGGCCACCTGTTCCGCGATCACACGGAAGGAATGCACTTCCCCCGTGGCGATGTTGAGCACGCCGCGGCTCCGCCGCAGGATCACGCACAGCGCGATCTCGGCGAGGTCGTCGATGTGGACATGATCGCGCCGCTCCTCGCCCTCGCCGAAGAGCACGATGGCCTCGCCCTTCGCGGCGAGCCGCCGGAAGCGGTTGGGGCCATAGCCGTTGTGCGGGTCGCCCGCGCCGTAGAGCAGGCTCGGGCGCAGGATCGCGAGCGGCCCCTTGTACTCGCTCGCGAAAAGAACCTCGCGCGCGAGGTGCATCGCGCCGTGCAGGCTCCCCGGAGCGGCGCACGAGGCCTCGGTCAGCGGCTCGGGGCTGTCGGCGTAGACGGCGTCCGAGCTGATGTTGATCACGTGCGCCACCCGGGCGTCCGCTGCGGCGCCGGCGAGCGTGCGCGCGATCTGCATGTTCTCGACCAGCATGTCGGCATTCCTGCACGGGGCGCGGGCGGCCGCGGCAACCAATGTGTCGTCGCACCGCAGCAGCGCCGCGAGCTTGCCGCGCGCGTCGGCGGCGCAAAGATCGATGTCGCCACGGCCCAGCCTGAGCGTCGCGACGTCTTCCTTCTCCAGGCGAATCGCGATCGCATTGCCGACGAAGCCTGCGGCGCCCGCGACGACGACGCGCGCGGGCTTCGTGGGCTCCTTGTGCAGGTGCTCAAGCATTCGCCACTTTCATCGCCGGCCGGCCGAGCGAATGGAGTTCCAGGCCGGCCTTCGCCGCCGCCTTCGGCTCGAGCACGCCATACGGGTCGAGGACGACGCGCCCGCGCATGGCGGAAGCAAGCCTGGCCGGGGCGATTTTCCGGTACTGGGGCCAGGGCGTGAGGATCATCAGCGCGTCCGCGCCCTTCGCTGCCTCGAGCGGGTTGGCGGCCGCGACCGCGCCCGGGCGGTTGGCGCTTGCCGCCGGTACCACCGGGTCGTGGAGCCTGAGCTGCATGCCCGGCAGCTGCGCGATCGTGGCAAGCGAGGGCGAATTCTTGACCGAGTCTGTGTTCTCCTTGTAGGCGAGCCCCCAGACCGCGACGATCGCATCGGGCTTCTTGTCGAGAAGCGCAACCTTGATCGTGCGCGCCGCCCAGTCGCGGCGATGCCGGCTGTTCGCGATCCACGCCTTCACCACGCCGGCGTCCGTGCCGTTTTCCTCCGCGAGCCGCACAACCGTCGCCAGGTCGCGCTCCAGGTTCCCCCCGGCGATGCCGAGGCCGGGCGCGAGATAGGCGTGCGGCCCGATGCGCTCGTCGAGCCTGAGCGCGGGGGTGATCTCCGACCACACCGCGCCGATCCGCTCGCACAGCTCGGCGAGGGTGTTGGCGACGCTCACCGAGCCCGCGAGGCAGCAGTTGACCGCAATCTTGGCGAGCTCGGCGCTCTCGTAGCGCATCGGCAGGATCGGGCAGCCGAAAGCGGCGAGGAATCGCACGTATGCCTTCGGGAGCGGCTTCTCCGGCGCGACGCACCCGACGATGAAGCGCTCGGGCTTGAGCGCGCGCTCCACGGCCCGCCCGAAGACAAGGGTCTCGACCTGGTAGAAGAGGCGCTCCGGCGGAAACGCGAGGCCCCGGGTGAACCCCGGCGGCACCTGCGAGAGCACGACGATCACGGCGCCGGGTCGCGCGGCGTCGAACACGCGAGCGAGCAGCGCGTCGATCGGCCCGAGGTCGCTCGCGCCGCGCTCGTCGGTCGGCACGTCCGGTGCGACGTAGATCACGTCGCACGCCCTGAGCTCGGCCGCGTCCGCCGTGAACGCGAGGCGCTCGGCGTTCTTGACGACGAGGTGCTCGAGCTGCGGCTCGGACACCGGCAGATCGCGCTTCTGCAGCGCCGCGATCCGCGCCGCGGCCGGGTCGTAGCAGACGACCTTGAAGCCTTTCTCGGCGGCCGCCACGCCCGAAACGAGGCCGAGGTGCGTCATGCCGGCGAAAGCGACGAGCGGCCGGGTCATGGCCGGGCTATCTTCGGCCGCGCCAATAGGCCGGACGCCGGCTGTGATGCGCGACCGCAAGGATGCGCAGCTCGTCCGCCGAGACGGTGTAAACGACGGAGTACGGAAAGCGCCGCATCACCAGTCGGCGCCTGCCCGGTCGCCACAGAGATTCCAAGCCGAGAGTGTCCGAGCAGCATTGCGACGGATCTCTCGAACTCGGCGAGAAACGACTGCGCGAGCTCCGTGCCGGCGTGGTCCCGATAGAATCCGGCCGCCTCCCGGAGGTCTTCCGACGCCTCCGGGTGCAGCGAGTAGTTCATCGGAACTCTTGCTTGAGCCTCGCGAGGGTCTCGGGCCCGGGAAGCGGGGCAACCTCGCCGCGCTCGAGCTCGGCATGCCGCCGCTCGACCTCCGCCGCCCAGGCCTCGTCGACCGCGGGGTCGATGTCGAGGCTCGCGATCAGCCTTTCCACCAGCCTTGCGCGCTCCTCGTTCGTCAGGCGAAGCGCCTCGGCTTCGAGAATCTCCAGGTTCGTCGGCATCGAAGTCTCCCGCTCGCTCGATCTCTCAGGATAATAACCTGCCACAGACCGGCCGCGGCATCAGCGTGTCGGCGGTTGCTTCATTCTCGCGTGGATCGCGGCAAGCCCCTCGCGCCGGGGCTTGAAGCGGAACCCCGGCAAAGCCGCCAGCACCGCACGGTTGTCGAACGGCCGGTAGCCGCCGTGCGGCATCGGGCCGCTGCGCGGGCTGCCTTTCAGCGCGACGCGCGGCTCGAACTCGGCTGCTACGAACTCGGCGATCTCGCGGAACGAGGCCACCTCGCCCGAGACCGCGTTGGCAATGCCGCTCGAGCGGTGCAGCAGGATCCGCCGCACCAGTTCGGCGACGTCCGCCACGTCGACGTGGTCGCGCCGCTCCTCGCCCTCGCCGAACAGCACGATCTCCTTGCCTTCGGCGGCGAGCCGGCGGAAGCGGTTGGGACCATAGCCGTTATGCGGATCGTCCAGCCCGTACACGAGCGTCGGGCGCACGATCGCGAGCGGTCCGGGGTGCGCCTCGCGAAGGGCGACCTCGCGCGCGAGGTGCATGGCGCCATGAAGCGAGCCCGGCTCGGCGCAGGAGGCTTCCGTGAGCGGCTCCTTGGAGTCCCGGTACACAGCGTCGGAGCTGATGTAGACCAGGTGCGCGACCGGGCGCGCCTTGAGCGCCGCGCACGCCGTCTCGGCCATGGCGAGGTTGTCGCGCAGCATCGCGAGGTCGCGGCACGGCGCCTTCGCCGAGGCGAAGACCAGCGCGTCGCCGGCCTGCAGCGTCATCGCGAGCTTGTCCGCCGCGCCCGGCGCGAGCAGGTCGTGCTCCGGCCGGCGGAGCTTCAGGAGCGGGATCCCGTCCGCCTCGAGCCGCCGCGCGATCGCGCCGGCGATGAAGCCGCCGGCGCCCAGAATCACGACGCGCGCCGGACCGCGCGCGTTCGCCTGCGCGTGCGCCAACATCCCTAGCGCAGCAGCGTCGCGGCCTTGGCGAGCACGCTCTGCAGCGCGTCCTCGGGCGCCCTCGCCGCGCGCTGCGCACGGCGCGCGCGCCAGTCGACGCTTTTCACCTGGTCGGCCAGCGCGACCGCGGGCACGCCCTCGGGGCCGGGCAGAGCGACCTCGAACGGGTAGCCCTTGATCCGGGTTGTGAGCGGGCAGCACAGCATCAGGCCGGCCACGCGGTTGTAGCTGCCGGGGGACAGGACCAGCGCGGGCCTGTGCCCGGCCTGCTCGTGCCCCGCATGCGGGGTGAAGTTCAGCCACACGAGATCGCCGCGCTCCGGCACATACCTGCGCGCCATCAGAACGCCTCGCGGCCTTGGGGGGCTCCGAACTCCTCCTCGGCATGGCGGTTGCCACGGCGGATCGCCGCCACGAGGTCGTCCAGCGAGTAATGCCGTCGGCTCGCCCTGCGCAGCCTGAGCTGCCGCGCCGAGGCTTCAATCTCGAGCGGCTCGCCCTCGCGCAGGCCGCTCTCGCGCACCGCCGCGCGGGGAATTCTCACCGCGAAGCTGTTGCCCCACTTCTGCATCCTGGTCTGCACGCCCTTCCTTTCCTCGTCTCTACTTTGTAGATACTACCACGTCAGTGCGCCAGCGCCTGGCGCGACAGGTCGGCGAGCGTGTCGTTGATCCAGATATCGTTGGCGATGTTGTTGCCGCCTTTCGCGCAGAGCGCCTTGAAGTGCTCGTATTCCAGCGCCCAGGTCGGATCGGGTTGCTCGAGCGTCTCCACCTGCTCCTCCGGCCGGCCGCTGGGGAGCTTGCGCTCGCGCACGATGAAGGTGCTCGGCCCCCACTTGCAGAGCGAGGTGATGTGCGCGCTGCCCTTCTCCGCGAAAACGTCCGTGTAGTGGTGGTTGCGCCAGGACAGCAGCGTCACCTCGAACTGCAGCAGCGGCTCGCCGTCGGAGCCGAACGCGACGTGGTCGAAGGCGCGGTTCTCGAAGCGGCGCGCCGAATGGACCCTGAAGCCCTCGGGCGGCTTGCCGAGCCAGTAGAGGGCGGTGTCGAGGAGGTGCGACCCCAGGTCGGGCAGCACGCCCGCGCCCTGGTCGCGCCAGGCCGAATCGCGCACCAGGCGCGCGGTGCCGTTGCCGTAGAACATCCGGATCGCGTAGATCCGGCCGAGGCGTCCCGAGTCGAGCAGCTGCTTCATGTTGACGAAGTGCGGCTCGAAGCGGTGGTTGTAAGCGGTGTAGCAGGAGACGCGGTTCGCTTCGGCGAGCGCCTTGAGCGCCCCGAGCTCCTTGCGCTCGCCGAACAGGGGTTTCTCGACCAGCGCGTGCTTGCGGTTCGCGAGCAAGTACTCAAGCAGCTCGACTTTCGGCTCGTCGGGCGTGCAGACAAGCGCCGCGTCGTACGCGGAAAGCGGCACGTCGCGCACGCTCTTGTAGTCGGCCTCGGCCTTTTCCGGATCGACGCTGGCGACGTAGTCGCTGCCGGCGGATGCGCGTCGCTTGGCACCCTGGACCCCCAGCCCGACGACGATCACCCTCAAGGCTTGCGCTGCTGGCTGTAGTTCGCCTGCTGCTCGACCGCGTCGATCTTGCCGCGCACGTCGTCCGGCGTCACCGGGACGTTGCCGTCCGCCTCGCACTCGCAGGCCGCGGCCATCGAGCCGAGGATCGTGGCGATCGAGTCGGACTGGGTAGCGAGCTTTGCAAGCGTCGCATAGGCGAGCAGCGCGTCTCCCGCCCCGACCGCGTCCACGACCCGGTCGGCGAACGAGTCCACCACCACGAACGAGTCGAGCGACTCGTGATCGCGGCTCTTGCAGGTGAGCACGCCGCGCTCGCCCAGCTTCAGGATCAGCGTCTTGCACTTGGCGGCCTCGTAGAGCGCCGAGGCGAGCGGCCGGATGCCCGAGTCCTGGTCGGCGAGCGCGAAGCGCGCCTCGCGCTCGTTGGGGGTGATGAGGTCGAACCCCTGGAAGTCCGTGATGTTGCCCCAGCGGCTCGCGACCTGGCTGTCGGCGACCTTGAAGGCGCCTTCCGGGATCGCTTCGATCAGCCGCGGGATCGTGCGGCGGTTGAAGATGCCGTGGCGGAAATCGCTGAACACCACGGCGTCGGTGCGGTTCTCCGCGATCGCCGCGCCGAGCCGCTCGACGATCTCGTCGGAGATGGAGCGGTTGTCGAGCGTGTCGATCTTGAGCAGCCGGTAGCCGCCGGCGACGATGGCGTTCTTGCTGGTCGTCGGCCGCGTCTGGTCGACGATGGCGCGGCAGTCGACCCCGCGCTTGCGCAAGCCGTCGAGGACGAAATCCTTGAGCGCGTCCTCGCCGAGCACGGTGGAGAAAACGACGCCCGCGCCCGCTGCGCGCAGGTGCTCGGCGACGACCGCGGCGCCGCCGATGTAGTCGTCGCGCCGCTCGTAGAGCACGCTCATGGTCGGGGTCTTGGTCTGGCCGCCGATCATCGCGGTCTGGGTGTAGCTGTCGACGATGGTGTCGCCCACCACGTGCACGCGGTAATTGCCGAGCTTGTCGAGCGCGCCGCGCAGCGCGTCGAACGTCAGCCCCTCGTTGTCCATGAAGGTGAGGAGCTTCTCGCTCTTGATCGAAGGCGGCGCGAGGTCGATGAGGCGCGTCGAGGAATAGACGATATCCCCGGGCGTGAAGATGATCTCGCCGCCGTAGGTCTGAAGGGCCGCGACTTCTTCCTGGGTCTTGAGAGGTAAGCCGTCGGACGTGTACTCGTAGCCCTTGGCGAAGAAGTCGGGCTGCAGCAGCTTGATGTTCTCGACCGGCGTCGGGTTCCTGTCGATGACGACGTAATCCACGATCTCGAAGGCCGCTAGATTCAGTGCCCTGAGCTCCTGGGGGATGTGCGGGCGGTGCTGGCCCTTGCTGATGTGAAGGTCGGCGGTGATGCTCGCGACCAGTACCTCGGCCTTGGTCTTGGCGTAGAGCAGGTGTCGCACGTGACCCGGGTGAACGACGTCGAACACGCCGTGGCACATGATGACCTTCTTGTTGCGCGGGCGCAGGCCGATCGCGGCGCGCAACTCCTCGACGGTCTTGATCTTGTGGCGGTACTTCTCGGTGAGCGAAGAGAGCATGCGGCCTATTCCTATTGCTGCCCCAGCAGCTCGAACCAGCTCTTGGTCGCCTTGGCGATCGATTCGGGGTCCCAGAGCGGCGCGTTTCGCCAGTAGTCGATGTCGGCGACGATTTTCGCCACGCCATCCTCGAAGCTGACCTCGGGCCTCCAGCCGAGCTCGGCCGAGATCCGCGAGATGTCCGCCCAGGTGCAGTCCGGCTCGCCCGGGCGTTTCGGGATGTGGATTTTCTCCCCGCCCAGCAGCTCGACCAGGCGGTTCACCGACTGCGGGTTGCCGGCGCCGAGATTCCAGTACCGCCCCGTGTGCCGCGTCTCGGCCGCCGCGAGGAACGCCGTCGCGACGTCGGTCACGTAGAGGAAGTCGCGCTTCTGCGTGCCGTCGCCGACCACCGTGTAGGGCTTGCCGGCGAGCTTCTGGCGCAGGAATACGCCGAACACCGCGCCATAGGCTCCCGAGGTGCGCGAACGCGTGCCGTAGGCGTTGAAGGTGCGGATCGAGTTGACCGGGAGCTTGTACACCCGGTGCCAGTGAAATGCGGCCAGCTCCCCGAGGTACTTGGAGAGCGCGTACGGATACTGCGGCGCGATCGGGTGATCCTCGCGCGTCGGCACGCTGGCAAGGCCGTAGCACGAGGAGGACGCCGCATAGATGAACTTCTCGACCCCAGCGCGGCGCGCGCACTCGAGCATGTGCACGGTGCCCTGCACGTTCGCAGACATATACTCCATCGGCCGCTCGATCGAGGGCACGATGTCGCCGATCCCGGCGAAGTGGAACACGTACTTCGCTCCCCGGAAGAGCGGATCGTCCGGCTGGTAGCTGCGGATGTCCCGCTCTTCGAGAACGTGCTGCGGGTTCCCGGCGTGCTGCGCCAGGTTCTCCCGGCGCCCGCCGACGAGATTGTCGATGGCGCGGACCGCGAAGCCCCGCTCGATGAGCAGGTCCACCATGTGGCTGCCGATGAACCCGGCCCCGCCGGTGACGACGGCCGCGGGCCGTGCGGTCATGCAGCCTTGAGCTCTTTCAGGCGCCGGACGTTGAAATAGAAGGTGTCCTGCAGGCTGTCGGGGAGCTTGCCCTGCTTGAACGCCTTGCAGAGGTCCCGCACCGCGTCCTCGATGTTGCGCCTGGGCTCGAAGCCGAGCACGCGCCGGATCTTGTCCGAGTTGACGTGGTAGGAGCGGATGTCGTCCGTGGGCGTGGTGACGATCGGGATCTCGCCCTTCTCCGGGAACTCCTCCTGCACGACGCGCTTCACGATCTGCGCGATCTCCATGATCGAGAGATTCTGGAAGCCGGCGTTGAAAGTCTCGCCCGCGATTCTCTCATCCGGCACCTCGAGCAGGAGCTTGTAGAGGTCACACATGTCCTGCACGTGCAGGTTGGGCCGCTTCTGCGAGCCGCCGAACACCGTGATCTTGCCGGCGTTGATGGCGTGATTCGTCAGGATGTTGACCGAGAGATCGAGGCGCTGGCGCGGCGCGTAGCCGCACAGCGTCGCCGGGCGGATGGTGACGCAGACGAAGTCCTTCGACTGGTGCTTCCAGAGGAGCGGCTCGCACATGCCCTTGTACTTGTTGTAGAGCGTGAGCGGCACGAGCGGGTGGTCCTCGGTGACGTCGGGCGACTCGGAGACGCCGTACACCGAGCTCGAGGAGCAGTAGATGAAGCGCTTGACGCCCGCTTTCTTTGCCGCCAGCACCATCGGCTCGAAGGCGTCCAGGTTGATCGAGGTCGAGAGCTTCTCGTCCAGCTCGAAGCTGGCGTCGTTCGAGATGCAGGCGAGATTGATGACGGCCTCGATGCCTTTGAACTCCTGCGCGAGGAGCCTGGCGTCCCGGATGTCGCCCCTGACGACCCTCAGGTTCGGATTGCTCTTCGGCAGGAAATGGTCGCCGAAGTACATCGCGTCGAGGGCGCTGACCCGGTAGCCGAGGTCGAGCAGCTGCGGAACGAGGAGGCTGCCGACGTAGCCGGCGCCGCCGGTGACGAGCACGGACTCGAATCGCATGTCAGGCGGCCGCGCGCGTCTTGATCGTGTAACCGGCGGCCGTCGCGTCCTTGTGGAACATCTCGACCGTCTCGAGCGAGTATTGCGCGAGGTCCTTGCCGACGAGCGAGAGCTTTTTCAGGATGTCGTGGGTCGCCGTGATGATGTGGCAGCCCACCGAATCGGCCTGGAAGATGTTGAGCAGCTCGCGCGGGCTCGCCCAGATCAGTTCGGCCCTGGGCTTTGCCTTCATGACGCGCACCGCCTCGGCCATGAGCGGCACGGGGTCGCGGCCGGTGTCGGCGATGCGGCCGGCGAAGATCGAGATGATCGCCGGCGTTTCGCCGGCGAGCCGCTCGGTCACCGCGCGGACCTGCTCGAGCGTGAAGACCGCGGTGATGTTGAGCCTGACCCCGGCCTTCGAGAGCCGCTCGATCAGCGCGCCGCTGGACTCGCGTCTCGTGTTCGTGACGGGGATCTTGACGTTGACGTTGCGGCCCCAGGAAGCGATCTCGAGCGCCTGGCTCTCCATCTCGCCGAACTCGTCCGCGAACACCTCGAAAGAGACCGGGCGATCCGGAATCACCCGCAGCACTTCGAGCGCGAAGGTCTTGTAGTCGGCGACCCCGGCCTTGCGCATGAGGGTCGGGTTGGTCGTGAACCCCTTGACCAGCGGGTTCGCCGCCATCTCCTTCATGCCGGCGAGATCCGCGCCGTCTGCGAAAAGCTTGACCTTCAAGGCCTTGATGTCTGTCATTTGGTTTTTTTCCCCTGGCTGCGACTGGACTGCAGGATGAGCAGGACCGCTTCGGGCAGCGATTGTACTGCAACATACGGTTTCTCGGGGCTTTTTTCCGAGTATCCGAGGTCGAGGAAGTAGCTCCGGCAGCCGGCCGCGTGCGCCGCTGCGACGTCGCGCCAGCGATCGCCGACCATGAAGCTCGCGCCGAGGTCGATGCCGAATTCCCTCGCCGCGTCAAGCAGCATCCCGGGCTTCGGCTTGCGGCAGGCGCAGCCGTCGGAGTCCACGTGGTAGCAGACCTTGATCGCGTCGATGGCGAGCGCGGCGCGAAGGCGCTCGTGCATCGCCTCGACGACTTCCCTGCGCTGCCGTCCGGCCGCGACGTCCGGCTGGTTGGTGACAACGACGTTCAGGAATCCGGCGGCGCGCAACTGCCCGAGCGCCTCGGCGACACCCGGCAGGATCTCGAGCGCATCGAGCGTCGCAGGCGCATACGGCTTGCCGTCGCGCACCACCGCGCGGTTGACGACGCCGTCGCGGTCGAGGAACACGGCGCGCCTCACGCGCGCGAGGCGGCTACCATTTGGTTGCAACCTGCTGGAGCGCCGGGTGCGACACGAGGCAATGCCAGACGACTGCCTGGAACGCCTCCGTGTGCGGCGTGACGCGAGAGGCTTCGACCGTGGGAACTACGATCACGCAGTCGCCGACCTGCCTGGTGTAGCCTCCGTCGCGCCCGACGACGCCGAAGATCTTCATGCCGCGCTGCTTGGCTTCCTTGAGGCCGGCGACGATGTTGGGGCTCACGTTCTTTTCCAGGTCGCCGCCGCCCACGGAGAACACGAACACTGCGTCCTTGTCGGTGCCGCGGCTCGTTCGGAGCCAAGCGGCGAACACGGTGTCCCAGCCTTCGTCATTGGTGCGCGCGGTCAGCTCCGAAACATTGTCGGTCGGGGCATAGGCCTCGATGCCGCACAGCTTGCGGAAGTCGTTCACCGCGTGGCTGCAATTGCCCGCGCTGCCGCCGACGCCGAGGAAGAAGAGCCGCCCGCCGCGCTCGCGCAGCGCCGCCAGCTCCTTCGCGAGCCGCTCGATGCCGGCGAGATCGATGGTCTCGGCGACTTTCGCGACTTCCTTGAAGTAGGTCTGCGCGTGCATGGATGAAAATTATAGCTGCGCGATGCAGCGCTCGAGCAGCGGTTTCCAGGGCGTCGTCTCCAGCCGGAACTCGTCGGCGGCTTTCCGATTGACGAGCACGGAGTTTCGCGGCCGGGCGGCCACCGTCGGGTAGTCCTCGGTGCGGATCGCCTCCACGTTCGTCTCGAGGCCGAGCGCCGACACGATGGCGCGAGCGAAGCGGCACCATGTCGTGCTGCCGCCGGGAACGAGATGGAATAGACCCGCTGCATCCCGCCGCGCGAGGATTTTGCGTGTCATCTGGGCCAGGAACGCGGCGGTGGTCGGCACCCCATGCTGGTCGTCCACCACCCGCAGAGCCTCTCCGGCCCGCGCCTTGCGCACGATCGTCAGGAGGAAATTCTTTCCCCGCGGTGCGTACACCCAGCTCGTGCGGAGGATCAGGTGCCGGCAGCCGCTCGCCGCGATCGCCCTCTCCCCCGCGAGTTTGGTCCTGCCGTAGACGTTGATGGGGTTCGGCTCGTCCTCCTCAACGTAGGGCGTCGTCTTCTTGCCGTCGAACACGTAGTCGGTGGAGTAATGCACCAGCAGCGCCCCGAGCCGTTTCGCCTCCTCGGCGAGCACCCCCGGCGCCTCGCCGTTCACCCGCATCGCGAGCTCCGGCTCCGACTCGGCTTTGTCCACTGCGGTGTAGGCAGCGGCGTTGACGATCACCTCGGGCTTTGCGTCCCGCACGACGCGGCGGATGGCGTCGAAGTCGGCGAGGTCGAGGGCGGCGCGGTCGGTGGCGATCACTTCGCCCGCCGGCGCGAGCGCGCGCTCGAGCTCCCAGCCCACCTGGCCGTTGCGGCCGGTGAGCAGGATCCTCAGGGGAACACCTCCGCGGCTGCGGCGGTGAGCAGGGCCATCTGGTTCAGCGATCGCGGCAAGGCAGGACGCACGGGAGGGCGAGGCGGCGTCAACGAGGACGCTCGCGGCCATGGCATTTCGCCGCGAGCAGCGCGGACCGCTGCCGCGACGGGCCGGCGGCGCCAAGGCGCTCGCGCACCGCGCCGGATTTCGCCAGCCCGCGTCGCCGCGACTCGGCCTCGATCCGCGCAACCAGCGCCCCGGGAAGTCGCACGGCGAGAGCCTTCATGGATGCGTTGTCAGCCAGTTCTCCACCCTGAGCGACGGGACGCGCTTGAACTCCTCCGTATTGTCCGTGACGCATACGGCGCGGACCGCTCGCGCGTGCGCCGCGATCAGCATGTCATTGGCGCCGATCGGCCTGCCGCTGCTCTCGAGCGCATTGCGGATCGAGGCGTAGTGCCGGTCCGCACCAGCCTCGAGCGGCAGGATCTCGATCGCGTCGAGCACCGCCTCGACCTGCCGGCTGAGCCTGGCGGATCTGCGCTTCGCGACGCCGTAACGCAACTCGCAAGCGACGATGATGCTGGTGCAGATCCTGTTTTCGCCGACGTCGGCGATGCGCGCCGCGACCGCGCCCTGCGGCTGGCGTATGAGATGGGAAAGGATGCCGGTGTCGAGCAGATAAGAGCGCCTCGCCATGGATCGCTCGCCGTCAGAACTCAACCGGCTCGGCGGGGAGCGGCTCGGGGATAGGCAGGTCCGCATCGAGCGGTTTCAGCGCGGCGAGCACGGCAAGCAGCGAACGGCGCGCCACCGGTTCGACGATCAGGCGTCTTCCTTCGGCGCGCAGGATGGCTTCCTTGCCCGGCAGTTCCAGCTCGCGCGGGATGCGTACGGCCTGGTTGCTGCCGTTTCTGAACAGCCGCACGCGGCGCGCGACATGCATTGCGGTCTCCTTAGGCATATGTCTGGCATATGCTAAACGAGGATGCGCCCCGGCGCAAGCGCACGAAGGGTGCGCACGAGCTGCGGCGCGGACGGGACTCGCCGGGTGCGGGACTGCTGCCGCCGAGATTCTCTCCGCTCAGCCCTCAAGGGGGCGGGTCCTCACGGGAACACCTCCGCCGCGGCGAGCGGGCTCGCGCCGCGGTCGCGCTCGGAGAGGATCGGCGCGCCCTCGAGCGGCCATTCGATGCCGATCGCCGGGTCGTCCCAGCGGATGGCGCGCTCGCAGTCCCTGGCGTAGCGGCCGGCGATCTTGTAGAGGACCTCGCTTTCGGTGAGCGAGAGAAACCCGTGCGCGAAGCCTTCCGGGATCCAGAGCGTGCGGCGGTTCGCTGCCGAGAGCGTCGTGCCGTACCACTTGCCGAAGGTCGGAGAGCTCCTGCGGATGTCCACGGCGACGTCGAAGATCTCGCCCGCGATGACGCGCAGGAGCTTCGCCTGCGCCGCGGGCGGCAGCTGGTAGTGCAGCCCCCGGATCACGTTCTTTTTCGAGCGCGACTGGTTGTCCTGGAGGAACTCCGCGCGCACGCCGAGCGCCTCGAACTTCGCCCGGTTCCAGGCCTCGCAGAGCGTGCCGCGCGCGTCCTCGAACACCCGCGGCTCGAGGAGCAGCACGCCCGCGAGCGGGGTGGGCGTCACGCGCATCGCGGGCGGGAGGCGCGGGCGGTGCGCTGCGTCAGGCATCCTTCTCGATCCTGCGCCGCAGGTTCGCGAGCGTTTCGAGATGCTCCGGGGCTCCCCGCAGCTCCAGAAGCGGCGCGAGCTCGGCTTCGATCAGCCGCCAGTCGAGGGTGCGGCGCTGGCGGATCGCGATGTATTCCAGGTCGACCCAATCCCTGGCGCGCCCGGCGAACGCCTTCAGCACCACCAGGTCCTCGGCGGAACAGGTGCGGAGGGCGAGCCCGGGGCCGAACTCGAACAGGTTCGAGCGCTCGACGCAGCGTTGCTCGTAGGGCAGGCCGCCGAGCGCCACGTCGACCGGGACCCCGCTGCTGGTCCGCACGAGGATCACGCGGCGCCGCAGGGCGAATGACTTTGCGTCCGGGATCCGGGCGGGGAACGCGCCGAGCACCCGATCGATCGCCGCCTCTTCCGAACCGAGCGGCGCGAGCAGCGTCAGGTCCACGTCGAGCGTGATGCGCGGCCGGCCCCACCGCTGCAGGGCCAGGCCGCCGATGAAGCAGAATTCGCTCCCCGACTGCTGCAGGATGTCCTGGACCTCGCGCGCGGCGTCGAAGACCGGCTTTACGGCCTCCGGTGCGCCTTCGCGAACCATCGCTGTTGCTCGACCAGGCCGGATTCGGCGCTCGCGGCAAAGTCCGACGGGTGCCAGCCGGTGAAGAGCGCCGCAACGTGCGCGCGCACGTCGGCATCGGTCATGGCCTCGAGTTCACGGCGCAGGATCGCTTCGAGCTCCGGCCCGGCCTCGTCCCACACCCGTGCGAGCTTTCGCTGCGTCTCGAGGTCCATGAGTGCGATTCTATACCGGTACGCCTGCGTCGCCCGCCGCGGCGCGGCGGCGGCGGCCGGGCCGCCGTCCTAGAACACGCGTTCGTTCAGCACCCGCCGCAGGTACTCGCCGTAGCCGCTCTTCGCGAGCAACCGCGCGAGCGCCTCCAGCGCCACGGCGTCGATCCAGCCCTGGCGGTAGGCAATCTCCTCGGGGCAGGCGATCTTCAGGCCCTGGCGGCGCTCGATCGTCTCGATGAAGAGCGAGGCCTCGAGGAGCGACTCGTGGGTGCCCGTGTCGAGCCAGGCGAAACCCCGGCCCATCGGCACCACGTCCAGCTCGCCCCATGCGAGGTACTGGCGGTTGACGTCGGTGATCTCCAGCTCGCCGCGCGCCGAGGGCTTCAAGGCCGCGGCCACGTCGAGCACCCGGTTGTCGTAGAAGTACAGTCCCACCACGGCGTAGCGCGACTTGGGCTCGGTCGGCTTCTCCTCGATGCTCAGCGCCTTGAACTTGTCGTCGAACTCGACCACGCCGTAGCGCTCGGGATCCTTCACCGGGTAGGCGAAGACGGTGGCGCCCTGCCTGCGGCCGGCGGCGCGCCTGAGGAGCGCGGTGAGGTCGTGGCCGTAGAAGATGTTGTCGCCGAGAACGAGGGCGACCGCATCCCTGCCGACGAACTCGCGGCCGATGACGAAGGCCTGCGCCAGGCCCTCGGGCGCGGGCTGCACCGCGTAGGAGACGCTCATCCCCCAGCGCGCTCCGTCGCCGAGGAGCTGCTCGAAGCGCGGCGTGTCGAGCGGCGTCGAAATGACCAGGATGTCGCGGATTCCCGCGAGCATCAGGGTCGTGAGCGGATAGTAGACGAGCGGCTTGTCGTACACCGGCAGGAGCTGCTTCGAGACGGCGAGCGTCGCGGGGTAAAGGCGCGTGCCCGAGCCGCCGGCGAGGATGATGCCTTTCATGCGCGCTCGCGCCAGGCCGCGGGGGTAAGGATCGGGATTGCGAACGCGGGCGCGATGGCCAGCAGGTCGGCATCGCCAGTGACGAGCGCGTCCGCGCGCGCTGCCACAGCGAGTTCGAGGAATATCCGATCCTTCGGATCGCGGCAGCGCGGCAGTTTGCGCCTGCCTGCGGGAGCATTCACGACCTCGGCGAAGGGCAGAAACTCCGCCAGCAACTCTTCGCGCTCGGCGTCCGACAGCCGGAACCCGGGGTACGCCAGGACACGGAGCAACTCGTTCGCGGTAGCACGCGACACCAGAGGGATGACGCGGCCCTCGCGCCAGGACGCGCGCAGCCAGTCAAGGCGCCCGGCCCGGAAGAGCAAGGCGGACACGACGACCCCGGTATCGAAAACCACGCGAGGCGTCAGCGGATCTTGCGGTTGCGCGCCCATTGCACCGCCGCCTTGACGTCGGCCTCGGTGATCCCGAGGGCGTCAAGCTTCTCGCGCACGGCGTCGGCGCGGCTCATGCGGACCGGGGTGAGGACGATGCGCCCGTCCTTCGACTGCACCTCGAAATAGCGCGCACCCGGGTACTCGCGCACGACCGCTTTCGGCAGCGTGATCTGGTTCTTGGACGTGATCTTGGCGAGCACGACGACTCTCCGGAAAGTAAGGAAGTAAGGATACCATACTTTGCCTCAGCGCCGGCCGGCCGCTCGCGGCGCGCGCCATCTGTCGGACGATCCGCCCGCAAGGCAGCGCTGGCTACGCCGCCCTGCGCGCCACCGCCTCGGTCCAGCCCTGGTTGTCGAGGTACCAGCGCACCGTCTTCGCCAGGCCCGACTCGAAGCTCTCTTTCGGCCGCCAGCCGAGCTCGCGCCCGACCTTGGTTGCGTCGATGGCGTAGCGCCGGTCGTGGCCCGGGCGGTCCTTGACGAACTCGATCAGCTCCTCGTGGCGCGCGCCCTTGCGCGGCTTCAGCTCATCGAGCAGCGCGCAGATCGCGCGCACCGTGTCGATGTTCGTCTTCTCGCAGCCGCCGCCGATGTTGTAGGTCTCGCCCGCGCGCCCGCGCGCGAGCACCTCGCGCAGCGCCCCGCAGTGGTCCAGCACGTAGAGCCAGTCCCGCACGTTCTGGCCGTCGCCGTAGACGGGCAGGCGCTTCCCGGCGAGCGCGTGGGCGATCGTGAGCGGGATCAGCTTCTCGGGGAACTGGTACGGGCCGTAGTTGTTCGAGCAGTTGGTGGTGATCGCCGGAAGCCCGTAGGTGTGGTGATACGCGCGCACGAGGTGGTCAGCCGCCGCTTTCGATGCCGCATAGGGGCTGTTCGGCGCATACGGCGTTTCCTCGGTGAAGGCCGGGTCCGAGGGGCCGAGCGAGCCGTAGACCTCGTCGGTCGAGATGTGGTGAAAGCGGAACGCCTCCCGCTCGCGGCCGCCGAGCGCTGCCCAGTAGGCGCGCGCCTCCTCGAGCAGGCTGAAGGTGCCGGCGACGTTGGTCTGGACGAACGGCGCCGGCCCCTCGATCGAGCGGTCGACGTGGCTCTCGGCGGCGAAGTGCACGAGCCCGCGCGGCTTGTGGCGCGCGAGCAGCTCGCGCACGAGCGCGCGGTCGCAGATGTCGCCCTGGACGAACGTGTGACGCGCATCGCCCTGCAGCGCATCGAGGTTGCGCAGGCTGCCGGCGTAGGTGAGCTTGTCGAGCGTGACGATCGCTTCGCCCGTGGCGGCGATCGTGGAGAGGACGAAATTGGCGCCGATGAAGCCCGCGCCGCCGGTGACGAGGAGCATGCTCGCCTAGCCTCGCAGCGCGGCGACCGCTTCCGCGATCGAGCGGGCCACATCCCGAGCAGCCTTGCGCAACCCCGCATCCTCGGTTACGAGCGGACATTGCAACGCGCGGGCCAGCACCACGTAGTGAGCGTCGCAGCCGCTGATCGTCATCGCGTGCGCGGCCTCGAGAACGGCAGCCGGAGCAGATCCGAGCTCGGCCTGCGCGCAAAACTCCGTGATTCGCGACAGCGCCGCCCCGGCCTCGCTCGCGCCAAGCAATCCCTTGCGGCGCAAGGTGACGAGCGCGTTGAGCGCCTCGTACTTCGCGAGGGTACTGGTACGCCACTCGCTGTCGCCGCGCCTCAGTTCGTCGGCAAGCTGCTGCAAAGGTCCCTCGAGGACGAGGTAAAGGAGGACGTTTGCGTCAGCGACCAGCACGTTTCGCCGGCCGACGGGGCTCGAGTTCGCTCGGGGACGCGGCGTCCCGGGCGGAACGGATCGCTCTGACGACCTCCTTCGGCGGGATCGGCTTCAGCGGCCGGATCGGTTGCCCGAGGAGCTGCGCCGTCCGCCGGGGCACCGCCTCGAGGCCCTGCTCCAGCAGGGCGAGAGCCTGCTGCGTCATCGAGCGGCGCTGGCGGCGCGCCTCTTCCTTCAGGCGCCGGTGCAGGCGGGGTGGCAGTTCCTTGATCAGCAGTGCGGCCATGGCGCGTCCCTAGCAATTCGCTAACCACATTATAGCTCTGGGTCCCCGCCGGAAGCCGCGGGGGCGACGGGAGCGTTTCTTCAGGCCTTTACCACGTTCGGCGCCGGGTCGAGATACCGGCCGCGAGCATCCACGATCAGGCGCGCGTGCCGGGCGATAAAGGCGTAGTCGAATGCATCATGGTCGGTCGCAAGCAGCAACGCGTCGTACTCCGCGATCGACTCCGCGGTGAGGGGAACGCTGCGCAGCTCGAAGCGGTGCGCGCGCATCCTCGGAAAGGCCGGGACGTGCGGGTCGGAGTAGTCCACGTGCGCGCCGCGCTCCGTGAGCAGCTCGAGCAGCTCGACCGCGGGCGACTCGCGCGTGTCGCCCACGTTCTTCTTGTAGGCAAGCCCGAGGACGAGGCAGCGGCTGCCGGCGAGCTTCGCGCCGCGCGCCGCGAGCGCCCGCTCGAGCTTGCCGATCACCCACGCCGGCATGGCGCGGTTGATTTCGCCGGCGAGCTCGATGAAGCGCGCCTCCACGCCGTGCGCGCGCGCCTTCCAGGCGAGGTAGTAGGGGTCGATCGGGATGCAGTGCCCGCCGAAACCCGGGCCCGGCCAGTAGGGCACGAAGCCGAACGGCTTGGTCGCGGCGGCGCGAATCACCTCGTGCACGTCGATGCCGAGCCGGTCGCAGACGATCTTCATCTCGTTGACCAGGCCGATGTTCACCGCCCGGTGGACGTTCTCGAGCAGCTTGGTCATCTCGGCAACGCGCGTCGAGCTCACCGGCACGAGCCGCTCGACCACCTGCCCGTAGAGCGCGCCGCCGACCTCGAGGCAGGCGGCGGTGCTGCCGCCGATGACTTTCGGGATGCTGCGCGTCGAGAACTCGCGGTTGCCCGGGTCCTCGCGCTCGGGTGAGAAAACGAGGAAGAGATCGACGCCCACCTTCAGGCCGCGCGCCTCGATGCGCGGCCTGAGGACCTCTTCGGTGGTGCCGGGGTACGTGGTGCTCTCGAGCGACACGACCTGCCCGGGCCGCAGGCGCGGCAGGAGCGACGCGAGCGTGCCGAGGACGAAGCCCAGGTCCGGCTCGCGCTCGCCCTTGAGCGGCGTCGGCACGCAGAGGATGAGCGCGTCGGCCTCGGCCGCACGCGCGAAATCGCCGCTCGCTTCGAAGCGGCGCTTGCGCGCGGCGGCGACCGATGCATCGCCGATGTGGCCGATGTAGCTGCGGCCCGCGTTGAGCGCCTCGACCTTCGCCGGATCGATGTCGAAGCCGATCACCGCGTAGCCGGCTTCCGCGTAGCGCAGCGCGAGCGGCAGCCCGACGTAGCCCATGCCGGCGATGCCGATGACGGCGGCGCGGCTCTCGAGCCTGCGCAGGAGCGCCGCTTTCACCGCGGGGATGTCGCCGGGCTTCACCAGAGCACGGCCAGGCCGTAGGCCCTGAATACCGGATCGTTGCTGACCACGCGAAGCGACTCCAGCTGCGCCTGCGCGATCAGCATCCGGTCGAACGGATCCCGATGCGGGCCGCGCAGCGCTCCGGCCGCCATGCCGTGCCGCAGGGCCACGGGAAGTTCCTCGAAGCGCGCGCGCTTGAGGAGCGCGGGCAGATCGGTGGCCGCCGCGCCGGCATCCGGAAGCCTGCCGATGCGGTGCTTGGTCGCGATCTCCCAGCCGGAAACCGCGCTCACCACCACCCGGTTCCGCGGCGCGGCGATCGCCTCGCGCGCCGCCGCAGTCAGGCGCCGATCGTCGAACAGCCACCACAGCAGCGCGTGGGTATCAAGAAGAAGATTCACCTTGCCAGGCTCTCAGCTCTTCCTCGGGCAGCGGCTCGAAGAACGCGTCGCCCACGCGCCCCTTGACCAGGCCGGGTCGCCGCGGCTCGCGCTTTTCGAGCGGAACCAGCCTCGCGCAGGGCTTTCCCGCCTTGGCGAGAACGATCTCCTCGCCGCGCCGTACCCGCTCGAGCAGGCGCGACAGCTGCGTCTTCGCCTGGTGCACGTTGACCTGCTTCGCCATGCCCTTCTCCAGTGGACTAACCGGTGGACTAATTATAGCATCGCGCCGCTGCCGCGCCGGGCCGCGGCCTGCGCGGCTGCTGCATAATCCGGGCGCACATGACGCCGCTCCTCTTCCTCGAGCTGAACGAGCTGAACTTCGAGTTCGTCGAGCACTACGCGCGCGCCGCAAGGCTGCCCGCGTTCGCGCGCCTGTTCGCCGCGCACGGCTACGCGCGCACGCGCTCGGAGGAGGTCTACGAGCAGATCGAGCCCTGGATCCAGTGGTTCACGGTGCACACCGGCAAGAGCTACGCCGAGCACAAGGTGTTTCGCCTCGGCGACGGGCCGCGCGCGGGCGTGGCGCAGATCTGGGAGCAGCTCGCGAGGAAGGGCCTCAAGGTCGGCGCGTTCTCGCCCATGAACGCCGGCAACGCGGTCGCCGAGGCGGCGTTCTTCGTGCCCGATCCATGGACCAAGACCGAGGTGCGCGCCCCGCAGCTCATGCGCTCGGCCTGCGAGGCGATCTGCCAGGCGGTGGGCGACAACGCCGAAGGCAGGATCACGCCGCGCTCGGCGCTGCAGCTGCTTGCGGGCCTCGCCGTCTATTCGCGCGCGCGCAACTGGCCGCGCTATCTTGGCGAAGCTCTTGCAGGCCTGCGCCGGCACTGGCCGCGCGCGGTGTTCCTCGACCGCTTCCTCGCGGATTGCTTCTTCCGCCTGTGGCACCGCACGCGGCCGGATTTCGCCACCGTGTTCTTCAACGGCGCCGCGCACCTGCAGCACCACTACCTCTTCAATTCCGCGGCCTACCAGGGCCCGTACCGCAACCCGTCGTGGTACGTGCCCGAGGGCGTGGACCCGGTGCTCGAGATCTACCGGCTCTACGACGAGTTGCTGGCCGAATGCCTCGCGCTCGAGCCGCGGCCGCGCGTCATGATCGCGACGGGACTGCACCAGGACCCGGTGGACGAGCCCGAGTTCTACTGGCGGCTGCGCGATCATGCCGCGTTCCTGCGCGCGACCGGCTGCGGTTTCCGCTCGGTCGAGCCGCGCATGTCGCGCGACTTCCTCGTCGTCTGCGAGAGCGCGGCGCAGGGAGCCGCGACGGCGGCGCGCCTCGCATCGGGCCGCGCCGCCGACGGCTTGCCGCTCTTCGGGGTGGACAACCGCGGCGAGTCGCTTTTCGTCACGCTGACCTATCCGCGTGAAGTGAAGCCGGGGCTTGCGGCGCGCTTCGAGAGCGCGGCGCTCGAGGATCTCTCGCGCGAAGTGGTGTTCGTCGCGCTCAAGAACGGCCACCACAACGGCATCGGCTACTTCCTCGACACCGGCGCGCGCGCGCCCGCCGGCGCCGAGCCGATTCCGCTCACCGAGCTCTGGCAGCGCATGGTCTCGGCGTTCTGAGCATGCTCGACGGCCTGCCGCTCGCGGCCAACCGGCTCGCCTTTTTCCTCGGGCTCGCGTTCTTCGTTTCGGCGGTGAGCGCGCGCGGGCTGACGCGCGTCGCGTTGCGCATCGGCCTTGCCGACCTGCCGGGCGGGCGCAAGCAGCACGAGGGCACGATCCCCATGACCGGCGGCGTTGCGATGTTCGCCGGGTTCGCGGCCGCTGCGTTCGCCTCGGAGCTCGTCGCCGGCCCGACGCTCGCGCTGGTCGCGGCGCTGGGGCTGCTTGTCGGGGCGGGCGCGGCCGACGACATGCACGACCTGCCGCCGCAGTCCAAGGTGTTCCTGCAGCTCGCCGCCGCGCTCTTCATGACCTCGTGGGCGGGCGTACATACGACGCAGCTCGGCGACCTGCTCGGGCTGGGGCCCGTGAACCTCTATCACTGGGCGATCCCGTTCTCGGTGGTGTGCGCGCTCGGCGTGATCAACGCCATCAACATGCTCGACGGCCTGGATGGGGCCGCGGGCGGTGTCGCCCTGGTCGCCTCGCTGTGGCTCGCCTGGGCCGCCGCGGAGCAGGGTCTCGGCACGCGGGCGGTGTTGCTGCTGCTCCTTGCCGCCTCCATCGCCGGGTTCCTGGTGTGGAACATGCGCTTTCCCTGGCGCACGCAGGCCAGGGTCTTCATGGGCGATGCCGGCAGCATGATGCTTGGGCTTGCCCTTTGCTGGTTCGCGATCGACGTCACCCAAGGGGAAGGCCGCGCGCTCGCGCCGATGGCTTGTGTCTGGATGCTTGCGCTGCCGCTGCTCGACATGGCGCGCGTCATGTTCGTGCGCCTGCTGCGCGGCAACAGCATGTTCAACGCCGACCGCGAGCACCTGCACCATTTCCTGCTCGCGCGGGGCTTCTCGGTGTCCGCCACGACCTGGATCCTGATCGGGGCTTCGGTGACGACCGGCGCCATCGGCGTCGGCGCCTGGCGCGCGGGCGTGCCCGACTGGGTGATGTTCTACGCTTTCCTCGCGCTGCTAGCGCTGATCCTCGCCTTCGCCTGGCGGCGCGAGCGCGCGGCACGCCTCGAGGACCGCGGCTAGCTCGAGGTCGGCGAGGTTGCGTGATTCGGGCCGCACCACGCGGTGCGGGACGCCCCACGGGCGCCAGCGCGCGACCGGTGAATCGCCGAAGAGCGCGACCACGGGCTTGCCAAGCGCCGCGGCAAGGTGCATTGCGCCGCCGTCGGGACAGACGACCTTCTGCGCGAGGGAGAGCGCGCCCACCAGCGTCGCGAGATCCGGGGTGAGAAGCGGCACGACGTTCGACCCTTTCGCCCGCTCGAGCAGCTGCGCCGCCGCCTCGTCATCGCCCGGGTGGCGCGGGTCGTCGCGCGGTCCGGGCGCCCAGAGGAGCAGCACCTTCGCGTCGCGGCTCAGCTCGCGAACCAGTGCCGCGTAGCGGTCGAGGGGCCATTGCTGTGCGGGACGGCGGGCGCTGATGTGGACGGCGAGAAGAGGTCCCGCTCCAGCCGCGGCGCGTAGCCGCGCCGCGTACGCAGGATCGGGAAAAACCCGCATCGGCCCGGGCGCGCCTTTCAGTCCGAGCGAGCGGCCGAGGTCGTAGGTGCGCTCGACCTCGTGCCGGCCTTCGGGGAACCTGACCGGCGAGGCGATCACGCGGCCGGGCCGCAGCGCGTGCGCCGCCTTGAGCGCTTGCGGCGAAGGGGCGGGCACGAGCACGACGTCGAGGTTCTGCGCCCGGAGCCTGCCGGCGAGGCCGAGCCGGCCGCGCAGGAAGGCGAGCAGTCCGCCGCGGCGGTGCTTGAGCTTCTCGTAGACGAACACCTCGCTGACCGAGGGGTTGCGGGCGAGCACCTCGGCGTTGTAGGTGGTCGCGAGCACGCCGATCCAGGCCTCGCGCAGCTGCGCGCGCAGCGCATCGAGCAGCGGCGTCGTGCAGACGAGGTCACCGATGTTGTCGCGGCGGACGATCAGGAGGCGGGGCGCGCCGGCGCTCATGCCGCTCAGCGCGCGCGCGGCCCGGCGTCAATCAGCTCGATCGCCTCGCGGGACGGGTCGTCCGGGCCGCACAGCTCGCGGATGCCGCCGTCGAAGGTCGCCAGCTTTCCACGGTGATGCACGGCCAGCGCCAGCAGGTAAGCGTCGGTCACCTGCCGGTGCCCCGCGAGCCGCGCGCCGAAGCGGGCGAGCGCTGCGGCGACGTCGAGCGCGGCCGGCCAGAACCGGTGCGCACTGTGCTCGAGATTGCGCGCCAGCAGCCGCAGCGCCATCGCCGGCGACACCACGTCGGGCGAGAAGGCCGGATTGGAAACGGTGCGCACAAAGCCCGCCTGGGTGATCGGCGTGGTGGCCCAGCCGCCGCGCGCACTGCGCGCAAACCAGTCCTGCGCCGCGGCGTGATGCACATGCGCGGGCCAGAGCAGCGCGACCAGCGCGTTCACGTCCAGCAGGCGCGCCGCCATCAATCCTCTTCGGCGCGCCGCACGTCCTCCGCCGTGACCGGGGGCGAGCCCGCGGGCAGGTCGAACACCAGCAGCCCGTTCTTCTCCCGCGTGGCCTCGCGCGCGGCGAGGCCGCGCCGCACCAGCTCCGTGACCGCTTTCCCCAGCCGCACCCCACGGGCGGCCGCGTAGCGCTTCGCCACCTGGTAGACGTCCTTTTCCAGCGTCAGTGTCGTTCTCGGCATACGATGCGTTCCCGTGCGTACGATGCGGTAATCATTCTACTACATCAATATGCGAAACTGCATCACAGCGCGGGGCGCGCCGGAAGCCGCGACAGCCATAGCCCGAGGAGGAGCGCCGCGAGGATGCCGTGCTCGTGGTGCAGGGTCGTGTTCACCGTGCCGGCGCCGGCGGTCACGATCCAGGCGGATGCCGCGCCGCCCCAGAGCAGCCAGTCCCGGTCCTTCGCCTCCGGCCGCGGCCTGAGCAAGACGAGCCACGCGGCCCAGGCCACGAGCACGGCGAGGAGCGCCGCCCCGCCGACTGCGCCGCGCTCGGCTACGGTATTGACGTAAAGGCTGTGCGCGTGCGGGAAGCGCACATAGCGCGCCTCCTCGTACTCCTTTCCCGCCTGCGTGCGCCAGGCGCGCACCAGCTCGTGCGTGATCCGGCTGTAGTTGTCCATGCCGACGCCGAACCAGGGATAGCGCTCCCAGGCGGCAAGGCCCATGCGCCAGATACCGTCGCGGAACGAGAGGATGTTCTCCATTCCCTCCAGCTGCTCCTGCTTGCGGATCACCTCGCCGCCGAGCGCGATGAGGCCGGCCACGGTGAGCACGAGCGCCGCGGCGCTCGCGGCGAGCGGGGCGCGCCAGCGCGGCCACCAGGCGAGCGCGAGCACGGGCAGCATCAAGAGCCCGACGCCGATCGCGCCGCGGCTGGCAGTGACGAGCAGGGACGAGAGCACGAGCAGGAAGATCGCGAGCGAGATCGCCCTGCGATTGAACGGCCAGGCGCGCCAGCGCGCGAACAGCCACGCCGCGCACAGCCCGAGCATGATCGCGAGGTAGATCGCGGTGTGGTTGACGTGCCCCACCGAGTGCAGCTGCAGCGTGCCGCTCTTGCCGATGCCGCTCCACATGCGCCCGTAGCCGATGGCGAGGCCGACGACGGTGGAGACGACCAGCGCGCTCAGCACCCAGCGCAGCTCGCGCCAGGAATAGCCGCCGCGCTTCACCATCCAGAGGATCCCGGCGTAGCGCGCGAGGTCGCCCGCGCCGCGCCATTCACTGCCCTCGAGCCCGGCGAAGGCCGCGACGGCGAAGCCGGAACCGATCCAGAGCGCGATCAGCGTGTCCCACAGGTCCCAGCGGCCGCCGAAGTCGCGCACGCGCGCGCGGTTGACGAGCCACGCCAGCGAATAGCCGAGCCAGGCGAGGTTCTTGGGCGCTTCCGCGAGCGGCACAAAGAGCGCCAGCGCGACGAGCAGCCCGATTTCGAGCGGGTAGCGCGATTCCTTCAGCTCAGCGAGCATCGCGCGCGAAGTCTAGCAGCCGCGCGGCGCGGTTCCGGTAGGTGTGCTCGCGCGCCACGCGCGCCTGCGCGCGCTCGGCGATGGCGCGCGCGCGCTGCGGAGCGGCGAGGAATTCGCGCACGCGCGCCGCGCAGTCCGCGAGGTCGGCGTAGTCGGCCCATTCCTCCGTGGCGAAGTCCTCGGCCGCGTGCCGGCGCCGGTCCGAGAGCAGGAACCCGCCGCACGCCGGCACACCATAGCAGCGCTCGGGCAGGCCCCAGCTCCGCTCCCGCCCGCCGTCGCAGGCAACCGCCGCCGAGAGGTTGATGCGGCTGCGCTTGACGATCTCGACCTGCTCCGGCTCGGTGAGGCCGTTGCCGTCGCGCAGCAGCAGCTCGATCCCGGCGCCGCGCAGCTGCCCGGCGAGCGCGCGCAGGAAATCCACCCGGCGCGAGTGCTCGGGATAGCGCGCCGCGTCGAGATTGCCGACGAAGGACACGTCCCAGCGGAACCAGGACGGCTCGCGCATGGCCGCGAGCTCGTCGGCGCCGGCGCGGTAGATGCCCTCGCGCGCCGCGTTCGGGCAGTACAGCGTGCGCCGCGCGTAGCGCTCCGCCTCCTGCAGCGAGTGCGCCGCGTAGCCGTCGAAGGGATGCATCCAGGCGATCACGGCGAGGCGCGTGCGATGCACCCCGCGGTTGAAAGGGGCGTCGCGGTTGAGCGCAAGGAAAGGAACGCCGGCGCGGGCGAGGCGGTTCCTCAGGCCGAGCGTGCGCCGCACGCGCCGCGCGCTGTCCACGAAATCGGCGACGCAGAGCGCCGCGCCCTCGAGCGTCGCGGGCCCGGGCGTCCAGTCGTTTTCGAGCACCTCGTGCCCGAGCGCCTCGAACCCTTCGCGCAGGCCCGCGAAGCGGCTGCGGAAGTTGAGCAGGACGCGCGGCATTCAACCGGGCCGCTCTCGGGCGAGCGCGAGCGCCGCTTGCGCCACGCTGGCGGTCTCGATCGCGTGCATGCAGCGCGGCGCCGGGCACTCGGCGAGCGTGCGCGTGCAGCGGCGGATCCAGGCGATCTCGCGCTTGAAGAGCATGCGCTGGTCGCGGCAGGGGAAATCCTCGATCGTGACGGCGCGGAAGGGTGCCTCGCGCCAGAACTCGCCCGGCCCGAAGAGCGTCGCCGAGCTCGGCCCGAACAGCGCGACGGTGGGCGTGCCGGTGAGGCGGCCGAGATGCATGACGCTCGTGTCGAGCGTAACGAGCAGCGCCGCGCCTCCGACCAGGTGCCAGAGCTGCGCGAGGTCCAGCCGGTGGCCGAGGGCGGGGAAACGCCCCTCGGGGTCGATGGCACGCAGTAGCGCCTCGCCCTCGGGCCCCGCGCTCCAGACCACGGCAAGGCTCTCGGCGGAGAGCCTTTCGGCGAGCGCAAGCCATTTGCCCTCCTCCCAGCGCTTGAGCGGCGTGCTCGCCTCGACGTGCAGCACGGCGAAGCGCCCCGCGGGCATCTCGAAAGGCGCGCAGAGCGGCGCCGGCCAGTCCGCGGGGCGGTAGGGGCGCGGCGCCGGGCCCTCGGCGAGCCCCGCGACCATATCGCCCCAGGCAAAGGGCGCGGCACCGTAGGGCCGCTCCTCGTCCACCGGCCAGCTCTTGTACTCCGGGCGATCGCCGGCAAAAGCGACGATCCAGCGCGCGCCCAGAGCGGCCGCGAGCCAGCTGTAGCGGTTGTCGCCCGGCACGTAGGCGACATCGAACCCGGGCTCGGCGAAGAGCGCGCCGAGCGTTGCCGAGCCGCGCGGGTCGTAGGCGAGCGCGCGCACGCCGTAGGGCCGCCCCGCATAGAGCGGCACGAGCGCGGCGCGCACGGTCATCGCGATGTCGGCGTCCGGGTGCTGCGCGCGCAGCTTGGCGAGGAGCGGCGTCAGCATGAGGACGTCGCCCGCGAGCAGGTGGTGCGCGACGAGGATGCGGCGCGGCGCAGCCGGCGGCGAGCGGCGCTGCATGCGCACGAAGCGCCGCGCAGCCGCGCGCGCGAGCACGCGCACCCGGCCGGGAAGCCGGCTAGGCTGCCCGCGCGGCATCGCGGTAGATCGCTTCCATGCGTTCGAGCATGCGCTCGTAGGAGCAGTTCTCGACGCAGTGCTTGCGCGCGGCCGTGCCGAGCTCGCGGCGCAAGCCTTCGTCGGCGAGCAGCCGCGCGATCGCCGCAGCGAGCGCCGCCGGGTCCCGCGGCGGCACGACGAGCGCGCTGCGCTCGTGCTCGGCGATCTCGGGGATGCCGCCGGCGGCGGTCGTCACGCAGGGAAGCCCGACCAGCATCGCCTGCACCAGCGCCTGCGGCACGCCCTCGTTGGCGTAGGAAGGCAGCACGAAGACATCGAGCGCCCGCAGCCACGGCAGCACGTCCGCCTGGTCGCCCGCCATGCGCACACGCCGCCCGAGGCCGAGCTGCCCGATGCGCTTCGCGAGCGCCTCGCGCTGCGGGCCGTCGCCGACGATGGCGAGCGCCACGCTCTCCGGGAGCGCCTTCAGCGCCTCGACGAGGTAGCGGTGGCCCTTCCAGCTGCGCAACGTGGCGACGATGCCGACGAGGCTGCGCTCGGAATCGAGCCCGAGCTGCTGGCGCGCCGCCGCGCGCTCGCCAGGGCGGAAGCGCCCCGCATCCACGCCCGTCGGCACGGATTCGATGCGCTCCGCAGGAAAGCGGTTCTCGTCGATCAGCTGGCGGCGCAGGCGCTCGCCGGTCGTCACGACGCGCGCGGCGGCCCGCGTGTAGAGCCAGCGCGTCCAGGGGTTGCGCGGCACCGGCGCCGAGATGTGGCGCGTGCGCACGATCGGAAACGGCCGCCCGAGGGTAAGCAGCGCGAGCGCGGCGAGCCAGGAATCGGTCGAGCTGTGCGAGCTCACCACGTCGCAGCGGTTGGCGCGGAACCATTCGATGAGGCCGCGCAGGCCGACGAGGCGTTTCTTCGCGAGCGGCATGCCCACCGCCGGCACGCCCCAGGTTCGCGCCTCGGTGAAGATGCGCGCCTCAGGCGGGCAGACCAGGCTCACCTGGTGGCCGCGCCGGATCAGGCCCTGCGACTCGGCGAGGATCCGGATTTCCTGCCCGCCCCAGCCGAGCGAAGACTCGGTATGGACGATGCGCAGCGCCTTCACGCCACCCCGGCGCTGCGTGCCACACCTTCCGTCGCAGGACGAGAAACGGCCTCGGCCGAGAACTGGACGCGGTAGAGCCGGGTGTAGACGCCCTCGCGCGCAAGCAGCTCCGCGTGCGTGCCGGTCTCTGCGATGCGGCCGCGCTCGAGCACGACGATCCGATTCGCGCGCTCAACGGTCGAAAGCCGGTGCGCGATGACGATCGTAGTGCGGCCGCGCATCAGCGTCTCGAGGGCCGCCTGCACCAGGCGCTCGGACTCCGAGTCGAGCGCGGAGGTCGCCTCGTCGAGAATCAGCACCGGCGCGTTCTTGAGCAGCGCGCGCGCGATGGCGAGCCGCTGGCGCTGCCCGCCCGAGAGCCGCATGCCGTTCTCGCCGATCAGCGTCCCGAGTCCCTCGGGGGTCTCGCGGATGAACTCCATGGCGTGCGCCGCCTCGGCCGCTGCGACCACGTCCTTCTCGTCCGCGCCGCCCAGCCGGCCGTAGGCGATGTTGGCGCGGATCGAGTCGTTGAAGAGCACCACCTCCTGCGAGACGAGCGCGAGGTTGGCGCGCAGGCTCTCGAGCGTGAGCGCCTGCAGGTCCTCGCCGTCGAGCAGGATGCGGCCCGCCTGCGGCGCGTAGAAGCGCGGCAGCAGGTTGACGAGCGTGGTCTTGCCGCCGCCCGAGCCGCCCACCAGCGCCACGGTCTCGCCGGGACGCACCGCCACGCTCACGTTGCGCAGCGCGGGCTCGGTGCGCGTCGGATAGGTGAAGCTCACGTTCTCGAACACGATCTCGCCGCGCGCGCGTCCCAGCGCCACGCTGCCGCGATCCTCCTCGACGGGCGTGTCGATCAGGCCGAAGACGCTCTCGGCCGCGGCCAGCCCGCGCTGCAGCGGCGCGTTGATCTCGGTGAGGTGCCGCAGCGGCGCGAGCAGCATCAGCATCGCGGTGATGAACGACGCGAACTCGCCCACGGTGGTGTGCGTGGCAAGCGACTGCTGCATCGCGAGGTAGATGATGATCGCGAGCGCCATCGCGGCCAGCGTGTGCGTGACCGGTGTCGCGAGCGCCGCGGGCACGGTCTGGCGCATGTTGAAGCCGCGCAGGCGCTGGTTGGCGCGCTCGAAGCGGCGCGACTCGTAGTCCTGGCCGCCGAACACCTTCACCACCTTGTGGCACTCGATCGTCTCCTCCAGCACTTGCACGACGTCGCCGAGCGCGCTCTGCGCCTCGCGCGCCATGCGGCGCAGGCGCCGCGAGATCAGGCGCACGAAGACGATGATCGGCGGCCCGATCGCGAGCGCGATCAGCGTCAGCTCCCAGTTGAGGTAGAGCAGCCAGGCAAGCAACCCGATCACCGCGATCGAGTCCTTCACCGCCACGGTGAGCACGGTGGTCGCGGCGGCCGTGACCCCGCCCACGTCGTACGCCACCTTGGAGAGGACCGAGCCGGAGGTGTGGTCGTCGAAGAAGCGCGCCGGCAGCCGCACCAGGCGCGCGAACATCTGCGCCCGCAGGTCGAGCACCACGCGGTTCGCGACCCAGGCGAGGAAGTACGACGAGGTGAAGGTGAGCAACCCGCGCAGGACGAAGATGCCGACCAGCGCGCCGGCGAAAAGGATCGGGGGCAGCGTCGCGCCCTTGCCGGCGCCGAAGCCGCCATCCAGGAGCGGCTTCATGAGCGCCGGGAAAAGCGGCTCGGTGGCCGCCGCGGCGACCATGCCGAGCACCGCCAGGCCGAACACTTTCGCGTACGGCCGCACGTAGCCGAGCAGCCGCAGGTACAGCACGCGGCCGCTTTGCTCGGCCGGGCTCATCGAGCGCGCACCAGGCTTGCGTAGAGTTCGCTGAGGTTCTTCGCCATCTGGTCGATTCCGTAGCGCTCGGCGGTGGTGCGCGCGGCTTCGCTCATGCGCACATCAATCCTGCGCGCGGCCTCGCGCATCAGGCCTTCGAGTGCGGCGATATCGCCGGGCTCGCAGATCCAGCCGTTCTCGCCATGCCGCACGACTTCGGCCGCTCCGCAGCGCCGGCCGACGATCGCCGGCAGGCCCATCGCCAGCGCCTCGAGCACGGTGTTCGGAAACGGGTCGTAGCGCGTCGGAAGGATAAAGCAATCCGCGGCGGCGTAGAGCGGGCGCACGTCCTCGCGCCCTCCGAGCAGCCGGACGCGCTCGCCGAGGCCGGCTGCGCTCGCCTGCGCGGCAAAGCGCGGCGCCGCGCGGTCGCGCCCCGCGACGGCGAGGCGGAACGGCTCGCCTTTGCAACGCCCGAGCGCCGCGATCGCCGCGTCGAGCCCCTTGCGCGCAAAGCCCGAGCCGACGAAAAGGAACAGCGTTTCGCCCTCGGCGACGCCGAGCTCGGCGCGCGCGCCCGCGCGCAGCCGCGCGCGCTCCGGCGGATGGAAATGCCCGAGATCGACGCCGTTGTAGACCACGTGGAGCTTGTCCGGCGCGACGCCGAAGGCCTCGCGGATCTCGTCGCGCACCATCCTCGAGTTGCAGATCACGGCGCGCAGGCGCGGATGCGCGAACATGCGCTGCTCGGCGGCGCAGACGTAGCGGTGGTAGGGGTTGAGGGCAATGCCGAGGCGCTCGAGCGGCGCGGCCGCGCCGCGCCGGATCTCGAGCCAGCGCCGGTGCACGCCGTCGCCCGCCCGGTACACGTCGCAGCCGGGGATGCGCTCGTGCGACTGCACCAGGTCGAAGCCGGCGCGCTGCCAGGCCGCGCGCGCGGCGCGCGCAAAGCCGGCGTCGCGCCAGACGCTGCCAAGGAAGGGCGGATCGACTTTGAGCAGGCGCTGCGCGCCCGGGCCGCCCGCGCGGCCGTCGCCCCAGCTTCTCGCGATCAGCGTCACCTCGGCGCCGCCGCGCTCGAGCGCGGCGCGCGCGCGCTCGATGAAGCGCTCGGCCCCGCCATAGGGGTGGTAGCGCTGCCGGACCAGCGCGATGCGCACCGGCCTAGGAGACCTCTGCCAGGATCTCGCGCACCGCGGCGTGCACCCGGTCCACCGCGAGCGTGGTAAGGCACTCGCTCACCTTGCCGCCGCCGCAGCCGTCGTTGCCGCAAGGCCGGCACGGATGGCTCGAGGTGACGACCCGGTGCGTCACGCGCCACGGGCCCCATTCGTGCTCCCCGCTCGGGCCGAACAGCGCGACCGTGGGCGTTCCCATCGCCGCGGCGAGGTGCATCGGCATGGAATCCACGCCGACGAAGGCGCGCGCGCGGGCGGCGAGCGCGCCGAGCTCCTTGATCGAAAGCTGGCCCGAGAGGTCGAGCGGCGCGCCGCCCGCGTGCCGCAGGATCCTGCGCACGTAGGCGAGTTCGCTTTCCTCCGGCGCGGCGGTGAGCACGACCCGGTGCCCGGCCTCCGCGAGCCGTCCGATCAGGCGCGCGTTCTTCTTCGCCGGCCAGCACTTGAACGTCCAGCGCGAAGCGGGGTGCAGGTGAACATAGCCGCGCTCGCGCAGCCCCGCCGACGCGAGCAGCGCATTGACTCTTGCGACCGCCGCATCGCCGCAGACGAACTCGACGCGCCGCTCCTCCAGCGCGGGCTGGATGCCGATGCGTCGCAGCGCGTCGAGATTTAGCTCGACGCGGTGCCGACGCCCGTTGCCGACGAGCGGATAGAGATGCGTGAAGCTGCGCGACCAGAGCGCCCCGCGCCCGGCGACCACCGGAGCGACGCTATAGGCGGCGCCGAGCGCGCGCGCCAGCCAGGCGCCGCGCGGCTGCTCCGACAGATGCACGATCAGGTCGTAGCGGCGCGCGCGCAGCTTCGAGTACAGCTGCCATTCGGCGGCGAGCCGCGCCAGCGGCGGCAGGCTGCGCCAGCCGCGCCCGACCAGGTGCAGCTGCTCGAGCGCGGGATGGCCCTCGAGCAGCGGCGCGGTGTCGTCGTAGACCAGGGCGTCGATCTCGACGTGCGGCGCATGCGCCTTGAGCGCGCCGAGGACCGGCGCGGCGAGCAGCACGTCGCCGTGGTGGCGGAGCTTGATGACGAGCGCCCGCGCGATCTCCCTCAGCGGGACCGCGTCCTTCGGCATGCTTCGAAGATAGCACGGCGCCGCAGCGGCGCCGCTCAGCCTGTGGACGCGCTCCCGGGCCGCAGGTCCGCGTATACGAACCCGGTTCGCTCCACGGTTCCGGCGACACTGGCCTCGATGCGTTCGCTGAACATCGGCCCGGCAAAGGCGAAGGTGTGGAACTCGCCCCGTTCCCCGCAGGGATCGATGCCCTCGGGGACCGCGGCAACGAACTCGGCGTCGAAAACCCGTCCGGCCCATTCTGGCGGCGCCTGCCTTGAATCGACGCAAACGATCCAGGCGCGCAGGCCGCTCGCCGCCATGGCCTCGGCAAGCGGCCGCGTCGGCAGTCCCCAGAGCGGGAAGAGCAGTTCCACGCCGCTTGCGGCGAACTGTTTCTCCCGATAGCGGCGGATGTCCTCGAGAAACAGGTCGCCGAACGCGAGATGCGTGACGCCGTCTTGCTTCGCTTGCGCGACGAACGCGGCAATCGCCGCCTCGTAGGCCTCGTTCGGGCAGGGTTGCGGCACGGGGATCTTGTGCAGATGCAGGCCGGCCGCCCGCGCTTGCGCCTCGAGCAGTTCCAGCGGTACCGCGTGTACCGCGACGACCCCGGCTTCCTCGTGCACCGTGGTGAACAGCCCGACGACCTCGATCTCGGGACGGCTTCGCAGCACGTGCAGCGTCCAAGCGCTGTCTTTGCCGCTGGACCACGAGATCAGAGCTCGCTTGCGCGTCACACCGCGTGCTGCCGGGAAGCAGCCCAGGCAGCGAAGATCGCGTGCATTCTCCCCACGCCATCGGTGAGCGCCGCCGGTCCCGGCTGGAGAATGTCCGCCGACTTGATCTCGAAGAGTTGGCCGTCGCGCACGGCGGGGATCACCTCCCAGCCCGGCCGCGCGAGCATCTTCTCGGGCCTGAACTTCTTCCCGCACCAGGACGCGAGAATGATGTCCGGACGACGGCGCACTACTTCCTCCGGGTCCTCGACGATGCGTCCGCTCGCATCCTGCGAGAGAGCACGCTCGGGAAAGATCTCATCGCCTCCCGCGATGCCGATCAGTTCCGACACCCATCGGATGGCCGAGATCATCGGCTCGTCCCACTCCTCGAAATACACGCGCGGCCGCGCCGGCAATCCGCTCGCGCGCAAGCGCATCGCCTCGAGTCCTGCGGCGAGTTCCGCGGCGAGCTTGGTACCGCGCTCGGACGCGCCGACGATCGCGGCGAGCGTGCGGATCATGCCGAGGATCTCGGCGACCGAGCGCTGGTTGAACACCAGAACGTTCAGCCCGCGCTTGATCAGGTCGCGCGCGATGTCGGCCTGGATGTCGGAGAACCCGATCACGAGGTCGGGCTCGAGGGCGAGGATCTTGTCGGTGCGCGCGTTCATGAACGCCGACACCCTCGGCTTCTCGCGTCGCGCGCGGGGCGGTCGCACCGTGTAGCCGGAGATGCCGACGATGCGGCGCTCCTCGCCGAGGAGGTACAGCGTCTCCGTCGTCTCCTCGGTTAGACAAACGATGCGCGCCGACCCGGCCGGAGTCATGCCCTCTGCGAGGATCGTGTGCGCGCGGCAAGAAGCCCGTGCACGAGCGCGGCGAGCGCCACATAGAGCAGCGCGCCCGCCAGGTACGGCGGGTAGTACTTCGCCACCCGCGCGGCGTATTCTGTCCAGCCCATCTCCGTGAAGTAGCCGGACAGGAGGTAGAAACTGCCATTGGAGATCAGGAACGCCGCCGATACGCCGATCACAAGCGCGCCGACCAGAGCACCGAAGCTGCGCCATTCGGCACGGCTGCGGCGCGCGTACCAGGCGCCGGCCCCCCACAAGCAGGCGTACGCCGGGATCAGGAACAGGTACGCCGGCGTCACGCACCAGTCGCTCACGCCGCCGAACGCGATGGCCAGATAATCAACCAGGGCGGCCTCGACGAGATAGCCGGCGAACCAGCCGGCGCCTCGGAGGTAAAACCCTCCGAGGAGGAACACGGCGAGCGAAGCGTCGGGCAGGTGCGTCGCCGAGCCGAAGTGGTGCAAGCGCGTCGCCGCCATGAGCAGCGCGAGCGCCAGACCAACGGTCAGGTGCCGAACAGGGGCGTGCGTCGCATTCATTCTTTCCTCCGCAGGTAATCCAGGATCGAATCGAGCTGCAGGTTCTCTTCGACACAGTTCGCAAGCCGCTCGAGGCTCGCCTCGCGCCTTGCGTTCCAGTCTACTGCTTTCGCCTCCTCGAAACCCGCCCAAGAAAGTAGCGCCGCGCAGGCCTCGGCGCGGTCGAACAGGCCGTGCGCGTAAGTCGCCAGGATCTGCCCGTCCGGCGAGAGCGCCCCATCCGGCCGGCCCCCGAGGAGCGCCGCCGGCCGATCGAGCGCGGGCCCGTGCGAGACGCCCATGTGGATCTCGTAGCCGGAGAACGGTGCCTCGAGCGCCGAGCCCGGGAAAAGCACGCCTTCGACGTTTCGCAGGTGCTTCTTCGTTTCGAGCGTGGTTTCGAAATCGAGCACTGCGAGGCCGCGGCGGCTTCCGGGCTCGCCTTCCACGCCCTCGGGGTCGTGGATCCAGCGTCCGAGCATCTGCATGCCGCCGCAGAGCGCCACCAGCTTTCCGCCGTAGCGCAGATGTTTCAGGAGCGCGCTCGCCCAGCGCTGGGCAGTGAGGAAATCCAGGTCGGCGCGCACATTCTTGCTGCCGGGGAGCACGACGAGATCGGCGCCCGGCAGCGGTTCGGCCGGTCCGACAAACCGCACCTCCACCCGCGGGTGCAGACGAAGGGGATCGAGATCGGTGTGGTTGCTGATGCGCGGATAGACCGGCACCGCGACGCGAAACATACCTTCCCCGGCCTCGGACCGCTCCGGGAGCGCATCCTCGGCGTCCAGCGCCAGCCCGAGGAGGAACGGAAGCACGCCGAAAACGGGCTTGCCGGTGCGCGCCTCCAGCCATTCGAGGCCCGGCGCGAGAAGCGAGCGCTCGCCGCGGAAGCGGTTGATCACGAAGCCGACGACACGCGCGCGCTCCGATTCGCTCAGGCAATCGAGCGTGCCGACGATCTGAGCGAAGGCGCCGCCGCGGTCGATGTCGGCGACCAGCAGCACCGGACAATCGGCCGCCTCGGCGAAGCCCATGTTGGCGATGTCGTCCGCGCGCAGGTTGACTTCGGCCGGGCTGCCCGCGCCTTCCACGATCACGGCGTCGAAATCCGCGTGCAGCCGCGCAAACGCCTCGAGCACCGCCGCGAGCAGCCCGCGCTTGCGGAACTGGTACGCGTTGGCCTCCAGTTCCGCGGCGGCGCGGCCGGCGACGACGAGCTGCGCGCGCGTGTCGCTCGTGGGCTTCAGGAGCACGGGATTCATGTCGCTGCGCGGCGCGACGCGCGCTGCCTGCGCCTGCAGCGCCTGCGCGCGCGCGATCTCGCCGCCGTCGGCCGCAACCGCGCTGTTCAAGGACATGTTCTGCGGCTTGAACGGCGCGACCCGGATGCCGCGCCTTGCGAGGACACGGCACAGACCCGCCACGAGCGTGCTCTTGCCGGCGCCGGAGCATGTCCCCTGCACCATGAGCGTGCACTCGGCCAGGTAGGAACCTGTCATCTCAGAACTCGTGGCTGAGGTTCACGCTCAGCTTGCGCCCCTGAGTGCTGAAGCCGTGGGCAAGCGTGTATTGCTTGTCGAACGCGTTTTCGAGGCGCGCGGAAAGCGCGGTCTGCTTGCCGAACCGGTAGCGGGCGGTCAGGTTGAGCGCTTCGTACGGCGCGAGTTCCACCCTGGAAAACGTGACGATATGGTTGTCGAACCGTCTGCCGCTCGCCAGCAGTTCGGCCATCAGCCGCCAGGGCCCGAAGCTCTTGGCGACGCTGAAGCTGCCGAAGACATCCGAACGCCGGATGAGCTGGACATGCGTGGTCGCCGTGTGCTGGATCGGGTCCTGCACCGTGAGGCTCGCCTTGATGTCCGCGCCGGCGAGTGTGCCGCGGTACGAAACCTCGATCCCGTCGATCACGGCGCTGTTGACGTTGAAGATCGGGAACGGATTGATGAGGTCGGTAATGCGCGAGTGGAACGCCGCCACCCTGAGCAAGTGCGCTCCCGCCGCGTATTGCGCTCCGAGCTCGAAGCTGCGCGCCCGCTCCGGCCGCAGGTTCGGGTTGCCGAATCCCGGAAAGAACAGCTCGTTGAAGGTCGGCGCGCGAAAAGCCTTGGCGCTGGCTGCGCTCAAGCGAATCTGCGGCGTGAGATCGAAGCCGTAGCCGGCGTAATGCGTGCGCACCGAGCCGAAATCGGAGTAATCCTCGTTGCGCGCGTTGAGCTGGACAGCGTGCCGACCGAAGCGGCCCAGATAGCCCAGGAAGAGGGCGCCCACGTCTCGACCCGAACGGTTATATGCGGTCGTGCTGTTCACGGATTGGCGCAGCTTCTCGAACCCAATGTTCGCCGACTGTTCGCTCGTGAGCGTGACATCGTTTTGCCAGGTCAGCTGAGTGTTTCGGGTCTTCGTGCGGCTTGTCACCATGCCGTTCAGGAAGCCGTCGAACTGGTCGCCGCCCTGAGAGTAGCTCAGCTTCGAAAGCCAGCGCGAGGCGATGCGGTTGTGCGTGAAGAGCGTCCAGGACTCCAGGCGTGCATCTGCGCTGTGCTTGTCGTTCACCGATGCGGCGAAAGCGTTGTCGAACTCAACTCTGCCGTCACTCGAGAAGTAGCGCACCCCTGCGTCGTGGTCGGCGTTGAAGCGGTGTGCAAGGCTCGCCGACAGCGAGAGATTGCGATAGCCGTCTCGATCTGGATTGGTCGTAGGCGAGTTGGCCGGGTTTTGCGCCGAGAAGCCCTCGGTGGCGAAGTGAGACAAGTCGATCGAGAAGCGCGTATCACCCGCAGCTCTCGAGAAGCCGGCCCGCAGGCGCTGCGTTCCCTGCTCGCCCGCCCCGAGGCCGGCGTACGCGCGCGGCTCGCCTTGGCCGCGCTGCGTGAACACCTGGATCACGCCGCCGATCGCGCCCGAGCCGTACAGGCTTGAGACGTTTCCGCGCACGACCTCGACACGTTCGATCTGATCGAGCATCAGCTGATCGAGCGCGGTGGCACCGGTGGTCAGGCTCGACACGCGCACCCCGTCCACCAGGACCAGTACCTGGTTGCTCGCGGCGCCGCGCAGGAAAGTCGAGCTGGTCGTGCCGACGCCGCCGGTCTGCGAGAACTCGAAGCCCGCCTCGCGGCGCAGCAGCGTCGGCAGGTCGACGGCCCCCGATTCGCGGATCTCGCGCGCGCTGATGATCGTGGTGTGCGGGATGGAATCGCGGATCCGCTGTTCGGTACGTGAGGCGGTGACCACTACCGCGTCCTCTTCCGGCCCGGGTTGGGCGGCCGCAGCGAGCGAAATGAATGCGAGCGCCGCGCAAAGGCGGGCGCGTGCGGCTGCGCGAGCCGCGGCGGTGGCAGGATGCATCGTTTCCCTCCCGGCGTCGTCCCCGACGCCAACAAAAGGTTGAGAAACGCTGCCAAGGCCGGTCTCCGGACTCGCGAGCGGGCGGATCGACTCCGCCCGGGTGCTGGCCTTCCCGTGAGGCGATCCTCACAGTGGCCGGCGGTAGCACCCTCTCGCCTACCGTTGCGGGGGCAGTCCAGGCATTGCGCTCCGGGTTGCGGAGGCGCGCACCTGATTCCCGTTTCATCCCCGATTCTTGAGCATCTCGGGGACACCTTGCAGCGGGTTGCGCGGCGATTATAGCGCCGCAAAAAAGCCTTGCCGGACGCGCGCTTGGGGCGCTGCCGCATGATCAGGAAACACATGCAGAACCGGCCCTTATTTCTTGACGCTGCGGCAGAATTGCAACATAGTGTATTCGTGGACACGGAGTTCGACTCGCTCGAAGCGAAGGTGGCGCAATTCGTCGGCATCTGCGAGCGGCTCCGGGCGGAGAATCACGACCTGCGGCAGCAGCTCGCGACCGCACGCAACGACGCCAAGCGCCTCAACGAGCGCATCGAGGGCGCAAGATCCAGACTCGAGCACTTGCTCGCGCGGCTGCCCGATTGATGACCGCGCCCGCGCGCGCCCGCCATGCCCGAGAGCCCCAAGACGATCGAGGTGAGCCTGCTGGGGCGCACCTACAAGGTCGCTTGCGCCGAGGGCGAGCGCGACGCGCTGATGCGCGCGGTGCAGTATCTCGACGCCAAGATGGGCGAGATCAAGAAGACCGGCAAGGTGAACGGCACGGACCGCATCGCGGTGATGGCGGCGCTCAACATCGCCAACGAGCTGCTGTCGACGAAGCTCGGCGGCGACTTTGACATCGGTCAGGCCAAGCGTAGAATCGCTTCGATCGAGGCGAGGCTCGATGCGGCGCTCGCCCAGCAGGAGAAGCTGTTCTAAGGTTCGCCTTTGTCCCCTGCTGTGCTCGACCGGGCCCAAGTTCACCGAACCGATAGCATCCCAAGGTTGCGGCCCCTAGTGTCACTGTTGTGATCGTCCCGCGCCCTCGGGCGCGCCGGACGAACCTGAGGTGACCGGTAAGCGACCACCCTTTTTGCGGGGTTCGGGATCCGGGCCCACCGGCACGGCCGGGGGACGCCATAAGAACAACGATTCGCTGCGGAGCGGCACTAAGGTGCCGCACCGCACCGAGCTACGTTTGGGAAAATCCGATTCGCTGCGGACCGGCACTAAGGTGCCGCACCGCACCGAGCTACGTCTGGGAAAATCCAAAGCGCTGCCGTGAACTACTGGCTCATGAAGTCCGAGCCCGACGAGTGCTCGATCGACGACGTGCTCGCCGCGCCGGGCCGCCGCACGGCGTGGAGCGGCGTGCGCAACTACCAGGCCCGCAACTTCATGCGCGACGCCATGCGCGAGGGCGATGGCGTTCTGTTCTACCACTCGAGCTGCCTCGAGCCTGGCGTCGCCGGAATCGCCGAGGTCGCCTCGACCGCCTACCCGGACGCTTCGCAGTTCGACCGCGAGAGTCCCTACCACGACCCCAAGGCGACGCCGGCGGCCGCACGCTGGGTGAACGTCGACGTGCGCGCGCTGCGCAAGACGCGGCTCGTGCCGCTCGCGGAGCTGCGCGCACACCGGGAGCTCTCCCGCATGTGGCTGCTGCGCCGCGGCAGCCGGCTTTCGATCACCCCGGTGAGCGCGGCGGAGTGGCGCTTCATCACCGAGCGGCTGATGCGCGCATGAGGGCGCTCGCCAACGACACGCTGCTCCGAGCGCTCGCGCGCCAGCCGACCGAGCACACCCCGATCTGGCTGATGCGCCAGGCGGGACGCTACCTCCCCGAGTACCACGCGGTGCGCGAACGCGCCGGCAGCTTCGTGGCGCTTGCGAAGACCCCGGCGCTCGCCGCCGAGGCCACCCTGCAGCCGCTCGAGCGCTTCCCGCTCGACGCCGCGATCGTGTTCTCGGACATCCTCACGCTTCCCGACGCGATGGGGCTCGGCCTGGGCATCAGCGAGGGCGAGGGCCCGCGCCTCGAGCGCCCGCTGCGCGATGAAGCCGCGGTCCGGCGCCTTGCCGCGCCGGACCCGGCGCGGGAGCTGAGCTACGTGCTGGAAGCCGTGCGCGAGGCGCGCCGAGCGCTCGCGGGCAAGGTGCCCCTGATCGGGTTCGCTGGCAGCCCCTACACGCTTGCCTGCTACATGGTCGAGGGTTCGGGCAGCGACGATTGGCCGACGCTCAAAGCCATGCTGTACGGCCGGCCCGAGCTGCTGCACCGGATCCTCGAGGTGAACGCTCGTGCCGTCGCCGACCTGCTCAACGCCCAGATCGAAGCCGGGGCGCAGGCGGTGATGATCTTCGACACCTGGGGCGGGACGCTGAGTGCCGCCGGCTACGAGGAGTTCTCGCTCGCCTATTCGCGCAAGGTGCTCGCTGCGCTGAGCAAGGAAAGCGAGGGACGGCGTGTGCCCTCGATTCTGTTCACGCGCGGCGGCGGCAACTGGCTCGAGCCGATCGCGGCGAGCGGCTGCGACGCCGTCGGCCTTGACTCGGCGACGGATCTGGACGCCGCGCGACGTCGCATCGGCCACAAGGTCGCCCTACAAGGGAATCTCGACCCGGCGGTGCTGCTCGCGCCCCCGCAGCGCGTGCGCGAGGAGGCGCGGCGCGTGCTGGACGCTTTCGGCAGCTCGCCAGGCCACGTGTTCAATCTCGGGCACGGCGTTTCGCCACGGGCGAGCATTGAAGCCGTCGCCGCGCTGGTAGACGAAGTGCGCGCTTACAGCCGAAAACTGCGGGAGCGCGCCGCATGAGAGCCTGAAGCCCCCGCCTGGCCGCCGCGCAACTTATGCACACTGCGCAGGAAGGCTCTGCATATGCCCGCGTTTCCCCCGTATGCGTGCATGGCGACCGACAAGGCCTTGATCGGGGGAGAAAAACGTCTTTGGGCAGCGCAAGCGTACGTGTGCGCTCACCCAAGCTGTGAATAAGTTGCCGATGCATGACTGCTTTACCCACATTCTTATCCACAGCGATTCCGCGCCCGGAATTTGCCTTTGCCGGGCAAGGGGAACCGGCCGCTTCCCGATGCGAATGCTCAAGATCGCCGATTAAGCGCTTGCCTTTGCGCAGGAAAAGCAACACGGCGAACGTGCCTTTCCCCTTGCGATGAGAGTGCTGCGCGTCGCGCTCGACGTTCCGGTCGCGAAGCTCTTCGACTATCTGGATGCCGATTCTGCGAGCGCGCAGGCCGGCGATCGCGTCGCGGTGCCGTTCGGCGCGCGCCTGCGTGTCGGCGTGGTCCTCGAGGCGGCGGCAGGAAGCAGGGTCGCGGCCGCGAAGCTCAAGCCCGTGGCGCGGGTGCTCGAAGACGCGCCGCGCCTTGCGCCCGACTGGATCGAGCTGATGCGCTTTCTCGCCGCCTACTACCAGCGGCCGCTCGGCGAAACAGTGATCGGGGCGCTGCCGCCGCGCTTGCGCTCGCTCGAGCCGCTGCCGAAGGCGCCGGCCGCAGCAGCCCAGCCGGTCTCCACCCCGCGCTTCGTTCCCCGCCACGAGGCCAACGCCGCACAGGCGAGCGCGATCGAACGCATCGGCGGCGCGCTTGGCGCCTTCCAGGCGTTCCTGTTGCATGGCATCACCGGTAGCGGCAAGACCGAGGTCTACCTGCGGCTGATCTCCCGCGTGCTCGAGCGCGGCGGCCAGGCCCTCGCGCTGGTGCCGGAGATCAGCCTCACGCCGCAGCTCGAGGCACGCTTCCGGGATGCCTTTCCCGACGCACCCATCGCGGTGTTGCACAGCGCCCTCAACGAGAGAGCGCGCACCCATGCCTGGCTCGCTTGCGCCCGCGGCGCCGCCCGCATCGTGCTGGGCACGCGCCTTGCCGTGCTGGCGCCGCTGCCGCGCCTCGCGTTCATCGCCGTGGACGAGGAGCACGATGCCTCGTTCAAGCAGCAGGAGGGACTGCGCTACTCGGCGCGCGATGCCGCGGTGCTGCGCGCGCAGCGCGCCGGTTGCCCGGTCGTGCTCGGCAGCGCCACGCCTTCCCTCGAGACCTGGCAGAACTGCCGCGCCGGCCGCTACGTGCTCGCCGAGCTGCCCGAGCGCGCCGTCCCCGGCGCCCGCCTGCCCGAGGTGCGGATCCTCGACTTGCGCCAGGAGAGCGTCGAGCACGGGCTCGCAGGGACACTGACCGACGCGCTGCGCCGGCGGCTCCAGGTCGGCGAGCAGAGCCTCGTTTTCATCAACCGCCGCGGCTATGCGCCGGTGCTCGCGTGCGAGGCCTGCGGCTGGGCCGCGGGCTGCGCGCGCTGCAGCGCGCGGCTCGTGTTCCATTCCGTCGGCCGGCGGCTGCGCTGCCACCATTGCGGCGCCGAGCACCCGGTGCCGCGCGCCTGTCCGACCTGCGGCAACGTCGACCTGCGCGCGCTCGGGCGCGGCACGCAGCGGGTCGAGGAGACCCTGAGCGCGCTCTTTCCGGCGGCGCGCATCGTGCGCATCGACCGCGACAGCGCGCGGCGGCGCGCCGAGCTCGCGCGCACGCTCGAGCGCATCCGCCGCGGGGAGGCGGACATCCTGGTCGGCACGCAGCTGCTCGCCAAGGGGCACGATTTCCCGGGGTTGACGCTCTCCTGCGTGCTCAACGCCGACAGCGCCCTGCTCTCCACGGACTACCGCGCCGCCGAGCGGCTCTTCGCGACGCTCGCCCAGGTGGCGGGCCGCTCCGGGCGGCGCGAGCAGCCCGGCGAGGTGCTGGTGCAGACGCGCTATCCGGCGCACCCCATGTTCGCCGCGCTCGCGCGCCACGATTACGCGGGCTTCGCCGAGTCGCAGCTCGCCGAGCGCAAGTCGGCTGGGTTTCCGCCGTTCATGCACGAGGCGGCGCTGCGCGCCGAGGCGCGCAGGCTCGAGACGGCGATGGCGTTCCTGCGCGCGGCCGGGCGGCTGCTGCGCGCGCCGCGCGAGGTGCGAATCTACGACCCCGTGGCCCACGTCGTCACGCGGCGCGCCGGCTACGAGCGCGCCCAGCTGCTGGTGCAGTCCTGGTCGCGCCCGGCGTTGCAGGAGTTCCTGCGCGCCTGGAGCGAGCGGCTCTTCGCCGCCCCGCCCAAGGGGGTGCGCTGGCACCTCGACGTGGACCCGATCGAGTTCGATTGACCCTTCGCGTCCCCTCCCCTCGCAGGGGGAGGGTCGGGGTGGGGGTATGATTCGCGGCCCCGCACATGAGCAGCCCGAAGGAAATCGTCGAGGCAATTCTCACCGAGGGCGCGAGAACGGTGGCTCCGGGCACGTCCGTCAGCGCCCGCCTCGAGCGGCCGCGCAATCCGGGGCACGGCGACTACGCGAGCAGCGTCGCGCTGCAGCTCGCCAGGGCCGAGGGCCGCAAGCCGCGCGAGATCGCCGAGCAGATCCGTGCCGCGACCGAGCGCGCGATCCGGCAGAGCGGCGCCTGCGAGCCGCTCGAGGTCGCCGGCGCCGGCTTCCTCAACGTGCGCATCAAGCCCGCGGCCAAGCTGCGCATCGTGCGCCAGGTGCTCGAAGCAGGCGCCGCCTTCGGCCGCGCCGCGGCGCCTCGCCGGGAAAAGGTCCAGGTCGAGTTCGTCTCGGCCAACCCGACCGGGCCGCTGCACGTCGGCCACGGACGCCAGGCCGCGCTCGGCGATGCGATCGCGGCGCTGCTCGAGTCGCAGGGCCATGAGGTGACGCGCGAGTTCTACTACAACGACGAGGGCGCGCAGATCCGCAACCTCGCGCTCTCGGTGCAGGCGCGGGCGCGTGGCGTCGCGCCGGGCGACCCGCGCTGGCCGGCGGACGGCTACCAGGGCGAGTACATCCAGGAGGTCGCCGCCGCGTTCCTCGCGCAGCAGGGCGACCCCGGCGATCTCGAGGCGATCCGCAGGTTCGCGGTGACTGCGCTGCGCAGGGAGCAGGACGCCGATCTGCAGCGCTTCGGCGTGCGGTTCGACCTCTACGCCCTCGAATCGAGCCTGTACGCGGACGGCAAGGTCGCGGCGGCGGTGAAGGCGCTCACCGAGAGCGGCAGGACGTTCGAGAAGGAAGGCGCGCTGTGGCTGCGCACCACCGACTACGGCGACGACAAGGACCGGGTCGTGCGCAAGGCGGACGGCAGCTACACCTACTTCGTGCCGGACGTCGCCTACCACGTCACCAAATGGCGGCGCGGCTTTACCCGCGTGATCAACGTCCAGGGCACCGACCACCACAGCACGGTGACGCGCGTGCGCGCCGGGCTGCAGGCGCTCGGCATCGGCATCCCGCAGGGCTACCCGGACTACATCCTGCACAGCCTGGTGCGAGTCATGCGCGGCGGTGCGGAAGTGAGGATCTCCAAGCGCGCCGGCTCGTACGTGACGCTGCGCGACCTGCTGGAATGGGCGGGGCGCGATGCGACGCGTTTCTTTCTCGCTTCACGGCGCGCCGATTCGGAGTTCGTGTTCGACGTCGACCTCGCGGTCTCGAAGAGCGACGAGAACCCGGTGTACTACGTACAGTACGCGCACGCCCGCGTCTGCAGCGTCTTCGCGCAATGGGGCGGCGATCCCGACCGGCTCACCGCGGCGCCGCTCGAGCGGCTCGCCGGGGCGCGCGAGCTCGCGCTGGCGCAGCGGCTGGCGGAGTTTCCGGAGACCCTCGCCGCGGCGGCGCGCGAGCTCGCGCCGCACTCGATCGCGTACTACCTGCGCGAGCTCGCGGGCGAGTTCCACAGCTACTATAATGCCGAGCGGATCCTCGTCGACGACGAGGCGCTGCGCCAGGCGCGGCTCGCGCTGTGCGCGGCGATCCGGCAGACGCTCGCCAACGGCCTCGCGCTCCTCGGCGTCGCCGCGCCGGAGAAAATGTGAAACCCCTGTCCTGATGCCCGGACTCAAGCGACCGCAGCCCGGCGCCCGCCGCAAGTCGGGGGGCAGCTTCCTCGTCGGGCTGTTCGTCGGGCTGGCGCTCGGCCTGGGCATCGCGCTCGGCGTCGCGTTCTACCTCAACAAGACGCCGGTCCCGTTCGCGAGCAAGGCGAAGCCAGGGGCAGCCAGGAACGGCGCCGGGGATGGGGCCAAGCCGCCGGCGATCGCCGGCCTGCCCCAAGGCGGCGCGGCGCCCGGCGCCAAGGGCGCCGAGATGCCCAAGTTCGATTTCTACCGCATCCTGCCGGGCGCCGAGGAGCCGGTCTCCGACCGCGACCTGCGGGAGGCGGCGCGCGCCGCGAAGAGCCAACCGGACGCCGCCAAGGGCGTTTACTACGTGCAGGCGGGCTCGTTCCAGAACCCCGCCGATGCCGACAACCAGAAGGCGAAGCTGGCGCTGCTCGGGTTCGAGTCGAGCGTCGAGCCGACGAACCTCCCGGACAAGGGCACCTGGTACCGGGTGCGCCTGGGGCCTTACACCAGGGTCGAGGAGCTGAACCGCGTGCGCCAGTCGCTGGCACAGAACGGAATCGAGGCGAGCCTGGTCAGACTCAAGGACACTGCCGCCAAGGCAAACTAGCGAAAGGTAGGGGAAATACGATGGATGGACGACGCCGCAGCCTCCTTGCCGCACTGGCCCTGGCGCCGCTCGCAGCGCGGGCGCAGCAGCCGGCCAGCGGCACGGACTACAGCGTGCTCCGGCCGGAGATGCCGGTCGAGACGCAGGGCAAGATCGAAATCATCGAGTTCTTCTGGTACGGCTGTCCCAGTTGCTACCGGCTCGAGCCGCTGCTGGAAGCCTGGGTGCCGAAGCTGCCGCCGGACGCGCAGTTCCGCAGGATCCCGGCCGTGTTCGACGATCCGCGCTGGCAGCGCGACGCACTCATCTACTACACGTTCGAGGCGCTCGGCGTCACGGCGAAGCTGCACCGTCCGCTGTTCGACGCGATCCACCGCAGCCGGCTGCGCACCGAGGACAAGCCGGCCCTCGCCGAGTGGCTGCAGCGCAACGACGTCGATCTCAAGCGCTTCGACGAGGCCTCGGCCTCGTTCGGCGTGCAAAGCAGGGTGCGGCGCGCCGCGCAGCTGTCGGCTTCCTACCGGCTGGAAGGAGTGCCCACGCTCGCGGTGCACGGCCGCTACACCATCAAGGTCGAGCAGGCGAAGAGCTACGAGGGCATGCTCGCCACCGCCGATCACCTGATCGGCCTTGCGCGCAAGACTCTCGCCGCAACAAAGTAGGGCGGCAGCTTTGCTGCCGCCGCGGGCGGCGGATGCGGAGCATCCGCCCTACTCCTCGGGTTTCTTCCACACCACCCGCATGGGCGCGAGCCGGCCGCCGGCCGCGATCCACGCCTCGAGCCCGCCCCGGTACCAGTACACCTCGCTGTAGCCGAGCACCGCGGCGCGCAGCGCCGCGTTGTAGGAGAGCCAGCAGCGCGCGTTGGCGCAGAAGAAGACCATCGGCCGGCGCGTATCGGCGCCGCTGAGCAGCACGAGCGTCTTCGCAAGCTGCGCCTGCACCGCATCCTCGAGCGAGCGCCCGCGCCCCGCGCCGGGCAGCCAGACCGCGCCCGGAATCGAGGCGTGCGGATCGCCGATGACGTCGAAGAGCAGCGGCCGCATCGGCGGGTCGCGCTCCAGCCAGGCGGCGAGCTGCGCGGTGCCGATCGTCTTCGCGCCGGGGAGCTCGCGCGGGGTGGGCGCGGAGTAGTCCGCGAGGCGCAGCTCGCGCGTCGGCGCCACGCCGAAGTCGGCGTCCTCGTCGGCATGCGCGGCGGCGAGCGCGGCGGCG